>Ga0075433_10000268_pt1 | contig 30609 bp, 23 predicted proteins | sample RhiMethybrSRZTD2_FD_75299 | JGI IMG/M metagenome (GOLD analysis project Ga0075433, IMG submission 75299) | Populus rhizosphere microbial communities from Tennessee, USA - Rhizosphere MetaG P. TD hybrid SRZTD2 | ecosystem: Host-associated > Plants > Roots > Rhizosphere > Soil | place: USA... | reverse complement strand
GAAGCGCGGTGACTTCGTGCAAGTAGAGATCGGCCGCTACCCATCGAGCGAGGAGCGCGGCCCGGCGGGTGACGTCAGGTGTCACGTTCGGGTTGCCGTCGCGATCGCCGCCCATCCAGGATCCGAAACGCACCGGTGAGACGTCGAAGGGCAGCGGGCGCGCTGTCGCCGACGTCAGCGCCCGATCGACGCTTCTCAAGAAACGAGGCAACGCATCCCACAGGCTCTGTTCGAACACGATAAGGCCGCCCTTGACTTCATCGATCGGTGTGAGCCGCTGATGACGGACTTCGTCGGTCGTCCACGCTGACAGGATCTCGCGTCGAAGCGCCGCATACAGCTCCGAGCGCTCCGGTACAGTCAGGTCGGCGCGGTCGCCTTCCGCGAGCAGCGCAGCCACCCGGTTGTGTTTGTGGATCAACGTACGGCGCGAGACTTCAGTCGGATGCGCGGTGAGCACCAGCTCGATCTCGAGCGCGCAGATCGCATGGTGGAGAGCGTCAGGTGGCACGCCGCGCGCAAGTAGTCGCGCAAACGTCTCGTCCGACGATCCGCGTTGCGGTGAAGCAGCTGGATCGCGCAGATACGCCCGCCGCCGTCGAATCCGGTGGTGCTGCTCGGCGACGTTGGCCAGATTCAGGAAGTGGGTGAACGCGCGAGCCAGTGGAATGGCGGCGTCTACCGGCAGTTGCTCGAGCTCGGCGGCGAGCGCCCGGAAATCGCGATCGTCGCGTGCGCGCGATGTCTTGGCCATCGTGCGAACGCGTTCGACGGTTTCGAGCAACTGCGCGCCCTCGTGCGTTCGCAGCGTGTCCCCGAGGAGTTCCCCGAGCAACCGCACGTCCTGCCTCAACGGTTTGTGCGGATCGGTCTCCATGGCGGCTGTCGATCAGCATAGAGGAGGACGCCGCTGATCGTGCTCGACATTTCAGTCGTGATCCTCATCGGTTCAGACAATTTCGTTCTGATGAGGAAGGTTCTCACGGCGAGTCCAAAGATTCGCCGCTACGATCGCGAGAATTACGACCGGCCTGTTGCAGGGATCGTCGTCGCTCTCACGTGCCGCTCCGGACGCGCCGCGACCGGCTGATCGGTCTCGAGCTTCAGGAAGCTCAGGATGCCTGCCGCGACCAGCGACCCGAACGACATCGTCAGTGCGACGGTCGCCAACGACCAGCCGGCAGTGAACAGGAAGCCCGCAATGATCGGCGCGAGCACCGAGCCACCGCGTCCGACGCCGACAGCGAAGCCGGTGCCCGAGGCGCGCACGTGAGTGGGATACGCCTGCGCGAAAATCGCATACATGCCGACGATGGCCGCGTTGGTGAAGAAACCGGCGGCCGCACAAATCATCGACAGCTGCTGCAAGTCGGGCGGTGTCCGCCCGAACAACGCGACCGCCACGGTTGACAGCACCATCACGACAATCGTGAGCCCTTTGACCCCGAACCGCAGCGTCAGGAGACCAAGCACCGTGCCGCCCAGGGCTCCGCCCACGTTGGTCCATACCAGCACACCCGCAGCGGACGAGGCGGGAAAACCGAAGTCAGCGACGATCTTCGGCACCCATTTCAGGATGAAGTAGAAGGTCGTGATGTGGAAGAAGTAGGCGAACGCCACCAGCGCAGTGATGGCAAAGAGCCCGGGTCCGAAGATGTCGGAGACCGAGCGCTGCCGTATGTCTGAGGCAATCGCTGGCAGCGCCGTCGTCGCGGCGTAACCCATGCGCGCCATGGCGCGATTGATCTTCTCGAGCGCGCCGTTCGGCTGCTTGCGCGCGAGCCAATGAACCGACTCGGGCACAAGGAAGTACGTGATCGGGATCAACGTGGTCGTGATACCCGCGCCGAAGTAGAAAACCGAGCGCCAATCGTTGCCTTGGAGCAGCCGCGCGGCAACAATGCCACCGACAACGGCGCCCAGGGGATACCCGATCGACATGAGCGACACGCTCAAGTGGCGGCGACGGGTGCTCGAGAACTCGGCGGCGACGGCGTTGATTGACGCGAGCATTCCGCCGATCCCCAGGCCGGTGACGACGCGCCAGATCGACAGATCGACAAGACCGGTGACAGTGGTGGCCATCAACATGCCGCCGGCCATGACCGTCAGGCATCCCAGGATCGTCGGCCGTCGCCCGATCTTGTCGGCGACACCGCCCAGGACGATCGAGCCAATTGCCATGCCGATGAGTTCCATCGACAGCACGATGCCGAGCGCCGCGCGATCGATCCCCCACTCGGTTGCGATGCCGGGAGACGCGAAGCTGATGGACAGAATGTCGAAGCCGTCGAGTGCGTTCAGGGCGATGGTGACACCCACCACGAGAATCTGCAGCCGGCTCATGGGGGAGTGGGCAATTACGTCTCTCGGATCGGTGCTCATGGGGCGGAGCGTATCACCAAAAACACCGGGTGATTTCTACTGGTTGAATCGCGCCGCAGATATCACACCGGGTGTCGTATCGAATACAGCAGTCGCTACAATGTGCCCGCGAGGACACCCATGCCGTTACATCCCCAGTGCAAGGCCTTCCTGGACCAGCTCGCGTCGTTGCCAGGGAGGCCGATGCACGAAATGACACCGGTCGAGGCGCGGCGTTTGTCGCTGCCGCCGGAGCTTGCCGGTTCCGAGCGCGCCTTGTACAAGGTCACGACCCGGCATGTGCCCGGTCCTGCGGGTCCGATTGAGGTCCGCGTCTACACGCCGACGCCCGACGTTCGATTGCCAGGGCTGATCTTCTTTCACGGTGGCGGGTTCGTCCTCGGAACTCTCGATTCGTCGGATCGCGCGTGTCGCGAACTGGCGTATCTCGCCGGTCGCGTCGTCGTGTCAGTGGACTACCGCCTCGCACCTGAGCATCCGTTCCCGGCGGCTGTTGACGATGCCTATGCCGCGACGAAAGATGTGGTGGAACATGCCCACGAGTTTGGAATCGATGCCAGTCACGTGGCCGTCGGGGGTGAGAGTGCCGGAGCCAACCTGGCGGCAGTTACGGCACTACGGTCGCGCGAGAGAGGCGGGCCGCCACTGTCCTTTCAACTGCTTATCTACCCGCAAGTCGATTTCGCCGACGACAGCCCGTCGATGCGCGAATTCGCCGCCGGTCATTTCATCACGTCGGAGCTGCTGACATATTTCGAGAGCCACTATTTACGACCCGCGAACGAACGCGACCATCCGGATGTTTCGCCGCTGAACGCGGATCTTCGCGGCCTTCCGCCTGCATTCGTCCAGACCGCCGAGTGCGATCCGCTCCGCGATCAAGGCGAGGCCTACGCGAAAAAACTCGAACAAGCGGGTGTCCCGGTGCGGTTGAAGCGATATGAGGGGATGATTCATCCATTCTTCAGCCTCGCGGGAATCATCGATGGTGGGAAGGCGGCGATTGCGGACGCGGCCGCCGCGCTGAGAGACGCCGCTGCCCAGGAGCGAGTATGAAGACGCTTCGCGTAATAAGGGCACGCGCTAACGTCTCTGAAAACCGGATTCAGCATGGACGAATTTCTTCGCGATGCTCGCGTCGCGCTTCGCGGACTGCGGCGATCGCCCGCCAATCCACTCGAAGCGCTACGCGAAGAGTAACGGCTGGTCCTTCCGCCTCTGCAAATCCGACGTATTTGTCCGTTCCGGTCATCTCGACGCGACAGCTAGAATGCGCTAACGAACGAGGTCCTGCCCGCGTGGAAACCACAGTCATCAGCTATCGAGTCGCCGACTTCTTGAAGAAGCATCCGCCGTTCAACGCAATGGACGATGCGGATCTCCTCGCACTGGCAGCCCGCGGTCGCGTTCGGTTTCACGAACCGAACGAGTACATCCTCTGGCAGGGCGAACCGCATCGTCTGCACGTCTTCGTCATTCAGCAAGGGACCGTGTCTCTGTGGGATGAGAGCGGCGACCAGTTCGACCTCAAGGATGTTCGCGGGGCTGGCGACATGCTCGGCATCGAACGCTACTGCGATGCCCCTCACTGCTTGTACTCGGCACGATCGGAAAGCGACGTCGTGATCTACGCGTTTCCGGCCTCCGACTTCAACGAGTTGGTGATGAAGTATCCGCACGCGGCCCAGTTTGTCGCTGCCGAGGGACGCGTCACGCCAGATTACCAGCCCGCTACCGGACGACGACAACCGCAGAGCACGTTCCTCCATGCGCTGGTTGTACGAAAACCGCTGTCGATCTGCGGGGCCGGGGACAGCATCGCCGACGTTGCGCAGCGGTTTCTCAACACGCAGTCCGAAGCGATGGCCGTCGTCGACGAGGGTGGCCGAGCGCAAGCGCTGCTGACCGCCGAAACCCTTCTGGGCTGGGTCGCAGCCGGGGGAGGCAACGCACAGCAGCAGGCGGTCGGTTCGTTGCTCAGCGATGCGCCAACCGTCATGTCGCCGGACGCATCGGTGACCGACGGCGTGATTGCGATGGGACGGGCCACGACGCCGGCGATTGCGATTACGGCAGACGGCACGCCACACGGCCGCCTGCAGGCGATCGTGACGTCTGCGGACCTGGCGTTGCTCTTCGGAGAGCAGCCCGCGAATTTGTTGCGCGACATCCGGCTTGCCCGCGGACTGCCCGAACTGCGCGAGCTGAATCGGCGTGCCCGCGCGCTGACGCTCGAGTACCTCACCGGCGCGCCAGCCGTTGAATGGCTCGCACGACTCACGCACCTGATCGACGCCGCGATCGTGACGCGCATCCTTACGTTGAAAGGCGTCGACCAGGCTGTCGGATGCTGGTGTTTCTGCGGATCGTCGGGCCGTGGGGAGTCGCTGACCAAGCTCGCGCCGCACCTGGCGGTCCTCCTTGCCGAGGCCGACGACGAGGCGCTGGCGCGGGACCAATACGCGGACATGCTCGACGCGCTGCATGAATGCGACTACCTTCCGCGTTCGCTGCCGTTCGAGCCAGGCTTTTACGTCGCGCGCATCCACGAATGGAAAGCGCGTTATCGCGATTGGATCCGCGATCCCGTCATGCACGAGATGGCGCGCGCGCGTACGCTGTTCGATGTCCGACCAGTCCATGGCCGACGCTCGCTCTGGCAGCAGATCGAGACCACGCTGACCGACACCATCGATCGAGACTTCCTGCACGTGCTCGCCAACGACTGCCTGGCAAGCCTTCCGCCGCTGACGTTTTTTCAGGACGCCGTCGTGGACAGTGCCGGAGAACATGTTGCGATCTTTCGCCTGGAGCACAGCGCGCTTCGCCCGCTGGTCGACGTCGGTCGTGTCTTTGCGATGGCGGAAGGTAAGGTACTCGGCCGCTCGACGTTGGAACGGCTGGCAACAGCCCGAGCGCTGCTGCCGGAGCACGAGCAGATCTTTCGCGAGGCGGCGGACACGTTCCGCGTCGTGCTGTGGCAACAGGGACGGGTGGGGATCAGCCAGGGGACTTCGGGCGCTGACTTGCCGCCAACCCTGCTCAGTCGCCACGATCGTCACGTCCTCAAGGCGGGGTTCCGATCGATTCTTCGGCTGCTCGAATTCACGGCGGAGCGCGCGTGGATCAGGAATCTCTAATCACCCCCGCATTCGTGAGGCGCTACCACGCCCGCGTCGAGCACGAGTGGAGCGACCGCACGCCGATCGAGCGCGTACGGTTCGTTGTGCTCGATTCCGAAACTACAGGGCTGAATCCTGCAACGGACCGGCTCATCACGATCGGCGCCGTAGCCGTCATCAACGGCGAGGTCCTTCTGAGCGACTCGTTCTCTGCGCTCCTGCGGATGGAGCGCAACACCGAGGCCGTGACCGTTCACGGCGTGACCCGCGACGAGAGCCGGAAGGGGGTGGAGGAGCCGCAGGCGCTCGAACAGTTCCTCGAGTACCTCGGCGACGGCGTGATCGTTGGTCACCACATCGGCCACGACATCGCAACCTTCGATGCCGCATATCGCCGCCACTGGGGCCTCCAGCTGGCAAACCGAAGCCTGGACACGATGGATCTGACACTCCACCTCGAGCGGGATGGCGCTTTCTCCGGTCGTCCTGCGATTCGCCACTTCACGCTGGATGCCATGTGCGAGTTGTTTGGCGTTATTCCGCACGATCGCCACACGGCCGGTGGTGACGCTTTCATCACGGCGCAGGTATTCCTCCGTTTACTGCGCCTGGCGACGCGCTTCGGACGACGCACGCTCTCGCGACTCTGCGAGCCATTTGAAGTAGAGATTCCTTCGTAGACATCTCGAGGGGCTGACATCGACGAATGCTGCTGGCGTATCCTTGGGCATCCTTTCAGCAGAGGACATGCTCATGGCAAGCTCAACCATCAAGCGCGACCCTGTTTCCCCCGACGAAGCCGCGCTGACCGCAGAGTTCATCGACTTCCTGAAGGAGGCCAGCACGCGGCGCTATCCCACGGGAGCGATGAAGCGGTTCAACCAGGGCCGGCAGACGGCATTCGTCCAGGCCGAGTTCACCGTGCCCGACGGGTTGCCGGAAGCACATCGCGTCGGTCTCTTCGCTGTTCCGCGCACGTACTCGGCGTGGATCAGGTTTGCCAACGCCTCCTCCGATTCCGATCGGGAACGTGACATTCGCGGCATGTCGATCCAGGTGGCGGACGTACAGGGCGAGAATCTGACGGCCGGAGTGACGACGCAGGACTTCGTTCTCAACAGCCATCCTGTGATGGTCGCGGGGACGACGCGCGACTTTCTCGAGCTGCTGCGGGCGAATGAGGCGGGTGGCGTTCGACGCGTGTTTTACTTCCTGTCGCATCTCAATTCGGCGCGCATCGGCGCAGCGGCGCGGCAGAATCCGAGTTGTCACCTCGACATCCAGTACTGGAGCACCACGCCTTACCAGTTCGGTCCCAATCGCATCGTCAAGTACGCCGTGCGGCCTACCTCGCGACGGAGCAGCCCGAAACCGACGACTCTTACCGATACCTATTTGACCGATGCGATGCGCGCACATCTGGATCAGGAAGAAGCGACGTTCGACTTCCTGGTGCAGTTCCACGTCGACGATCGGCGGACACCGATCGAGGACGCGTCGGTCGAGTGGCACGACTCTCCCTATCAGCGGGTTGGCACCATCAAAATCCCGCGCCAACGGTTCGACAATGCCGAGCGCGCCAGTCAGGGTGAACGGATGATGTTCAATCCCTGGCATTGCCTGACGGCGCACACCCCGGTAGGGGGCATGAATCGCGCTCGCCGCGAGATTTACTACGCGATGGCAGAGTTCAGAAGACAGCCGCGGGTTGGGAATTGACACGCTTCATTGCCGTCTCTGGTTCGTCATGCGACATAAAATCGCATCATGATTAGGCGTTCATCTCTCGTGTCCCTGCTCATCGTTGGTGCTGTTGGCATCATTGGATCGTTGACGCCGAGTGCGCAGACGGCGCCCGCGCCGGAAGACGTCGCCGCCGGCATGCGCATCTACCGGCAGAAGGCCGACTGCCAGGCGTGTCACGGGTGGGCGGCGGACGGGCGCAAGATGGACAGCCAGATGCCGGACGGCGCCAACCTGCGCGCAACGAAGCTCAATCGCGACAAGCTGATCATGGCGATCAAGTGCGGCATACCGGGCAAGTCGATGCCCGCCTTCGATCGTCTCGCCTATAGCGACGGCCGGTGCTACGGGATGAAACAGGCCGACCTGCAGAAGCTTGGCAGCACGATGCCCGATCCGGCCGCCACGCTGCAGCCACGCGAGATCGAGCAGGTCGCCGATTTCCTGTTCGCCAAGGTGGTTGGCAAAGGACCGATGAATCATGCCGCGTGCGTCGAGTACTTTGGATCCGACGTCGAGACCTGCAAGGAATTTCCGAACTAGTTCGTAGTTGACAGGGGCGTCACGGGCGAATATATTCGCCCTGGGTGGGCGAAAAAATTCGCCCGCCCTATTACGTCATGCAGAAGCTTGCCCGCATCGATCTCACTCGCCGCGAGAGCCAGATCATGGGCATCCTCCATCGGCGCCGTCGTGCCACCGTCGAAGAGATTCGCTCGGAGCTGCCTGACGCGCCCACCAAGTCGAGCGTGCGCAAGCTGCTCGACATCATGATCGGGCGCCATCTGCTCGGGCGTGAATACGATGGACTTCGCTACGTGTACTTCCCCGCTGCCAGACACGAAGACGCCAGCCGTTCGGCCCTGAAACACCTGGTGCGGACGTTCTTCAACAACTCACCCAGTTCAGCGATGGCGGCATTGCTCGACGTGGCGGATGCACCGCTGCCGGACGCCGAGTACAAACGCCTTCGCGCGCTGCTGACCCGCGCGCGCGACGAGAAGGGACGAAAATGACGCTGCTCTCCTGGCTCATCAAGGCATCCGTCCTCGTCGTTGTTGCCGCCCTCATCCAGGCTGCGCTTGGCAGACGCATGTCCGCCGCCATGCGCCATGTCGTCTGGGCGCTTACGACGGTCGGCCTTCTGCTGCTCCCGGCGTTGTCGTTCACGCTGCCCTCCTGGCAGGCCGTCCCGGCCGAGACCCAGCGCGTCGTCGCTTCGCTCTCGCAGAGAGTGGCGCCAACGTCTAACGCCGCGATTGCGGAACCGTCGCGATCGCTCTCGCATGATGCTGATCTGATGTTGCCATGGTCGATCGGGCTGCCAGCGATTTACCTGGTCCTGGTCGTGTTCTACGCGACCATCGTCGCCTCGCTGCTGGCGCGACTCGCGCTGCAGCGGCTCGCGATCCGTCGTCTGGCTCGTCGATCGACTGACGTAACCGACTGCAACTGGATGCGGCTCCTGGCCGAATGTGCCGCGACCGCCGGAGCCCGCCATCCCATTCGGCTGCTGACGAGCACGGAGCAGCCGATGCCGGCAATGTTCGGCATACGACGTCCGGCGATTCTTCTACCCGCCGGCGCCGATCACTGGTCTGATGACCGTCGCCGCGCGGTGCTGCTTCACGAACTTGCCCATGTCGCGCGTCACGACTGCCTTTGGCAGGCGCTCGCTGCTGTTGCGTGCGCGATTTACTGGGTCCATCCCGGCGTCTGGTGGATTGCACGCCGCATGCGCGCGGAACGAGAGCTTGCGTGTGATGACTTCGTGTTGTCGGCCGGTATGAGCGCGTACGACTATGCCGATCATCTACTCGAGCTCGCGTACAACGTGCCCGGTCATCGAATGCCGGCGGTCGCGATCGAGATGGCAAGTCCCCGCGGACTCGAGCGACGCCTCGTCGCGCTTGTCGATGGAACACGGCCGCGAGCCGTGCCTGCTCCGCTCACCCGGCTCGCCGTCTTCGCCCTCATCGTCCTGATCGTCGCTCCGATTTCGAGCGCGGCTTTGCGTGATGGAGAACTGGCGCAAGCAGTCGATGACGAGCAGGTGATGGGCCTGTGGGAGATCAGACCTGCGTCGGCTGGGTTCGTAGAGGTCAGACTGTGCCACGCCGATCTCTTCGCCCACTCCGAAATTCCAGTCCGTCAGGTGGATGGGCTCTCAGAGGCATGGCTAACGGGTACGAACCGGCCGATCCGTCTCACGCTTCGTCGTGATGCGGGAACGTTTACGCTCGATGGAACTGTCGGCCGTGGCAACGGCTCCGGAACCTACGCGTTCGTGACGGCTCCGCGTTTTCCAACGGACTTCGAGAGCCTCGGCTTCAAGCCGCCAACGTCCGCAATGACGGCCCGATATCCCGGGCTCGGCACCTGGACGCACACGCTGGCCCTTTACGATGTTGGTTTCGACACGTTGAAGACGCTCCGGCAGCAGGAGGGTACGCCGCTAGCCTGGTCGGAGTTCGTTCGCATGAAGCAGTTTCACACGCAATTCGAGGCCATGCAGCAGGCAATCGCCCGCGGACCGCTCCGAACCAGCAACTGGTGTTGATCCGTTTCGACCAGGCCGTTTCCGCCCGCCAACCTTTTTCAGGTCACCTCCGTCCAACAGGGCGTCTTGGCTACTCTCGGTAACCGAGGACAGCCGTCATGAGCAAACCACCCGACCTCATGCAGGGGACGCTCGATCTCCTGCTGCTGAAGATCATCGCGCTCGCGCCCCGGCACGGCTGGGCGATCAGCCAGCGATTGAAGCAGGTCTCCGGCGAGGAGCTCCAGGTGAGTGATGGATCGTTGTATCCCGCGCTTCACAAGCTGGAATTGGCTGGCTGGATCACGGCCGAATGGAAAGTTGGCGAGCTGGGCCGACGCGCGAAGTTCTACACGTTGACGCCTGCCGGCCGACGCCGTCTCGAGCACGAAACCGAGCATTGGCAGCGCGTGTCGTCTGCGATTACGCGCGTTCTCCGATTGAAGGAGGTGTGAGCCATGGTGGGCCGCTGGATATCCGCTCTCCGTGCGCGACTACGAGCGCTGGTCGGCCCCGGGCGCTCCGACCGCGAGCTGAACGACGAGCTGTCGTTTCACGTCGCCATGGAGATCCAGGCCAATGTCGCAAGCGGCATGAGCCCGGCCGAGGCGGAGCGCCGCGCACGCCTCGAGCTTGGTGGCATGCAGCAATTGAAGGAGAATCTGCGCGATCAACGCACGGTCCCGTGGCTCGATTACCTGGTTCAGGATCTGAGATACGCCATTCGCACGATCCTGCACACCAAGGTTGCAAGTGCTGCGGTGATCGTCACGTTCGCGTTCGGCATCGGCGCCAACACCGCCATCTTCTCGCTCGTCAACAGCGTGCTCCTCTCGCCGTTGCCCTACGACTCACCGGAACGAATCATGACGGTCGAGCCCTTGTGGACGAACACAGGTCAGACCAACACCGTGTCGTCGGCGCCAGACTTCCGCGACTGGCGCGACCAGAATCATGTCTTCGAGTACATGGCCTTCCATGCCGGCCGAGAGGTGAGAGTGGTCGCGAACGGTACGCCGATCTTCGCGGCCGTTCAGCTGGTGACTCCCGACTTCTTCAGCGTCTTCGGAGTTCGGTCGTTCAGAGGACGACTGTGGACGGAAGCCGAGGAGACATCGCCGCTGGCCGTTGTCAGTCATGCCTGGGCCAGCAGCCAGTTTGGTGAGGCCGCGTCTGCCATTGGCCAGAGGATCGAAGTCGTTGGACGATCAGCCGAGATCGTTGGAGTCGCGTCCCCGGGCTTCACCTATCCGGCGTCCACTGATATGTGGCTGTCGAGCGCGCTGATCCCGATCAACCAAAATCGCGGCGGCCACAACTACTTCGTGGTTGGAAAGCTCAAGCCGGGCGTTGGTGTCGACGAGGCACGGGCCGACATGCGCGTCATCGCGGCGCGTCTCGAACAGGAGTATCCGGCGAACCGTTTCAAGTCGGTGGCCGTGACGCCGATGCTGGACAAGCTCACGAACCGTGCGCAGACGACGCTGTGGCTGCTGTTCGGCACGGTGATCGGCGTGATGCTGATCGCATGCGTCAACGTGGCCAATCTCCAGATGGCGCGCGCGGCGGCGCGTGGTCGGGAGATGGCCGTGCGATCCGCGATTGGCGCCGGCCCGGGCCGCCTTGGGAGACAGGTCCTCACGGAGAACCTCGTGCTCGGACTTGCCGGCTGCCTGGTGGGCCTCATGTTCGGGTGGTTCACGCTGAAGGTCTTCCTCGCCATGGCGCCAGCCGACATTCCGCGTCTTGATGAAGTGCACATCGATGGACGCGTCCTGCTCTTCACGCTGGCGGTGACGACGCTGTGCAGTGTCCTGTTCGGGGTCGGGCCGGCACGCCGTGCTACGCAAGCGGATATGTCTTCCGGGTTGCGGCATCAGACCGCCCGGGGCACGGTGCGAGGAATCGCGCCGCGCGTCCGTTCGACGCTGGTCGTCGCCGAAGTCGCGCTGTCGCTCGTGCTGCTCGTGGCATCTGGACTGCTGCTGCGATCGTTCATGCGTTTGAGCCAGGTCGATCTCGGCTTCACCACCGAGCGAGTGCTCGTGACCACGACGTCGTACCCCGCCGGGGGAACGGAAGCCACCGCGTTCTATCGCGATCTGATCGCGCAGCTCCGCACGATTCCCGGCGTCCGTCGTGCAGCTGGAGTGATGACGATGCCGTTCGACACCCTGCGGGCGAATTCGGGCTACACGGTCGATGGTAGTCCCACAGCTTACGGGAAGGGCGAACCGCCGATCGCAGAGCTCCAGATTGTGACTCCCGGATACTTCGACACCGTGAATACGCCCATTCGTGCCGGGCGCGATTTTGACGACGGCGATATATCCGGCCGGCCACAGGTCGCGATCATCAACGCACGGCTTGCTCGAGAGGCCTTTGGCGACAGCAATCCACTCGGGCGAATCATTCGAACGGGGATGACGCCGGAATCGAAGCAGGGCATGCAGATCATCGGGGTCGTCGCCGATGCGCGCCAGCGATCGCCCGAAATACCATCGCGCCCCGAGATTTTCATGCCGTATCTTCAGCAGCCAGGTCCCGGCTCGCGGCTCACGTTGTTGACGCAGACATCGCTCGATCCGGTGCTGCTTGCGGGATCGGTTCGCGAGACCGCGCGAAGGTTGAATTCAGGGGTGCCGATTCGCTTCTCCACGATGGACGAGGTGTTGACGAAGGCGCTGTCGTATCCACGTTTCCGTACCGTGCTCGTGGCCTCGTTCGCGGTCCTCGCGGCGATTCTGGCGCTGGTCGGGATCTACAGTGTGTTGTCGTATCTGGTTGCGGAGCAGACCTCGGAGATCGGCGTGCGGCTGGCATTGGGTGCAGTTCGCCGCGACATCTTCAGTCGCGTGATCACTGAAAGCATGCGAGTCGTGGTGATTGGACTGGCGGTGGGTCTGGCCATCTCGCTGATCGCCGTGCAAGCGATCGATACCGTGCTCTTCGACATCAGCTCCCGCGACCCGGTCACGATCGCCGCCGTGATCGGCTTGCTGGCCGTGACCGCTCTTGCCGCCAGCGGAATACCAGCACTGCGCGCGGCGTCGGTGGATCCGCTCGTCGCGCTGCGCGACGAATAGTAACGATGCTTGCGGTGCGAAGGCGCGATGGTGCGAAAGTGCGAAGGTCAGTCCGGGGTGCGGCGCTAGTCCGCCTTCAATGTCTTCATGACATCCACGCGAGTGGCGCCGCGTGCCGGCACCAGCGACGCCACCATAGCGATCGCGGTGAGGCTGATGGTGATGATGAGCAAGACGCGCGGGTCTGAAGGGCCGATCCCGAAGAGCTGAGCCGCGAGCGCTCGTCGCAAGGCAAACGTTGCGCCGCCCCCGACGGCCACTCCGGCGAGCGCAAGCACGAGCCCCTCACGCAGCACGAGGCCGAGGATGTGTCGCGGCGTGCCGCCAACCGCCACGCGCACGCCAAACTCACGCCTGCGCTGCGACACGAGATAGGCCAGCGTCCCGTATAGGCCAACCAGCGACAGAAACAATGCCACCGTCGCGAACATCGAGGCGATGCGCATCGTGCTCGTTCGTGACATCAGCGACAGCGATGTGAGTTCGTCCAGGGTCCTGATGTCGAAGAGCGGTGCCTCACGATCGATCGATGCCAGCGCCGTGCGGAGTTCGCCGATGACTGCGCTGTTGTCGGCGTGCGAACGAACGACGTATCCGAACTCACGTGGGGCGCTCACGGCGTAAGGAAGATAGAACGCGCCCGTCGTCACCTCTATCGCTGCTGGTCCGCGCAGCTTCGCGAAGCGGACCACGCCGACGACCGTCAGCCAGCGTGTGTTGCTGTCGACCGACGTAATCTGGCGTGGATTCTCTGGTCGGAACATTCGGTGGCCCACGGCGTCGCCGTTCGGCCAGAATCGTCGTGCCAGCGCCTCGTCGATGATGAGAGATGTTGACGCAGAATCATTGTCGCGATCGTCGAAGTAGCGACCCGCGACGAGCGACGTGCCGACCGCCTCGAAGTATCCAGGCGTCACGGCGACGCGGATCCCACTGATCACTGGCTCGCCCGGTTCGGGTGTGTAGCCTTCAGCCATGATGATGCCGCTCTGGTAGTTGCCGCTCAGGGGGACGGCGCTCGTGATCGCTGCGGCGGTCACACCCGGCAGTCTCCGGATCGTCTCGAGCGAGCGCGTCGCGAATCCGCGTGCGTCGTCTGCTGTCGCGTAACGCGTGGCGGGAAGGCTCATGTTTGCCGTCACTACACCTTCGGAGCGCAACCCGGTATCCAGTGCAAGCAGGTTTCGCAGGCTGATCCACAACAGCCCGGCGCCGACGAGGAGGACGAACGCGCAAGCCATCTGCGCGATGACGAGCGTTCGTCGGGTTGCGCGGGATGCTCGACTCCGGGTGCCGGTGTGGGCACCCTGTTGCATCAGTGCCCCGGGCGCAAGCGTCACGAGGGAAAAGGCACTGACCGAGGCGATGACCAGACCAGCGAGCACGGCGGCAGCGGCACTCGCGGCGACGACGAGCGCATCGATTGGTGGTGTGTCACGGCCGATGAGAATCGTAGCTGGCAGCGATCGCAGCCATAGCGCGAGCAGCAGTCCGGCGCTCATGCCGGCAGCGCTGACCAGCAGGCCTTCAACGATGAACTGACGGAGGATGTCCAACCTCCGTGCGCCGAGCGCGAGGCGGGTTCCGAACTCGCTGAGGCGCGCCCGCGAGCGAGCGACCGCGAGACTTGCGACGTTTGCCACGCCGACGGCGAGCACCACAAACGCCGCCACCCAGAGGAGCGTGAGCGGGCCGCGCACGTCGCGAACGACAAAATCCTGCAATGGGTTGATGCTCGTGTAGTAACCCGCGTTCAGCAGCAGCGGCTTCAGTTGCGGCAGGCGATCGATGTTCAGCTGGTCGAGCGCAGCGAGCTCCGCGCGAGCTTGTTCGATGGTGGCTCCTGGCTTCAGGCGTCCGATGCTCAGCCACCCGTTGGTGTGACGCGCTTCGTCGCTCCGCTGCCGATCGGTGAAGGCGAGCGGAATGTAGAAGCGAACGTCCGTTCCGCCGAACATAAAGCCAGGCTGCAGGATTCCGACGATGGTGACGTCGCGGCCTGACAGGCGAATGACTCGTCCGATGACGTTCGGATCGGCGCCATAGAGTTCGCGCCAGAGTCCATCGGTGAGCACGATGGCCTGATCGCTTCCGATCGTTCCTTCGCTTTCAACGAACAGACGACCGTACGCGACGCGAGCCCGCAGCAGCCGCAGCAGCGACGGCGTGCCGGCGATGCCGCGTATGCGCGCCGGCACGCTCCCCGATTCGATCGTGCCGGCGGTGAAGTTGTACATCGCCTGATCCTCGATCGTCGTGATATGGACTCGGCGATCGTCGAAGTCCGGTGCCGCACTGACCCCACTGAGGCGCGAGGAGTCCACGCGGGGATACTGGTTCGCCATGAGATAGATGCGATCCGGCTCCGGAACATTGAGCGGATGGAGCAGTGTGGCGTTCACAGCGGCGAGCATCGCGGCGTGTCCGCCCAGGCCAATGGCGAGTGTCACGACCGCCGCCGCGGCGAATCCGCGATCCTTGCGCAGCGATCGCCACGACATGCGGATGTCCCGGGACCAGTGATCCAACGACACGGCTCGCGTCAGACGAGCGAATCGAGTTCGCCGCTCGTGGGCTCCGCCGGCCGGCATGGCCGCCGCAAGGTCGCGCGCAAGATGAAGCCAGGACGGAATCTCCGCGATCGCCGCGCGCCACGCGTCTTCATCTGACTCACCGCGCTGGAGCCGCGATGCGTATCGCGCTTCGAGCTCGGACGCCAGTTCCTCGACGATGTCGTCGTAGCTACGCGCGCGCGCGCCTTGAGCTGGGAGGCTCGAGCGCTGCAAGTGCCGGCGAACGTAGGCGGTGAAGTCACGCATACTCGAGGCCCGCCGCTCGTTGCACTGCGACCATGAATGCGCTCCAGACCTGACGCTGCTGCAGCAGCCGCTTGCGCCCGGCGGCCGTCAGCTTATAGAAGCGGCGGCGCCGTTGACCGGCGCGTTCCACCCACCAGCCACTGATCGCGCCCTGGGCTTCCAGGCGATAGAGGATCGGATAGAGAGACGCGACGTTGAACGAGACGGCGCCGCTCGATCGCTGCTCGATTCGCAGCGCGATGTCATATCCGTGCCGGGCCCCGTCTTCGAGCTGCGCGAGGACGAGCAGCTCGGCGGTCCCTTTTTTCAGCGTGTGTTCTTCTGGAGGAGGATTCATATATATCGCAGTAAAACATATATGACTCCGGCAGGAGTTGTCCAGGGAAGAACTTCCAACTCCAAAAGCGTTGCCACGAAGAACACGAAGAACACGAAGAACACGAAAACGGCTAGCCGCGGGAAGGCGGAAACGCGAGCCGCCACGGGCGGAGCCGGCCCTGTGGGCCGGCACAGCGAAAGGGCGAGACGGCGATCACAAGCGTGCCGAGTCTTCATGACGCTTGTGTCGCGGCCTCGCCCTTTCATTGCCGCGCGAGGCGCGGCGACCCGTGGCGGTTCGCTGGAGCGGCGAGACGATGAATGCCTCGGCCTCTGCGCAACGCCCTGGTTTGTCGCTTCGTGACCTTCGTGGCCAAAATTTTCGTGGTTCTGTTGCGTTTCACTCGAGCGGAACGGTCGGGAGGAACTTCGGAGGTTTGCGGTGCTTCGTGGCCTGCTCGTATGCGAACGCCAGGCCGATCAGTCGTGATTCGCTCCAGGCACGGCCCATGAAGAGGATGCCGACCGGCAACTCGCCAATCCAACCCGCTGGCACAGTGATGCTTGGGTAGCCGGCCACGGCGGCCGGCGTTGAGCCGCCGCCGCTGATGTGATCGCCATTCAACAAGTCCGTCGGCCAGGCGGGTCCAAGCGTCGGGACCACGAGGGCATCGAGCTGGTGCATCTGCATCACTGCATCGATCCCCTGCTCTCCAGCCAGACGGCGACACAAGCCGGACGCCGTTACATATTCAGGAGTGGTGAGCGGTCCCTTGGCTTCGGCGCGGACGAACAGATCTTGCCCGAAGTACGGCATCTCACGGGTGCGCTCGCGCTCGTTGAAGGCGATCAGATCTTTGAGCGTGCCTGCCGTCGCGATGCCCCTCGTCGCGAGGTAGGCGTTGAGATCGGCTTTCAACTCGTAGAGCAGTACTTCGATCTCGCACGCATCGAGGCGCGCAGCCGTCGGAATGTCGGCAGGGTCGACGATCGTCGCGCCTTGAGCTTTCATCCGCATGATGGCGGCCTCGATCAGGCTGTCGGCCTGCGCGCTGTAGCCGAAGTACTGAGCCCGCGCGACACCGATACGCGCACCCTGCAGCGCAGTTGCCTTCAATGCCGCCGTGTAGTCTTCCCGTACCGCGGGAGTCGACGACGTCGCCGCATCGCGCGGGTCGGCGCCGGCCATTGCGTTCAACAGCACCGCGGCATCGGTGACGGTTCGCGCCATTGGGCCCGCGGTGTCCTGCGAATGCGATATCGGGATGATGCCGGATCGGCTCACCAGTCCAATCGTTGGCTTGATTCCGACCAGCGCGGCCACCGACGAAGGACAAACGACCGAGCCATCGGTTTCGGTGCCGACACCCACCGCCGCGAGATTGGCCGCGATCGCCGCGCCCGTTCCCGAACTGGATCCGCAAGGGTTGCGATCGAGCACGTAGGGATTCTTCACCAGGCCGCCGCGACCGCTCCAGCCGCTGGTCGATTTCGTCGATCGGATGTTGGCCCATTCACTCAGATTGGTCTTGCCCAGGATTACGGCACCGGCGGCCCGCAGCCGTTCCACGACGAAGGCGTCGCCCCTGGCGGGGGCGCCCGCCAGCGCCAGAGATCCGGCCGTCGTCAACATCCTGTCTCCCGTGTCGATGTTGTCTTTGACCACGATCGGGATGCCATGCAGGGGTCCGCGTGGGCCCTTCGACTTCCGCTCGGCATCGAGCGACTCGGCGATCGTGAGCGCGTCGGGATTCGTCTCAATCACCGACCGGAGTCGAGGCCCGGCGGCGTCGATCTGCGCGATGCGCCGCAGATACAGTTGCACGAGCCGGTGTGACGTATAGCGGCCCGAGGTCATCTCATCCTGAAGCTGCGCCACTGACAGCTCGTTCAACTCGAACTCAGTTGGCGATGGTCGTGAACTCTCGCGCACGTCGACACGGCACGCGATGGTGAGAACGACTGCGGCCATGCTCACGAGGGAGCGGGCATGCATCCCGGACAGCCTACACCACGGTCACGCCGCACGCATCACGAAGAACCTGTAGTGATAGAAGTCCGAGTAGGCGTGCCAGATGTCGATCTCGCGCTGGATCTGATCGGCCAACTCTTGTGCGTCGGCTTCGTCCCGATGGCGTGCACGGAAGTCAGTGATGTGCCGCGCGAGCGGTGCGTAGTAGTCGTCCCACCATGCCGCAGTGGGGAGCGCAAAGTGGCCGACGATGTCGTATCCGCATTGTGTAACGATTGTGAGCAGCGTCGCCGGATCTGAGATCGCCGGATATTCGCGCGTCCAGAACGTCGCGCACTCTGAAGGTGGATCGGGCGTCGACCAGCACACCTCGGTGACGGCCAAGTGGCCGCCTGGCGCCAGCAACGGGCGCCAGGCACGCAGACCAGCCTCGAAGCCAACCACGTAGATCGCTCCCTCGCACCAGATCAGATCGAACGAGTGCGGCGCGAAATCGAGCTGCCGCATGTCGCCAACGCGCGCTTCGGCCCGGTCGGCGATGTTCAGGGCACGCGCGTGACGATTGGCTTCCTCGACAAACGGCGGGTGGTTGTCGATCGCCACGATGCGACCCGGCGAATTTCGCGCCAGCACACGCGTCTGCGATCCCGTCCCGCATCCCAGATCGAGCGCGCGGCCGTGGGGACCGAGTGCTGGCACGAGCGCCAATGCCTTCAGCGTGCTGGCCTCGTCTCCCGGCCCCTGTCTGGGAAGCCCGTCGAAGATCTCGAAGAACAAGCTGGTCGCGCGATCTTCAGTCATTTTCTCGATCTTCCGTCTTCCTCGGTTCAGGTTGGCAGGTGTTGTCCGGGCGCTTAAAGCTGAGGGCGAGGAGCCTTCCCGGGGCGTATAATCGCGCGGCAAAGGCTGTCATGATCCGCGGATTGCATCGCCCCCTTTTTATCGCCCTTCTCTCCAGTTTCTGCGCCTTCACGATTGCGGCGAACGCCCGGATGGCGCCCGCGGCAGACGCCGCGGCTGACGGCTGGGCGGGCGACCTTTCGCCGATCGCGGCTGCCGACTGGAACTACGAACGCGCGGCGCATCTGATCGAGCGCGCCGGCTTCGGCGCGACACCGGAGGAGATTGCGCGTGTCGCCGCGATGACGCCGGAGCTCGCGGTCAACAGCCTGGTCAACTACGAGACGATCGACGCAAGCGCGCTGAAGCCGTTCGACGAATCAGGCATCTGGGATCCTGGCATGGACCCGTTTCCGCCAAGCCGTGCCGAAGCGGTTCGCCGCGCGCGCGAGCATGGCGAAGGTCTTGGTGAGAAGGTCCTGGCGCCAGGGACTCAGCGCCGGCTTCAACCAGTCGTCGACAAGTTCTTCTACAGCCTGACGGCGAACAACATCGAGACGCAGCGGCTCGGCCTGTGGTGGGCGAATCGCATGATCGCGTCGCCGCGGCCGCTCGAAGAAAAGCTGACGCTCTTCTGGCACGGCCACTTCGCGACCGGACAGAACAAGGTGCGCGATTACCGGATGATGCTGCAGCAGAACCGGATGCTTCGAGCCAATGCATCCGGGACCCTGCGCGACCTGTTGGTCGGGATCCTCAAGGACCCCGGCATGCTGGTCTATCTGGACAACGGCGAAAACGTCAAGAGCCATCCCAACGAAAACTTCGGTCGGGAGCTGCTCGAGTTGTTCAGCATGGGCGTGGGCAACTACAGCGAGCGCGACGTGCGCGAGGCCGCCCGCGCATTTACCGGGTGGACCAACGACGTGCTGACGTACAAGTTCGACACGGAGCAGCACGACTTCGGCGAGAAGACGTTCCTCGGACGCACCGGACCGCTGAACGGCGAGGACATCATCGACACCATTCTTGCGCAGCCGGTCACCGGCGAGTACATGGCAGGCAAGCTTTATCGCTACTTCGTGCGCGACGAGATTTCGAGCGATGTCAAGGCGGATCTGGGGCGCTCGTTCCGCGCCAGCGGCTATCAGATCAAGCCGCTGATGCGTCGCATGCTCCTCTCGAAGGACTTCTATAGCACGCCGTCTGTCGCGACGCAGATTAAGAGCCCGGTGCATCTGGTCGTCTCCACCTACAAGAAGATGGGTCTGCGCGAGATCCCGACAATCCCCGACTTCGGTCGCATGACGGGTGGCCTCGGTCAGACGCTGTTCGAACCACCCAATGTCGCCGGGTGGGCAGGCGGCCGCACGTGGATCACACCGGCCACGCTGCTGCAGCGCGGCAATCTGTTCCGCGATGTGATGTTTCCGGATGTGAAGAGCTTCCGCCCACCCGATCGAGCGATGTCCGCGACCGACACACGCGTCGGCGAGCGACTGGCGCAGGGGATGAACATCACCGAAGCCACTCGTGAAGGTGATGCCGAGTCGAACAAGATGGTCGATCGCGACGAGGACTACAACACGCGTTACGGTGGATACGCTGGCAACCTTCTCGCGTTCAAGCGGACGAAGCTGATTCCGCGGCAGCCCGCCGGGATCAATCTCACAGCGATGGTGACGGCAGCCGGCGCAGACACGGCAGATAAAGTCGTCGATCATTTTGCGCGCCGGTTCCTGAGTGTCCCGCTGGCGGAGAAGGATCGCGCGCTGCTCGTGGGCTTCTTGCGCGACAAGCTCGGCTCGTCGACGGTGAAGCCGGGCGACGTGCTGGAGTCATCGCTTCGCGAGTTGCTGTATCTGGTATTGAGTACGCCGGAGTATCAGTTGGGGTAAGACGTGGCGGGTCTACAAAGCAAGACCCGCCCTACGCTGCAGCCTAAGGACAAGACCCGCGCTACGCTGAGGTGTGATTATGCGTTGCCAATGCACGCGCCGCGACTTCATCGCTCGGGGGATGTACGGTCTCGGCCTCGGTGCCGGGTTGCCCTTCATCCTCAATCGCACGTCCGCTGCGCTGGCTGCGCAGGCACTGGAAGGCACGAGCATCGAGAAGCACTCGAATCGCATCCTCGTGGTGATCGAGCTCTCGGGCGGTAATGATGGCCTGAACACCGTCGTCCCGTTCGGCGACGCTGCCTACTACCATGCGCGGCCGAAGCTCGGGATTCCCGAACGAGAAGTGATCAAGATCACCGATGGCTTCGGTTTCCATCCGTCGATGGTTGGTTTCGAGCGGCTCTACAAAGACGGGAACCTTGCCGTCGTGCACGGCTGCGGTTACGACCATCCCAGTTTGTCGCATTTCTCTTCGATGGGCTTCTGGCACACCGGCGTACCGAATGGCGGCGAATCGCTCGGATGGCTCGGGCGCGTTGCGGATGAAACTCTCGATCCCAAACAGCGCAATCTCATCGTGAACCTGGGAACGTCTCAGTCGCTCGCGGTGCGGAGCCGACAGCATTCGCCGCTCGTCTTCGACGACCCGGCGCGGTTCCGTCGCGAAGGGACCGACACGGAGAAGCAGGCGCTGGCGGAACTCAGTCAGTCGCGCACGACATCGAACGCCACGCTCGACTTCCTTGCGTCGACGGCGCACAACGCGACGGAAAGCTCCGATTTCGTGCGGCAGGCGTCATCCGCGTATCGCACGCCGGTCGATTACGGTCAGGGCGGCGGTCTTGGCGGCAACCTGCAACGCGTGGCCGCGCTGATCGCAGCCGAGATGCCGACGCGCCTGTACTACGTCACCTATCAGGGCAACAACTTCGACACACACGTTCAGCAGGCCGACCTCCACAGTCGCCTCCTGATGTACACCGCGGATGCGGTGCGCGGGTTCATCGACGACGTCAAACGTCTTGGGCGCGGCGATGATGTGGCGGTGATGATCTTCACGGAGTTCGGAAGGCGAGTCGAGGAAAACGGCAGCCTCGGCACCGATCACGGCACTGCGACGCCGATGTTCATTGTCGGCAAGGGCGTGAAGGGCGGGTTGTACGGCCGTCCTCCCAGCCTGACCGATCTGGACGACGGCAATTTGAAGATGACGACCGACTTCCGTCGCGTCTACGCGACGATGATCGACGGATGGCTCGGCTGCAGCCAGACGTCGATGATTCTCAAAGGACAGTTCGAGACGTTCAAGGTATTTGCGTAACAGCGGAGGTCACTTGCGGGATCACGACACACCGTCCCTCGACGTTGCTCGGGACGCCCTGAGCGTCAGTCGAAGGGCGAGGCACCGAGGCACTGAGAAGTTTTTAGGACTGTTTCTGGGCGTTGTTGCGGCCATCGCCATCGCGACAACATTGACGCTCCTGGCGCAAGCGCCGCAAGGCGGTCCGCCTGGCGGACGGGGTGCCGCGGCAGGGCAGACGGTCGAGAAGATTCGCGAACTCAAGCCGAACCTCTACATGATCACTGGCGGCGGCGCGAACACGCTCGTCCGCGTCACCACTGAGGGGCTGATCCTGGTCGACACCAAAAACCCGAGCGATGAGAACTACAAGCGGCTCATGGAGGAGATCGCATCGGTCTCCAAGTTGCCGGTCAAATACGTTCTCAACACGCATCATCACCCCGATCATGTCGGCAACAACCAGAAGTTCATCGATGCGGGCGCGCAGGTGGTCGGGCTCGAGGCGCTCAAGCAGCACATGACGAGCGATCCGCGGACGAAGGACATTCCCGGTCCGCCGACGGTCACGTTTGCCAAGGACTACGTGCTCAGATTCGGCGGCGCGGTCGTCGAGGCGCACGCGTACGGCCGCGGACATACGGGCGACGACACGATGGTGTATTTCCCCGATTCCAAGGTCGTCATGGTCAGCGACCAGATCACGAACGCCACGCCGATCGTCGACTTCGCCAACGGCGGCAGCGCAGTCGAGTGGACGCAGATTCTCGATGGCGTGCTGAAGCTGGACTTCGAGATGGCGATTCCAGGGCGCGGCGATCCGAAGACGCGCGCCGAAGTCGAGGCGTATCGAAAGAATTTTGCGGCGCTGATCGATCGCGCGAAGGGCGCGATCAAGAACGGCGCAACCAGGGACCAGCTCGCGGCGCAGGTCAAGACCGACGATCTCGGGTGGCAATTCAATCCGATGTTTTACGGCCAGCTGTACGACGAATTGACGAGGAAATAGGGGGTCGGGAGTCATTTGATCAGGACAGTCATCGAGCGTGTGTGCCTCGAACGTGTCCTCAACAAATGACTCCCGACCCCATTTAACCGGAGGCCCCAGATGAGTGCATTCATTCCATCTCGGCGCGTTACGGCAGTTCTTGTCGCGGCGCTCGTCGCCGTGACGTTGGGTGCCGTCGGCGCGCGTCAGGCGGACACCAAGGCGGTCGCCATCGACGCCGACGACATCGGCGGCGTCGTCACCGGGCCGAAGGGTCCGGAAGCGGGCGTGTTCGTCATTGCCGAGACGACCAACCTGCCGACTCGCCTGATCAAGAGCGTCGTCACCGACGATCAGGGGCGCTACCTGCTCCCTGATCTTCCACAGGCGACCTATGACGTGTGGGTCCGCGGATACGGACTCGTCGACTCTCAGAAGGTCAAAGCGACGCCCGGCAAGGTCCTCGCGCTGACTGCGGTGGCCGCGCCGAGTCCGAGAGTGGCCGCCGAGTACTACCCGGCAGCGTACTGGCTGTCGCTGCTCCAGGTGCCACCGGCCAGCGATTTCCCAGGCACCGGCCCGGGCGGCAACGGCATCTCACCCACCATCAAGAGCCAGGGCGAGTGGATCCGGAACATCGTCAACACCGATGGCTGCACCGGCTGTCATCAGATGGGCGGCAAGGCGACGCGTGAGATCCCCGAAGCACTCGGCAAGTTCCCGAACTCGTCGGCCGCGTGGGATCGACGCATTCAGTCCGGGCAGGCCGGCGCCGGCATGAGCGCGCGGTTCACGCAGGTAGGCCGCGAGCGCGCGCTCGCGATGTGGGGCGATTGGACCGACCGAATCGCGAAGGGCGAGCTGCCTGCAACCGCACCGCAGCGGCCGCAAGGCAAGGAGCGCAACGTCGTTGTGACGATGTGGGACTGGGCGGATCCGAAGGCATATCTCCACGACGAGATCGCATCCGATAAGCGCAACCCAATCGTCAACCCGAACGGCCCGATTTATGGAGCGCTCGAGGCGAGTGCCGAATACATGCCGGTCGTCGATCCGATCAAACACACCGCGACGCAGATCAAGCTGAAGGTCCGCGACCCGAAGACGCCGAGCGAGGCCGATACGCCGCCGGCAGCGGCATCCGCGTACTGGGGAACCGAGACCATCTGGACGAGCCAATCGAACGCGCACAGCTTCGCGATGGACAAACAGTCGCGTGTGTGGATAGCCGCGCGCGTTCGTCCAAACCAGACGCAGGCGTTCTGCCGCGAGGGATCCGATCATCCATCCGCGAAGGCGTTTCCGATCGCTCAGAGCGGACGTCAGATGCAGATGTACGACCCGAAGACGAAAGAGATCACGACGATCGATACCTGCTTCGGGACGCACCATCTCAACTTCGACGACAAGGACGTGCTGTGGTTCACGGGCGGCGGGGCCGTCGAGGGATGGTTCGACACGCGGATCTACGACAAGACCAAGGACGAGACGAAAGCGCAGGGGTGGACGGTCTTCGTCGTCGATACCAATGGCAATGGGAAGCGCGACGCTTACGTCGAACCCGATCAGCCGCTCGATCCGACGAAGGACAAACGGATCAACGCGCCTTTCTATGGCGTAGCGCCCAGCCCCATCGACGACTCGATCTGGGGATCGGTCACGGGCATGCCGGGATTGCTCGTGCGCCTGACGCTCGGATCGAATCCGCCGTCGACGGCGCTCTCCGAGGTCTACGAGGTGCCGTTCAAGGATCCAAAGGCATCAGGGTCGGGATTCGCCCCGCGCGGGATGGACGTGGATGGCAACGGCGTCGTGTGGACCGTGCTCTCGAGCGGGCATCTTGCCAGCTTCGATCGCCGCAAGTGCAAGGGACCGCTCAATGGACCGAACGCGCTGGGCAAGCAGTGTCCGGAAGGCTGGTCGCTGTATCCGTTGCCCGGTCCCAATTACAAGGGAGCGACCGAATCGGGAAGCGCGGACACGGCGTACTACAACTTCGTGGACCGGTTCGACATGCTCGGCATGGGCAAGAACGTTGCACTCGCCACGGGCAATGGAACCGAGGCGCTGCTCGCGCTCATCGATGGCAAGTTCATGACGTTCCGCGTGCCGTATCCAATGGGCTTCTACGCGAAGGGGATCGATGGCCGAATCGATGATCCGAAAGCGGGCTGGAAAGGCAAGGGCATCTGGACGACCTATGCGACGCGCGCGCCGTTCCACTCCGAAGGCGGCAAGGGGACGACGAGCAAGTTGATCAAGTTCCAGGTGCGTAACAACCCGCTCGACAAGTAAAACTGTGAAGGGGTCAGACCCTTTGATATGAAAAGACTCAAGGGGTCTGACCCCACCAGGCGAAGAATTCTCAAGGGCGCGGGCGGACTCGTTGCCGCCTCTGCTTTCCCAGCATCGGCTTCCGGACGAACACCAAGCCAGAGCGAGTCGAGAGCGACCTCGCGCGACCGCGAGACGGGTGACGTCACTGCCCGGCTCGCGCGCTACATGGTTCAAGCGCGCGAGCGTGAATTGCCGACCGCCATCACGCGCGACGCCAAACATCGAATCCTCGACACCATCGGCGCGATGGTTTCCGGCGCCGCGCTGCGGCCAGGAGTCCTCGCCATCAGTTACGTGCGTGCCCAGGGCGGCACGCCCGACGCGTCAGTGCTGACGACCGATATCCGCACGACCGCCGTCAACGCGGCGCTCGCCAACGGGATGTTTGCGCACGCCGACGAGACCGACGATTTCGAGCCGGTCACCAAGGCGCATCCCGGGTCCGCGGTCGTTCCGGCGGCGCTCGCGATGGCTGAGAAGGAGGGGCGCTCCGGCAGCGAGCTGGTTCGGGCCGTCGCTCTCGGCTACGACCTCTGTTGCCGATTCCTGATGACGCTCGGTCCCGACCACGTCCGGGCCACCCATCGCAGTGCCGAAGGGACCAGCGCGACTTTTGGTGCCGTCGGTGCTGCCGCGTCGCTCGCGCGTCTCGACGAGACAGGCACGCGATTCGCGCTGTCGTACGCGGCACAGCAGGTCTCCGGCTTGTGGAGCTGGACGCGCGACGAGGATCACGTCGAGAAGGCATTCGACTTCGCCGGGATGGGTGCGAGAAACGGCGTCACGGCGGTCACGATGGTGCAGGCAGGTTTCACCGGCGTGTCCGACGTCCTCGACGGCGAGCACAACATGATCCTTGCGCTCTCCAGAGAAGGAAAGCCGGAGGAGATGGTTGCCGGCCTTGGTTCGCGCTACTTCGTCTCCGAGACGGCTATCAAAGTGTTCTCGGTGGGCTACCCGATACAGGCGCCGCTCGACGCGCTGCTCACGCTCCGGCGCGAGCACGCGCTTCGTCCCGACAACGTCACGCGCATCGTCGTTCGCCTGCCCGAAGACGGGGCGCGCATCGTCGACAACAGCGCGATGCCGGATGTGAACTGCCAGCATCTCATTGCCGTCGCATTGATCGACGGCACGGTATCGTTCGAGATGAGTCACTCGCGCGAGCGGATGCAGGACCCTGCCGTGAAGGCCGTGCGGTCGCGCGTACAGCTCGTTGCCGATAAAGCGCTGATGGACCCGCAGGCACCACGAGGCGGACTCGTGGAGATCACCCTGTCGGACGGCCGTACGGTGAGTCACCACACGACGCATCCTCCGGGCACGAAGGAGAACCCACTCGACGCCGCACGTCTCAACGAGAAAGTGCGGGATCTGATGGTGCCCGTCCTGGGCGCGCGCCAGACTGACGTTGTGATCGATCGCGTGAACAGGCTCGAGGAGGTCGGAAACGTCCGCGAGCTCGTTGCGTTGATGACGCGGCGCGCGTGACGTCCCGCCGGGTCCACAGAACAGGAGCCCGGCCTGCGCAGCGGAGTAGCGGGTCTTCAGACCCGACGACGACCGGCCGATACACCCTCTATATTCCCCTTGGAGGATTCGATGCGTTCGATGACGTGTATCTGCGTGCTGCTGGCGGTGTTCGGCACGGCAGTGCTCGACGCGGGTCAGATTTACGGGACGATCGTTTCAGAAGGGAAAGGGCTTCCCAGCGTCAACGTGGAGATCAAGTGCGGCGCGGGCGACGCCGTGACTGGATCAACCGCGGCGGACGGCGCGTACCGCATCAATGTGTCACAACAGGGTCAGTGCACCCTCACACTGCCTGGCGTCACGGGTCGTCCTTCCACCGCCATCTTCTCCAGTCCTAATCCCACCTTGTACAACTTCGAGCTGGTGAAGCTGGGAGACGGCAAGTTCGAGTTGCGTCGACGATGAGTATGGCTGAAGGTGATGTTCCGACACCGACTCCGCCTCCGAGCGAAGGGCGACGCACCTGGCCGATCGAGCTCGTCAAGGTACTGGCCCTGCCGCTGGTGACCCTGGTCCTCGGCTACTGGTTCAACTCCTCGTTGAACGAACGCCAGCAGATCGACAACAACGTCCGGCTGTATGCCGAGATGATGGGGCGTCGCGAAGAGGCTGACAGCAACCTGCGCAAGGACATGTTCAATTCCATCCTGAACACGTTCATGGCCAAGGATCCGAACTCGCGGCTCACACCGGAAGAACAGATCAGGCAGCAGATCCTGAGCCTGGAGCTTCTGGCGTTCAATTTCCACGAGTCGCTCGACATCGCTCCACTCTTCAAGGAGGTCGGACGACGGATTGCGATCGACGAGAAGCCGATCAACCAGGAGCTGCGCGGGCGCCTCGAATCGGTCGCGCTGCAGGTGATCGAACATCAGTTGACGGCGCTCTCGGACGTGGGGACAGTCGAACGGGGCGACGCGCTCCCTGACAAGATCAAAGAGCTGCAGGCGCACATCATGTTCGGTGCACGCGCGATTGCCGATCCGAAGGTCAAGCTCGGGGAAGGGCCGTCGCGGGTCTGCCTGTCGATGGAAGCCGTTGACGGGTCGCGCCACTATCGGCAGTTCGTGCTCGAGTTGATTGGCTACGACGCGGTGGCGCACGAAGTCCAGGTGCGGTTGTACGTGTCGAAGGTTCTGACTGCGGAGCAGTGTCAGCAGGCGACGCTGGATCTCGAAGGGCAGCGGGAGATCGACACGAACTTCGTCGTGGGATTGTTCGATTTCCCGATGATCGACAACACGCGGCTCTCGGGGAGCGAGCGCTGCGCGGTGTCGCTGACCGTGCTCAATCCGAATGTCGTGAGCGTGAGCCTGGCGTACTTCCCCGCGTCACGCGCGAGCTTGAAGGACAAGCCGTACTACGACGAGGTCATCAAGAATCTCGTCCGCGAGCGCCAAGTGTCGCTCCTGCCGTAAATCGTAGGCGCTCGCAAGCTGATCCATAACACGCAGAAAAAGCCGTTGCGCTGTTCATCGACGCGCGTAGACTTGTGTCCGAGCGGACCTCACGGGGGCGTCGGCTCATCTAGCCCAGGATCACCTCAACCCCGGTCGCGCGCGTCGCTGCCAGGTTCTTCGGGTCGTCGTACGCATCCCAGTAGCAAGGAGGGAGACGTGGACGCCAGCGGCAGCTTTAAAGGCCAGCCCGCACCGTGCGGGCGAATCGTCGACGGCGAAAACTATCGCGATGAGGACTCCGACGTGGTCGTCACGCTGGAGATCGACTTCGCGTGCGGCTGTCGCAGCATCCAACACGAATACCACGATGGCACGGTGAGCCGGAAGGTGATCCGCCATGACGGTCGGGTGCTGATCGACGAGCTGCTCGCCGCGGAGTAGGGTCCGGGACGCCGTCGCGCGCCTTGCGCGCTTTGGCGAGCCGGGCACTACGGGGCAGGCGGAGGTAGCGAGGAATGACGCCTTCTCACGACGTCGTGCTCGTCGGGGGCGGAGGGGCCGGTCTGCGCGCGGCGATCGCCATCGCAGAAACCAATCCACGCCTGAGCGTGGCCGTCGTCTCCAAGGTCTATCCGATGCGAAGCCACACCGTCTCGGCGGAAGGTGGCGCAGCCGGTGCCATTGCCGCTGACGACAGCCTCGACGAGCACGCCTACGACACGATCTCCGGTGGTGACTGGTTGTGCGATCAGGATGCGGTCGAGGCTTTCGTTCGCGAGGCCCCAGAGGAGTTACTGCGACTCGAGCACTGGGGTTGCCCGTGGAGCCGCCAGCCCGACGGGCACATCGCCGTGCGCCCGTTCGGCGGCATGAAGAAGATGCGCACGTGGTTTGCCGCGGACAAGACCGGCTTCCACATGTTGCATACGCTCTTTCAAACCTCCCTCAAGTACACGAGCGTGGTCCGCTACGACGAGTGGTTCGTCACGAAACTCCTGGTCGATGACGGGCGAGTACAAGGTGTCGTCGCACTCGAACTGATGTCAGGACGCGTCGAGGCGATCACGGCTCGCGCCGTCATCCTGTGCACGGGTGGCTGCGGGCGAGTGTTTCCGTTCACCACGAACGCGAGCATCAAAACCGGCGACGGGATGGGGCTGGCCTATCGCGCGGGCGCTCCGCTCAAGGACATGGAGTTCGTCCAGTACCATCCGACGGGCCTACCGTTCACCGGCATCCTCATTACCGAGGCGGCGCGCGCTGAAGGTGGATACCTGCTCAACAAGGACGGTTATCGCTACCTGCAGGACTATCACCTGGGAAAGCCGCAGCCAAAACCGGTCCTGCGCACGATGGAGCTCGGCCCGCGCGACCGACTGTCGCAGGCGTTCATGAAGGAGCTCGAGAAGGGCCGCACGATCGAGACTCCCTACGGCCATGTCGTGCACCTTGACCTTCGGCATCTGGGCCGGAAGGCGATCGACGCGAAGATCCCGTTCGTGCGCGAGCTGTGCCAGAAGTATCAGAACCTCGATCCAGTGAAAGACCTGATTCCGGTTCGCCCGGTCGTGCACTACATGATGGGCGGTGTCCACACCGACATCGACGGAGCGACGCCGCTCCCCGGACTCTACGCCGCCGGCGAGGTCGCCTGCGTCAGCATCAACGGCGCCAACCGTCTCGGGTCGAACTCGTTGCCAGAGTTGCTCGTCTTCGGCGCGCGCGCGGGACGAGCAGCGGCCGAGCAGGCCTCGCGGGACGCACCCATGGGCGCACACGTGGCAGCGCAGCTGCACGACGAGCGCCAGCGGCTCGAGCGGGATGTCTTTGGTAAGGCGGGCGGTCGGGAACGCCTGGCGGACATTCGCGATCACATGCAGAAGACCCTCGAAGAAAGCGCAGGCATCTATCGGGACGGTGGGAAGTTGGCGTGGGCGGTCGGGCGTCTGCGAGAGCTGCAGGACCGCATGCGTGATGTGTCGGTCGAGGATCACAGCCGCACGTTCAACACCGAACGGGTTGCTGCGCTCGAACTCGCGTGCATGCTCGATGTCGCCGAGGCGATCGCGCAATCAGCGCTGCGCCGCGAAGAATCGCGCGGCGCCCATCAGCGGACGGACTTTCCGGCGCGCGACGACCACCGGTTCCTGGCGCACTCTCTGATCTATCGCGCGTCGGAAGGGTCGGCGCGGATCGAGTATCTGCCGGTACGAATCACGCGTTGGCCGCCAGCGGAGCGTGTTTACGGGGAGGTGCCCCCTCATGACGAAACAGATAAAGCTGCAGGTCGCACGATATCGGCCGGAGCAAGAGTCTGAGCCGGTCT
>Ga0075433_10000261_pt1 | contig 30721 bp, 32 predicted proteins | sample RhiMethybrSRZTD2_FD_75299 | JGI IMG/M metagenome (GOLD analysis project Ga0075433, IMG submission 75299) | Populus rhizosphere microbial communities from Tennessee, USA - Rhizosphere MetaG P. TD hybrid SRZTD2 | ecosystem: Host-associated > Plants > Roots > Rhizosphere > Soil | place: USA... | reverse complement strand
GCTCAAGACGGCTCGCGTGGGTCCGTCAGCCGGAAAAGACACTCGTTAGGGCTCTCAAGATGGCAAACGCATCTTGAGGGAGAAGGAATCTCAGGCAGGCGCGGTGTCGGAACGGATGTCGATCCGCCAACCCGTCAGCCGAGCTGCGAGGCGGGCGTTCTGGCCCTCGCGACCGATAGCGAGCGACAGCTGATAGTCCGGCACCACGACGCGGGCGGCTCGCAGGTTCTCATCGACAACAGTCACCGAGGTCACCTTGGCCGGTGACAACGCCTGGGCAACAAACGTCGCCGGGTCGGGAGAGTAGTCGATGATGTCGATCTTCTCCTCGTTCAGCTCGTGCATCACCGCGCGCACGCGCTGTCCCATCGGCCCGATGCAGGCCCCCTTGGCGCTGACGTCCGGGTTGTTGCTCATGACCGCGATTTTGCTGCGGTGACCCGCTTCGCGAGCCACGGCCTTGATCTCGACCGTCCCATCGGCGATCTCCGGCACCTCCAGCTTGAAGAGCTTCTCAACCAGTCCGGGGTGAGTCCGCGAAACGACCACCTGCGGACCCCGTAGCTCCTTGCGAACCGAGACCACATACACCCGGATTCGGGTCCCGTGCGTATAGCGCTCACCAGGAACCTGCTCGCTTAGCGGCATGATCGCCTCGATCTTGCCCAGATCGACCAGCACCGTACGGCTGTCGCTGCCCTGCTGCACCACGCCGGAGACAATGTCGCCCTCGACACCGGAGAAGTGTCCATACTTCTGCTCGTCTTCGGCATCTCGCAGCCGCTGCATGATCACCTGGCGTGCCGTCGACGCGGCAACCCGCCCGAAGCCCATCGGTGTGTTGTCGTACTCGCCGATCTGTTGTCCGTCCTCGTCGAACTCCGGCGCCATGACCGTCACATGCCCGGTCTTGCGGTTGAGGTCGACGCGGGCACCCTGAACGGCACCCTCGGTCTTCTCGTACGCAGTGAGTAGCGCATCCTCAATCGCGCTCGCCAGGACTTCGAACGGCAGATCCTTCTCGCGCTCCATCAGTCGCAGCACGGAGATGTCGATATCCATCTCATCCCTCCTCGTCCTCGCTGCGCACCGCTTTGGGCCGGCTGAGCTCCACCTGAACCAGCGCGCGGTCGACGTCGGCGAAGCGGACTTCCCGATCTTCGCCGTCAACGTCAAGCCTTACGCCCTCCTCAGTGTTGGAAACGATCCGGCCGGTGATTGTGTCCCCTGCACACAAACGTACGGAGACCAAGCGTCCCGCGTTCCGCCGCCAGTGCCGAGGTAGCTCGAGCGGTCGGCTCACTCCCCGTGAGGTCATCTCGAAGGTGTACGCGGCAGTACCGGTGACGTCTGTGCTGTCCAGCGCCGCCGATGCTGCCTTGCTTGCTTCTGCAATGTCGTCCAGCAGCGGGCCAGTGCCCTGTGGGCCATCACCGTCCACTACAACACGGAGCAGCCGCCGCTTGCCGGCTGGGATGATTTCCACTGCTTCCAGCTCGAGACCGAACTGGGCAAGGACCGGGGTCAGCACACCAGCAATCTGGCTCTCTTTCATCGCGCTGTCCTTCGATCCGATTAGGTCCTTCGGTTGTGGCGGCGCCGACATAGGACATCCAGCAGCGCGTGTGCGGCAGCATACCGCTCGGTGAGGTACCGTCGGCGGGTGGCTGTGTCCGAGGCACCCGCTACGGGAGGTCAACCGGCTCAACTGTCGCGCCGGATGATCATCGGTCTCGGCCTCGCGGCCCCAACCCTTGCGGTGCCCTGGCTTGCCGGATGCAGCCAGGATCCCGCTTCCAACGCCCCGCTCGCCGCAGCTTCGTCGCCGCCGCCACCAAGTCCCACCGCCCGTGCCACGCCGAGCGCAAGCCCAACTTCGGCCTCTTCGCATCCCGCGGCGGCGGCAGCGCCCGAGCAAGCGCTGGCGGCCCTATCGATTGCCATCCTGAGCGGAGCTCACCACAGGGATCTCTCGAAGAGCCGCCGCCTGCTCGTGACCTTCATGCGCAACGCTCATACGGCACACGCTCGCGCAATCGCCAACCCGCTGCCCAGCCAGGCCCCGGTCGAGCTCGGGAGGCAATCACTGAACAGCTCGCTTGCCTTGCTGGCGCGTCGCGAGACAGCTGCCGCCGGCCGCTATCGGCATGCCGCGCTGCAAGCACAGGGACCAGACGCACTGCTCTGGGGTTCGCTGGCTATCGCTGCCGGGAACTTCGCCACCGCGATCAGCTCTGACAAACCGCCTGCGACCGGCACCGTTGGCAATCGAAAGCCGGTCGAGATCTTGTCCGAAGTTGCGGCGGTCCAGGAGCTGGTACGCCAACTGCACGCGATGGTGTACGGCTACCAACTGGCGATCGGCAAGATGAAGCTGCTGAGCAGGGTCCGCCTGCAGGCAGAGCGTGAACTGCTTGCCCAGCGAATCTTCCGGGATCGGCTGATCGGCTGGCTGCGCAAGCGCTCTGCTGAGGTCCCGGCTGCCGAGCCGGCATATGTGCCGTCGGTCCTCCCGCGCAACCAGGCAACGGCGGGCAGGTTGATTATGCGCATGCACACTGCGTTGCAGCCTTTCTGCGGACTTTGGCTGGCTGCCGCGGCCAGTCAGGCAGACCGTCAGCAAGCTCTTGCGGCACTGGGCTCCGCGGTGAAGACTGCCCGATCCTGGGGCGCCCCATTGAATGCCTGGCCGGGCTGGACCAGCTGATCACTGCAGCAGCTGAACTGCCACGTCGTATGCCAGCTTGATGATCAAGCCGGCGAGCACGATCAAGAAGACCTTCCGAACGAACGCGCTGCCACGGCTGATTGCGGTTCGGGCCCCGAGGTAACCGCCGATCAGGTTGGCGGCCCCCATTATGAGGCCGAGCCCCCAGAGCACCGACCCAGACAATCCAAAGACGACGATGGCCGACAAGTTGGTCACCAGATTGGCGATCTTTGCTGTCGCGCTCGCGTCCAGGAATCCGTAGCCAAGCACCGCCACTAGCAAGATCACGAAGAAAGACCCTGTACCAGGCCCCAGGAACCCGTCGTACGCGCCGACAACCAATCCGATCGCAACCGTCCACCCATAGTGTCCGCGCCCCGGGTGCTTTCGGGCCGAGACCATGCCGAGCTGGGGTCGGCGCCAGATGTAGATACCCACTCCGATCAGCACGACCAGCACAAGCGGTGTGAAAGCGTCCTTCGGCAACAGCTTCGCAAGCGAAGCGCCAACCGCTGATCCGACGGCGGAGGCGACGACCAGAGGTGCCACAGTCCACCAATCGAGTGGAATCCGCAGCGCATACGTCAGCGAGCTAGTGGCAGTACCGCAGAAGGAGGAGATCTTGTTCGTCCCCAGGATCACTGCTGGGGGCGTGTTGCTGGGCAGGCCGATCAGTAAGGCCGGCAACTGGATGAGACCGCCCCCGCCCACCACTGCATCGACCCAGCCGGCAACGAAGGCGGCGGCGATCAGTGCCGCCAGCGAAAGGGAAGAGAGGTCTAAACCACTCAAGGCCTCAGGTGTCATGCACTGCGGCAAGGATCTCAGTCAGTGCATCCTCCACGGCGACAGTTACCTGTTGCCCGCTCCTTCGGTCACGCACCTCAACCACACCATCGGCCAAGCCGCGTCCAACGACGACGATGGTCGGCATGCCCAAGATCTCGGAGTCGGCGAACTTGACACCCGGGCTCACCGACCGGTCGTCAAGCAGCACCGAGACGCCAGCCTCGTCGAGCTGAACTGACAGGTCGGCGGCTGCCGTACCAACTACCTCTTCCTTGCCGGCTGCCACTATGTGTACATCGAAGGGCGCCAGCTCGCGCGGCCAGCGGAGTCCCCTCTCGTCGCAGGTTCCCTCGGCGACGGCTGCGACTGCTCGTGAGATGCCGACCCCATAGGAGCCCATGGTCACCGTGACCAGCTTCCCGTTTTGATCAAGGACCTTGAGCCCGAGCGCTGCTGAGTACTTCCGGCCCAACTGGAAGATATGTCCCATCTCGATGCCGCGAGCCAGCGTCAGCGGTCCGGAACCATCAGGAGCTGGATCGCCCTCCCATACCTCGGCCGCCTCGATAAGACCGTCGGGTGTGAAATCACGTCCACACGTGAGATCGAAGACGTGGCGACCCGGCTCGTTCGCACCGGTGACCCAGCGAGTGCCGGCGACGACGCGCGGATCGACCAGGTACCTGATCTTGGTACTGGATTCCTCGCCGAGCACCGCAATGGGCTCGGCGGCACCGGTTAGCCGTACCGGCCCGATATAGCCTTTCGCCAGCGCTGGATGCGCGGCGAAATCCTCGTCATTGAATTGTTCTGGCACCGCGGGCTCGAGCTGAGCCGCGAGCCGCTTCATATCGACCTCACGATCGCCGGGCACGCCAATGATCAACGGATGATGGGAACCGTCGACTTCAGTGATCATCACGACCACGTTCTTCAACGTGTCGCCGGCCTGCCAGGCTCGGTCGGAGCGGGGGAAGCGCGCGTTGGCGAGATCAACCAGAGTCTCGATCGTCGGAGTATCCGGGGTGTCCTCGACGTGAGCCGCTGACGCATCCTCGTACGGCACCGGCTCGGGTGGCCTGGTACGCACGGCCTCCACGTTTGCGGCATAACCGCCAGGCGAGCGTACGAACGTGTCCTCGCCGCTCTCGGCAATGGCTAGGAACTCTTCGCTTGCCGAGCCCCCCATCGCCCCTGACATGGCATGCACGATGACGTACTCGAAGCCGAGTCGATCGAAGATCTTGATGTAGGCGTCGCGGTGGGCGGCGTAGGACTTCGCCAGGCCCTCATCGTCGATATCGAAGGAATAGGAGTCCTTCATCACGAACTCGCGGCCGCGCAGCAGCCCTGCTCGTGGGCGTGCCTCGTCGCGGTACTTCGTCTGGATTTGGTAAAGCGTCAGCGGCAGGTCCTTGTAGGAGGAGTACATGTCCTTGACGAGGAGGGTGAACATCTCCTCGTGCGTCGGACCGAGGAGGTATTCCCCACCCTTGCGGTCGTGCAGCCGAAAGATGCCCTCGCCGTACTCGGTCCAGCGGCCGCTCGCCTCGTACGGTTCCTTGGGCAGCAGCGCTGGAAAGTGCACCTCCTGAGCACCAATCGCGTCCATCTCCTCGCGCACGATGCGTTCGACATTCCGCAGCACGCGGTAGCCCAGCGGCAACCAGGTGTAGATGCCTGGGGCGGCGCGGCGGATGTAGCCCGCGCGCACCAGCCAGCGATGGCTCTGCACCTCCGCATCGGCCGGATCTTCGCGCAGTGTCCGGACAAACAGCTCCGACATTCGGGTGATCACCCGAGCACTGTATTAGCTTGACCAGTATGATGATTGTATGAAACGCATCACGGTCAGCCTGCCTGATGAACTCGTCGACCGCATCAAGCTTGTTGCGGGCGAGGGACAAGTGAGTGCCTACGTTGCTACGGCTCTCGCCGAGTATCAGGAACGCGAGACACTCGACCAGATCTTGGCCGACTGGGAGGCCGAAACACCGACGACTGAGGATGTTCGACGTCAGGTGGAGGCGGAATTTGATCGGATTGGCCTGGTCCACCCGAGCGAGCAGGATGACCGGATAGCAGGGTGACAAGTCGTAACATCTCTGGTCTTACTCTCGACACCGGCGCGCTCTTCGCTATGGATCAGCCGGCTAAGGCTCAGGTGATGCAGTTCCGCATCAAAGAGCTCCGGCATCGCGGAGGAACGCTGTGTATCCCAGCGGCTGTTGTTGCACAGGCATGGCGCAGCCCCCGACAGGTCCGGTTGGCTCGTCTCATCAACTCTTCGGACGTCGAGATCGCTGTCATGAATCTGGCCGTCGCCCGAAGCGTCGGTCTCTTGTGTGCGGCAAGTGGACATCACGATGTCATCGATGTGCATGTCGCTTTGTGCGCTCGTGAACGGGGTCACGCCGTGGTGACGAGTGACTATGACGACATTGCCCGCGTCGATCCGTCCTTGGTGATCCTCAGGGTTTGACGAGAACGGCTTGCCGATCTAGCCCCGAGCGAGCCCGGGCGGGTGCTTGCTCGTCACTGTTGCCGTCGTACGCCGTTGGGCCTCGAGCAGCCGGGCTCGAAATGATCCTTTGGCGGTCTTGAGCTTCGCAGACACCTGATACAGCCGGGCCGGTCGGCCGGGCTGATACAAGGTGACCAGCGTCGGAATGTATTCGGCCTTGCTCACCGTGAAGCGACCATTCCCGACACGGGTGAACGTGAACCGCCCGGTCGCTCCTTCGAAGGTGCGGTTGGCCTCCTGCTGGGCCACCGTATTACCGACCCCGTAGAGCACCCACTTCTTGTTCACGATTGTCCAGGGTTGGACGACGTGCGGGTGGTGCATATAAACAAGATCAACATCAGGAGAGGCGGTAAGCGCACGAGCGAGTGCGACTTGCTGCGCATTTTCCCTGGTGGAGTACTCGGTTCCGATGTGGACTGCGGCGAGCACGATGTCTGCTCCTCCGGCCCGGGCGCGATGCGCCTGACCCAGCAGCTCCCTGGTGTTGAGCCGGTGCACGGCCCAGGGCCTGCCCTTTGGCATAGGCAATCCGTTCAGGCTGAACGTCGCCGCGATGATCCCGATCTTGACACCCTGCCGCGTGGTGAAGATCGTCGGCTGCTGTGATTCGGCCTTCGTACGAGCCGTGCCCACGTGGCCGATCTTTGCCCGATCAAGATCATCAAGCGTGCGCTTCAGGCCTGAGAATCCCTGGTCAACACAGTGATTGGACGCTGTTGTGCAGACGTCGTAGCCGGTCACAGAGATAGCCTTCACGACCTGCGGTGGAGCGGCGAAGATCGGATAGTTTCGATACGGCCCGCCTGGCGGAGCCAGCGGCACCTCCTCATGGCAGATCGCCAGGTCGGCCGATGCGATCACCGGTTTCATTCCCGCCAGCAAGGTGGCGAAGTCATAACCTCCATGTCCGCGTTGCCGTGCGTCCTCTTTCGCACCGAACCACAAGGTGTTGTGCCACAGCAGATCCCCGTTCATCACGACCGTGACGCTGGTCCGCTGGGGCTTGGCCGAGGGCTGCTTGGTCGACTGACCAGATGGGCCAGGGCTGGCAGGTGGCGTACTCGGCCTTCCAGTGGGACTGGGAGTTGGCGCGGGCGTGGGCGTACGGCCGGCCTGCTGCTGGGCGTTCGCGCAGCCGGACAAGATCATCAATAGACCGATGCAGACTGCCGCCAGCGCCCAAGCAGCTTTCAAAAGTGGACCGTCGCGAACTCGCCGACCTCGGTGAATCCGACCCTGGCATAGGTCGCGCGGGCGGGCAGGTTGTAGTCATTGACATACAACGACACTGTCGGCACCAGGGTGCGCGCCAGCTGAACGACGGCGGCCATAGCAGGAGCGGCCAAGCCCCGACCGCGCAGCTCAGGTTCCAGCCACACCCCCTGCACCTGGCAGACCGATCCCGACACCGAGCCGAGATCCGCCTTGAAGAGCACCCGGTTGCCCTCGAAGATGCCGAACGCACGACCAGATGCAATGAGCTGGCGGACGTAGAAGCGGTACCCAGCCGGATTGCCCTGCACAGGTGAGACGCCGATCTCCTCGGTGTACATCTTCACCGCCGCATCGGTATAGGCGTCCCATTGATCAAGGGTGACGCGACGTACCCGGCGGTCGGCCGGGATGGCTGGCGGCGTACTGATCGACATCACAGGTTGGTGCGGGCGTACATCACGGACCTGGCTCCACGCGCCTCCCCAGCGTTCAGACAACTTCGCCCACAGATCCAGCGCCACTCGGGATGGGCCGATGATCGATGCGCACATCCGGTCCGCACCGGCGAATTCAGTCCAAGCATCGAGCGCGTGCTCGTCGGCATTCACGGGTACGAGGTTGGACCCTGCATGGCACATCGCCCGGAGCAGCCCGCCCCGCTCGTATCCCCAGACCGGACAGCCGAGACTTGCCTGCTCGAGTCCAGCAGCACGCACCCGAGAAGCGACGAAGACGTTCTCGATCGGGTTGGCAGAGAGCAGCCGAATGGCTGCCGGTAGGTCGCTACGATTCAGCACCCGCACTGAGCCTTCGCGGGCCCAGCGGGACGTAATGGTGCTGGCGACCTTGCGCATTCTCAGTGCACTCTGACCTGGGGCACTCTGACCTGGGGCACGCTGACCTGGTGCCCGCCGTCCCCGGCTGGCAGCGATTCACTCATTTCTGCCGCGAGCCGCATCGCCTCCTCGAGGAGGGTCTCGACGATGTCGGCCTCCTTCACCGTCTTGATCACCTCCCCGCGCACGAAGATCTGGCCCTTTCCGTTACCGGAGGCCACACCTAGGTCCGCCTCCCGCGCTTCGCCGGGACCATTCACCACGCAACCCATGACCGCAACCCGGAGCGGCACCTCGAGTCCTTCCAATCCGGCGGTTACCTCGTCCGCCAGCTTGTAAACATCCACTTGGGCGCGGCCGCAGGACGGGCACGAGACGATCTCCAGGTGCCGTGGTCGGAGGTTCAGGGATTCCAAGATCTTGATACCGACCTTGACCTCCTCGACCGGCGGAGCGGACAACGAAACCCGAATTGTGTCGCCGATTCCCTTGGAGAGCAGCGCCCCGAACGCCACAGCGGACTTGATCGTTCCTTGGAAGGCAGGTCCGGCCTCGGTGACACCGAGATGCAGCGGGTAGTCGCAGGCGTCGGCCAACAACTCGTACGCACGCACCATGACGACCGGGTCGCTGTGCTTGACGGAGATCTTGAAGTCGCGGAAGCCGTGCTCCTCAAAAAGGCTGGCCTCCCACAGTGCCGACTCCACCAGGGCCTCGGGAGTGGCCTTGCCGTACTTGGCCAGCAGCCGTTTGTCGAGCGACCCGGCGTTCACTCCGATCCGGATCGAGCATCCGGCGTCCGCAGCAGCCTTTGAGATCTCCTTCACTTGATCATCAAAGGCCCGAATGTTGCCCGGATTGACCCGTACGGCAGCGCAACCGGCGTCGATTGCCGCGAACACGTACCGCGGCTGGAAGTGGATGTCGGCTATCACCGGGATCTGGGACTTCATGGCGATCGTCGGCAACGCATCGGCATCGTCCTGGCTGGGCACCGCGACCCTCACGATGTCGCACCCGGTCGCGGTCAGCTCGGCAATCTGCTGCAGCGTGGCATTGATGTCCGCGGTCAGAGTCGTGGTCATTGACTGCACAGTGATGGGCGCGTCGCCACCGACGGCGACCTTGCCGACTCTGATCTGGCGACTCTTGCGACGTGGCGCGAGGGTCGGAGGAGGAAGGGTCGGCAGACCCAGGTCGATACTCATAAGGCCTTTCATCGCGAGGTGCAGGGAGTCATTACGATCGAGGCTCGCCAGCGATCCAGCCTAACGTGAGTTCAGCGAGCTAGCAGATAGCAAATGCTGCTCAGATCGCGCGTGACCCGCCCCTGCTGAATAAAACGAGAAGGTGGTGTAGCCGCTTCGCGGCCAAGCCGTCAGAAGAGCCGAATGGGATCGATGATGTCAGCCAGGATCAACACCGCGCCGGAGATCAGGATCACACCGCCGACAACGTAGGCCACCGGCAGCAGCTTGGCAGTATCCACGTGACCCGGATCGGGTCGCCCGAAGAGTCGAGCGAGACTGCGCCTGATCGCCTCGTAGATCGCCGCGGCGACGTGGCCGCCATCTAACGGCAACAGCGGCACGAAATTGAAGAGCGCGACGAACAGGTTCACCGATCCAAGCACGGTGAACAGGCTCGCCAGCTTAGCCGCTGGGCTGATCTGGTTCGTCGAGGCGATCTCCCCCGCTGCCCGAGATGCGCCGACGATGGACATCGGTCCGAATATGTCGCGGGGCTTGCCGGTCACCATGTTGTAGGCGGTGTAGAAGACCTTCACCGGGAAATAGGCGAGGGCTACAACGGTCTGCTTGGTCATCTGCCACATGTCGCCGATGACTGAGACTGGCCCGCCGCGCTCTCGGACTATCTCCGGTTCAACTCCGAAAAACCCCGCAGCAACCCGCCTCGACGGGTCGTACCTGTCGGGTACGCCGGTAATGACGGTATTGACCGGCTTCAGGTCGAGGCGCTGACCACCACGCTCGACCGTAACGACGGCCGGGTGATCGAGGTTCGCCCGGATCAGGCGCGAGACGTCGTCCCAGGACGAAACCGCGGTCCCGTTGAACGCCACTATCTTGTCCCCGGATTGGATACCGGACTGAGCGGCTGGGGTCGGCGGCTTGCCGGCGCAGCTCTGATCGGCTGCGTTCGCGACGACGATGCATTCCTGGACCTTCGAAATCGTCAGCTGGGAACGATAGACGCCATAGCTGACCGAGACGCCCAGCAAGATCACGAATGCCAGCAGGATGTTCATCGTCGGGCCACTGGCCATAATGATCAACTTTTGCCAGAACGGCTTCTCGTAGAAGAGCCGGCCCTCGTCCTCGGGACGGATGGCCGACCATTCCGCAGCTCTCGCATTGTCGGCGAGCGCGCGAAATGGGCCTGTGCTGTACGCGCGAACCTGACCAGGGCGATCCCTTGCCGGCGGGAACATGCCGACCAGCCGGACATAGCCACCTACCGGAATCGCCTTGACGCCGTACTCGGTCTCGCCTCGACGCCGCGACCACAACTTCCGGCCAAAGCCGATGAAGTACTCGGTGGTCTTGACATCGAACAGCTTGCCCGGAACCAGGTGGCCTATCTCGTGCAAGGCGATCGATGCCATGACCAACCCGAAAAAGACAACCGCACCAGCGATATAGATCACGAGGTCCATCTAGTGCTTGTGCTCCGTTGCCTGAATGAGGTTCATGGCCCGAGCGCGCGCCCAGGCATCAGCCGCCAGCACCACCTCGAGCGTGAGCTGATCACCCGCGACCAGCTTCGAGCCTACGTCGGGATCTGAACTCACGTGCTCGCGCAACACAAGAGCCACGATGTCAAGGATCTGAGTGAAACCGACGCGACCATCATGGAAGGCGTCCACGCAGACCTCGTTCGCCGCGTTGTACACAGCTGGGGCCGTGCCACCGAGGCGACCTGCTTGGCGAGCGAGCTCAACCGCCGGGAACGCCACATGGTCCAACGGCTCGAACGTCCAGCTCGATGCTGTACGCCAATCGCACGCGGAAGCCACCCCGCGCAGCCGATCAGGCCAACTCAGGCCCAGCGCGATGGGAAGCTTCATGTCCGGCGGCGAGCATTGCGCGAGTGTGGAGCCGTCGACGAACTGCACCATGGAGTGCACGATCGACTGCGGATGCACAACGACATCGATCCGGTCCAGCTCCACCCCGTACAGCAGGTGTGCTTCCAGCAGCTCCAGTCCCTTGTTCACCAAGGTCGCGGAGTTGGTGGTGATCACCCGACCCATGTTCCAGGTCGGGTGCGCCAGCGCTTGATCCGGTGTGACGTTGGTCATCTGTTCGCGACTGAGCCCGCGAAAGGGTCCGCCACTTGCGGTGAGAATCAGGCGATCGACCTCCGAGGCGGCGCCGCCGCGAAGACATTGGGCCAGGGCCGAATGTTCCGAATCGACAGCGACAATCTGCCCCGGCCGCGCGGCCTGCGTGACCAGCGAGCCGCCGACCACCAAGGACTCCTTGTTAGCCAATGCGAGGATTCTCCCCGCTCGCAGTGCGCCGAGTGTCGCCGCTAGCCCAGTGGAGCCCGTGATTCCGTTGAGCACCACATCGCACGGCATCGCTGCCATTTCGGCAGCAGCATTCGGGCCACCGAGGATGCGTGGCAGTTGCACCTTCCCCTCTGCCCACCCGCGTCGGCTGGCCTCGGCATAGAGAGCGAGTTGTAGGTCCTGAACGGTCGTGGTGCGACTGACAGCGACGACACGCGCTTCGGTGTCCAGCGCTTGGCGAGCCAGCACAGCAATCTGCGAACCACCAGCAGCCAGGCCGACCACCCGGAACTTATCGGGATGTTCGGCGACCACCTCCAAGGCTTGGGTCCCGATCGAGCCGGTACTGCCCAAGATCACCACCTCACGCACGGGCCAAGTGTGGCAGGTCGTAGCCGACCCCTCAGCAGCCCGCTTACCGGTCGCTCGCCTCCCACCAATTCAGCACGCGCAGGACTCGCATGGTGTTCCACCTGCTCGCACCCGGTTCCTCCATCCGGAACCAGGTCCGGCCGGGGTATCCGGCGTAGGTCGACCACCGGCCGTCGGTTCGACGCGCGTGCCGCACGACCGCGATGGCGTCTCCGAGCCGTTGGTCCTGATCTGAGCTCACATCCACGAAGTACTCGAGCCCACGCAGCACATCGAAGTGCCACCGCGGTAGCTGGGGAAAACGCGTACTGCTCCGAATTGCCACCTGGCCCGTGCGATGCGACTTGTACAGCCGATGCTTCAGGAAGAACTCCCGCCCTCGAGCTTGCGCCTCCTGGTCAGCTCCTCCCAGGGCTTGCTGATAGGCGTAGAGAGCCTCGAGTGCCTGGATGGTGGTGTGGAACGAGCTGTGCTTGCCGCGCTCGCCGCGTGCGGCACAGTTCCAGCCGCCGTCGGCGAGCTGTTGATCAAGGAGATAGTCAACCAGGTCATCGAGCCGCTGAGCCTCGTACCGATGTGCGGCCGTGAGCCGCACCAACATCGATGCGATACAGGTCTCTGGAACCCGCCATCTGTTCTGCCACTCCCAGAGGCGCTCACACCCGGCCAGCGCCGCTGGGTTACCCGGCGGCAGTCCAAGCCACAACAGGTGGAGCAGTGTGTACGTCGTCGAGATCCACTTCGGCGAGTAATCCCCGCCGCCCCAGCGGCCGTCGGGATCCTGCAGCGAGAGCAGCTTGGCGCCCCAACCCTCGTTCGCGACACGGGCTCGTTCAGCTCTTACGGTCGCTTCGGAGCTGCCAAGTAGATCTCGATGCACCCGCCAGCGGATGGACGGGTCGCCCTCAAGCAACCAGGCCACCAAGTCATCATTCGGAAGAGTCATCTCCGACCATGATCTCGCGACTACGAGCGTCGGCATTGCGCAGCGATCACCATGAAACCTGGGGGCGCCTGGCAGAATGCGCACACCATGAAAAGTCGACGAGCGGCACCGTGACACTACGCCTGATCGACATCGAAAGCCTGGACGATTTCGACGCCCACATCGGCAAGACACAGCGTCTGAACGGATGGTTCGTCCAGTCTGTCGATCTCACCGAACGAGCGGACGTGCTGTTGAAGGTCGATCCTCAAGGCGCCGTCTTCCTCGGCTGCGTCTTCGCCCCGGCCGTGGAGCACCACCTCCGCAGGTCGGGCGCGCTGCTATTTCCGCGGCTGCCTGACCTGCCATTTGACCCATATCGTGCGCGCCTCTACGACGCGGCCGAGCTTTACGGCCCCGGGAACTATGCCGAAAGCCCCGACGCGGTTGTGTACGCCTGGTGCCACTCCCAGGCCGCCCGGAAACTCACCGGGGAGCTCGGGATGACTCTTCATGATCACGCCATTACCGCAGCACTCAACGAATCAACATCCGACCTGGACCGACGGGCGATTGTGGGAATCATGGGCGGTCACGCCGCACTGCGCGGTGAAGATACCTATCGCGCGGCCGCCGAACTTGGATCAAGCCTCACACTTGCCGGTCGCACAGTGCTGACGGGGGGTGGTCCCGGAGCCATGGAGGCAGCAAATCTCGGGGCGTACCTGAGTCCATGGCCAGGTTCGCTCGACGACGCGCTGATGATCATGACGCCTGCGGCCGGAGGGTACTGGCCCAGCATCGACGCGTGGGCACAGAGCGCCTTCCAAGTACGGGCACGCTGGCCGGTGACTTCGGCAGGCCGCAGCCTCAGCATCCCGACGTGGTTCTACGGTCATGAGCCCACCAACATCTTCGCTACCGAGATAGCCAAGTACTTCTCCAACGCGCTACGGGAGGACACCCTGTTGCATCGCTGCGGTGGTGGAGTCATTTACCTTCCAGGGCAGGCCGGTACGGTTCAAGAGATCTTTCAAGCGGTCACCGAGAACTTCTATGCAGCCGACCCGAGCATGATCGCGCCACTGATCTTGGTCGGTCGCGAGTACTGGACGGATTTCTACCCTGCCTGGCCCCTGCTCCAGCGGCTGAGCGCAGGCCGACAGATGGGCGAGTTGATCTATTGCATCGACGATGTGAAGGAAGCTACCGATCTGCTTGCCGGTTGATCCGCGCACGCTTCACGGCGTAAGGGACACCTCATCGGGCGTGGCGAGGGTGAGCACGGCCTCCTCGATCGACTCTTCCTGCTCGAGCTCCCGTTCTACCCGACGCAACCGCACGGCCAAGTCGTGCTCGACATCGTCACCGGCCATGTCGACCGAGGCAACCAGATACAGCCGATCAGGGCCGACGAATTCCAGGTGCAGGTAGGTGATGCGGTCGATGTCGGGCCGTGCGAGAAGATGCTGTAGAACCTTCTGCCGAATCTCAGACCGTACGGGTTCGCCGACCAAGAAGCGGCGGTTGCGATCGATCAGGACAACCGCGACGACCCCGAGCAGTACGCCCACCAAGATTGACCCAATTGCGTCGGGTGTCGGCGAGCCCGTGACCTGGTGCAGCGCAACAGCGGCCGTCGCGATCGTGATACCTACGAGGGCTGCGGCGTCTTCAAAGAAAACGGCCCGCAACGTGGGATTCGAGGTGTTGAGCACAAGATCTGGAACGCTACGACGCCGTTCCGCGGCCAGCCGACGGGCCTGGGTCATGGCCTGGATGAAGGAGACACCTTCAAGGACGAAGGAAATCGCCAGCACGATGTACGCGACAAGGTAGTTCGACGCTTCCTCGGGATCGATCAGCTGCTGGATGCCGTGCCATATCGACACGACTGCGCCGGCAGTAAACAGCCCGAAGGCGGCGAACATCGACCAGACGTACGCTTCTCGACCGAACCCCATAGGGTGTCCGCTATCCCGGCCGCGATCGGATCGCCGTTCGGCAATCACGAGGAAGATCTCATTGCCGGCATCCGCCCAAGAATGTGCCGCCTCGGCGAGCATCGATGCAGACGAGGTAATGCCAGCCGCGACGGACTTGGCGATGGCGATCAACAGATTGGCCAGGAACGCGACCAGCACCGTCCGCAGGCTCTGGTCGACCTGCTTGGAATCCTGCTCGCTATCTGTCGCTACGACCTCACCGGCCATATCTCGACCATATCTAGGCCCTGATCTGCCCCCACATTGCTAGCTGCTTGCCAGGTTCTGCACAGGCAATTGCCAGCAGGCCGTCCAATACTCCACAGGACCGACGTCCGCTCGGGAAGCAACGACCAAGGGAGCAACGCAACGTGGCAGCAAGCAAGACGGCCGCACTCGCAATAGCCTCAGGAATCCTCGCGGTTGGCGCGGGCATGGGAGTGGCGAACGTCGCGTACGCCGACGTACCGATACCGATTCCATCAAGCGCACCCAGCGGTACGCCTGCACCTGAGGCGCCAGGAGGACCTGCCGATCCCAACCAGCTCCCGCCCGATCAGGTCTCACCCGATCAGGTCTCAGGGGACGACGCGCTGCTCGAAGAGCTGTCCCAGGTGCTGGGCATCGACAAGGAGACGCTGAAGGCAATGCTCGAGGAGGCTCGCTCGACCTACGGGCCCGAGTGGTCAGCGGCCGTGGAACAGCAACTGGACGCCGCGGTGCAGGCGGGACTTCTGACCCAGGCCGAGGCCGACGCGGTGCGGAAGGCGATCGACAAGAGCCTGATCACTGCAGGACGCTAGCGAGCACCACATCTAGCGGCCGCTGCTCATGATCTTGGCAAGGTCCGCCGTTCGCTCATTCGCGAAGATGTCTTCCAGCATCACCAAGGCGCCGTCAGGGCCGGTAAGCGGTACTCGCCAGTTCGGGTATTCGTCGATCGTGCCGGGCTGATTCTGCAGCTGACGTTCGCCGACGGCATCGGCAAGGGAAACGTTGAGCAGCCGCGAGGGTGTCCAGGTCAGATAGCGGTGCAGGGCCTCCACGGTTTCCTCGAGACCCGCGTCGGGCGGCAAAGCGCCGCGCTCTCGAAGGTTATTCAGCCACGCCTGGCGGTCCGCTTCGTCGGCTTGGAGCTCCTCGTCCAGGGAGCGAGTCAAGATCCCCAGTTGATCACGTAGCCATACGTGATCACCAACCAGATAGCCGGCAGTCGGCGGCAGATCATGAGTCGTGACCGATGCCAGGCAGTACTCCCGCCACTTTTCCGGCGCCAGTGGCCCACCGTCGCCGTCCCAGTCGAATTCGAACCATAGGACCGACGTGCCGACAATTCCGCGCGTCTGCATGTAGTCGCGAACCCAAGGCTCGACGGTGCCGAGATCTTCGCCGACCACTACGGCACCTGCCCGATGGGCTTCCAGCACAAGAATGCCGATCATTGCCTCATGGTCATAGCGGACGTACGTGCCCTGCGGGGGACGCGAACCCTCCGGAATCCACCACAGCCGGAACAGGCCGATCACATGATCAATTCGCAGCCCGCCCGCATGCCGCAAGATTGTGGAGATCATCTCGCGAATGGGCGCGTACGCGGTGGCGACGAGGCGATCAGGGCGCCACGGCGGTTGACTCCAATCCTGCCCTTGCTGGTTGAAGGGATCCGGCGGGCAGCCGACGGAGACGCCTTTCGCGTAGCTGTCCTGCAGGCTCCAAGCATCCGCGCCATGCCGGCTTACGCCGACGGCCAGATCATGCATCACCCCAAGCGTCATACCCGCGCGTACCGCTGCATGCTGAGCGCCGGCCAACTGCTCCGCCAGCAGCCACTGCAGCCAGCACTGGAAGTCGATCTTGGCGGCATGCGCGGCGGTGAAGGCGACCACCGCTGGAGATTCCGGATCTTGCAACTCGATCGGCCAGTCTTGGAAGCTTCGGCCGTACTCCTCGGCGAGCACTGCCCACGTCGCAAACCGCTCAAGGCCACCTCCCTCGCGTCGCCGATACGCCGCAAAAGATGCATCCCGCCCGGCGCTCCGGGGCACTGTAAAAATGATCTTGAGCGCCTCACACTTGGCGGTCCATGATCGATCGCGATCAATCTGGGCAGAATCGGCGAGCTCGGCGAGTAGCCGAGCTTTGATCTTGTCGATCTCCTCTCGCTGCTGGGCACTCGCCACGGCGTACTCGGGAATGCGCTCGACTCGCAGATAGAGCGGGTTGGCAAAACGACGGCTGCTGGGCAGATACGGTGACGGTTCCATGGGAGCCATCGGCTCCGCTGCATGCAGGGGATTCACCAGCAGGAAGCCCGCCTGATGCTCGGCCGCAGACCAGACGGCAAGGTCTTCAAGATCGATCAGATCACCAACTCCCCAAGACTCCCGCGACCGAACGCTGTAGAGCTGGGTGGCGAATCCCCAGCTCCGATGCCGTCCCATCCGCTCCGGAAGTCCCAGCCATGCAGGCGTAATGATCAACGGCATCGACGCTTGCCGCTCACGGCTGACTGCCTGCAGCGTGTGATAGCCCAATGGCAGATCATCAGGGATCTCGAAGGATGCCTCACCAACCCAGCCCTGATCGATCTGTCGTGGTGGCGTCCAGTTCTCCAGCTGTCGCAGCTCGTGCCGGCTTTCGCCCGTCTCGAGCTCGATCCAGACGGTGACCGGGTCACCATGGGGCACATGGACCCACACTGACGCGGTGCGCCGTTCACGCATCACCATGCAGGGCGGCAACATCTGCGTCCAGGGATAGCGATCATGGTTCGCCAGGGCGGCAGCCGCCGCTTCCGGCGTCGACGCGTCGATGTCGAGAGCCGCAAGGACGGCGACGATCGTGTCGCGAGCGACGGTGACATGCCGGCCCTGCCAGTCCCAGTACTCGGTGGCGATGCCAAATGCCTCAGCCAGGTCGTTGATGGTCGGGTCGATTGCTGGGCGGTCAAGTTCTTGCACGGCGCCAATCTTGGCAGGGTGTCAGACCTCGTGGGCGGCGAGCTGTCCGCTGCAAGGAGCCGCTCATCCGCCAGGAACAAAGAGATACATGATCAACCAGGCGATTGGGGCGGCCACCAGGAGGGAATCAAGTCGATCCATCACGCCGCCGTGCCCGGGGAGGAAAGAACTCATGTCCTTGATCCCGAGATCCCGCTTGATCATCGATTCGATCAGATCGCCGCAGGTGCCGACTGCCACCAGACCAACACTCAGGATGATGCCCACCCAGAACGGCACCTGGAGCACGAAGATCGCCATACAGATAGCAGCAACTGTTGCGAAGACCAGCGATCCGGCAACGCCTTCCCACGACTTCTTCGGACTGATCTTGGGCGCCATCGGATGCTTGCCGAACAGCACTCCGGCGACGTAGCCGCCGGTGTCGCTCATCACGACGATCAGCAGGAAGGTGACAACGCGGACCGCGCCCCTTCCCTCCGCGAGCATCAAGGCCGCGAACGAGCCCAGCAGTGGCACGTACGCGATGATCAACAAGCTGGCCGCGCTGTCGCGGACGTATCCCGCCACACCCTTGGGCATCCGCCAGATGAGGCTGGCAATCACCGTCAGCGCAAGTGAGGCCAGCAGCACGCTCGTCGTGGAGAAGATCACCGGCTCCTGCCGGCCCGCGAAGTAAGAGCCAAACGAAATCGCAACGCTGCCGATGGCAATCGGGACGATTGCCGAGGTCATGCCCTGTTTTTGCAGCGCCTCATGAAGCTCGACCGCGGCCAGCACCAGCGCAACGGCCACCAGGACAACGAATGCGGGCCTGAGGTAGATCAAGCTGAGCACCACGTACGCGCCGAGACCAACCCCGATGCCTATGGCGGCGGGCAGATTGCGTCCGGCGCGGCCGTGCGTCTGCGCCGGCGCGGCCGGTGGCTCAGGCAACACTAGACCTCGAGCAATTCGGCTTCCTTGTGCTTCAGGACGTCGTCGATCTCATCGACGTGCTTCCGCGTGGCGGCATCGAGCTGCTTCTCCGCCCGCACCACTTCGTCCTCACCGACTTCTTTATCCTTGACCATCCGGTCCAGCGCCTCCTTGGCCGTTCGGCGAGCACCCCGCACCGAGATCCGAGCGTCTTCGGCCTTGTGCTTGGCCAGCTTGATGTATTCCTTGCGCCGCTCCTCGGTGAGCTCGGGGAGCGTGATCCGGATGGTGGTGCCGTCGTTTGACGGATTCACTCCGATATCGGAGTTGCGAATCGACTTCTCGATGTTGGCCATCGACGACTTGTCATACGGCGTGATGAGCACGACGCGTGCGTCCTGTACGTGGAAGGTGGCAAGTTGCTGGAGCGGAGTGGGCGAACCGTAGTAGTCGGCGGTCAGCTTGGCGAAGATCGCGGGGTGGGCGCGACCAGTCCGAATGGCTGCGAACTCCTCCTTGGTGTATTCGACCGCATTCGCCATCTTGGTCTCGGCTTCGCGCATGATGTCGGCGATCACAAGTTCTTCTCCTTAGGCGTGGACGATCGTACCGATCCTCTCACCCGACACCACACGAACGATTGTGCCGTCAGTGTCCAGGCTGAAAAAGATCATCGGGAGCTTGTAGTCGCGGGCCATGCTGATTGCGGTCGCGTCAGCGACCTTGAGGTTTCGCGCCAAGTACTCGTCGTAGGTGATCTCGTCGAACTTGATCGCATCAGGATGCGTGCGGGGATCGGCAGAATAGACACCGTCGACACCTTGCTTGCCCATGAGCAGCACCTCCGCGCTGATCTCGAGGGCCCGCTGAGCCGCCACCGTGTCGGTGGAGAAGTACGGCATCCCGGAGCCAGCGCCGAAGATGACCACCCGGCCCTTCTCCAGATGCCGCTCCGCGCGTCGCGGAATGTACGGCTCAGCGACCTGTCCCATGGTGATCGCTGTTTGCACCCGCGTTTGGATGCCGACCTTCTCCAGAAAGTCCTGCAGGGCAAGACAGTTCATCACGGTCCCGAGCATGCCCATGTAATCAGCCCGATCGCGCTCCATCCCATGCTGCTGCAGCTCGGCGCCGCGAAAGAAATTGCCGCCGCCGACAACGACGGCCACCTGGACACCCATCTGCACCACAATGGCTATCTGCTTGGCAAGTCCGGCGACGACATCAGGATCGACACCGACCTTGCCACCACCGAAGACCTCACCCGAGAGCTTCAGCATCACGCGCTTGTACGGACCATTCACGCCTCGGGTTCTCCTCTGCTCTGTTGGGAGCTGTTCGCGATTGCCGACGCTCGCAGCTGTGTTGCCGGGAGCTGTTCACGCATTGCCGACGCTCGCAGCTCTGCGTTAGGCGCCAGAAGCAGCGCGGCTAGCTACGTCCCGGTCGCCTCGAATCGTACGAACCGCAACACCTTGATCCCGGCCTCATCAAGCTGCCTGCCGACAGGCACCTTGCTGTCGGTCACCGAGGGCTGATCGAGCAATGCGACGTCTTTGAAGTACGCGTTCAGCCGGCCCTCGATGATCTTGGGAAAGGCTTGCTCGGGCCTGCCCTCCTCCTTGGCGCTCGCCTCGGCGATCCGCCGTTCGTTCTCCACCAGGTCTGCCGGAACCTCATCGCGGCTGACGTACAGGGGGCGCATCGCGGCAATCTGCATGGCGGCGCCACGAGCTGCCGATGCGTCAGACCCTTCGTACTCAACCAGTACCCCTACCTGCGGGGGAAGGTCGGCGGCGCGGCGGTGCAGGTAAACCGCGGTCTGGCCATCGAAGTAAGCCGCAGCACTCACCTCCAGCTTCTCTCCGATCTTGACGGCCAGCTCCTCAACCGCTGCACCGACAGTCTGGCCCGATGGCAGGGTGGCCGCATTGGCAGCCTCCACGCTGTCGGCCTTGCTCGCCGCCACCGCTTTCACGGCGTCGGCTGCCAAGTCCTGAAAAGCCTGGTTCTTGGCGACAAAGTCCGTCTCCGCGCCGAGCTGGAGCATGGCGCCATCGCTGGAAGCCACGAGACCGTTGGATGCGGACCGTTCGGCGCCGCGCTTGGCCGCTTTGGCCTGCCCACTCACGCGCAGAATCTCAACAGCCTTCTCAAAGTCGCCATCGGCTTCGGTCAGCGCCTTCTTGCAGTCCATCATGCCTGCTCCGGTCGCGTCGCGAAGCTGCTTCACGTCAGTAGCGGTGATCGTTGCCATGAGTTAGGTGGTCCCTCGTTGTCGTTTGTTCGGAAGGCGGGCTAGCTGTGCGTGGACCCGGTATCGGGGTCATAGACGTTTTCGGGATCCGGATTGTCGGACTGCAATTCCACATCTCGCTGCTTGTCCGCCGCCTCTTCGGCCTCGAGTGCGGCCTCTTCTGGTTGCTCCTCGGAAGGCACGGGGGCAGCGTCGGAAGCGGGGACGCTGTGCGGCGTCGCCGGTGCCGGTTCCTGCGAAGCACCGAGCAGTTCGAGTTCCCAGTCCGGCATTGGCTCCAGTTCGGCCTCGGCACCCGTCTGCGCGCCCGAGCGTGCCATCAGTCCGTCCGCAACGGCGTCAGCGATCACCCGGGTGAGCAAGGAGACGGAACGAATGGCGTCGTCGTTGCCCGGAATCGCGAAGTCGACCTCATCTGGGTCGCAGTTGGTGTCGAGAATGCCGATCACCGGAATCCGCAGCTTGCGAGCCTCGTCGACAGCCAGGTGCTCCTTCTTCGTGTCGACGATCCAGACCGCCTGAGGAGTCCTCGTCATATCCCGAATGCCGCCCAGAGTGCGTTCCAGCTTCTCCTTCTCCCGGCGAAGACCGAGCAGCTCCTTCTTGGTCAGCCCGGAGGCCGCGATGTCGTCGAAGTCCAGACCTTCCAGCTCCTTGAGCCGCTGAATGCGCTTGATGACGGTGTGAAAGTTCGTCAACATGCCGCCCAGCCAGCGCTGGTTCACGTACGGCATGCCGACTCGAGTCGCCTGCTCGGCGATTGCTTCCTGTGCCTGCTTCTTCGTACCGACGAAGAGCACCTGGCCGCCACGGGCCACGGTGTCCTTGACGAACGCGTACGCGCGGTCGATGTAGGTCAGCGACTGCTGGAGATCGATGATGTAGATGCCGTTGCGTTCGGTGAAGATGAACCGCTTCATCTTCGGGTTCCAACGGCGGGTCTGATGTCCGAAGTGGACGCCGCTCTCGAGGAGCTGTCGCGTAGTGACGACGGCCATGGCCGCGTTCCTTCCTTGCCGGCAGGTACTTGCGCCGGCGTCCGGTTGTTCAGCACCGAACTTTTCGGTGCTGCCTGATGCTCGCGCGATACACACCCGACCTAGAGCAATGCGACCTAGAGCAATGCGAAGCCGAGACCGACGGTGTCGCCCGGCCCGAAGGCCGGTGGGCGAGCATGCGAAGTCAGACCTGATTTCAGATCTGCACAGGTGAGTCTATGCGAGGGCGCCTGGTCACGCACGTCAGCTTGGTCGCTAGGGGGGAGCAAGCTCTGGGTTGCGCCCTTCAGCTTGGTGGTTGTCCACTGGCGTACGGACCTTCGACCGTCGTCCACAGATTTCCGGCGGGACCGCACGATTCGGACCGCCATCCCGAAACTCTCAGCGTGCAAGTCCTCCATCGATGCCTGCGATTGCCCCTGTGTCTCGTGGTCTGTCTCTGCGTACTCGCTGTTCCGGCGCCTGCCTCGGGAGTTCCGCGGCTACCGACACCAGCCGGCTGGCCGCTTGGTGAGCCGGTGGAGGTGCGGCGAGGGTTCGCCCCGCCGGTGCTCGCCTGGGGGGCAGGCCATCGCGGAGTTGATCTCGCCGCCCAGCCAGGTGAGGTGGTCCTCGCGGCGGCGGGCGGGACAGTGGCCTTCGTAGGATCGATCGGCGGCAAGCCGGTCATCAGCATCGACCATGGCTCGGTCCGCAGCACGTACGAGCCGGTGATCAGCAGAGTGCATGTCGGTGAACGCGTGACCTTGGGGCAAGTGATCGGGGTGCTCGGCACGGGTGGGCATTGCAGCGAGCCCGAAATCCAGCAAAGCTGCCTGCACTGGGGGCTGCGCGAAGGTAAGACATATCTCGATCCGCTGCTGCTCTTGGGCAATATCCGTGGGCGGCTGCGTCTGGTCTCGGCGGATCGCCGAGAGATCGTCAGGCGGGAAGCTGAGGCTCGCGCGGCCGCGTCGGCGGCACATGCGGGCGAGACCGCAGTCGGGCGGCCGGGAGCTCACGGCTTCCTTCATCCGGTCCCAGGTCGTGTCACCTCCGCCTTCGGCAGGCGGCTCCATCCGATCCTCAAAATCTGGAAGCTTCACGACGGCACCGACTTCGGAGCCTCCTGCGGCACCCACATACGCGCGCCGTACGCCGGAGTTGTCACTCGGACCTACTACAACGGCGCGTACGGCAACCGGCTGTTCCTCGATCACGGAAGCGTCGATGGGCTGCAGGTCAAGACGGCTTTCAATCACGCCACGCGCTACGTGGTTCGGCCGGGTCAGCGAGTCAGTCGGGGGCAGGTGATCGGTGAGGTGGGCAGTACGGGCTTCTCCACCGGTTGTCATCTGCACCTGATGCTGTGGCTCAACGGCCGGCTCAGCAACCCGATGAGCTGGCTGTGACTCAGCTGCGAGCAATTTGGGCATTACACAGCAGCTGCAATGAAAGCGCTCCTCAGGCCCGCGGATGTGCCTGCTCGAAGGCCGACCGCAGTCGCTCATTGGTTACATGGGTGTAGATCTGGGTCGTGGCCAGCGACGCGTGGCCGAGCATCTCCTGAACGCTCCGCAGGTCCGCGCCGCCCTCGAGCAGATGAGTCGCCATCGCGTGTCGAAGGCCGTGCGGGCCGAGGTCAGGCGCGCCGTCGGTCGTTCGGAGAGCACGATGGACGATCCGGCGCACCACGCGAGGGTCGATCCGCTTGCCCCGCTCGCCGATGAACATGGCCTGACCTGAGTCGGCAGTCAGCAGCTGCAGCCGAGCCTTTGCGAGCCAGGCGTCGACCGCACGCACGGCTGGCGCACCAACCGGCACCATTCGTTCCTTACTGCCCTTGCCGAAGACCCGGAACACCCGACGCTCCCGATCGAGATCATCCAGGTTGAGACCGCACAGCTCTGAAACTCGAATTCCGGTGGCGTAGAGCACCTCCAAAATGGCAACGTCGCGCGCAGCGACTGGTCCACCGGTTTCTCGAGCAATCGTGATCGCCTCGTCGAGCATCTGGGATGCCGCTGCACGCTCCAGAGTTGGCGGGAGGACGCGAATGGTTTTTGGAGAGCGGAGATTTGCCGCAGGATCGGTCGTGAGGTGGCCGGTCTCATGAGCCCACGCAAAGAACACGCGCGCCGCGGCTGCCCGCCGTTGGAGTGTCGTCCGAGCCCGGCCGAGTGTGTGCTGCTTGGCGAGCCAGCTGCGCAGCGCGCGCAGGTCCACAGCCTGCAAGGAGTCGATGCCGAGCCGCTCAAGGTGAGTGAACAGATCCAGCAAGTCTGTGCGATAGGAACGCACGGTGTGCTCAGCCAGGTTGCGCTGACCCCGCAGGTGCCGAAGGTAATCCGCCAATAGCGGCTCGAACTGCGGTGGCAAATCGGTCTCGGCCACGTGACCACTCTGAAACACGCGAGTGCCCATTCCAAGCACGCCACGCGGTACCCTCACCGGCGTGCCATCTCAGATCAGGACCATCGACGAACTGCGGACCGGCGGCACCGTGCTGCCGATCATCCGCTGGGGCAACCAGATCTTGCACCGGCCCACTCGTCCCGTCACGGTCTTCGATGATGAGCTGCTCGAGCTCCTCCGAAACATGTTCGCCACGATGTATGCGGCAGAAGGCGTCGGTCTTGCAGCCACCCAGGTTGGTGTCGATCGGGCGGTGTTCGTCTATGACTGCCCTGACGAGGACCAGGTCAGACATATCGGCGTGATGTGCAACGCCGAGGCGATCTTGCCGGAAGGCAAGGAGCGGAAGCTGCAGGCATCCGATGAGGGTTGTCTGTCCTTACCGGGCGCGTACATCGAGCTGGCGCGGCCGGATCACGCGATCTGCCGCGGCCAGGACCACAACGGCGAGAACGTCGAGGTGGTCGGCACCGGCCTGCTGGCTCGATGCCTGCAGCACGAGACCGACCACCTCCATGGCATCGTGTTCGGGGACCGACTTTCCGGACGCGCCCGCAAAAAGCTCTACGCACTACACGAGGACGCGGCTGACCTCTATCCGGCCGACTGGCCCGTGACACCACGGGCTGACAGCGCATAACAGGCGATAGCGGCCGCGGCAGCCACATTGAGTGAGTCGATACCGGCGAACATGGGAATTCGAGCTCGTACCTCGGCTTCATCGGACCAGCGCCTGGAGAGACCGGCACCCTCGGTGCCAAGCATCACCGCAACCCTGGTCTCCGCCGAAATGCCGGCTGCGAGCTCGCTCAGCGTAAGCGCATCCGGCGCCGGGGTGAGCGCCACCGTAAGAAAGCCGGCGGCAGCCAACATCCCGGGCGCGGCCCACCAATCCTCCAGCCGCGCCCACGGCAGCGAGAACACCGCGCCCATGCTCACCTTGATCGATCGCCGGTAGAGCGGATCGGCCGCCCGTGGCGACAACAGGGCCCCATCCCATCCCAGAGCCGCGGCGTTCCGAATGATCGCGCCCACATTGGTGTGGTCGACAATGTCCTCCAAGACCACGACTCGTTGCATTGCGACAAGCTCGTCGAGCCGATGCCGCCGTTCACGGTGCAACGATGCCAATGCACCCCGATGCACGTGGAATCCGGTCACCTGCTCCGCCAGGTCTTCTGTGACGACGAAAACCGGAGCTGCGGGCCATCGCTGCACCACATCGCGCAGGCCGTCCAGCCAGCGCTCGGCCAGCAAGAATGACCGGGGTCGATAGCCGGCTTCGATCGCACGGCGGATAACCTTCTCGCCCTCGGCAATGAAAAGACCTTGCTCGGACTCCAAATGCCTTCGCAGTGAGGTATCTCGGAGCCGGACGTAATCGGCCAGCCGCGGGTCGCCGGGATCGGTGATCGTCAGCCTCACTATGATCCTCCCCTGATGCACATCCTCGGTACGTTGGACTGGCAACCGGCACGTGACCATCCAGAACTCTTGGCTCAGCCCGTCCAGGAGGCACTCTCCGAGCTCGGGCTGGAATGCTTTGTCGCTCCCATCGACCCAAACCACGCCGATACCGCCCAGTTCTGTGCGACGTACGAAGTCCCGCTGGAGGCCTCGGCGAACTGTGTGGTTGTGGCCGGCCGACGCGCCGAGGTGTCCATGATGGCAGCCTGCCTGGTCCGGGCCACCGACCGAGCCGACGTCAACCGTGTCATCCGCAAGCGACTCGATGTTCGCAAGATCTCCTTTGCAGGCATGGAGGACGCCGTACGCGAGACCGGGATGGAATACGGCGGCATCACACCCATCGGCTTACCACCGACCTGGCCGATCCTGGTCGACGAGGCCGTCGCAAAACTGGACATGATCGTTATCGGGAGCGGTATCCGCGGCAGCAAGATCGCCATGCCCGGGCAATCCGCGGCAAACCTGCCGAATGCTGAGATCCTGGCCCTCGCACTCAGCTGAGCAAGCTGACGATCGCGGCCACACCGACGGCCACGATGATCACTCGATAGACCGTCGCTGGAATTTTCCGGCCCACCTTGCCGCCAATCTGCGCGCCGAGCACTGATCCCGCGGCGATGGCGATCGCCGCCGACCAGTTCACCTCACTGACGATCACGAAGACCACTGCGGCGATGCCATTGACAATCGTTGCCAGCACGTTCTTGATCGCATTGATGTGGAGCAGCGACTCATCAATCCCGATCCCCAAGATCGCGATCAACAACACTCCCTGCGCTGCTCCGAAGTAGCCGCCATAGACGCCGGTGAACCCGACAGCAAGCCACAGCAGAATCGGACCGTGAACCTGATCAGCATCAAGGCCGATCCGGGCTCTGCGGATCGCGAGTCTCTTGGAGATGAAGGGTTGCAGCACAACCAGCACGCAGCCCAGACCGATCAAGATCGGAACAATGGCATCGAACGCTGACGATGGCAGCCACAGCAGCAACAATGCGCCGGCGATGCCGCCCAGCAACGACGCTGATCCCAGCCAGAGCACTCGCCCGCGCTGACCATCGAGTTCACCCCGAGTGGCCCAGGCACCGGACAGGGAGCCCGGCGCCAGCCCTACGGTGTTGGAGATATTGGCGGTCACCGGCGGCACGCCGAGCGCAAGCAAGGTAGGGAAGGTGATCAGCGTCCCGGAGCCGACGACCGTGTTGATCAGGCCCGCAAGCCCTCCGGCGCCGAACAGCGCCAAGAGGCCGAGCCAGGTCACTGCGCCAGGTTCGGCTGGCCCTCCTGCTCATACTGGCCATTCGGGATACCGGGAGCCGATGGCTGCCCTGGTGTGCTCAAGACTGCCGGAATCTCGGGTCGCATCGGGCGCTCCAGCTCCTGGGCCTCCTGAATTGCCTTCTCGACGGTCCGCCGCGCTGCCTCCTCCTCTGCCGCGTTCTGCCGTTCCACCTCTTCTTGCACATCGATCTTGGCCGGCGCGGTGAACTCGCCCTCAGCGCTACGTGGAATGGCGCTTGAGGCGGCCTTGCCGACCACGCTACCTAGACCCTTGAGTGCATCGTTCAGCTCGCTCGGCACGACCCAGACCTTGTTGGCGCTACCCTGTGCGATCGCCGGCAGCATCTGCATGTACTGATAGGCGAGCAGCGCCTGGTCCGGCTGGCCGGCATGAATGGCGCTGAAGACCGTGGTGATCGCCTGCGCCTCGCCTTCCGCGCGGAGCATCTTGGCCTGCCGATCGGCTTGGGCTCGCAGTACTGCAGCCTCGCGATCGCCCTGTGCCCGCAAGATCGCGGATTCCTTCTCGCCGCCGGCGGACAGAATTTGTGACTGCCGTTGCCCCTCGGCGAGCAGGACCATTGCCCGCTTGTCCCGCTCGGCCCGAGCACTCTTCTCCATCGCATCCCGGATCGTGGCCGGAGGCTCGATCGCACGGAGCTCGACGCGATTGACCTTGATGCCCCACTTGCCGGTTGCCTCGTCGAGGACGACCCGCAGCTTCTGATTGATCTCTTCGCGACTGGTTAGGGCCTGCTCGAGATCAAGCCCGCCGATGATGTTGCGCAGCGTGGTCATCGTCAGCTGCTCGATGGCCTTGATGTAGTTCTGAGCCTCGTACGCTGCGCGTACCGGGTCGATGATCTGGAAGTAGATGACCGAGTCGATGTTGACCATCAGGTTGTCCTCGGTGATCACTCCTTGCGGCGGGAACGGTACGACGTTCTCCCGCATATCCATGTTGTAGCGGACTTTGTCAAACAGCGGCACAACCAGATGGGGCCCCGGCTCCAATGTGCGCCTGAACTTGCCGAGCCGCTCGACCACACCAACGCGTTGTTGGCGGATCACGCGGACGGCGTTGCCTATGAAGAAGATCACCGCCAGCGCGATGGCCAGGACGACGATCAACGAAGCGAGATCCACGATCTTCCTTCTCTCTAGGGGAGTGCCCCGTGCTTCGGGTAAACGACTGCAATGACCCCGTCGATCTCGTACACCTCGATCTCGGTGCCCTGCTCGATAACCAGGTCTGATGAATAGGGCCGTGCCGTCCAGCTTTGACCGTCGACCTTGATCTCGCCGCCCGACTTGTCGATCTGCGAGATGGCCACCCCGCTGCTGCCGACCATCTTTGCTGCCGACGATCGATAGCCAGGCATATTGCGAACCTTGGCAAGCAGGGTTGGCCGCAGCAGCAGGAGCATGGTGATGCTGACCGCGGCCGCCGTCAGAATCTGCAACCACCACAACGAAGGCGCCAGCACCGCAACAGCGGCTCCGGCAAGTGCTCCCACTGCAAGCATGATCAAAACCAGGTCGAGCGACATGATCTCGGCGATGGCCAAGAGGAACGCGAGACTCAGCCAGATGGCCCAGGCGTTCTCACCCATCCAGTCGGTCAAGTTCACCTCCATCGCAGTCTCCAAACGCGGTTATCTGTGTAATTCCATGGTGCCAGCCTGCTAAAGCGCGCGAGCGGCCCATCGACCGTCAGCGTCGGTGAGCGTCAGCTCGACGTCGAAGGTTTTCGTCAGGTTCTCAGCTGTCAGAGTGTCGCGCAGCGGACCAGCAGCCACAATCGACCCCGCCTTGAGCAGCATTGCATGCGTGATGCCGTTCGGGATCTCTTCGACGTGGTGGGTGACCAGGACGGTGGCGGGTGCGTATTGATCTTGGGCGAGCTCGCCGAGGGTGTTGACCAGTGACTCCCGGCCCGCCAGATCCAGGCCAGCGGCCGGCTCATCGAGCAACAACAGCTCAGGATCGGTCATCAGGGCTCGCGCGATCTGGACCCGTTTGCGTTCGCCCTCGCTGAGTGTGCCGAAGGTGCGATCGGCGAGTCGCTCGATGTGTAGCTGCGCGAGCAGCTCCGAGGCACGTTCGTGGTCGAGTTCGTCGTACTGTTCGCGCCACCGGCCGACCACGGCGTACGAGGCGGAGACCACGACATCATGGACCCGCTCCCCCCGCGGTATCCGCTCGGCCAGCGCTGCCGAGGTGAGCCCGATGCGTGGCCGTAGCTCGAACACGTCGACTGTGCCAAGCACCTCGCCCAGCAGCCCAGCTACGCCGCTCGTGGGATGGATCTGTGCCGAGATCACCTGCAGCAAAGTGGTTTTTCCCGCCCCGTTCGGGCCGATCACGACCCAGCGGTCCGACTCATCGACCTCCCAGTCGATGTTGTTGATCAAGGTCGAACCGTTCCGGACGATGCTCACGCCAGCCAGCTCCACAACAGCCGCCATGGGTTCAACCTACAGTTTTGGCCTCCGGTTTTTGGCCGACTGAGCGCAGCGAGCGGAGCAATCAAACCGGATCGCTCCCCGGCGAACATCGCGGCGAGCGCAACGAGCCATCAGCCAGCAGCAAGCGCAGCGACCGGAGCGATTAATAGGGTGGGGCGATGGAGTCGCTGCCCTCCGTGCGCATGACCGCGAATCTCAACTCGATGATCAGACGGCAGCAATCCATTGAACAAGCTGAGCGAGCGATTCTCGGCAGCGATGTCGCCCACCATGTCATTGACCCATCGGGTGCCCTGGGTCTTGATCCGCTAGAAGCATCGCCGCTCGATGACGCCTTGGAGGCGCTGTTGGGCGCCGAGCATGAGGGGTGGTTCCTCGGCCTCCCGCTGCCTGGATCCCTTGCTCCACTTCGTGGTCCAGCAGATTTCAACCTCGCCGCGCTCGAACAAGGCGAAGCTGTGGTGGCCAGCACCGGAGATTTGGGCCTGGTACCTATCCGGATCGGCCGGGCAGTCCAGTGGCGGATCTACCCAGCCGAGCGACCACTTGCGCCCAGCAGCCCTTATGACGCAGAGCGGGCATTGAACGAAGTGATTATCGACGCGGCCGCCACGCTGTCCCGCCTCGATGTCGCCTCCGGCGCGCGGCCGGACCTGCCGGTCGCCACACAGCTCGCACCTGGCTACAGCTCTCACCAGCGGGCCATAGCCGAGCGAGCGACACGGTTGTTGGCGGCCTGTGATGCGGCCCTGATGCACGACGGAGCAAGCATCTCCTCCTTCGAGGCTGATCGCCGGGCACAGGAGCTCCGCCGGGTCCGGGCCAGGGCCGGTGATGCGCTTGGTTCGGCCGTCAGCTGGCTGCGCTGAGCGGAGCAAGCGCAGCACTCAAACACGAAGCAGGCCGGCTCTACCGCGCGATCCGCGCGGAGCGAGCGCAGCGAGCGGAGCAATCAGACACCGTCCATTACGCTGCCCACATGTCACTGCTACCCGACCTCACGGGATCGTTCTCCACACCGGCGGCCGGAAACCCGACCGTCGCGATGATGGAGGCGGCGTACGCGCATCACGGAATCGAT
>Ga0075433_10000260_pt1 | contig 30750 bp, 26 predicted proteins | sample RhiMethybrSRZTD2_FD_75299 | JGI IMG/M metagenome (GOLD analysis project Ga0075433, IMG submission 75299) | Populus rhizosphere microbial communities from Tennessee, USA - Rhizosphere MetaG P. TD hybrid SRZTD2 | ecosystem: Host-associated > Plants > Roots > Rhizosphere > Soil | place: USA... | reverse complement strand
GGTGCTGCTGCAGCGGGCGTCGACACTCGCGCTCGAGGTGGCGCGGCCGTACTGCGCGCCGTGGTGCCTGGGCGCGCAGGCGCTGCACACGCCGAACGTCGAGCGCGCGCGCGAGCTCCTGGCGCAGGGCGAGGCGCTGCTGCTGGAAGGCTGCGTCAGCCACAACCACCTCGAGTACCGCCGCGTCGCAATGGAGTTCTGCCTCCGGCACGGCGACGTGCGCGAGACGCGGCGGCACGCGAAGGCCTTGCGCGAATACACGGCGGGCGAGCCGCTCGTCTGGGCGGATCTCATCGTGCGACGGGCGGAGTACCTCGCGGACCGGGCGGAGGATCCTTCAAGGCAGGACCTTTCGGAGCGGCGGGAGAAGCTCCTCAAGGACGTCGAAGCCGCGGACTTCCTCTGGCTCCTCCGCGGAATCTAAAGGGGACGGTCACTTTTAAAGGGGACGGTCACTTTTAAAGGGGACGGTCACTTTTAAAAGTGACCGTCCCCCTTTGCATGTTTGTTGCCGTTTGCCGCGCGAGATACCAATTCGGGACGACTGCCTGACAGATATCTTTCTGGCAGTGCCAAGACGCTCACGCTTCGTTCTGTCCGGGGTCCCTCACCATGTCACCCAGCGCGGTAATCACCGTGCGAATGTGTTCTTCAGTAATGGCGATCGGATCGCTTACCTGGAACTGCTGCGCAGGCATGTCGAGCGCCTTTGCATCGAGGTCGTCGCCTACTGTTTGATGCCCAACCACGTTCACTTGGTCCTGGTCCCCGAACGAATGGACAATTTGCACCGCGCCTTGAAAGCCGTGCATGGGCAGTACGCCCAGCGCGTCAATCGCATGAGGAGTCAGATTGGCCACTTTTGGCAAGGGCGCTACTTCTCGTCTCCGCTCGACTCTGACTACTTCATCAATGCGGTCCGTTACGTCGAGCTCAATCCGGTCAGGGCGGGAATTGTCGCGCGAGCGGAAGAATTTCCATGGTCCAGCGCGTCAGCTCATTGCGGCCTGGTCGGCGATCGGTTGGTCCCATTCAGACCCCGCTCGGCGCTATTGACCGGAGTAGCCGACTGGTCAAATTGGCTTCGCAAAGGTGTCTCTGACCAATCACTGGAGACGATCCGCAAGAATGGAAGCCAGAACCTTCCGTGCGGGTCCGACGCTTTCGTCGAGACGCTTGAAAAGGCCGCTCGACGTACGCTTCGATATCGCCGAGCAGGGCGTGAGTGTGAACAAAAAGGGGACGGTCACATTTAAAAGTGACCGTCCCCTTTAAAAGTGACCGTCCCCTTTTGGGGACGGCTAAAACTACATCGTCACAGTCACCGGCGAGTCGAGCGTCAGCCCGACGACGGTGCCGGCGGGGAGGCTGACCTCCTTGCCGGTCTTCTTCGCCGCCGCGGTGCCCGCTGCCGCGCCGATCAGCGCACCAAAGATCGCGCCGTTCTTGTGGCTGATCTGGTGCCCGATGACGCCGCCCGCGACCGCGCCGCCCGCGATCTTCGCGGTGTCGCCACCCTTGTCGCTCTTCTCCGAGACCTGCGTGACGCGCGCGTTGACCGGTCGGTCGCCGCCGTCCGCGAAGGTCAGGTTGTCGAAGGTGAGGCCGAGCGTCGGCGTGCCGCCGATCGTGTTGCTGCCGGAGACCACCTGCGTGACCGAGCCCTGCATCAGCGCGCCCGCCTTGGCGACGGTCTTGCCGTCGATGACGAGGTCATTGGTCAGGTTCGCCGAGATGCGGTCGCCGACTTTCGCCGACTTGGTCGTGATCGCGGCCGGCAGCTGCACCGAGATCGACGTTCCCGCCGGCACGGTGTAGTTCTTCGCGACCGGCGCCGCCGGCTTCGGTGCCGGAGGCGGTGCTGAGGCAGTCGAAGACGGCTTCGGTGCCGACGAGGCGGGCTTCGGCGCCGGCTTCGGCGCAGATTGCTTCGCAAGCGCCGCCTCACGATCGTTCAGCTGCTGCTCTTTCTCCTTCAGCTGGAGCTCCTGCTCGCGGCGGGCGAGCTCGTCCTCGCGCGCCTTCAGCGCCGCGTCCTGGTCGGCCTGCGCCTGGGCGGCCTCGTCGGTCGCCGCCTGCTGCTCCTCCGGCTTCTTGCCGCAGGCCGCGAGCGCCAGCGCCGCGAGCGCGATCGACGTCAACAGAAAGGATGTTCTCGAGGGCATTGTGAAATTCTCCGTGTGCACTCCCTGGTTACGGCTTCAGGAACTCAATGCGCCCGTACAGCGCCTCGAGCTCCGGCACGAACGCGTTCCAGTCCGTCGCATTCGCGTCATAGCTCCAGTCGGGAGCCGCGAGCTTCTCGACCCGCAGCTCCGTCTGGAGCAGATAGTAATGCTTGCCACGCGCGACCACAGCCATTCCGCGCCAGGAGTCGCCGCGCTTGATCTCGTAGCTGTTCTTCACCGCGACACCGAGGGGGGACGCGTTCGGCACGTGCGCGACCGCGATCCAGGCGGGCTGACCGGCGATGGTGCCGGCCTCGTCGCGCAGCACCTTCGCGTCGGGAATGCCCGACTGGAAGAAGCGCGGGAAGCCCGTGTCGCGGAACCAATCCGCGAGCTGGTGCGTGGCGTCGGCGCCGGCCGGGTCCTTGTTCTCCATGTAGAGCACGCCGAGCAGGCGACCGGACTGGTCGATGAACGAGACTGCACCCGCGTGGTTGTTCTCCGGCTGCTGGCCGTCGGAGACGATCGGCTCTTCCGGGAACGGCGAGGACATCTTGAACAGCTTGCCCGGCGCCTGGTACACGCCTTCGTAGTAGCGGCCGTAGAGATTGCCCTGCGACACCGTGGCGGCGCAGAGGAATGGTGCCGCCACGATGGCGGCCAACAGCGCGATCCTGTTCATAAGCTCCCCCCAGTTTAGCCCTTGGACATCCCGAACCAAGACTTCCAGCCACCGTGGGACAAGGCTGGGCAGCCGGGAGTTTCAATAGTTGCGACGCGGCCCACGAAATTGGGGACGCTCAAAAAGGGGACGGTCACTTTTAAAGGTGACCGTCCCCTTTAAAAGTGACCGTCCCCTTTTCAGCCCATAATGTGGCGGAATGGGTCCGCTTGCCGGCATCAAGGTCCTCGATCTCAGCCGCATTCTTGCCGGGCCCTGGGCCACGCAGCTGCTCGCCGACTTCGGCGCCATCGTCTGGAAAGTCGAGAAGCCGGGCGCTGGAGACGACACGCGCCAGTGGGGCCCGCCCTGGATCAAGGACGGCAAGGGCAAGCCGACGAAGGACTCCGCGTATTTCGCGAGCACCAACCGCGGCAAGCTCTCGCTCGCGATCGACTTCACGAAGCCCGCGGGCCAGCAGATCATCCGCTCGCTGGCGCTCCGCGCCGACGTCCTCATCGAGAACTTCAAGGTCGGCTCGCTCGCCAAGTACCGGCTCGACTATGAGTCGCTGAAGGGCGTGAACCCGCGGCTCATTTACTGCTCGATCTCCGCGTATGGACAGGACGGCCCGGCCGCCGCCGAGCCGGGCTACGACGCGATGATCCAGGCGGTGTCGGGGCTCATGAGCGTGACGGGCGTGCCCGACGGCGAGCCGGGCGCGGGCCCGGTCAAGGTCGGCGTCGCGGTCTCGGACTTGATCACCGGCCTCTACGCCGCGAACGCGATCACCGCCGCGCTCGTCGAGCGCGAGCAGTCGGGACGCGGCGACCACATCGACATCGCGCTGCTCGACACGCAGGTCGCGGCGCTCGCGAACCAGGCGCTCAACTATCTCGTCACGGGCAAGCCGCCCGTGCGCCGCGGCACGGCGCACCCGAACATCGTCCCGTATCAGGCGTTTGCGACCAAGGACAGCTGGCTCATGCTCGCGGTCGGCAACGACCGTCAATACGAGTCGTTCTGCGTCGCCGCCGGCAAGCCCGCGCTCGCCAGGGATCGCCGCTTCAAGACCAACGCCGGCCGCGTCAGCGAGCGCGACGCGCTCATTCCGGAGATCGCAAAGCTGTGTCGCAAGAAGACGACGGCCGCCTGGTTGAAATTGCTCGCAAAGGCGAACGTTCCTTGCGGCCCCATCAACAATCTCGCGGAAGTCTTTGACGAACCGCAAGTTCGCCATCGCAAGCTCCGCTTCGACCTGCGGCACGGCGCGGGCGGCAGCCTGCCGCAGGTGCGCCAGCCCGCGCTCTTCGGCCGCTCGGACAGCACCGCGACGGTGCCTCCGCCGCGCCTGGGCGCCGATACCGCAGGGGTCTTGTCGGACGAACTCGGACTCACGTCAGACGAAATCCTGTCTCTTACGAGCGACGCGACGATTGGTTAAACAGGCTGCATTTGGTGTCTCATTCGCCTGTGCCGTGTAGCGGCCAATCCATTCATCGGTGAAGGAGACTCGTAATGAAGATTCGTCACGTTTTGATCGCGAGCGCTGCGCTCGCCCTCGCCCCTGCTGCTTTCGCGCAGGAGACGGCGGCCCCCGAAGCGACGGCTGACTGTGCGTCGCTGCAGGCGCAGTATGACCAGGCTGCTGCCACGGCTTCTGCCGAGCAGCTGAGCCAGGCCAAGGCCGCCCGCGATGAGGGCCAGAAGCTTTGCTCCGAAGGCAAGACCGCGGAAGGCGCGGCGAAGCTGAAGGAAGCGATTTCGCAGATCTCTGCCCAGTCGCAGCAGCCCTCGCAGTAAGTTCGGACTGACTCAAGTCGAACGAAGGCGGCCGGGGAAACCCGGCCGCTTTTTTTGCATAAAGGGGACGGTCACATTTAAAAGTGACCGTCCCCTTTAAATGTGACCGTCCCCTTTAAATGTGACTGTCCCCTTTATTTCTGCGCGAAGCTGTAGTGCGCGGTCGCGACCGGGTAACCGGCGGCGCCGAACGTGCTCCGGATCGCGGCGTTGGTGTCGAAGTACACCTGCCAGTAATTCGCGTTGCTGCAGTACGGACGGACCGCGAGCACCGGCCCGCGCTCGGTAAACGTCAGGATCTCGACATCCGGCTGCGGGTCCTGCAGAACGTTTCCGATCTTCGCCAGCGCCTGGCGCAGCCGCGCAGCCGCCTCCGCGGGATCCACGCTATGGTCGAGCTGCGCTTGCAGATCCACGCGCCGGTAATTGTTGGCGCTGTAGTTCTTGATGATGCCGCCCATGATGCTGGCATTACCGACGAGCGTCTGCACGTTGTCGCCCGTGTCGATCGTCGTGCTGAAGAGTCCGATCATGCGGATCGTGCCCTCGACGCCCCCCGCCGCCACGTAGTCGCCGGCCTTGAATGGCCGCAGCACGAGGATGAACGCGCCCGCCGCGAAGTTCGACAGCAGCCCGCCCCACGCGGCGCCGATCGCAAGGCCGAGGCCCGCGACGAGGGCCGCGAACGACGTCGTCTCGACGCCAAAGTAACCGAGGATCGCGACGACGAGGATGATGTTGAGGGCGATCGAGATGATTGAGCTGACATAGCGCGTGATCGTCGGATCGACCGCCTGTCGATCCAGCACGCGCGTGACGAGCCGGGCGGCGAACGCGATCAGCTTCCTGCCGACGACATAAGCCACGGCGGCGCCGAGCGCCTTGAGCCCGAATGCCACGAGGACGGGTTGGGCGGATTCGAACATTTCGCGCAGGTTCACAGGAGCCTCCCCTGATGAGGGCAACACGGTTGCAGCTCAGCAAACTAGGAGAAAGCGCGGGTGCCGTCGATTGGACGAAGGGGAAGCTGACGAAGCAAAAGGGGACCTGCCCCCTGCCTTAACCGGCAAAAATAAAGGGGCGCGTCCCCTTTACTTCCAGAGCCGGCGGCGGCTGCCGCGCAGGAGCTTCGTGACGAGCTGCTGCTTGCGCCGCTCGAGGTCGGCGGGACGCGGCGGCACTTTGTTGTTGCGTGTCTTCTCGTGAAGGATGACCTCGGCCTTCGCCGTCGCCTGGCGGCGGCGCACGTCCTCGAGCGTGCCGCCTTTCGGGACGATCGCGAGCGCGACCTGGCATCCCATCGCCTGCGCGAGCTTGTCGAGGCTCGCGAGCGTGATTCGACGCTGTGCTTCCGCGCGCTCCATCTGCTGCACGGTTGCGCGCGAGATGCCGGCGCGCGCGGCAAGCTGCGATTGCGAGAGGCCGAGCGCGGTGCGGATCTCGCGCACCCAGCCGATGCGCGGCATCGCCTCCGCCTTCATGCGCGGAAAGGACTTCGAGCTCTTCGTGAGCTGGGCGCGCTGGCCGAGCGGCCCTAGGTGCGGGATGGATTCCTGGCGGGCGGGTTTCCGGCTCAACGCGATGGCCTCCGTACGATGCCTAAAGGCATCGTATCGGTCCGCATGGCGCGAAGGCAATCGGCCCGGCGGCCCGGAGCGGAAGAAGCCGCTCCGGGCCGGTCATTCAGGCGGCTTTCTTCGTCGGCTTTTTCCGGTTGCCTGCCAGCATCCAGACGATGATCGCGGCGATCACGACCAGCAGGACCCAGAACCAGACCTGCTTCGTCTTATCGCTGGGCTTTTCTTCCGCTGGCGCCGCGGCGGGAGCCGCGATTGCCGGCGCGGGCGGCGGGGGCGTCGTCGCCTCCGGAGCCGCTTCACCACTCTTCGCCGCTTCGCCGGCGGACTTGAGCGATTCATCGAGCGACTGCGCGGTCAGGATCTCGGGAGCGCCGACCGAAACGACCGTCGCATTGATCTGGTCTCCCGGCTGGAGCTGCGAGACGCGCATCGGCTTGTTGTCGATGTAGATCTCCATGCCTCGCTCGTCGGCCTCGGTCTGGGTGAAGCGGTGAATCTGTCCGTTCTCTTCCCGGAACGTGACCGAGCGGCCGGACTGCGCCACCACCGTCCCCATCTTGACCGTCGTGACGTGGACCGGGCGGGATTCGGTCGTGGCCGCGACGGTAGCCGTGCCGTGCATCCCCGGCGTAAGGTCCGCGAGGGCCACCGGCTTGCCGTCGACCGTCAGCTGGAAGTCGGCGGGCAGGGTGTACTGCCGGGCTGCGCCGCTCTGCTCCTGGAGCACGACCGTGTTGCCGTTCACCGAGATCACGTAGTACTCGGTGGCGCCGGCCGACCACGCACCCGACGAGACCGCGCACAGCGCCGCCGCGAATAGCGCAAGCAGACTGCCTCGGATTGATTTGGACATCCCTACTCCTTCGCATTTGAGCTTTTGTCGCGGGCGATATCCGCGTTACAAAAAATTCTCGGCCGGACGGACAAGGACTGTCTGTCGGTGGACGTCCGTCAAAGGAGGGTGCGGGAAACGGACAAATCAATGGCCGCTCAAGTGTCCGGAAACGGGCGCTCTCGGATGGCTATGGCTATCTGATCTCGCGGCAAACCCGCGGTCATACTCCCGAAGCTTCCATATAGGCTTTCAGGACGGCGTTCATCCGCGTTTGGTAGCCCGGCCCCTGCGTTCGGAACCAGTCAAGAACCTCCGGATCGAGGCGGAGCGAGATCGCCGATTTTCGGCGGGTGCGCGGAAGTCCCTTGCGGGCGATCCCGCGTACGACTTCCGCAACACCCGCTGCCGCCTTGGCAGCAGCCTCCGCGCGTGGGACGACGCCGGGGGCCAGCTTGTCGAGCTGCAATCCGGCACGAATTCCGGGCTCCCCGGAGCGGCCGAAGCGCGAGAAAAATCCCTTCTTCATGGCTGCTCCTCCTGGAACCTTCCAATGGCTTGTATTCACTGATTGTATATACAAAACCCGGTTACTGGCCAGCGAACGTTAGAGGGGGCGGGACCACTCTTCGGGAGCGAATCATGGACCTCAGAACCTTCGGCGCCGCGGCCGTCCTGGCCCTCGGTACGCCCCTTCCCGCCCTCGCCGGCATGCCGGTAGACGTCGAGATCCGGGACCACCGGACCGGCGAAGTCCTGCCCGTTTACTGGCATGACGGTGAGCGCCACGTCGCAGGCGAGCCCGGCCGGGAGTACGAGGTCCGGCTGCGAAATCAGGGCGGCGGACGCGTGCTCGCCGTGACTTCGGTCGACGGGGTCAACGTGATCACCGGCAAGACCGCCTCACCCCTCGGCAGCGGATACGTGCTCGATCCCTGGGCCGTTGTCGACATCGATGGCTGGCGGAAGAGCATGGATCAGGTGGCGGCGTTCTACTTCACCGCCCTGCCCGACTCTTACGCGGCGCGCACCGGGCGGCCGGACAACGTTGGCGTCATTGGCGTCGCGCTGTTCAGCGAATGCCAGCCGATTCCGCTCGCCTCGCGCGAGTACGCGAGCCCTTCAGCGCCGCAGCCAGCCGCGGAAGGCACGGCGGCGCGGAAATCCTCGCGCGCGGAGGACGGCCTCGCGCGCCAGGACGAGCGGCTCGGCACCGGGCACGGACGGCGGCTCGATTCGGGCGCGACGTACACGAGCTTCGAGCGCGCGAGCGATGAGCCGGACGAGGTCATCCGCATCTACTACGACTCGCGCAGGAACCTCGTCGCGCGCGGGATTATCCCGCCGCCGCGCGATCGCTTCGCCGAGCGCCTGCCCGAGCCGTTCCCCAACGGCTTCGTCCCCGACCCCTGATCGATCCGATCACGACAGGGTCACGCGAACCTGGTGGGTGCGGCCATCGTCAACGAGAGGGATGCGGACCGGGCGCAGTGACACCGATTCGCCGTCGAGTTCCGCGTGGGAGACTCGATGGCCCGCGCCCGCATGGTTCATGACCACGATCTCGTAACGGGCGGAGCGGAAGCGAAAATCGACTTCGAAGCCTGGCCATTCGGAGGGAATGCACGGTGCCAGGAACAGGAACTCGCCCTGTTGGCGAACGCCCAGGATGGCCTCGATCCCGGCTCGATAGAGCCAGCCCGCCGCACCGGTGTACCAGGTCCATCCGCCGCGGCCTTCGTGCGGCGCCGTGGAATAGACGTCGGCGGCCACGGCGTATGGCTCGACCTTGTAGCGCTGCACGTCGGCCCGCGTCCCGCTGCGCTTGATCGGATTCGCCATTCCGAACAGCGCGGCGGCTTTCTCGCCCTGTCCGAGGGAGGCGAAAGCGAAGATTGACCAGGTCACCGCGTGCGTGTACTGACCGCCGTTTTCCCGGATCCCCGGCGGATAGCCGCGGATGTAACCTGGATCGAGCGGCGTGCGATCGAACGGCGGCGCCAGCAGCAGCGCCAGACGATCTTCGGCCCGTACGAGGTGTGTCTCCATGGCGGCCATGGCGTGACGGGCGCGGGCGGGATCCGCCGCGCCCGATATCACGCCCCAGGATTGCGCGATCGAATCGATCCGGCATTCCTCGGACGCGGACGAGCCGAGTGGCGACCCGTCGTCGAAGTAGCCGCGCCGGTACCAGTCTCCGTCCCAACCGTTCCGCTCGATCGCGGATCGCAGGGCAGCAGCGTGCGAGAGCCACTTCGAGGCACGCGCGGTTTCCCCGCGCGACCTCGCCAGAGGCGCGAACGCCTTGAGCGTCGCGCACAGGAACCACCCCAGCCACACGCTTTCCCCAGCGCCGTGTTCGCCAACCCGGTTCATGCCGTCGTTCCAGTCGCCGGTTCCGATCAAGGGCAGCCCATGAACGCCGGTGGCGAGGCTGTCATCGAGGCCTCGCGCGCAGTGCTCGAACAGCGTGCCCGTCTCCCGTGCCGTTTCCGGCCGGAAGAACGCCTCGTGCTCTTCGGCGGCGAGCGCGCGGCCCGACAGGAACGGAACCGGTTCGTCGAGCACCGAGGCGTCGCCGGTCACTTCGACATGGTGCGCGGAGGCGTAGGCAAGCCAGACGCGATCGTCCGAGATTCGTGTCCGCACGCCCTCGCCGCTCGCGGGCAGCCACCAATGCTGGACGTCGCCTTCGACGAACTGCCGGGCCGCGGCCCGTAGCAGGTGCTCGCGCGCGATCGCCGGCTGCGTCAGTGCCAGCGCCATGGCGTCCTGCAGCTGGTCGCGGAAACCGTAGGCGCCGCTCGCCTGGTAGAACCCGCAGCGTGCCCACATCCTGCAACTCAGCGTCTGATAGAGGAGCCAGCGATTCAGCATGATGTCCATGGAGCGGTCCGGCGTTCGCACCTGTACGGTCCCGAGCACCGCGTCCCAGTGACGCACGACTGCATCGAGCGAAGCATCGATGTCGGCGGCACGGTAGCTCGAGACGAGCGCCCGCATTTCGCGCTCGGTCGCGGCCTGGCCGAGCAGAAAGACGATTTCCGTCGCGCCTCCCGGTTCGATTTCGACCTGCGCCTGCAGCGCGCCGCAGCTGTCGAATCCGGCGCCGACTCGCCCGGACAGCGGGGCGCGTCCTGCCAATGCGAGGGGATTCGCCAGCGTGCCGTTGCGGCCCAGGAACTCGCGCCGGTCGGTGGTCCAGGCAGCCTGCCGCCCGCCGAGGTCGGCAAACGCGATGCGGGAACCAAATCCGACGTTCCAGGGATTACGCGCGAGCAGCGCCCCCGTTTCAGGATCGACCGCCGTCACGATCGACGGCGCCGAAGCCGCGCGCGACGTGCCGAGCACCCACTCGACATAGGCCGTGACCGACAGCCGCCGGATCTCCTCCGACGTGTTCCGGATCGTGAGTCGCGAAACCTTGATCGGGTCGTCGAGCGGCACGAACTGCAGGAGTTCGAGCGAGACGCCATTCGCCGAATGCTCGAACCGGCTGTATCCCTGGCCGTGCGTCGCGAAATACGGCGCCGTCTCGTTGCGAACCGGCAGCGCGGTCGGGCCCCACAGCTGGCCCGTGTCTTCGTCCCGCACGTAGATGGCTTCACCGGTCCGATCGGCGACCGGATCGTTCGACCAGGGCGTGATCTGGTTGTCGCGGCTGTTCTCCGACCAGGTGTATCCGCTGCCCTCGACCGCGGCCTGGAATCCGAAGCTGCGATTGGCGACCACATTGATCCAGGGCGCGGGCGTCGACCTACCGGCATCGAATGTCGTCACGTACTCACGGCCATCCCGCGCGAATCCCCCGAGTCCATTGAAGTACTCGAGCTGAGGCAGCGACGCAGCCGGCTGCTGTTGCGGTTTCGTCGAAGGCGGACGCGGCGGAGGCGGGGCGCCGCCGGCGTAAGGTTCCCTGACGTGATCGAGCTGTTCCGCCACGGTGCCGCGGCCCGCGACAAGCACGACCCTCGCGACCGAGAGGAGCCGGGCCCGCGTTTCCTGCGAAATGAGGTCCGCCCGCAGCACGAACACGGAGCCGCGCGTGGCATCCGCTCCAATCCGCGGACGCGACTGGCTGGAGCGGACCTGGGTCTCGAGGGCGACCTGCAGGTCCTGGATGTACGAAGCGGCGCGTTCGTTCAGGACCACGAGATCGACGGCGAGCAATTTCATGCGCCAGTACTCGTGTGCGGCGAGCAGCTGGCGCACGATGCCGATCTCTTCGATGTCGTGGATTCGCACCAGGACGATCGGCAGGTCTCCGGATATGCCGTGCGCCCACAACTCCGCCGGCCCGCCGCCACCGCGGCGAATGGTCTCCGACGACGGCCGCAGCGACGAATCGGCGTAAACGAGGTGCCCCGCGAGGCGCTGGTACAGGCTGGCGTCCTCCGCCCCGACCCCGAGATATCCCAGCTGCACCTGCGCCTGGGTCCAGGCAAGCGTCGCGGCCCGGTCGTAGGCCGTCGTGTCCCGGTGCTTGTCGACGAGGTCCAGCACGCCTTCACGCGAGGATGCGACCATCGTCCAGAATGCGATGTGCACCGTCCGGCCTGCCGGAATGCGCACGCGCCGGCGCAGCGCGAATATCGGGTCGAGCACCGTGCCGACGGTATTGGACAGCGGCCGGCCGTCCATGACTGCGACCGGCATGCGGATGGAGCGGCCCCGGCCGAGGAATCGCGCGCGGTCGGTTTCGACCTGCGGCCCGGCGATTTCCTCGCCTTCGAGCACCGCAAGGTGCGCCGCCCAGATTTCCGGCTCGCTCCCTGAGCGCCGTCGCCGCGTCGCGAGGATGGCGCCGGTCTTCGCGTCGAATTCGGTCTGCACGAACAGCTTCGAGAATGCCGCGTGCGCGGCATCGGCGCCCGGCGGCGCGAGCACCAGCTCGGCATAGGAGGTGAACTCGATCTCGCGATCCCGGCCGCCCGAATTCGTGACCGACACCCGCCGAACCTCCGCATCGTATTCCGGCGACACGAGGATCTCGAGCGTCGTGGTCATCGTGCCATCGCGCCGGACGAACTCGGCGCGGTCCTCAGTGAAGGTGACCCGATAGCTCTCCGGCTCGACTCCGCTCGGTTGGAAAGTCGCCGACCATACGTCGCCGCTTTGCGCATCGCGCAGGAATATGTACGTGCCCCAGTCGTCGCGCGTGGGATCCTCGCGCCAGCGCGTAACGGCGAGGTCCCCCCAACGGCTGTAACCCGAGCCCGCGGCCGTCAGAACTACCGCATACCGGTAATTCGAAAGCAGGTGCGTCTCCGGCGCGGCACCGTGCGGCGAGCGGACACGCCGCACGGCGGGAGTCTCCACCCCGTGCACGGCGGCCGTCGTCCTGACTTCGTCCACCCGCGGATGCGCGACCGCGACGTTGCGTGGCGTGCGCTCCTGCAGAAGCAGCTCGGTGGCACGCACCATCGGCTCGACGTGAAAGCGCGCCCGCATCGCACCGTCGAGAAGCGCATTGGCGATTGCCACGATCGTCATGCCCTGGTGGTGTGCCATGTGGGCGCGTACGACGGCGACTTCTTCGCCTTCCGGCAGGCGGGCGCGCGTGAAGTCGAGAGCCTCGTAGAAACCGTATCGTCCGCGCCCGCCGATCGCCTCGAGACGCGAGAAATTTGCGGCGGCCGCATGCGGATCGACCATGGCGGCAAGTGCCGTCGCATAGGGTGCGACGACGGCATTCCCGCCGAGGCCGCGCTTGAGGCCGAGCCCCGGGACCCCGAAGTTCGAGTACTGATAGGTGAACTCCAGGTCGCGGACGTTGTAGGCGGATTCCGAGATTCCCCATGGCACGCCGAGCTCGGCGCCGTAGCGGACCTGCCTGCGCACGACGAGGCGGTTGGTCCGCTCGAGCAGGCTGCCGGAGGGCGCGCGCATGACGAGCGACGGCATCAGGTACTCGAACATCGAGCCGGACCAGGAGATCAGTGCGACGCCGCGGCCGAGCGGCGTGACGGCGCGCCCGAGCCGGAACCAGTGCCTTGAAGGGAGATCGCCCTTGGCGATCGCGATGAAGCTCGCGAGCCGCGCTTCGGATGCAAGCAGGTCGTAGCAGCCGGAGTCGAGCCGGTCCTCGGAAGCACGGTAACCGATGGACAGCAGCTTGAGCTCGGGCTCAAAGAGGAACCCGAATTCCATCGCGTCCGTCATGTCGCGCGCGCGGGTTGCCAGCTCCGCGAGGCGCCGATGGAGCTCATGCGACGCTTCCTCACTCTGGGAGAAATCGCGAAGGTGGCTCTCCACCGCGCGCAGCGCCGCTTCCGCCCAGAACTGCATTTCTGCGCCCCCGTCGTCGCCGCGCTCCCCGGCGAGTGCGCGCGCGACGTCGACCAGCGTCACGGCGAGCGGCCTGATGTGCAGGAGTCGCGCGGCCGCTGGCACGGCTCCCTGTTCATCCAGGCGCAGTGCGGCGGCCAGCGCCGCGAGTGCGTCATTCACCTGGCTGCGCGTGATCGTCTGGGTCCGGCGATCGTCGGACAGCGCCAGCGCGGCTTCCCGGCAAAGGTCCAGGCTGTCTTCGATCCCGGCGAGCACCGTGCGGACCGCCACGGGACCGCGCATCCACTCGCCGCACGAGTTGGCGAGTGCGATCAGGTGTCCGGCCAGGTTGCCGCTGTCCACGGATGAAACGTACTGCGGCTCCAGCGGGCGCAGGTCGCCCGTGTCGTACCAATTGAAGAAATGGCCCCGGTACTGCTTCAGCCCCCGCATCGTCGTCAGCGTTGCTTCAAGCCGTTCGACCGTGTCGATCAACCCGGCCCAGCCGAAATCGCACGCACTGGCCGCGGAAAGCAGGTAGACGCCGACGTTGGTCGGCGAGGTCCGGGACGCGACGATCGCCTTCGGATCCTCCTGGAAGTTGTCTGGCGGAAGCATGTGATGCGCCGCGGTCACGAACGTCTCGAAATAGCGCCAGGTACGCCGCGCGACCAGGCGCAGGGCGCGCGCATCTTCGGGCGTCACGGTGACGCGGCCCGCGACTGGCGGCGACCGGCTGACCCACCGCGCGACGGCGGGCGACGCGAGCCAGGCCAGCACGAACGGCAGTGCGACCGGCCACGCAGCGTGGCCCGACCACCCGACCGCGACCGCCGCAGCCACCGAGATAACGACGGCCGAAAGCATGTGCCGGTAGCTGCCGAGAATGCCGGGAAGCTGCCGCGTCGTGAGCTGCGCGGCCGTCACCCAGTCGAGCAGGTGCCGGCGGCTGACGACCAGGCGATACAGCGTGCGACCGATCGCATCGACCATCAGCCATGCCTGGTGCGGCAGGAAAACGCACGTCAACACGAGCCGCGAGACGGCCAGCCTGAAATCCTCTCCGAGCGCGCGAAAATGGCTGCTCGTGGTGATGCGATCGTGGTGCGGCACCGCGGCGGCGAGCACGGGCAAGATCATGGGCAACGCGATCGTCGACACGATGAAGCACGTCCAGATGAGCGCCCCATGCAGGTGTAACGTCCAACCTGCGACGAGCGCGGCGGCGCCCATGGTCGGCGAGAGCGACCGCCGCAGGTTATCCAGCATCTTCCAGCGGCCGATCGACGGCAGTTGCCGGCCGAGGATCCACGGCAACAGTTGCCAGTCCCCGCGTACCCAGCGGTGCAGGCGAGCCGCAGCCGTGTCATAGCGCGACGAAAATTCCTCGACGACCTCGATGTCCGATACGAGGCCTGCGCGCGCAAAGGTGCCTTCGAAGAGGTCGTGACTCAGCAGGGTGCCTTCGCGCACCCGGCCATGGAGCGAAGACTGGAAGACGTCGACGTCGTAGATACCCTTGCCCGTGAAGGAGCCTTCGCCGAACAGGTCCTGGTACACGTCGGACGCGGCCGCGGCGTAGGGATCGATGCCGCCGAGGCCGGAAAAGACGCGCTGGTAGAGCGATCCTTCGGAGCCGATCGGCAACGAGGGCGTCACTCGCGGCTGCAGGATCCCGTATCCCTCGACCACGCGGCGACTGGCAGGATCGAATCGCGCCCGGTTGAGCGGGTGAGCCAGCTTGCCGATCAGGCGGCGCGCGGCATCGCGCGGCAGGCGCGTATCGGCGTCGAGCGTGATGACGTAACGGACGCCGGCCGGCGGGACGGACGTCAACCCTTCGCCGGCAAGGAAAGTCGTGTCGGTTGCACCGCGCAGAAGGCGATTCAACTCCTCGAGCTTGCCGCGCTTGCGCTCCCACCCGATCCAGCGCTGCTGGTCCTCGCTCCAGACGCGCCGGCGATGGAACAGCAGGAACCGGTCACCGGCGCCCGCCGGCCCGTATTTCCGGTTCAGGCGCGCAATGCCCGTGACCGCCGCTTCGAGCAGCTCACGGTCACCTTCGACCTCCTGCGCAGGCGCATCTGTCCAATCGGACAGCAGTGCAAAATGGATCTCGCGGTCCGGATCGCCGAGGTGGAGGATTTCCAGGTTCTCGACCTGCTCCTCGATCGACTCGTGCGTGGTCAGCAAGGTCGGCACGACCACGATCGTGCGCAGCTGCGGAGGAACGCCGTCGCGCAGCGCGAGGCCCGGCAGTATCGTCGCGCCGTATCCGCGCGTCACGGCGCTGTTGACGAGCGCAAGCGCTGCGTCGATCGCCGGAATCAGGCCGAGGGCCGCGAAGGCTCCGATCCAGGCACGGCCAGTGCCAGTGCCCGCCAGCATGACGAGCGGCAGGGCGAGAATGAATGCGGTGATGACGAAGACCGCGCCGACGTAGCCGCCGAGGCCCATTGCGGCGCCCAGCCGCTCACGCCAGGTATGGAGTGGCGCCCGGAATCCGATCCTCGCCTCGAACTCGCGGCGCCCGCCGGCGATCAGCCAATACCCGGGATCCCGTGTTCGTTGGCCAGGATCGTCATCCGCAGGCGCCTCGCTTGCGGCCGCAAGCGCCGCGTCCACGATCGCTAGCTCCGAAAGCTTCGTACCGCGCGCCAGCTCCTCGATCGCATTGCGGTAGGCATTGCGCGTCGGAAAATCCATCTCGGCGAATCGGCTGCCGCGACGCAGCGAGTCATCGATCAGGCTGACGCTCTCGACCAGCGCCGCCCAGTCCACCTCGGAGATCAGGCGCATGCTGGTGATGACGTTGCGCACCGTCACGTTCGTCGCACCCTGCCGCTGATGCTCCTCCTGCACGATCTGGTCGACCGTGGCGCCCTGTCTCGCCAGCCGGCCCTCCAGCCATTCCAGGGCCGGTGTCACCTTCGGATCCTGGTCGCGCAGCCGTTGCACGAGTTGCACGGCAAACGACACGGATAGCGGCGACCGGTCGTACCGCCGCAGCATTGCGGCGATCTGCTCCTGGCTCGCGGCCGCTCCCAGCAGGCGGTCCGCGAGCCTGTCCGCTTCGCGGCGCGCGATACGGCTGGCGACGATCCGCCGCGACGCGCGGCGAAGGTTCTCCACCAGCACGATTCTGAGCGTGATCGCTATTGCCCAGAGTTCGCCGATCGCCAGCGGCTGGACCTGCTGGTACGCACGCACGAAGCGTCGCAGCATGCCCGGATCGAAGCGGCTGTCCGTATGCGCCACGAAGGCCCATGCCACCCCGAACACCCGTGGGAATCCGGCGAATGGCCCGGCGGAGAGCTTCGGTAGCTGCCGGTAGTAACCGGCCGGCAGGTCGTTGCGGATCTCGCGGATCTGCTGTTCGACGAGGGGAAAATTGTCGAACAGCCATTCCGCGGACGCCGTGAGGGTGCGACCCTTGGTGACCGCCCGCGCGATGGCCCGATTGGAGGCGAGCAGAACCGACGCGTTTTCCTCCAGACGGGCCGCGAGCGATCGCCCGCGTGCCCGGCCCACGGTGACGGCCTGCGCCTCTGCAAGGCTCTTCGCGTGCTGTTCCAGTCTCTCGGCGCTGAAGAGCTCCTCGCGGATGGGCTCTTCGCTATTCCACGGCGCAGCCCGCGACCCGAAGCGCTGGTTGAACGCCGTGCGGAGTGACATGATCCTTTGAGTATACGGGCAGGCCATGGCGACCGAACTGCTGTTCCGCGACGACGCCTACATGAAAACAGCCACCGCGCGGGTCCTCGCCGTGCGCGACGGCAAGGTCGAGCTCGACCGCACGATCTTCTATCCGCTCGGCGGCGGCCAGCCGGGCGACACGGGCTTCCTGATCCGCGACAACGGCGAACGCATCGCGGTCGCCGACACGCGCAAGGGCGACTCGCCCGGCGCCGTCGCGCACGTCCTCGCCCAGGGCGCCGCGTTGCCCGAGGCCGGCGAGGCCGTCGGGCTCGAGATCGACTGGGACCGCCGCTACGCGCTCATGCGCCTGCACACGGCGCTGCACGTGATGTCCTGTGTGGTCGTCGCGCCGGTGACGGGCGGCAACATCGCGCCGGACAAGGCGCGGCTCGACTTCGACATCGACATGACGCTGCTCGACGCCGGCAAGATCGCGGAAGGCACGAACGCGCTGATCGGGCGCGCCGTTGCGACCGAAAGCGTCTGGATAACCGACGAGGAGCTCGACGCGCGGCCGGAGCTCATCAAGACGATGAGCGTGCAGCCGCCGCGCGGCCAGGGGCGCATCCGCCTGCTGCGGATTCCCGGGATAGACCTGCAGCCCTGCGGCGGCACCCACGTCGCCAACATCGCCGAGATCGGCGGCATCCAGGTCGTCCGCATCCGGAACGAGGGCAAGCGCAACAAGCGTGTGGAAATCACGCTCACCGGCTAGACTACGCGCCTTTTTTCGCCCCGGGAGACGGCCATGCAAGGGATCGTGATGCTGACGGGACTGGTGTCGGGTTTGGTCGCTGCAAGCGCGGCGACGGCGGCCGACTGGTCCGGCAAGGGTACGCTCGGCGGCGTGCTCGCGCGCGGCAACACCGACACCGAGACGTTCAACGCGAACCTCGACGTCGCAACCACGGTCGACCGCTGGACGCACAAGTTCGGCGCCTCGATCCTGCACACGGTCAACGACGACGTGACTTCCGCGGACCGCTGGGAAGTGCGCGCCGAAACGAACTACGCGCTCACGGACCGCAGCTATCTCTTCGGCACGCTGCGCTACGAAGACGACGCCTTCACGGATTTTTCCTACCAGGCGACGCTCGCGGGCGGCTACGGCTACAAGTTCATCATGACCGACGCCACGAAGCTCGAAGGGCAGCTCGGCGTCGGCTATCGCAAGGCGGAGCTAAAGCTCACCGGCGAGTCGCAGGACGAGGCGATCCTGCGCGGCGCGATGAACTACGAGCACCACCTCACGGGAACGACGCTCGTCTACGACCGGTTCCTCGTCGAGGCGGGCGACAAGAACACCTACCTGCAGAACGCGTTGGGCATCGAGGTGAAGATCAACGAGACCTTCGCGCTCGGGCTCGACTACCAGGTCCGGCACAACACCGACGTGCTGCCCGGCACCGAGGAGACGGACCAGGTCCTCACCGCCAACCTGGTCTACGGCTTCAAGTAGCAGATGAAGGGGCCCGTCCCCTTTAAGGCTCAGTCGACGACGACGCCGTTGTGCGCGAGCAGTCGCGCGAGCGGCGCCAGCTCCTGGCGGTAGTTGCGCCACAGGTCGAGCGAGTCGCGATAGATGGGCCGGCGCACCTGCGCCGCGCTCGCCGTCGATGTCGGCGCCGGATTCTCGTGGAAGCGCAGGCACTCCTCGCGCCATTCGAGGCCGCAGTGCGCGAGCAGCCGGCGCGTCGCGCCCTCCTGGTCCTCGACGATCGCCTCGTAATCGAGGTCGAGGAAGCGCCCCGGCAGCAGCGCGCGCCAGTAATTCATCAACCGCTGGTAGGCGAGGTAGTAGCTGCCGAGGTCGCCGAGGTTGTATGAGAACGGGTAGCGCGTCCGGAACAGCGTCTTGAACATCGCATAGCAGGACGCCATCGGGTGGCGCCGCAGGTGCACGATCCGTGCGCGCGGCAGCGCCTTCGCGATGAGGCCGAGGTAGCGGTAGTTGAGCGGCGTGCGATCGACGACGAACGCACGCGTGTGGCCGTAGCCCTGGATCGCGGTCCAGTACGACTTCCCGAGCGCCGCGGGGTCGACGCGAGCCGCCGCCTTGATGAGGTCGTCCGGGCTCGCCGCGGGACCCGCCGTTCGCGCGACCGCAAGCTGGAGGTCGTTGACCTCGCCCACCGATGCAACCTGCTCGTGCCGGACCAGGATGCGCTCGACGAGGGACGCGCCACTCCTCGGCAGGCCCACGATGAAGATCGGTCCATCGACGTCGTGGCCCGCGCCCGCGGAATCGAACCAGTCGCGGTCGAAGCAGCGAATGATCGTGGCGGTCGACTGCTCGTCGGACTCGACGCGGTAGGAAAGCGCCTTGCGGCGCGCCGCCGCGCCCATCGCAAGCGCCTCGAACGATTCCGCGTATTCGCCGAGGTCCTCGAGCTCCTTCGCAAGAGCGTAGTAGAGCGCGACCGGCGCCGCTCCCGGCGAGCGTCCCGCGAGCGCGATCTTGAGCGCCGCGACGTGGTTGCGCTCCGGCGTCTGGCGGCGGAGCGCCGCGCGGTTGTACCAGGCGTCCGCGTCGTCCGGCGCGCGCGTGATGAGCTCGTCGAGGAGCGCCTCCGCCTCGTCCATGCGGCCGATCGCGATCAGCGCGCTCGCCTTGGTGTGAGCAGCGGGCGCGTCGTAGGGCTTCAGCGTCGCGACGCGGATCGCGCAGGTCGCCGCCTGCGCGTGCTGGTTGAGGTGCGTGTGGAATTCCGCAAGGCGGCGCCAGGTGCCGCTGTCCGCGCCCGCGGCGCTTTCGATCGCCGTGAGCTCGGCCCGCGCGCCCGCGATGTCGCCCGCGTGCATGCGCGCCTCGACCTCTGCGAAGCGCGCGACGCTGCTCGTCGGGTCGAGCGCCAGCGCGCGGCGCGCCGTGTCGAGCATCCCGCGATAGTCGCCGGACATCTGGTGAATGCGCGCGGCGAGGAGCCAGCCCTCGACGCGCTCCGGTTCGCGCATCAAGAGCGCGTCGCAGAGCGTCCGCGCCTCGTCGATCTGGCGCCGCTGCAGCAATCCGTCGATGCGGCGGATCTCGGCCGCCGCATTGGCTCCGTCCCTGGAATCCGTCACGCCAGCCGAATCCTCATCGTCCGCCGCAGCAGTATGAGGCTCGTGGCGGCCTGCAGCCACACGCTCGCGACGGACAGGTACCAGACGTGGTGTATGCGATGCCAGGGCGTCGTCGAGAGCCAGATCGCGGGGATCATGAATGTGAGGATACGCGACGACGTCGAGCCGAGCGCCGGCCAGGTATGGCCGAGGCCCTGGAAGATGCCCGAGCAGGTGAAAATGAGGCCGGACGCGATGAAGTTGAACGAGATGATACGGAGGAAATGCGAGGCGACCTCGATCACCGCCGGGTCCTTCGTGAAGCCCTGCGCCAGCCACTCCGGCTTCGTCTGGCAGAGGAGCGTCAGCACCGCCATCAGCGCGATGCTGACCTTCGCCGCGGCGCTGAAGGTCTCGCGCACGCGGCCGTACTGGTGCGCCCCGTAGTTCTGCCCCGCGATCGGGCCGGTCGCGAAGGCGATCGCCATCGCCGGCAGGAAGATCGACTGCATGAGGCGTGTGCCCAGCCCAAATCCCGCCTGCGCCGCCGCGCCGAAGTCGCGGATGACCCAGTAGATCACGGCCATGTAAAGGAACATGAAGCCGAACTCGCCGCCCGCCGGCGCGCCGATGTTGATCATGCGGCCCCACACGGGAAGCCGCGGCTCCCAGGTCGCGGGCCGGATGTGGATGTACTTCTCGAGCTTGCGGAAGTAGCCCGCGAGCATCGCCGAGCCGACCGCGACGGCGATGGAGCTCGCGAGCCCCGCGCCCGCGACGCCCATCGGGTGCCCGGTGATCCAGCCCGCGATCAAAATCGGCGCGAGGACCGCGTTCAGGAGCACGGTCACAACCTGCACGATCATCGTCGGCTGCACGACGCCGGTGCCGCGCAGGCCCGACATCATCACGATGTTGACGTACTGGAGCGCGAGCCCCGGCAGGAACCACCGCAGGTACGTGGCGCCGGCCTCGATCGTGTCCGGGTCCGCGCCGACGGTCTTCATGTAGGCGTTCGTCAGCAGGTAGCCGCCGACCAGCGTACCGGCCGTGCAGACGAGCGCGAGCGAGAGCGACTGGTTGAAGACGAGGTCGGCGTCCTCGGGATCCTTGCGCCCGACCGCCTGCGACACGAGCGCCATGGTGCCGACGCCGAGCGTCTGGGTCAGCGCCATGACGACGAACATCGCGATTCCCGCCGCGCCGACGCCCGCGAGCGCGGCATCGCCGAGCTGCGCGACGAAGTAGAGGTCAATCAGGAGATAGAGCGTCTGCGCGAGCATGCCGGCCGCGATCGGCGCCGCCATGGCGATGAGATGCCCGGGAATCGGGCCCTGGGTCAGGTCGCGCATGAAGAGGCGTAAGATGGTACATGACGGCCGGTACGGGCCGCCGTATTGACCAGAACCAGGGGGAACTTCGATGAATCGCATGCACGCGGCCGCTCTGGCGGCGGCCGGACTCCTTGCGCTCGCCGGTTGCCAGAAAGCCACGGACTCCGCCGCATTCGAGAAGCAGGCGAAGGAAGACGTCCGCAAGTGGATCCCTGCGTTCAACGCCGGGGACATCGACACGAATCTTGCCCAGTACGCGGCGGACGCCGAGGTCATGGCGCCAGGCAATCCGCGCGCGACCGGCCACGACGCCATCCGCGCGCTGCTCGAGAAGGAAAGCGCGGGAATGAAGCAGGCCGGCGTCACGCTCGCACTCAATGACGACGACAAGGCCGCCGCTTCCGGCGACCTCGGGTATCACTCGGGCTCGTACGTCGTGAAGGACGCCTCGGGCACCGTCGTCGAGAGCGGCAACTACCTCGCCGTGATGCAGCGCCAGTCGGACGGCAAGTGGCTCATGATCCGGGATACCTGGAACTCGGACCGTCCGCCGCCGGCCCCGGCCGAAGCGCCGGCCGCGCCGGCGGAGTCGAAATAGTCATCGGGCAATGGCACAGGAGGCTCTCATGAAATGGTTGAACTGGGCCGCGCTCGCGGCCGCCGGCGCGCTGGCGCTCGCCGGATGCGCGAAGAAGGTGGACTCCGCCGCGGTCGCGGAGGAGATGAAGAGCGCGACCGGCGAATGGGCCGCCGCCTATAACGCCGGCGACGCCGACAAGATCGCCGGGTTTTACGCGGCCGACGGCATGGTCATGCCGCCGCACGCGCCCGCCGCGCAGGGCGCCGATGCGATACGCAAGTTCGTCGCCGAAGACAGCGCGAACGCCAAGAAAGGCGGCGTCACGCTCGCGATCGAGCCGACGTCCGGTGGCGCGTCCGGCGCCTTCGCCTGGCAGGTGGGAACCTACAAGGTCACCGACGGCAGCGGTAACGCCGTCGACACCGGAAAGTTCATCGAGCTGCGCAAGAACGTCGACGGAAAGTGGATGATCACCCACGACATCTGGAACTCGGACCAGCCGCCGCCGGCCCCGGCCGAAGCGCCGGCCGCGGACGCCGCCGCGACGACTCCGCCCAGCAGCTGACTTCGAAGGGGACGCGCCCCTTCAGAATTTCCAGAGCACGCCGAGCGAGGGCACGAGCGGCAGGGAGCCGCGCGGCTCGACGTCGAGGAAGGTCTGCGGTATCTCGGTGTCCTCGAGTTGGTATTCGACGCAGCAGTCGTTGTTGCGCTGCGTGACGTTGTTGACCTCGAGGAAAGCGGTCAACTCCCCCGCGCCGCCGATGTCGAAGCGCCGCGCGACGCGCAGGTCGAGGCGCACATAGTCGGACAGGTTGATCGCGTTTCGCTTGCCGACAGCCGCGAGCGGGAACGGATCGAGCGTCTCGAGCGCGACCTCCGTCGTCGGCCAGCCCTGGTGCCAGGTCGCAGCGAGCGAGGCCTCCCAGAAGCTGCCGCGCCAGGTCAAGCCGCCGCTCACGTAGTTGCGCTGGTCCCAGCTCCGGTGCAGCCACTCGCCGTCCACGCGGTCGAGCACGCGCGAGTGCGTGTAGGCGAGCCAGCCTGACCAGGCTTCGCTTTCGTAGCGCAAGGACAGTTCCGCGCCTTCCGCGAGCGCGGACTCCGGCGCGATCAGGATCCGATCCGGCTTCAGCTCCGGCAGCACGAATATCGTGTTCAGCAGGTTCTCGTGGCGCGCGAACGGGTGTTCGTAGTCCTTGCGGTAGAGCTCGGCGCGCAGCTTCAGCGACTTCGAGACGTCCTGCTCGATGCTGGCGATGCGGTGCGTCGCGCGCTGCGCCTGCTGGAACTCGGTGTCGCCATCGGAGACCTGCAGCTCGTTGATCGCCTGCGCCTGGTAATAGCGGCCCCAGCCGAGGCGCAGCCGCGTGCCCTCGCGCGGCGCCCACATGAGGACGGCGCGCGGGCTCCATTGCGAGGCCTCCTCGTCCGAGATTGTCGCGTTGTCCCAGCGGATTCCGAGGTCCGTCGCGAAGGTCGGGGCCGGCTCGAAGCGCCAGTTCAGGTAGGCCGCCGACTGGTGACCCGACGGGCGCAGGTGGATGTCCCGCGTGCGTGTCGGCTCGGTCGGCGCGCCAGGCGTCAGGAACAGGAGCTCGAAGGCGGCTTCGTCGGAATAGTCGTAGCGCCCCTTCTGCTCGCGCCACTCGAGGCCCGATTGCAGCAGCGAATGTGCGCCGATCCTCCACCAGCCGTCGGCCTGCAGCGAATCGATCGTGAAGCGGCGCTCGTCGGCGAGCGTCCCGCTCCCGACGCCCGGCAGGTCGGCGTCGCCCAGGCGCTCGCTGTCGAGCAAGGTGTGGGCGGCGAGCACGCGGCCGCCCAGGCCGTCCGGTGCGCCGAGGTCGAAGCGCAGCCAGTAGTACTGGTCGCGGTATTCAGCCGTCGCTTCCTCCTCCTGGTCGCTGTCGAACGCCGTGATCTTGTCGTTGAAGGCGAGGAAGTTGACAGAAGCCGCGAGCCAGTCGTTGAAGCGGTGCCCCGCGCGCCCGTACCAGTCGTTGTACTCCGGCTGCCCGAGCTGCGAATCGATCAGGTCGAAGAAGAGGTCCATGTTGCCGCGCCGCGCCGCGAATGCCCAATCGGTCGAACCGTCCGAGGTGCTGCCGTCGAACGAGGCGCCCGCGGTAAAAAACGATGCGACGGCCTGGCCCTGGAAGTCCTTGCCCGCCAGCCGCGGCGCGATGTCGACGACGCCGCTGCTGCGATCGCCGAACGCGACCGGGAACCCGCCCGTGTAGATGCGCACGTCGCTCACGATCGCGGGATCGATGCTACTGAATACGCCGAGGAAGTCCTTGAGGTGGTATGGGTTGTAGAGGCGCAGGTCGTCGAAGCGGACGAGCGTCTCCTCCTCGGTGCCGCCGCGCAGGTGAAAGCGGCTCGAGAAGTCCTGGCCCGCGACCCCCGGCAGGCGGGCAACGGCCCGCACGGGGTCTTCGCCGAGGTCCGGCAAGGACTCGAGTTGTGCGGAGTCCAGCACGGTCGCGGGGACCGGCTCGCTGCCGAAGAGATAGTGGCTCGCGCTCACGACGACGGCGTCGATCGGCGCGGGAGCCGGTGTCTGCGAGGAGCCGGGCGTTGCATGCCGAGTCGCGCGCGGCGGCACGCGCACCAGCATCAGCGTTCCGGCAGGACCGTCCTGCACGGCGATGCCGTACGGCGCGAGGATCTCTGCGAGCATCGCGCGCGGCTCGGTGGCATGCGGCGCGTCTTCGACGCGCATCCAGGGCTTCACGAGGTCGCTGCTGTAGAGGAGCTGCACGCCGTCGGCGCGCAGGTCCTCGAGCACGGTCTCGACCGGCAACCCGCGATAGTCGGCGGCCTCGGCGGCCGCCGCGAGCGGGACCAGGAGGATCGCGAGCGTTCTCACGGGCCGGTCGGTGCGTTGCTCCGGGCTCGGATCTCCATCGTATCGCCATTCAGCTCGACCGCGAGGTCGGTGGTCGCAAGCATCGCCTCGAGCGCCGCCATCGGCGAGAGGTTCCGGATGTCGCCGTGCAGGATCACCGCAGTGGCGCGCTGCTCGACGAGCGGTGACTCGTAGGCGAGCTTCCGGCCGGTCTCACGTGCGACCCACGAGATGAGGTCCGCGGCCGGCTTGCCGTCCATGTCGGGCATCGGCGCGATCGCCTCGGCCCACTGCCAGGCAGTGTCGTGCGGGGCGATCGACGCGCGCGAGATTCCGCCCTTTCCGTCGATTGCGATCTGCTCGCCGGCCTGCCCCCGGAACGACTCGCCGCCGTGGTCGAGCGCGACCAGGCCCTCGCGCACGCGCAGGCGGAGCGCCGCGCCCGTGACGGCGACCTCGAACTGCGTGCCGACGTCGCGCGCCGTGGCAACCGCCGTCACGACCTCCAGATGCGACCCCGACGGCCGCGCGCCGCTGTCCACGTAGATCGTGCCGCCCGGCACGTAGAGGCGGCCCGGCGCGTCGAGCATGACCTCGGTACCGCCCGCGAGCCGGAGCGATTCGCCGCCGGCGAGCGTGAGTGCGACGCGGCCGTCCGCCTGCGTGCGAATCTTGATGCCCGGCGTCAGCCGCGCCCGCGCCTCGGCGAGCGGCCGCCAGATGTCTCCTGTCGCGATTTCGACTTCTCCGGCCACGCGCGCGATGCGTGCGAGCTCCTCCTGCTGCGCGACCGGCGGCGTCCAGCGCGCCATGAGCGCGATTGCGAACACAAGCACCGCGGCGGCGCCGGCCCAGAGAATCCACATCCGCTCCCGGTGCTTCGACGTCTTCTTCCGGAAGGCCTCGTGCGCCACCGTGAAGACGTGCCCGTAGGCATCCTCCGGCGGCTCTACCCGGCGCCCCGCGCTCCGGATCAGCGATTCGACGATGTCCGATTCGCTTTGCATGGCTGTCCTCAGATCATTCCGGCAATCGCTTCACGGAATGCTTCCCTTGCGCGCGTCAGGAGCGATTCCGCGGCCTTGGCACCGATGTCGAGGCGTACCGCGATCTCGCGCACCGAGAGTCCGTCGATGTACTTCCACTCGAGCGCCGTGCCGTAGTTGCCGGGCAGCGCGTCCAGGGTCGCCTCGACGATTCGGTGCACCTGCTCGCGCAAGACGCCCGTCTCCGGCTCGTCCGCCGCCGGCGCTGCGAGCGACTCCAGGATCGAGCGCGCATTCGGCTGGTCCTCGAGCAACTCGACGCGGCCCTGGCTGCCGCCGCTCCGGCGGTAGTAGTCCGCGACCGCGTTGCGGCAGATCTGGCAGAACCAGGTGTACAGCGCCGCCTCGCCGCGGTAGGTGTCGAGCCGCTCGATCGCCTGGCAGAACGTCTGCTGCACGATGTCCTTGGCAGCGTCCGGGTCGCCCGGCAGGCGCGCGCGCGCGAACCGGTAGAGCCTCGGGAAGAAGCGGTCGAACAGCTCGCGGAAAGCTTCCTCGTCCCCGCCCAGGATGCGGTGGGCCAGTGCGCGGTCCACGTGCACGAGCTCGGCCATCACCGGATTAGACGGGTCAGTCATGGCAATCCTTCGTCCCGCGAAGGATTTTCGCGCATCGCGCATCCAATGGGTCAGAAGGTTTAGAAACCCGCATCGAGGAGCCGCTTATGTCCGCCCCGAGGAAGCCCCTGGTCCTGCTGGTCGCTGGCCTCGCCGCGCTCGCCGCCGGAGCGGCCGCCGGCGACGGCTTTACGAGGCAGTTCCCGATCACAGCATGCGATTTCAAGCCGACGGGCGGCAACGCCTATTTCAGGCTCAAGCCGGGCCGCCAGCTCTACCTCAGCAACCTGCGCTGCGTGCAGGACAAGGAATGCGACGAGCTCGACGAGCTCTGGATCACGATGCTTCCCGAGACGAAAACAATCACGTTCGACTACGCCGGCAAGCCACGCACGGTCACCGCGCGTGTCATGGAGGAATACGAGACAGTCGGCGGCGAGTTGGAGGAGATTTCGCGCAACTACGTGGCGGACTGCAGCCCGATGCACGACATCTATTACTTCGGAGAGGACGTCGAGGACGGCGACGGGAATCGCCTCCCCGACTCCTGGCTCGCGGGCCGGCGCGGCGCGCGGCCCGGCATCTTGATGCCCGACCGGGCCTTCCTGCTCGGCTCGCGGTATTACCAGGAGTTCGCGGAGAATGCGCGTGATCGCGCCGAGCACACGTCGATGGGCATCGACGTGGAAGTACCGGCCGGCGTGTTCCACGGCTGCGTCGAGGTGACCGAGACGACGCCGCTCGAGCCCGGCGATGAATCGCTCAAGACCTACTGCCCGAACGTTGGCAATGTGCGCGACGATGACCTCGAGCTCATCGCGGTCTACGAGAACGCCGAGTCGCCCGCGGCGAAGAATTGAAGGGGACGCGCCCCTTCACATTCCTGGAAGCGCAAAGGGACGCCCGCCTCGCGGCGAGCGTCCCTTCAGTTGTTCAAGGTGAGCGTCCCCTCGAGGGAACGCGCACTTCAATCATTCAGTCTTCGAGTCGGCGGTCCTTCCAGTTCCACCACTTGAGCAGGTCGGCCTTCGGCTCGGGCGTTCGCGCCGCGTAAGTCGCGCAGCGAAACGTGTACAGGAGGCAGGGTTCCTGTTCGTGTCCGGTGATTTTCTGGAGTCTTTGGAAGAGTTGTTCTGGATTCGATTCGGCGAGGTCTTTGATCGAGTGGATTCCCAGGTGCCTGAGATCGGCTGCGATGGCGGGCCCGATCCCCGGCAACGTGGTCAGCTCGTCGTGCATGGGCAGGTTCCTCCTACGGCTTGTCCACGCATCCAGATTACACCCCCGTCCCTGCCGGCAGGCAAGCTGAAATGACGAGGCGGCGGGAGCCCGCGCTCCCGCCGCCCGATCGCAAGGCCGCATTACCGCTCGACGCCCGCGCTGGCGCTGACGGAGGCGCCGGCCTGGCCCGAGGCCTGGCCGTCGCTGTCCGCGCTCAAGCCGCCGTTCGCCGCGCCCTTGCCGCCGGCATGCGCCGTCGGTTCAGGCTTCGGCTCAGGCTTCTCGGCCGCCTCGTCCTTCTTCGGCGCCGCCTTGGCCTGCTTCTTCGATTCGCGCGTCGCACGCTGGCGCTTGGAAGGCTGCTCGTCCTTCATCGGCTTGCCAGCCTGGGTCGTCTGTTCCGGCACAACATCGAGCTGGCCCGCGCCCTTGCCCGTCGTCTCGCCGGCGACATCCCCAGAGAGATCCTCTGTCGAGAGATCGACGCTCGAGCCGGCTTCGGCCGCGCTTTCCGCTGTTGCGGAGACCGCGTTCGTTGCGTCGCTCGCGGTATTGATCGCCGCTTCGGCGGAACCCGACGCCGTCGACTGCGCGCCAGCGATGGTGGACTCGACCTGGCCCTGCGCGGCACCAGTCGTGTCCTTCGCGCGATCCGCCGCGCTCGAGCCCAGCTCGCGCGTGCGGCCCAGCGTGTCGGTGCTTCCGTGCAGCGAGCCGTTCAGCGTGCCGCCCGCAGTGGCGCCGAGCTGGCCGACGCCGCCCGTGAGCGAGCCGCCGAATCCGCCGTTTGCGCCGCCGCCCAGCAACTGGGCATTGGCCGTGCCGCTCGTGGCGAGGACCGCGGCCACGACGGCGCTCGTGAGGCTATTACGAATGTTCATGACTTGCTCCCGATGCCGCGGACCATCCGCGGTCTTCACCAGCAAGTACGAACCGGAACGTCCTTTTATTCCCGGTGGCCGGGATGCAATTCGGCGCCAACCAGGCCTTTACCATAAGACGGGTCGGTGCCGTTGTTGCCGATGTCGATCGCGGTCGCTGCGAGAGCGTCCACCGCAGCGCGAGCGCGCGCTGGATCCGGCGCCTGCAGCGTGCGCGCGAGCAGGCCCGCAACGATCGGGGTCGCGAAGGATGTGCCGCGGATCTCCTCGAACTTTCCGCCGATCGCGGCGGCTTCGAGGTCCGCGCCGGCCGCCGCGAAATCCACCTGTTCGCCGCGGCAGGCCTCGGGCAGCACCTTGTGCTCCTTGTCGACGCCCGTCACGCCGATGACGTCCGGGTAAGCGGCGGGATAGAGCGGCGGCGCCGTCGGACCATCATTGCCGACCGCGGCGACGAGCAGGAAGCCGCGCGCGGTCATCGCGCGCACCAGGCCGGTCAACAGGATGCTCCTGGCGCCGACGAGGCTGATGTTGATGACGGCGACCTTTTCGCGCGCCATCCAGTCGAGCTCGACGGCGAGCAGCGAGAGCGAGCCGCCCCCGTGGCCGCAGAAGATATCCGCGGCGTAGAGCGTCGCAGCCGGCAGCACGCTCTCGAAGTGGTCGCCGCGCCCGACCAGGAGCGAGGCGACCGCCGTGCCGTGCGGCGCGGGAAACAATGCGCCGTCGCAGCCGTGGCGCACGATCGCGGCGCCGGACAGGACGGGATGCGCGCTATCGACGCCGCTGTCGATGAGTCCAATGCGCTGTGCGCCAAGTGTCGGGGTTTCGGCTTCAGGCGGCGGCGCGGAAGCCGGCGGAGACTCCTCGGGCTGGAAGCCCGAACCGACATAGAGGTAGTTGTAGTCGTACTCGCCCGCCGGATCGATCTCGCGCAGCCTCTCGAGCGCGCGCTTCGTCGAGAGCCCTTCCGGCGCCTGAAGCACGACGAGCGTGAGGCCGAGCGCCTCGAGCTCCTCCGTGCGAAGGACGGTGAAACCCTCGTCCCGCGCCGCGTCGAGCGCCGCTGGCGTCGGCGACAACGCGCCGACCTGGCCGCGCAGGATCGGCTGGCCGGCGGGGTCGGCCTCGACCGTCTCGCGCTCGGCGCGGAGCAGCTCGCGCACGCGAAGCTTGCGCGCCTCCGTGAGCGCCGAGTTCGCCGTGCGCAGCGTGCCGGTCACGGGCTCGGTCGCCGATGGCAGCTTCGGCAGCGGCGCTTGCGGCAGCGGCACACCGGGCAGGCTCACCTGCGCGGACGCCGCCGCCGCCGCGCCGGCGGCGACCGCGAGGACTCCGACGATCGCGAACCAACGATGCATGCCTGCTCCTTCGCCGGCCCGCCGGCGGGAAAATGCTAGCATCCGCGCGCCCGGCCCCTGGTTTATCTACGCTCGGTGCGGGCCGAATCATCCCGTGGAATAAACGGGCCTCGCCGGACGTTTGACATCATGAGTAGGACATCGCCCGTCGACGAGGTTCGCGCACAGCTGGCGGAATTGCTGCCCCGGCTGCGGCGCTTCGCGCGGGTGATCACGCGGAACGTCGCCGACGCCGACGACCTCGTGCAGGTATCGGTGGAGAAGGCGCTGGTGCGGGCCGAGCAGTGGCGGCCTGGGTCGAAACTGGACAGCTGGATGTTCGGAATCATGAAGAACGCCTGGATCGACGAAATCCGCGCCCGCCGCCGCCGCGAGCGCGTGCATGCGCCCGAGGAAGCGGGCCTCGGCGTGGGCGATGCCTCGGCCGCCGCGCGCGACATCGCGCTCTCGGTCCAGGCCGCGATGTCGCGGCTGCCCGAGGAGCAGCGCATGGCGATCGCGCTCGTGCTGGTCGAAGGCCTCTCCTACAAGGACGCCGCCGAGTCGCTCGGCATACCCATCGGCACGTTGACGAGCCGCCTCGCGCGCGGACGCGAGGCGCTCCAGGCGCTGCTCGGCGGTAAGGCAGGTGCGGCTTGAACAGGTTCTCCGACGAGATGCTGATGGCCTACGCCGACGGCGAGCTCGACCTCGTCGCGCGCGCGGAGATCGAGGCCGCGATCGCGCGCGACCCGGAAGTCGCACGCGCCGTCGAGCGGCATCGCGCCGTTGCCGCGCGCGTCCGGAGCGCCTACGACGGCGTGCTTGGGGAGCCGGTGCCCGAGCGGCTCGCAGCGTTGGTGGCGGCGCCGGACAGCG
>Ga0075433_10000255_pt1 | contig 30904 bp, 30 predicted proteins | sample RhiMethybrSRZTD2_FD_75299 | JGI IMG/M metagenome (GOLD analysis project Ga0075433, IMG submission 75299) | Populus rhizosphere microbial communities from Tennessee, USA - Rhizosphere MetaG P. TD hybrid SRZTD2 | ecosystem: Host-associated > Plants > Roots > Rhizosphere > Soil | place: USA... | reverse complement strand
GTTGCCAAGGCTTGTGTGACGCTGGCAAAGGTGCTGTCCGAGAATGGAAGCGGGGTCGCCCAAGGTCCACTCCGGCTGACATATGCCTGCGCCTTCGATGATACCAACTGCGGCGACGGGGATGATGCCCTGTTCCAGCCCGAGCGGCTCGGGCGCAAGACCCCCGAGGGGGCGCTGGCCTTCGAGGAGACGACCATCGTCGCGATGCTGCGGCGGAGCATCGATCGGCTGCCTGCTGACCATGTCTTGAAATCCGGCCGCCTCGTGCTGCCGGCAGGGGCGGCCGCAGGTCCCGCCAATCCCTATTCCTCCTGCCACCTGCCCGAGATCATCGAGGCCTTCTACGCCGACCTCGTCGAGGTGGCCTGAGCGGGCCGCTGCGGTCCACTTTCGGCGGCGCGGGCGCGCCGAAACCCTGGGACGCGCGATGGGCCGGGGCTAAGGGGGAGGACTGCTCAGCGGCGCGGACGCCGCCCGACAGCCATGGCCCGCTTGGCCTAAGCTGAGAAAAGAAAGCGTTTTCGCTTGCGAATGGCGGCACCCAAGCCTGGGCGTCGCTGAAGGGGGTGCTGCGCCCCAAAGCACCGGCGTCGTTGCCGCCTGGGCGTTCTGGGCCAAAAGGGCGCGGTGACCCTGAACACCGCGCCCCCCTTGGATCACGCCGGGGAAGATAGATCTCTCAGGGTGGGATGAGGCTAAGGGGAGGTCGTTGAACTCACTCTGAACGGGGCATTCATGACCTGTTCACACCTTGCACGCAGGCGCGCGTGGTTGCGCCAAGATCCTGAGCTGAGAGCCTTTTTGCCGGATTGCGGAGGCCCTGTTCTGGTCGCCGCGTCGGCCTGGGGCGCCGTTGCCTACCGCCGCGTCCTGCCGCGAGCCAACCGTTAGCGCCGCTTTAACCCGTTCGTGATGTGCTGCGGCTGGTGCGTCAGTGAAGGCGTTTGTCATGCTTTGGTTGCGTCCTATCGCGTGCTTGCCCGCGCTCGCCCGCGTCAGCATTGGTCCCGTAGCGGCTGCGCTGGTTGCGGCCGGCTGCGCGAGTTCCTCCGGCCCTGAGGTCGCTCGCCTGGAGACGCGCAGCGTGCTGGAGGCCGACGGTTTGCCGGCGCAAGTGCATCCCGCCGCCGACATTCGCCAGTTGCCCGACGATCCAAGCGAGCCCTTTAGCCACCAGTACGGTAGCAGGCTCGTCCCACGCCCGGATGAGGCGGCTGCGAGCCTTAATGCCGAGGCCATCATTGCCGCCGCCATCACCGCCCACGAAATGCGCAAGCCCTGAGGCGATCGGCGCCAGCTCTTAGAAAAACGCCTGCAGCCCGGTTTGCGCGCGTCCCAAGATCAGGGCGTGCACGTCGTGGGTGCCTTCGTAGGTGTTGACGGTTTCCAAATTCGCGGCGTGACGCATGACGTGGTACTCGATCTGGATGCCGTTGCCGCCGTGCATATCCCGGGCGCTGCGCGCAATGTCCAGCGCTTTGCCGCAATTGTTGCGCTTGACGATCGAAATCATCTCCGGCGCCGTGGTGCCGTCATCGAGGAGACGGCCCACGCGCAGGGCGCCCTGCAGACCCAAGGCGATCTCGGTCTGCATGTCGGCAAGCTTCTTCTGCACCAGCTGGGTGGCCGCCAGCGGCCGGCCAAATTGCTTGCGCTCCAGCGTATAGGAGCGGGCGCGGTGCCAACAGTCTTCGGCGGCGCCCATCGCCCCCCAGGCGATGCCGTAGCGCGCTCGATTGAGACAGCCGAAAGGCCCCTTCAGTCCGGACGCGTTGGGCAATAGGTTGTCCTCGGGCACGACAACCCCATCCATGACCACCTCGCCCGTGATCGAGCAGCGCAAACTCAGCTTGCCGCCGATTTTGGGTGCGGACAGACCTCGCATGCCTTTCTCCAGCACGAAGCCGCGAATTTCGCCATCGTGCGCCGCGGACTTGGCCCAGACCACGAACACATCCGCCAGTGGGGCGTTCGAGATCCACATCTTGCTGCCCGTCAGCCGGTAGCCGTCGGCAACCTTCTCGGCCCGCGTGCTCATGCTGCCGGGATCGGAGCCAGCATCGGGCTCGGTCAAACCGAAGCAGCCGACCCATTCGCCGGAGGCGAGCTTGGGCAAATATCGCTCCCGCTGCGCCTCGGAGCCGTAGGCGTAGATGGGATACATGACGAGGGAGGACTGCACGCTATTCATGGAGCGATAGCCGCTGTCGACGCGCTCGATCTCGCGCGCCACCAAGCCATAGGCGACATAGTTGGCGCCGGCGCACCCGTATTGCTCGGGCAGCGTGACGCCAAGCAAGCCGAGCGACCCCATTTCGTTGAAGATCTCCCGATCGGTGTTTTCGTTGAGATAGGCGTCGATCACGCGTGGCAGCAGCTTGTCCTGGGCATAGCCGCGTGCCGTGTCGCGGATCATACGCTCGTCTTCGCTGAGCTGGCTTTCGAGCAGGAAGGGGTCCTCCCAGGAAAAGGGAACAGCCGTTCGCTTTGACGTCTTCTCTTGCATGCTCTTGTCTCCGGAGCGGATAACGCAGGATGCGGGCTTGCTGCAGCGCCGAATTCACCCGACGTTCGTCGCGATTTTTTGCAAAGATGCTCCGTCCTCACCATGCCACACTCCGCGTTGACCCCCAAGGATCACGCTGGACACCATGGAGGTTTATCATGCCAATCAAGAAAAAGACGGCGCTGCTGGCAAGCCTGTTTGCCGCGGCCACGATCTCGCTTGCGGCCGGCGCGGCCGAGGCGCGCCACGGTGGTGGCGGAGGCGGACACTGGCATGGCGGCGGCGGCCAATGGGGCGGTATGGCGGCCAGGCCGCATGCTTTTTCGGGCGGACGTAACTTTGCCTTCCGCCATCACCATCGACATGCTCGCGTGTTTGCGTTTGCTCCTTCCTACTATGACGACGGCTACGCTTATGGCGATGGCTGCTACTGGCTGAAGCGCCGCGCCCTCTATTCGGGCAGCCGCTACTGGTGGAACCGCTACTACGGCTGCGTCAACGGCTACTATTGAGACCACGAGCTGAGGCCGCGATGGCCGCTCGGCGCTCGCGGCCGTTTGGCCTGACGCCTGCCGCCGGGAACGTGTCCGAACGGCGCGTTCGCCGTGGTGGCGCCTTACTCAAGGCCGGCCTTGAGACGTTCGATAGCCACGAGGTCGCGGGTGGCACTGGCCTGGTCGAATAGGGCCCGCAGCGCCAGCCCGAGGGCCGCCAGCAGCAGACCGAGGGGCACGAGGCCACAGGCAAGGCCGATGAGACCGGTGCCACCGATGCCGAGCTCGGGCCGTCCCACGAGCGCAGACAGCGCCGGCGCGGCGACGCCGCCGACGAGCACCGTCCACCCCAGCAGGCTAAGCCCCAGCGCCAGGACGCGGCCGACAGGGTAGTGATGGCGCGGGGTGGGGTATTTAATGCGTCGCGTCTTACGCGTGGCGGCGGTCGTCCGCCCACCCGGATCATTGGGCTGCGCCGTGCCATTGCCATGCCAAATTTTTGGCTGCCGGCCGCCATTGAGACGCGCCAAGCCTTCACGCGCCTCGGCCGCCTCCAGGCTGTAGGCGAATTGGTCGGCGGTTTGCCGATAGAATTGGAAGGCCGCTTCGATGTGGCCGTCCGCCTCGGCGCGGCGTGCAGCCTCCAACAACTGAAAGGGCGTAAACTGCGGCGCAGTTTGTAACATCGGTCCCGGAAACTCCCGCACAGGAGGACCCCGGGCGAAGATAGCCTGGCGGCGCACGTTCTTTCCATTCGCGCCGGCGCGTGGCGTGAACTTTATTCGCCGCTCATGGCACAAAAGCCACGGTCAAGGGCTCCGCCAACGCTCGCGGCGGCTTTGCACAGCAAAGGATCGCGGCCCGGGCAGCGCCGGTGGCCCCTACCGCCGGTTTTGCCGATTGCCGACCAGGTCCTCGACGACTGCGGGTTCCGCCAACGTCGAGGTGTCGCCGAGATTGGAAAAATCGTCTTCGGCAATCTTGCGCAGGATGCGGCGCATGATTTTGCCGGAGCGCGTTTTCGGCAGGCCGGGCGCAAATTGGATGAGGTCGGGTGTGGCGAGGGGGCCGATTTCCTTGCGCACGTGCTGCACGAGTTCCTTCTTCAGCTCCTCGCTCGGCTGGTGTCCGGCGATCAGCGTGACGTAGCAATAAATGCCCTGACCCTTGATGTCGTGCGGGTAGCCAACGACGGCGGCCTCCGCCACTTTGGCATGCGCGACCAACGCCGATTCGACCTCCGCGGTGCCGAGCCGGTGACCGGAAACATTGATGACGTCGTCGACGCGGCCCGTGATCCAGTAAAAGCCATCCGGGTCGCGGCGGCAGCCGTCGCCGGTGAAGTACATTCCCTTGTAAGCGGAAAAATAGGTCTGCACGAAGCGCTCATGGTCGCCGTACACCGTGCGCATCTGCCCCGGCCAGCTGTCGAGGATCACCAGGTTGCCCGAGGCCGCTCCCTCCAGGATGGTGCCCTTGTCGTCGACCAGCGCCGGCTGGATGCCGAAGAAGGGCCGCGTCGCCGATCCTGGCTTGAGCTTGCTGGCACCGGGGAGCGGCGTTATCAGAATGCCGCCGGTTTCCGTCTGCCACCAGGTGTCGACGATCGGGCAGCGCCCGTCTCCGACCACGCGATGGTACCATTCCCAGGCTTCCGGATTGATCGGTTCGCCAACGCTGCCGAGCAGCTTGAGCGACGATCGGTCGGTGCGTTTGACAAAGTCATCACCGGCGCCCATCAGGGCGCGGATGGCGGTCGGCGCGGTATAAAACGTATTGACGGCCCATTTGTCGATCACGTGCCAGAAGCGCGAGGCGGTCGGATAGTTGGGCACGCCCTCGAACATCAGGGTTGTGGCGCCGTTGGCCAGCGGACCATAGAGGATGTAACTGTGGCCCGTCACCCAACCGACGTCGGCCGTGCACCAGTAGATATCGCCCTCATGATAGTCGAACACCAGTTCGTGCGTGAGGGCGACATAGACCAGGTAGCCGCCGGTGGTATGCAGGACCCCCTTCGGTTTGCCGGTGGAGCCCGAGGTGTAGAGAATAAAGAGCGGGTCTTCCGCCTGCATCGGCTCGGGCGGACAATCGGCGCCGACCTTGACCAGCTCGTCGTGCAGCCAGACGTCCCGTCCGGCGGTCCAGGGCACCTCGTTGCCGGTGCGACGCACGACCAAGACCTTTTCGTCGCCCTGGCATTTCTTCACAGCCTCGTCGGTATTCTTCTTGAGCGGGATGGCGCGGCCGCCGCGCACGCCCTCGTCCGCCGTAATGATCAGCTTGGAGTCGGCGTCGATGATACGGCCCGCCAGGCTGTCCGGTGAGAAGCCGCCGAACACCACCGAATGCACGGCGCCGATGCGGCTGCAGGCCAGCATGGCGTAAGCCGCCTCGGGGATCATCGGCAAATAAATGGTGACCCGGTCCCCCTTTTTGACGCCGTTGGCTTTCAGCACGTTGGCGAATTTCGAGACGCGCTCGTGCAGCTGGCGGTAGGTGATTTTCTCGTCGTGCGTGGGGTCATCGCCCTCCCAAATGATCGCCACCTGATCGGCGCGCTTTTTCAAATGCCGGTCGATGCAGTTGGCCGAGACGTTGAGAACACCATCCTCGTACCATTTGATGGAGACGTTGTCGGGAGCGTAGGAGGTGTTCTTGACGCGCGTATAGGGCTTGATCCAGTCGAGGCGCTTGCCCATCTCGCCCCAAAACAGGTTCGGATCCTGCACCGAGCGCTTGTACATCGCTAGGTATTTATTGTTGTCCACCCAGGCGCGGCTCGTCCACTCGGCGGGCACGTTGTAGATTTTATCGGACATGGGTTCCTCCCGGGAGGTCTGTCGTTTCACTCTATTATCGGCACCCCAGCGCAATGGGCAACTGGCTCCTTGGTCGAAGCGGCTCGGCGCCAAGCCTATTAGCGCGCGGCGCGGCCGCGGCCCGCGCCGCGCGCGCTAGCGCACGCCCCAGGCGCCAATGATGGCGCCCTGGATCAGCAGCACGCCCAGCCAGTGCCCGGCGTCGATCAGCGTGAGCATGGTCTTGGCGCCCTGAAAGGCGTGGTTCACGCCGAGCGTGGTGGCGACAAACCCGAGCCACAGGAAAGCGGCCGAGATCGCGCCCGTGCGTGGGCTCGGCGCCAGACCGCCATGCGCGAGGTGTAAGAGCACACCGCCCAACATAAAGGCCATCACCAACTCGGCGAGCAAGGCGATGAGATAGGCGAGGGGGAGGGGGCCAAGGCGCCTCTGCGCCGGTTGCGGGGCGCCCGGCGCGAGCCCCCGAGCGGCGAGCCACGGCTCCGCGAGCGCGCCATACCAGGCGGCGCCGAAGGCGAAGCTGGCAAGGCCCGCCAGCAGCACGGCGAAATAGTTGAGCACCGTCGCGTCTCCTTGACCCTCGCGCACAGGTTTCGGGTCGCCGGCCGCCTTGGTGGCAGGCTATGCGAGCGCGAGTGCTCCGCAACTTAGAGGAAATGCGCATGTCCGTCCGCTTTATCGCGCTCGAAACGCCGCTCGTGCGCGCCTTGCAGGCTGGCGGCGCAGACGCCAATGGTCAGACGCCGGAGCAGCATATCTCGCCGGGCACGGGCATTCCCTGTCGGCATTGCCTGCAGCTGGTTGGTGAAGGCGAGCCCTATCTGATCCTCGCGCATCGTCCCTTCCCGGCGCCGCAGCCCTATGCGGAGCAGGGCCCCATTTTCCTGCACGCGGCGGCCTGCGCGCGGCACGCGGAGAGCGAGGCAGTGCCGGCCATGCTGGCGAGCGCATGCTATTTGCTGCGCGGCTATGGGCGCGACGACCGCATCGTCTACGGCTCGGGCCAAATCGTGCCGACGGCGAACATCGTGCCGGCCGCAAAGGCTCTGTTCGCCGATCCGGGCATCGTCTACATCCATGTGCGCTCCGCCTCCAACAACTGTTTTCAGTGCCGGCTGCAGCGCGCGTCCTAGCGGCGGCCTGCCGCCCGAGGCAGGGCGAGCGCGCCTGTGGCCGCGACGGCGCGAAGCCCAGGTGCCGCCCACATTGACAGGCCCTCCCTGCTCACCCTAAGTGGCCGTCGGGCAAGGATCCGGGAGGCAGGTGATGGCAGTGCGACGGCTCGGCATCGTGATGCATGGCGTGACCGGGCGCATGGGGAGCAACCAGCATCTTGCCCGTTCCATTGCCGCCATTTGTGCCGAAGGCGGTGTGCTGTTGGGCAACGGCGATCGGGTCATGCCCGATCCGATCCTCGTGGGCCGCAATGCGGACAAGCTTGCCGAGCTCGCCAAGGCGCACGGGTTTTCCCGCGTCAGCGACGATCTCGACGCCGCACTGGCCAACCGCAACGACACGGTCTTCTTCGACGCGGCCACCACCCAGCTGCGTCCCACGTTGCTGGCCAAGGCGATTGCCGCCGGCAAGCACGTCTATTGCGAGAAGCCGGTGGCGACCAATCTGGAGGCAGCCCTGGCAATCGCGCGCCAGGCCAAGGCCGCGCGCGTCAAGCATGGGGTCGTGCAAGACAAGCTGTTCCTGCCAGGGCTCAGGAAACTCAAACTGATGCTCGATGCGGGGTTTTTCGGCCGTCTCCTCTGCGTGCGCGGCGAATTCGGCTATTGGGTGTTTGAGGGGGAGCTGCAGCCGGCGCAGCGTCCCTCCTGGAACTACCGCGCCGAGGATGGCGGCGGCATTATTCTCGATATGCTCTGTCACTGGCGCTATCTCCTCGACAACACCTTCGGGCGCGTGCGGGCCGTGTCTTGCCTTGGTGCCACGCATATCCCCGAGCGCATCGACGAGGCCGGCCGGCGCTACAAAGCCAGCGCCGACGATGCCGCCTATGCCACCTTTCAGCTTGCCGATGGGGTGATTGCGCATTTCAACAGCTCCTGGGCGACGCGGGTGCGTCGCGATGATCTTTTGACCCTGCACGTGGACGGCACGCACGGCTCGGCGGTGGCGGGCCTGCAGGACGTGGTCTGCCAGCACCGGATGGCAACGCCGAAACCCGTTTGGAATCCCGATGTGAAGCAACCGATCAATTTCTTTCAAGGCTGGCAGCCAGTGCCGGACACGCAAAGCTTCGACAATGGCTTCAAGCTGCAATGGGAAGCCTTCATCCGGCACGTTGTCGAGGACGCTCCTTACACTTGGGATCTGCTCGAAGGCGCCAAGGGCGTACAGCTCGTGGAGTGTGCCTTGCAAAGCTGGAAGGAACGGCGCTGGATCGACGTTCCCGAGTTGCAGGTGTAAGCGCGCGGTCGCAGGCGCGCGCGTGCGAGCTTGAGGATGAGCGGCGGCTCGCCAAGGCCAATGCAGGACAGAACGATGGGAGAGCCATGAACGCACCAACTCTATCGGGGATGCGCATTACGCTGCCGGTCGCGGCGGGTAGGCTCGAAAGCTTTGTGCTCTCCGAACCCCGCGCCTATCCGGACAAGGCCAAGGGTGGTTTCAACCGCCTCGCGCTTGCCGCCGCCCATGTCGTAGCCGACGCAACGGCGGCCAACGATCCCTGGCTTGAGTGCGCGCTCGATTGGGATCGCACGATCGCCTACCGCGAATACCTTTGGGACCTTGGCCTCGGCGTGGCCGAGGCCATGGACACCGCCCAGCGCGGCATGGGCCTCGACTGGCCAACCTCCCTGGAGCTCATCGGCCGGGCCACGCGGGCGGCCAAGGCCTGGCAGGCGCGCAACGGCCGACCGGCTCCCCTCTTCTGCGGCTGCGGCACGGATCACCTCGATCCGCAGCGCGTGCGCACGCTCGACGATGTACTAGCGGCCTACGACGAGCAGATGGCCGCAATCGAAGCGGTCGGCGGCCGGCTGATCGTGATGGCGAGCCGCGCGCTAGCAAGGATTGCCAAGTCCCCCGCCGATTACGAACGCGTCTATCAGCGCGTGCTCGCGCAGGCGAGCAACCCCGTGATTATTCACTGGCTCGGCGAGATGTTCGATCCGGCGCTGGCCGGCTATTGGGGGCACACCGATCATCGTCATGCCATCGAGAGCGTCCTCGGCGTCATCGCGGCGAACGCCGGCAAGGTCGACGGCATCAAGATTTCCTTGCTGGACAAGGATAAGGAGATCGTGATGCGCCGCCAATTGCCGGCCGGCGTACGCATGTATACGGGCGATGACTTCAACTATGCCGAATTGATTGCCGGCGACGCGCATGGCCACAGCGATGCGTTGCTGGGCATTTTCGACGCCATTGCGCCCGCGGCCTCGGCGGCCCTCGGCGCCTTGGCGGCGGGCGATCGGCGGCAGTACGAGGCGATTTTCGAGCCGACCGTCCCCCTATCGCGGCACATCTTCAAGGCGCCGACCCGCTTCTACAAGACCGGTGTAGTGTTCATGGCCTACCTGAACGGCCTGCAGGACCATTTCGTGATGGTCGGCGGGCAGCAGAGCGCGCGCTCGCTGCCACACCTGGCCGAGCTGTTCCGTCTGGCCGATCGGGCGGGCCTGTTGCGGGACCCCGACTTGGCGCGCCGCCGCATGGTGCGGATCCTGGCCGTGCATGGGATTGCCTGATGCGCGATTTCTCCGCGGACCTTGCGCATCTTGCGATCAATACAGCGACCTTGCGCAAGCAGCTCGCCCTACCCGCAATCCTCGAAGCCTGTGCCCGGCGCGGCATCCGCCGCGTCTGCCCCTGGCGCGATCAGGTTGCCAGCGCTGGCCTTGCCAGCGTGGCGCGGCACCTCAAAGACGCTGGCCTTGGCCTGTCAGGCTACTGCCGCGGCGGCTTCTTTCCCGCCGCTGATGCAGCCGGGCTCAGGGCCGCCCTGGACGACAACCGCAGGGCGGTCGACGAGGCCAAAACCTTGGGCGCACCCTGCCTGGTGTTGGTCGTGGGTGCCTTGCCGGGAGCCTTGCAGGGCCGACCGGCCCACAACGATATCGCCCTGGCGCGGGCGCAGGTCGTCGATGGCATCGCCGCCACGCTTGCCTACGCGCGCCAGGTGGGCATGCCGCTCGCCATCGAGCCGCTGCATCCCATGCAGGCAGCCGACCGCGCCTGCATCAATACCACCGAACACGCGCTCGACATCTGCGACGCCCTCGATGCGAGCCAAACCGGTGCGCTTGGTGTCGCCATTGACGTCTATCACACCTGGTGGGACCCGAAGCTCGAAAGCCAGATCGCGCGCGCCGGCCACGAACGGCTGCTGGCCTATCACGTCTGCGATTGGCTGCTGCCGACGCGCGATCTTCTCAACGATCGCGGCATGATGGGCGACGGTATCGTCGAGTTGCAGAAAATCCGCGGCTTCGTCGAGGCGGCGGGCTACGCCGGCCCCGCCGAAGTCGAAATCTTCTCCGAGCGTTGGTGGAGCACGCCCGCGGCTGCCGTCCTGGACACGTGCGTGGCGCGCTATCACACGGTGGTGTGAGCTGCCAGGCCGCTCACTCAGCGCCACGGCGCCGACATCCTGCGGCTGTGCCGCCCAGGGCTCCAGACGTGCGCCGGCCATTTGTTTGCCGAGGCTTTTGCGCTATCGACAAGGACTGGGGCACCTCTCCTGCCCGCCAACGACCCTGAGCGTGCGCCAATATGCCAGCCCAAACGAGCACCGACCCTGCCCAGATGCCGGCGAGCGAGCTCCTTGCTCTTTACCGCCGCAAAGCGCTTTCCCCCCTCGAAGCGGTGGAGGCGACGCTGGCGCGCATTGCGCGCTTCAATCCCCTCGTCAATGCCTACTGCCATGTCGATACGGAGCGCGCCTTGGCAGCGGCCCGCGCTGCGGAAGCGCGCTGGCTGACCGGCAACCCCCAAGGCCTCCTCGACGGCGTGCCCTTCGGGGTGAAGGACAACATTGCGGTTGCCGGCATGCCCTTGCGCTTTGGCTCCCGCCTGACGGCGTCCGCCGCGCAGGCCTTCGATGCTCCCGCGGTAGCCCGGCTCAAGGAACAGGGCGCCGTGCCGTTAGGTAAGACGGCGATGCCCGAATTCGGCTGGAAGGCGACGAGCGACAGCCCACTCACCGGAATTACGCGCAATCCCTGGAACACACGCATGACCACCGGCGGCTCCTCCGCGGGTGCCGTGGCCGCCGTGACGTTGGGTCTCGGCGCCTTGCAGCTTGGCACCGACGGCGGTGGTTCGATCCGCATTCCCGCCGGCTTTACGGGCTGCTACGGCCTAAAGCCCACGCGCGCACGGGTCCCGGCGTTTCCCGCTTCCGCGCTCGGCACCCTGGCACACCACGGGCCGCTGACGCGCACGGTCACGGACGCGGCGCTGATGCTGACGATCATTGCCCAGCCCGATGCGCGAGACGTCTATGCTTGGATCGATGGGGCGCCCGATTATTGCGGCGGGCTCGAGGACGGCGTGGCTGGCCTGCGCGTGGCCTTTTCCCCCAGCCTTGGCCGCCGGGTTCAGGTTGAGCCCGATGTGGCCGAGCAAGTCGCGACGGCGGTCAACACCTTCGCAGGCCTGGGCGCCAACGTCGAGCTGGCAGACCCCGACATCGGCGAGGAGACCCTGGCGGCTTGGAACGCGATCTGGTGGCCCGGCATGGCCTATCAGCTGGCCCTGTTGCAGAAAGACCCTGCGGCCGTCTCGGATCCCGGGCTGGTGGCGGCCGCCGAGAGAGGTCGGCACGTCAAGGCCGTGGAGTTGATCGGGGCGGCGCTGACCCGCGCTGAGCTGCACCATCGCATGGCGCGCTTCTTTGCCAGCTACGATTTATTGTTGACGCCCACCTTACCGCTCGCTGCCTTTGAGGCGGCGCATTTGCTGCCGCCCGCGGGGGCGTGGGGCGAATACTGGACTGACTGGGCGCCCTTCAGCTACCCCTTCAATTTGACGCAGCAACCGGCGGCGTCGCTGCCGTGCGGGTTCACGCGGGCGGGTCTGCCGGTTGGCTTGCAGGTGGTGGGCGCGATCGGCCGCGATGATCTGGTGCTGCGCGCGAGCCGGGCGTTCGAGGCCTGCCATCCCTTTGTGATGCCCGAGAGGCCACGGTCGACCTGAAGGACCCGCGGCGCGGGCGCGCTGCGGCAAGCAGCCTGGCGGGCGCAGATCAAGCGCCGGGCCGTCGCGGGAGGCCCTGGCCCCGCTCGCGCGTGGGCCGTCCCTCTCGCGCGCAGCTGACGCGTGGAATGGATGCTGCGCCGGGCAGGCAGTGTTGCGCGGGGTTCGCCCGCGTTTGTGTCCCGCCGCCCCCGACTGCTATCGTGCCGGCCGTCGGAACCGCGTTTGGCGCCGAGCCGGAGGAACTCAATGTTTGACGTCTGCCGTCGTGGCTTGATTGCGCTTCTCGGCGCTGCCGGCCTCATCGGCCTCCTCGCTGCGGCGGGGGCTATGGCCGACCCGTCCGCCCAGGCGCGTCTCGGCGCGCCCGCACCCGACTTCACGCTGACGGACAGCAACGGCCGTCGCGTCTCGCTGGCCGACTTCAAAGGCAAGACCATCGTGCTGGATTGGACCAATCACGACTGCCCCTATGTGCGCAAGCACTATGGTAGCCAAAACATGCAGGTGCTGCAGAAGAAATGGACGGCGCAGGGTGTCGTCTGGTTGACCCTGATCTCCTCGCGCCCTGGGGCACAAGGCTTCGTGCATGGGCTCGAAGCCAACCAGCTCACGGCAGACCGCGGGGCGGCGCCCACGGCGGTGCTGTTGGACCCCAGCGGCTCCGTTGGCCGCAGCTATGGGGCCCAGCTGACCCCGCATATGTATGTCATTACGGGCGACGGCGCCTTGGCCTACGTGGGCGGCATCGACGACAAGCCGACCACGCGCTTGGAAGATCTGAAAACGGTCAAGAATTTCGTGGACGCGGCGCTGAGCGAGGTGGCTTTGGGCAGGCCGGTGTCCGTCAAAACCTCGCGGCCCTATGGCTGTACCATCAAGTATTCCTTGTGAGCGGTGAGACTCTGCGAACGGGGCGAACGCCGGCTGCGGCCCGCCGCGCGGCTTAGCCAGAAGGGGACGCGGGGGCGTCGGCCTTTCCGGGGCGCCGGCGCTCTTGCCCCTGGGTACCCCACGCCAGTTATTTTGCGGTTGCGTTCGCTGGGCGTGCCTTCCTATCACCTCTTCTCTCCAGCTTTGGGCCCAAGCCGATGAGCGATGTGACGTTGACCCAGGTTGCCTTGTTCTTGGCTGCGGCGGTGGTGGCGGCGCCGCTCGCCAAACTCCTACGCATCGGCAACGTGCTGGGCTATCTGTTGGTAGGGGTCCTGATCGGACCGTTCGGGCTCGGCTTTGTGGTCACCGTATACGAGGTCACCACGGTCTTGCACTTTGCCGAATTTGGCGTGGTGCTGTTGTTGTTCCTGATTGGATTGGAACTCAGGCCAAGACGCTTGTGGGCGATGCGCGCGGCCATCTTCGGCCTCGGTGGCGCCCAGGTCGCCCTGACGGGTCTGGTGCTGGCGTTTGTGGCCATGGCCTTCGGGCTCGCCTGGCAAGCCGCGGTTTTCGCCGGGCTGGCCTTGTCGCTCTCCTCGACCGCCTTCGCCCTGCAGATTTTGGAGGAGAAAGGCGAACTGGCGCTACGGCATGGCCGGCTCGCCTTTGCGGTTCTGCTGTTCCAAGATTTGGCGGCCATTCCCCTGATCGCGGTGCCGGCCTTGTTCGCCGTCTCGGTCAAGGACGCAACCCAGCAAATGGAACTGCTGTCAGCGGCCAAGGCCATCGGCGTGATCGTGCTGGTCGTGGTGATCGGGCGCTACCTCCTCGACGGCATCTTCAGCCTTGTCGCGCGCACGCGCGTCAAGGAGGCGATGACCGCCAGCGCTTTATTGACGGTGGTGGGCGTCACGCTGGTGATGGAACAGGCCGGGCTGTCCGCCTCGCTCGGCGCCTTCATCGCCGGCGTGTTGCTCGCCGACTCGCAGTATCGGCACGAGATCGAGGCCGACATCGCGCCTTTCGAGGGCTTGCTGCTCGGCCTCTTCTTCACCGCGGTCGGCATGTCGCTGAACCTCGGCTTGATCGGCCAAAGCCCTTGGCTCGTCGCCTGGGTGGTGGCGGGCCTTCTCGCCATCAAGGCTCTGATCCTCTACGGCCTGGGTCGGCGCGCGGGCCTGGAAACCGGTCCCGCGCGGCGGTTCGCGTTGGCGATTTCCCAAGGCGGGGAGTTTGCCTTCGTGCTCTTTGCCAGCGGCATGGCCTCGGGCGTGCTGGAGCGCTCCGTCGCCGATCTCTTGTCGGTCGCCGTCACGCTGTCGATGGCGGCAACCCCGCTGTTGTTGCTGCTGGAGGAGACGCTTTTGCCGAAACCCGTCGTCGCCCGAGCCTTCGACGCCATACCTGCAAACGACGGGCATGTCGTGATCGCCGGATTCGGCCGCGTCGGGCAGATCGTCGCCCGTATTCTGACGGCCAAAAAGATTGCCATCACGGCCCTCGACTCCAGTCCCGAGCAGGTCGCGGTCGTGCGCAAATTCGGGGCCAAGATCTACTTCGGTGATGCCAGTCGCCACGAGATCCTTGAAGCCGCGCAGACCGACAAGGCCCGCGCCTTCGTGCTTGCCGTCGACAACGTCGAGGCTTCGGTGCGCATTGCCCAAATGGTGCGCCAGCACTACCCGCACGTGCCGATCTACGCCCGCGCCCGCGACCGCCGACACACGCATCGGCTGATGGATCTCGGCGTGACGGCGATCCGGCGCGAAACCTTCCTGTCCTCGATCGAGCTGACGAGAGATCTCCTGCGTGGCTTCGGCCTCTCGCAGCGTGAGGTGAGCTTCGTGGTGGAAACCTTCAAGGCGCACGACCGGCGCAGGCTTTACGAGGACTATCGCCACTACACGGACGTCGAGAGGCTGCAGGCACGCGCGCGCACCTCGGCGCAGGAGCTGGAGGATCTGTTTGCCCAGGATGCGGCCGAACAGGCCAGAGCCGAACAGGAGCAGAAGGCGTCCTAGGCCCCAGGACGCATCCGCTTTACTGCGGCGTCATGTACCTGAGTGCGGCGCCGGAAACAGCGCCCCCAACCACGCAGGGAATGCCCACTTCCACGTGTCCCAGCGCTCCTGCCACGATACAACCGAGCGCCAGGGCGGTTTGCCCCGCCGTCCCCCACCACTGCACATTGCGCGCCGAGGCGGGGCCCTTGATTTTCAATTGGTCGATGGCGCCCATGGCTTCCTTGCGCACGCGGCCGAACTCGAAGGTTTCCGCGGCGTCGATCACCTCCTGCAAGACGGCGCGGTTTTCCTTGGTCTCGTGCTTCATGGAGACCTTCAGCATGTCCATGAGCTCTTTGTCACGCGAGGCATTGGTGGCGAGCGTCAATTTCGCCATCGACCCGACCGTTAAGCGATCGACGTTGTTGGCGTCCTTTGACCATTCGAGGATGGAGACAATGCGCATGACCGGTTCGTAGGAACCCGTGGCGAAGTATTTGCCCCACAGCATGTCGAGCGGCGCCGACCCGGAGTCCAATGGGATCTGCTTGAGGGTTGGCATCTTGTCGTGCACGAAACGGTCGATCAAACCCTGCCGGGCCGGCATGCGCTCGGCAAACTTGAGCAGCAGAGCCTTCCACTCGGGCAGGTTGGAATAGGCGATGGCGCGCACGATCACGACCTGATCTTCCGGCGGCATCGGAAACATCTTGGCGATCAGCTCTTCCGCCTTCTTGGGATTGGTCTCCAGCACGCCGGCCAGAAAGCCGACGTAAACGCCGGCCGTTTCCAGATCGCGGAAGAGGTTGAGCTCGCTCATGGCGCGCGCTGCCGCGGGCGCCTTGGCGGGCTCCGGCTTGAGGCGGTAGCCGTTGATCCAGCGCAGAATGTTTTCCGAGGAGGAGAATTCTCCCTTCTTCGCCGCGGCAGTCGCCTTGTTCGTCGGTGCCGCCGCTGTTGCCGGTGCGCCGAGCGCAATCAGCGTGATGATCAAAGCCGTTACGGCACGCATTGCTTCTCCCCGTGCGCCTCGCCCCCCGCGGGTCGCGCTCGCGAGATGAGGCGTCGGGAATGGCGGTTTTGTGGCGCCGGCCGCGCCCGCGTGCCGGGAACGATTCCAAAGCTGGCTGGTTTGGGTTGGTAAACGTCAGTTCGCCTATCAAACGACCATTCAGGAGGTCACATGCGTTTTGCAATCATCACGGCGGCAGCCGCGGCGCTGGCATCGCTCGCCGCCGCCAATTCTGCTTCGGCGCAGGTGGGATTTGGCGTCTACGTCGGCCCGTCCGGCTACTACGACGACTACGACTATGCGCCGCCGCCCCCGCGCGCGCGGGTCTATGGCTACAGCAGCACCTATGACTATGACACGCGTCCCGACGTGGTCGTGCGTGTGCCAGGACGGCGCGGCGGTTGCGGCGAGTTCTTCTATTGGAACGGCGTGCGTTGCGTCGATGCGCGCGCCAACCCACCGGATCTGCGCTAAGCCACCCTCTCGCGCGGCGTTTCGCTCAAGTGGTGTCTCGCACCACGGAAATGTCGGGAGCCTCTTCGTTCTTCATGCCTTGGACGTGGTAGCCCGCGTCCACATGATGGATTTCTCCGGTGACGCCGCGCGAGAGATCGGACAACAGGTAAAGGCCGGCCGCGCCCACCTCCTCAATGGTCACGGTGCGGCGCAGCGCCGAGTTGTACTCATTCCATTTCAAAATGTAGCGGAAGTCGGCGATGCCGGAGGCCGCCAAGGTTTTGATGGGACCGGCGGAAATGGCGTTGACGCGAATGCCGCCCTTGCCGAGATCGGCGGCCAGGTAGCGCACGCTTGCCTCCAACGCCGCCTTCGCCACGCCCATCACGTTGTAATGCGGCATGACCTTTTCGGCGCCGTAGTAGGTGAGCGTGAGCAGCGCGCCGCCCTGGCGCATCAGTTTTTCGGCGCGCTGGGCCAAGGCGGTAAACGAGTAGCAGGAAATCAGCATGGTCTGGCTGAAGTTCTTGGCGCTGGTGTCGATGTAGCGGCCATCGAGCTCGGCCTTGTCGGAAAAGGCGATGGCGTGCACCAGGAAATCAAGCTCCCCCCAGCGTCGGCCGAGCTCGGCAAAGACCGCATCGATCGAGCCCACGTCGGCGACATCGCAGGGCAGCACGATTTCGGAGCCCGCCTCCGCGGCCAGCGGCTCGACCCGCTTCTTGAGGGCCTCCCCCTGATAGGTAAAGGCGAGCTTGGCGCCCTGGGCGGCCGTCGCTTTGGCAATGCCCCAGGCAATCGAGCGATTATTGGCGACGCCCATAATGAGGCCGCGTTTGCCCTGCATCAGCGTGCCAACCGGACTGTCGGCCTGCGCGGCAGGTCCCGCCATCTCCCAATATCCCTCTAAAGAAACGCCGATGGGCGCCGGAACGGCCCGAAGCACCGCATCCTACACCAAAGGCCATCGGGGTCCAGGTGCCCAAGCGGATGCCGCTTGGGCGGTTAGCCGAGCTTGCCCAACAGGCTCGCCAATTGTTCAGCCTCAGCTGGGCTGAGGCGGCTGCCAAAATGCTCCTCGATCGCCTTGGCGTAGACGGGCCAGATGCTGCGGCGCATAGCCCGGCCCTTAGGGGTGAGCAAGAGCACGTTGTTGCGACCGTCCCGCTGGCACTGGTGGCGCTCCACCAGGCCGTCACGCTCCAGCCGGTCCAGCAAGCGGCAAAGCGTATACTGGGCAAGCTGCGTGCTTGCCTGGACTTGCGCTTGGCGCAGCATGCCCTTCGGCGCGCGCTCGACCTCATTGAGCACGTGATAGCACGCGAGCGGCGGCAGCCCGGCGCGCTTCAAGCACTCCTCGACCTTGTCGACCAGCGTGCGCTCGGTGCGCAGCAAGCTGATCCAAGCCTGGAGGGCCTCGGTTGTCGGCTTAGCCTGCATCGATCAACTGTCAGCCTCGATCGATCAACTCTAAGGGAGGCGCCTTGCCTTGGCGGATCGTCACATGTATGCAAGTGCAATAAATGCAAATGCATGCATATCGCCTCGTGCGGCTGCGTCAAGTAGGAGACGTCTCATGAAGCTTTTTTATGCGCCCGGTGCCTGCTCGCTATCACCTCACATCGTCCTCAACGAAGCGGGGCTGAAGTTCGACAAAGTCAAGGTCGACACCAAAAGCAAGGCGATGGAGGGTGGCGACTACCGCTCCATCAATCCCCTGGGCTACGTGCCCGCTCTCGAGCTCGACGACGGCACCATCCTCACCGAGGGGCCGGCCATCGTGCAATGGATCGCCGACAAGGTACCGGACAAGAAGCTGGCGCCCGCAAGCGGCAGCTTGGAGCGCACCAAGCTGCAGTCCTGGCTCAATTTCATCAGCACCGAGCTGCACAAGGGCTTCTCGCCCCTGTTTAACCCCAGCATGCCCGACGCGGCCAAGCAGTTCTTCCGCGAGCGGCTCGCCACGCGCTTTCAACACCTGGATAAGCATTTAGCAGACAACGACTACCTGATGGGCAAGGCCTTTTCCGTTGCCGATGCCTATTTATTCACGGTGTCGAACTGGGCCACCCACACGGGCGTCGACCTCTCGGGCTTTGCTAACGTTTTGGCCTATCGCAAGCGCGTCGGGGCGCGCGCTGCGGTACAAGCGGCCATGCAGGCGGAAGGCCTGATCAAGTAGGCGGGTTGGGACCGTGGCGGCTCCCTGGCGGGCCGCCACCATCCTCGGCCAGATAGGCCGCAAGCTTGCGCTGCTCCCAGGCCGCAAGCGCGCGCGAGCGACGCGCCACGAGCGCCAGGCCGTGCGCCAGCACACCGAGCCCCCAGCCAAAAAACACCAAGGCAACCCACCAGGGGCCGCCGGTGAGGTTGTTGATAATGAGCAGTCCGGCGATGACGAGGGCGAACACGATCAGGTGGACGTAAAAGCCCTTGAGGGCTGCGAGGCGCCGGCGCGCGTCCTCGAGCCGCGCCGCCTGGCGCGCCGCCTCTAGCGGCGGCGCCTGCGCGCCGGTCTCCAGGCGTGCCATCCTCCGCGGGTCCATACCCCTCAGCTGAGCACTGAGCCTCAAAGATTCAAGAGCAAAACGACGCCTGCGACGATCAGGAGGATGCCCAAGGCCTCGCGCGAGGCCAGCCGTTGTTTAAAGAGGTTGCGCGACAGGATCTGGGCAAACAACACCTCGATGAGCGCCAGCGTGCGAACCTTGGCCGCGCTCTCGAGGGCAAAGGCTAAAAACCACATCTGCGAGGCGAAGGCCCCGGTGAAGCCGGCCAGCATGGAGGGCCGCCACTCACGGCAAATGGCGATGAGCTTGGCGCGGTCGAAGAGCGCCAGATAAGCGGAGAGCAGCGCCGTCTGGATGATCAGACCGAAGGCCAGCGTGGTGGTGGCAGCCAGCACAAAATTGGGGTCGTTCAGCGCCCGGATGCCGCCGCGAAAGCCGATGGCCGCAATGGCGAACATGGCGCCCGAGGCGATGCCAAGGAGTGCTGGACGCCAGCGGAAGGCCTCCTCCGCGCTGCGGCGCGGCCAGGACATGATCAGCACACCCGCCGTGGCAATGCCGATCGCCAGCGCCAGGCCGGGCGACAGCCGATCGCCGAGGAACGCCAGGCCGAAAATGGCAACCTGCACCGGCTCGGTCTTGGCGTAGGCGGTGGTGACCACGAAAGAGCGCTCGCGCATGGCGGCGAGCAGGAGCGCGGTGGCACTGATTTGGGCCAACGCGGCGGCCGCGCTCCAGGCCAACATGGCGGCGTTGAGAGGCGGCAGGCCCTGTCCCGTCGCCAGCAGCACCAGGGCCAGAAACACGAGGCCAAAGGGCAAACCGAAAAGGAAGCGAACGTGGGTGGCGCCGACGGTCCCGAGCGTGCCGGTCAATTCTTTTTGCTGCGCATTGCGCAAGACCTGCCCGCCGGCAGCCAGGACCGTGAACACGGCCCACAACCAAGACATCACGATGACCCCCGAGCCCGCAGTTTTTTGAGCCGCCGAAATAACGGCAAGCGGCCCGCCGGGCAACACCCCCGCCCGACGTCGCGCCGCGGGGCCGGCTTGCGGGTTAGAAGGTCGACTTGAATCTCAGGTGATCCATACGGTCGATCGACTTTAACTCGAAGCGACGCTGTTCGTTGTTTTGCTGGACGTCGAGGGGGATCACCGTACCGGCCGCGCCGAGCGACCACACCTTGCGGTAGAAGTCCGCAAGGCCCGTGGCGGGCCGCCCATCGACACCCACGACGACGTCGCCCTTTTGCACGCCGGCCTTCTCGGCCGGACCACCCGGTGCCACGCGCCCGACCAGGAGCTTGCCGCCGTTTTCCTCCGTCGTCAGACCCAGCCACGGTCGCGCCGGGCCTTGCACGCGGCCCTCGGAAAGAAGATCGGCCATAATGGGGGGCAGCCGGTCGATCGGCACAAACATGTTGCCTGGCGTGCCGCCGGCGGCGTCCCCGACAATCAGTGAGCCGACGCCGACGAGCTTGCCCTCGCGATTGATGAGCGCGGCGCCGCTCCAGGCGGGATGCGGCGGTGCCGTAAAAATCGCCTCCTCGAGCAGGTATTCCCAGCTGCCGGCAAACTCGCGCTTGGCCACCACGAAGGCGGGCGCCACCATGTCCGGCCCACCGAAGCTTGCCACCAGGACGGGATCGCGCTCCTTGAGCTCGTGCGATTTGCCGAACGGGATCGGGCGTACGTTCAATGCCGCCGCTGCCTTGAGCAGGCCAAAGCCGGTTTCGTGATCATAGCCCACCACCTCGGCCGCCAGGCTGCGCTGATCGTTGGTGATGATCTCGGCCGCATGCGCTTCCAGCATCAAATAACCGATTGTCAGGATCAGCCCGTCGGCACCGATCAGGATACCAGAGCCTTCGCGCTCGGCCCCGAGCGTTGCCACGCTGCGGCCCTCAGGATTGATGAAGGTCTTGATCCCCACCACGGCGGCCGCGAGCGCCTCGAGCGAGGGCGCTTGCGCCAGGGCGCCTCCAGCGCTCGACAGCACCAGCACGGCGGCGAGCGCCGCCGTGCGTAGGCACGCAAAGCCAACCGCTGCCCACCAAGTCGTGTTCGGCATCGCTTGAGCCCGAGCCAGGATGGTGAGGCGAGCATGCCCCGGAGCCAGGCCCGGGTGCTCATCACGATGCCGTGACCCTAGCGTCGGCCGGGTCGTGGGCTTCCTCGAGGATCATGGCGGCGGCCTTTTCCGCGATCATCAGGGTAGGGGCGTTGGTGTTGCCCGAGGTGATGGTCGGCATCACCGAGGCGTCGGCGACCCGAACGCCGGCGAGCCCGCGCACCTTGAGGCGATGGTCGACGACGGCGCCGTCGTCCTCACCCATTTTCGCCGTGCCGACCGGATGGAAGATGGTGGTGGAGATGTCGCCTGCCGCGGCGGCGAGCTCGGCATCGCTCTGAAACTCGAGGCCAGGCCGAAACTCTTGTGGACAATAGCGCGCCAGCGCCGGCATCGACACGATATTGCGCGTGATGCGCACGGCGGCGGCGGCCACGCGCCGATCCTCCTCGGTGGCCAGATAGTTGGGCTGGATTTGGGGGTGCTGCGCGGGGTCGGCCGAGGTGATGCGCACCGAGCCGCGGCTGGTGGGCCGCAGGTTGGCGACACTGGCCGTGAAGGCCGGAAAGGGGTCGAGTGGCTCGCCGAACTTGGGCAGCGTCAGCGGCTGCACGTGATACTGCAGGTTGGGTGTGTCGCGGCTGGGATCGGACTTAACGAAGGCGCCGAGCTGGGAGGGCGCCATCGTCATCGGGCCGCGGCGGGTCAATGCGTACTGAGCAACAAAGCCGGCGCGCTGCAGGATGCTTTGAAAGCGCTCGTTCATGGTCGGCGCGCCTTCGACCTTGTAGGCGCAGCGGATCTGCAGGTGATCTTGCAGATTTTCGCCCACGCCCCGCAAGTCGTGCAGCACGGCGATGCCGAGCTTGTGCAACAGCGGCCCGGCGCCGATGCCAGAGAGCTGCAAGATCTGCGGCGATCCGATCGCCCCGGCGCACAGGATCACCTCGCGGCGCGCGCGCACCGAGCGTCGCCCACCGCCCTGGTTGAGCACGAGACCGGTGACGCGTTTGCCCTCCAGCGTCAGCCGTTCGACCACGGCGTGCGTTTCGACCTTGAGGTTGCGGCGATGCTTGATGGGACGCAAAAAGGCCTTGGCGGTGTTCCAGCGCACCCCGGTCTTCTGGTTGACGTGGAAGTAGCCGCAGCCTTCGTTGTTGCCGCCGTTGAAGTCGTCGACCGGGGGAACGCCGGCTTCGGCCGCCGCGGCCCGGAAGGCATCGAGGATCTCCCAGCGGATGCGCGCCAGCTCCACGCGCCACTCGCCGCCGCGCGCGTGGACCTTGTCGAATGCCCCGGGTGGCAACGTCTCGGGCTCGAGCGCCCACTGGTCCTCATGCTTTTTGAAGTAGGGCAGCACGTCCTCCCAGGCCCAGCCCGGATTGCCCAGCTGCCGCCAGGTGTCGTAGTCGCGGGCCTGCCCGCGCATGTAGATCATGCCGTTGATAGAGGAACAGCCGCCGAGCACGCGGCCGCGCGGGTAGGCGAGGCTGCGGCCGTTGAGACCCGGCTCGGCCGCCGTGCGGTAGCCCCAGTCGGTCCGCGGATTGCCCATCAGATAGAGATAGCCGACGGGAATGTGGATCCAGTGGTAGTTGTCCTTGCCGCCGGCCTCCAGCAACGCCACGCGCGTTGCGGGGTGAGCGCACAGACGATTGGCCAGCAGGCAGCCGGCCGTGCCGGCGCCGACAACGATGTAGTCGAAATCGGATTCGGCACTCATCTTCGCGTCTCGGCGCTGGGCCTCAGTATCGAGCGTTTGGCGCGGGCTTGAAGATGGCCCGGCTAGGCGTTTGGGTCCAGCCGGCCACCCGTGGCCCCGAGTGCGCGCCCGTGCGGCCGCTGGCGTGGCCGCGCCAGGGCGGGCTTACTCGGACCGCTCCTCCGTCTTGGTGCCCCCCAGTTCCCGCAGCTTGGCCAACACGCGGGCCTGCTCCTCCGCTTCGGTTTCCTCGCGCCTCGGCTCGGCTTGCTCGGGCGGGACGATCTCGACGTCGGGCTGCGGGCCGAGCCCCGGCACCACCGTCGTCTCGGAGGTGGGCAGCAGGGTGCCGCCCTTCTCGGCCGGCTTTTGCTGCTCCTTTTTCTCGCGCTCCACGCGCCGCGCGGCTTTTTTCACCTCGTTGTCGAGGTCAATCTGGGAGCACAGACCAAGGGTGACCGGGTCCTGCGGCGTCAGGTTCGCGGAATTCCAGTGCGTGCGGTCGCGGATCGCCGCGATCGTCGGCTTGGTGGTTCCCACCAACCGCATGATCTGGCTGTCCTTCAGCTCAGGGTGGTTGCGCAACAGCCAGATCACGGCGTTGGGCCGGTCCTGGCGGCGGGAGACCGGGGTGTAGCGCGGCCCCTTCTTGGTCTTGACTTCTGGGATCTCCACCTTCGACACCGCCAGGCGCAGGACGTGGCCGTGATCCTCCTCGCCGCGACGGATTTCCTCCCGGCTCAACTGGCCGTTGGAAATGGGGTCCATGCCCTTGATGCCGTGGGCGACATCGCCGTCGGCAATGCCTTTCACCTCCAAGGCATGCAGGCCGCAGAATTCGGCGATCTGCTCGAAGGAGAGCGAGGTATTCTCCACCAGCCAAACGGCCGTGGCCTTGGGCATCAAGGGTTTGCGATCACTCATGGCAGGACCTTCGTTCCGACCGGCAGGGCGAGTCCCGTGCAGGCCAATAGGCGAAAAAATGCGCTGAGGAGCCGGCTTATAGCCCAGGCCGGGCGCGGCACGCAACCCGGGCGGATCTGCGGCAACGCAGCATGATTGCAGCGCAGCACGTAACCCCTTAAAAGCCCGCCCGGGAGGCCTGTGGCCACAAATCCTCAGGGAGTCCATGATCTTTTCCCCGAGCTTTGAGTTGTCCAGATAAAGGCCAGCTCCTTGTTGCGGCGCAACTTATACAGGACTAATTTTGCGCCGCGGCAGAAGGCAATCGATTTCAAGGGCATGCAATGAACGTCCACACACGGCCAGGCTACCACTTTGAAGACCTCGAGCTCGGGATGGAAGCGAGCTTTGCCAAGGCCGTCTCGGCCGCGGACGTCCTCAGCTTTGCGGAGGTCACGGGTGACCGCAACCCGGTGCACCTTGATGCGGCTTACGCGGCCAAGACGATTTTCAAGGAGCCGATTGCCCACGGCATGCTGACGGCGGGCTATATCTCGGCCGTATTCGGGATCGAGATGCCGGGCCCTGGGGCCATCTATGTCTCCCAGACGCTGAACTTCCGGGCCCCGGTGCGCATCGGCGACCGCGTGATTGCCAAGGTGCGCGTGGTTGAGCTCTATCCCGCCAAGCGGCGGGCGCGCTTTGAGTGCTCCTGCAGCGTCGACGGCAAGGTCGTGCTGGAAGGCGAGGCCGTGCTGATGGTGCCAACCCGGGCGGCCGAGCAAAAAGCGAGCTAAGCGCGCCTCGCGTGCGCCCAGGCGCTTAGCCCCTCCTCGATTGGGCTGCGGGCGGTGCGCGGGCCGCCGCCGGCCAATGGTGCGAGCGGTCGACGCCGCAAGGCCTTGCGCTTGGCGCTCGGCCTTGGGATGGTCTGAAGGCCCATGCAGATCTTTGAGCGATACGACGATCTTCCCGCCGCAGTCCGGGGCTCGGTGCTGACGATCGGCAACTTCGATGGCGTGCATCGCGGCCATCAGGCGCTGCTCGGGCAGGTGCGTCTTCTTGCCCGTGAGCTCGCCCGTCCGGCGGCCGCACTGCTGTTCGAACCGCATCCGCGCGCCGTCTTTCAGCCGGATAAGCCGCACTTCACGCTGACGCCACTGCCGCGTAAGCTCCTCCTGCTTGAGAGCTTTGGGCTCGATGTGGCCTTCGTTTTACCCTTCGATGCCGCCTTCGCGGCCTTGGGCGCGGATGCCTTTGTCGAGTGCGTGCTGGTGGCCGGCCTCGGCGTGCATCACGTCGTGATCGGCTATGACTTTCGTTTCGGTGCCAAGCGCACGGGTGATCCGGAAGCCCTGCGGCGCGCAGGCGCGCTGCACGGCTTCGGCGTCAGCGTCGTCTCCCAGATCGGAGAAGCCGGCGAGGTGTTTTCCTCCTCAGCCATTCGCGCCGAGCTCGCGCAAGGTGACGTCGGCGGCGCCGCCGAGATGATGGGCCATTACTGGCGCGTGTCTGGACGGGTCGTGGGCGGGGCCGGGCGGGGCACGGGGCTTGGCTTTCCGACGGCCAACCTGAAACTGCCGCGCGAGGTGGCGCTCGGCCACGGCATCTACGCGGTGCGCATATACCTCGACGGCCTTCGTTTCAACGCCGCCGCCTATCTCGGCACCCGGCCGACCTTCGATGCTGGCGAGCCGGTGCTCGAGCTGTTCCTGTTCGATTTCGAGGGCAACCTCTATGGCCGGGAGATCGAGGTGGAGTTCATCGCCTTCGTCCGCCCTGACGCCAAGTTTGCCTCCATCGACGCCCTCAAGGAACAGATGCGCCAGGACTGCACACGGGCCCAGGCGCTGCTGCAGAACGCGCCGCCGACGCCGCGCATCTCTCACCCCTGACTGCCAGGCCTAGGCGGTGCCTGCCAGGCGCTTAAGGGCTCGTGCATACCCGTGCGGCGCCGTCAGCAGTTGCTCGAGGCGTACTTCCTTATAGGATAGGCGCCGGTTCGCCCGCTGTGTTGAGGTCGTAGGCGCCCTATTCGAGGGTGGACGCGGCCTCCCCACTCCAGGAGCGCTGCACAAGACGCGCAAGAGATGGAAGAACAGGCATGACGGCAAACGGTTCGACGAATAACAAGTGGATTGGCAAGCGCACCATCCGGCCCGATGGCGTCGAAAAGGTGACGGGACGGGCCGCGTTCGGCGCGGACTTCTCTCAGCCTGGCATGCTCTATGGCAAGGTCCTGCGCAGCCCGCACCCGCATGCCCGCATCAAGGCGATCAAGTTCGACAAGGCCCTGGCGCTCCCGGGCGTGAAGGCCGTCATGTCGGGACGCGATCTGGTCGACTTTCCCTGGGACAAACCCGTCATCCTTGGCATCCAGGACCTGCGTTTCATCAGCCGCAACGTCATGGCCCGCGATCGGGCATTTTATGCGGGCCACGCCGTGGCGGCCGTCGCTGCCACCTCTGCCAGCATTGCCGCCGCGGCCGTCAAGTTGATCGAGGTCGACTACGAGGTCCTCCCCTGGGTGATCGATGTCGATGAGGCGATCGAGCCCGGGGCGCCGATTCTGCACGAGGATATGCGCGGGGTTGGCGACAAACCGGGTGTGGCGACGACCTCCAATATCGCCGGCAAGCTCGAGCACAAACTGGGGGACGTCGACGCGGGTTTCGCCGCCGCCGATGTCATCATTGAGCGGAGCTTCAAGACCAAGCCCGTGCATCAGGGCTACATCGAGCCGCATGCGTGTCTCGTCAGCGTCACCAAGGATGGCCGCGCCAACATCTGGAGCAGCAGCCAGGGCCACTTCATGGTGCGTGACATGACGGGGCAGCTGACCGGCACCAAGCTCAGCGACATTCGAGCAGTGCCCGCCGAAATCGGCGGCGGCTTCGGCGGCAAGACCATCGTCTATCTGGAGCCACTGGCGTTGATGCTGGCGCGCAAATCCGGGCGCCCAGTCAAGATGGTGATGACGCGCGAGGAGGTGTTCCGCGCCACCGGTCCGACCTCGGGCTCCTCAAGCACGGTCAAAATCGGCGCGACCAAGGACGGCAAGATCACCGCCGTCAAGGCGACCTACCGCCTGCAGGCCGGTGCCTTTCCGGGCTCTCCCATCCGCGGCGCGGTCGGCTGCGCGCTCTCGCCCTACGACATTGCCAATGTCGAGATCACCGGCTTCGACGTGGTGACCAACCGGCCCAAGGTCGCCGCCTACCGGGCGCCGGGGGCGCCAATCGGCGCCTTTTCGGTGGAGTGTGTGCTCGATGAGCTGGCCACGGCGTTGGGCGTCGATCCCTTGCTGTTGCGCCAGAAGAACGCGGCCAAGCAAGGCACCAAGGCGGCCTACGGTCCCGTCTTTCCCCGCATCGGTTACAAAGAAACGTTAGAGGCCGCGCTCGGCCATCCCCACTACAAGGCGCCGCTCGGTCCCAACCAGGGCCGCGGCGTCGCCAGCGGCTTTTGGTTCAACGCCGGCGGCGAGTCGAGTGCCACGGTCAATGTCAACGAGGATGGCACCGTGGTCGTCGTGACGGGCCACCCCGACATCGGCGGCTCGCGCGCCTCCACCGTCAACATTGTGGCCGAGATGCTGGGCATCGATTATCGCCAGGTGCAGGCGCTGATCGGCGACACCAGCGTCATCGGATTTAGTGCTTTAACCGGCGGCAGCCGCGTGACATTCGCCTCCGCCATGGTAGTGACGCGGGCGACGGAAGAGGTGATCGAAAGCCTGCGCGCGCGCGCCGCCAAGCTTTGGAAGATCGATATCGAAGCCGTGATTTGGGAGAACGGGGCCGCCCGTCCCGCCGGCGCCAACGCCGGCGAATTCGCGCCCTTGACGCTGGCCCAGCTCGCCGCCAAGGCGAGCGCCACCGGCGGTCCGATCAATGGCAGCTCATCGCTCAATACGGAAGGCGCAACAGGTGGATTTGCCACCCACATTTGCGATGTGGAGATCGACCCGGAGACCGGCAAGCTCCGCGTCGTGCGCTATACGGCCTTCCAAGATGTCGGCCGCGCCATCCACCCGAGCTACGTCGAGGGCCAGATCCAGGGCGGGGTCGCGCAAGGCGTCGGTTGGGCCATCAACGAGGAGTGCATCTTCGCGGCCAACGGTCTGCTCGATAATCCGAGCTTTCTCGACTACCGCATGCCGGTCGCCTCCGACCTGCCGATGATCGAACCTGTGCTCATCGAAGTGCCCAACGACAGGCACCCGCAGGGGGTGCGCGGCGTCGGCGAGGTGCCAATCGTGCCACCGCTGGCGGCCGTGGCCAACGCCGTGCGGCATGCGACCGGCCTGCGCCTTACCGAGCTGCCGTTGTCGCCACCGAAGGTGCTGGCCGCCTTGTCGACGAAGTAGCCGAAAACGCCATAGGGGGGCGGCGCCATGATCGATCACGTCTCCATTCCCGTGCGCGACCTCCCCGCCGCGGCGCAATTCTACGCCCGGGTGTTGGCCCCCTTGGGTTATGCCAAGCTCGTCGACCGCCCCGCCAACGTCGGTTTCGGCAAGCGCTACCCGGAGTTTTGGCTGAACCTGCGCGGCGATCTGGCCGCCGCCGCCGCCGATACGGGCAGCCACATTTGCCTGCGCGCACCCTCGCAGGAGGCCGTGCGCGCCTTTCACGCCGAGGCTCTGGCCCACGGCGGCAGAACCGATGGCGAGCCCGGACCCCGCCAGGCCGCCATGACCACCTATTACGGCGCCTTCATCCGCGATCCGGACGGCAACAAGATCGAGGCCGTCTCCTTTCCCGCGGCCGCCACGGCCTAAGCATTAGCGCACGTCCGACAGCCGGGCGAACGGCTCACCCCTGGTCGCGACGCGCCAGGGTGCGCAGGCGCAGGGCATTGAGGCGAATGAAGCCCTCGGCGTCCTTCTGATCGTAGGCACCCTTGTCATCCTCGAAGGTAACGAGGCTTGAGGAATAGAGCGACTTTGGACTGCTGCGGCCGGTGACGATGACGTTGCCCTTGTAGAGGCTGAGCGAGACCTCGCCTTCAACGTGCGTCTGGCTCTTGTCGATGGCGGCCTGCAGCATCTCGCGCTCGGGCGAGAACCAAAACCCATTGTAGATGAGCTCGGCATAGCGCGGCATCAGCTCGTCTTTCAAATGCGCGGCGCCGCGATCGAGCGTGATCGATTCCATGGCACGGTGGGCGGCGAGCAAGATGGTGCCGCCGGGCGTCTCGTAGATGCCGCGCGATTTCATGCCGACAAACCGGTTCTCCACCAAATCGACGCGGCCGATGCCGTTGTCGCGACCAAGCTCATTGAGGCGCGTCAGCAAATTGGCAGGTGACAGGGGCTCCCCATCGAGGCTCACCGCATCACCCTGGGCAAAGCCGATGCGGATGCTGAGTGCCCGGTCCGGCGCCTCCAGCGGCGAGACGGTACGCTGGTAGACGTAAGGCGGTGGCGTCTCGGCCGGATCCTCGAGCACTTTGCCCTCCGAGGAGGAGTGCAGCAGGTTGGCGTCGACCGAGAATGGCGCTTCGCCGCGCTTGTCCTTGGCGATCGGGATCTGGTGCTGCTCGGCGAAGGCAATGAGCTCCTCGCGGCTCTTGAAATCCCACGCCCGCCAGGGGGCGATGATTTTGATGCCGGGCTCGAGGGCATAGTAGCTGAGTTCGAAACGCACCTGGTCGTTGCCCTTGCCGGTGGCGCCGTGACAGACGGCATCGGCGCCCGTGCGCCGGGCGATCTCGATCTGCTTCTTGGCGATCAGGGGGCGTGCGATCGAGGTTCCGAGCAGGTAGATCCCCTCATAGAGCGCGTTCGCGCGGAACATGGGAAACACATAGTCGCGCACGAACTCCTCGCGCAGATCCTCGATGAACACGTTCTCCGCTTTGATTCCCAACATCAACGCCTTGCGACGCGCCGGTTCCAGCTCCTCACCCTGGCCGAGGTCCGCGGTAAAGGTGATCACCTCGGCGGCAAAGGTTTCCTGCAGCCATTTCAAGATGATCGAGGTATCAAGCCCGCCGGAGTAGGCGAGCACCACCTTTTTCACTTTGTCCTTGTCGCCCTGGGCAGGCATCGGGGGTCTCACTTTGCAACGGCGCCTCAACGCGGGCGCACTATAGGCAACTTGCCACCCCGGGCAAGCCAGCTGGGCCGGCCCCTGCGCACGGCTTGGCTTGCCATCCGTCCTTCGGACTAGAGACAGGCAATTGAGCTTTGATCTGGCGCCTTTTTCTCAAGCCTGCAGCGGCCGGCGGCCGCGCGCGTCGGCGCGGGTTCGCGTTTTCGGCGGGCCCGGTCGGCGCGCCGCGTTGGCCGCCGCCGCAGCGCTGCGCCCGCCCCAACGTTCATGGGGTATTCATCAGACGACTCACATTAATCGCCCGGGACCAACGACTGGAGGCTATCCCCGTGACCAAACTGTTGAGCAAAGTTGGCATCTCAGCCGCCGCGCTTGCGCTGGCGGCGTTCGCCTTTACTGCGCAGGCGCAGCAGAAGGCACCGGACAAGGCCGCGCCGAAGGCGGCGGCGCAGCCAAAGTGCAAAACAATCAAGCAGCAGGCGGGGTGCGAGGGACGTTCGGACTGCGGGTGGGTGGCGGAGAGCAAGGACGCCAAGGGCAAAGTGAAAGCCAAGGCGTACTGCCGGTCGAAACCGGCTCCGAAAAAAGAGGCTCCGAAGAAAGAAGCCCCGAAAAAGTAAAGACGCGAGCAGCAGCGCACCGGGTCGGAAGGCAGCGTGTCTGCGCCCGCGCCCGGTGCGGGCGCCGTCTTGCCGCGATAGGGTCGCGTCGTGGCCGCGCAAGACGCCGACGCAGGTTTCTCCGATCCTCCCTCGTTGAGGGACAGCGCAAAGACGCGGCGATGCCGCCAGCGCCTTGGCCTTTAGCATTCATTGCCGCCAGGCTGATCCACGGCGGCCCGCCATAGGCGTCACAAAAGCCATCCCAAGGCGTCGGCAGCGGCCAGCTGGAGCGCCGACAACAGAGCAGCGATGAGGCCAACGACAAAGCCGAGGCGACCTGCGCATGGAATCGCCGGCTTGACGCACCGGAAGACCGGCCAACAGCAGCACAAGGCCACCTGCCGGACCAACTCGAGACCGGCAAAGCACAGCAAAGCCACGGCCAGGGGCGAAAACCGCCCAAGCGCCGGCCGGCTTTAAGCCTTCGGCAGCTCGGGTGCCGCCGATACCGTCCCGGCCGGAGAAGCGATGCCGTCGCTGGGCCCAAGAGCGGTCCTCTCCAGCGGGCCCCGGCCGCCGGCGTGACGCCCCGCGGCCAACCAGTAGAGCCCAGCGCCGATCAGTCCGGTGAGGGCGAAGGCGCTGAGCGCATAGGTATTGAGGATGCTGAGGTCGCCGGCGGCTTCGCTGCGGTACTGCAGGAAAAAGCCAAGGCCCGCGATGCCGATGCCGA
>Ga0075433_10000254_pt1 | contig 31002 bp, 26 predicted proteins | sample RhiMethybrSRZTD2_FD_75299 | JGI IMG/M metagenome (GOLD analysis project Ga0075433, IMG submission 75299) | Populus rhizosphere microbial communities from Tennessee, USA - Rhizosphere MetaG P. TD hybrid SRZTD2 | ecosystem: Host-associated > Plants > Roots > Rhizosphere > Soil | place: USA... | reverse complement strand
GTGGGTGAAGCCGCGCTAGAGGCCGGCAGCGCGGCGTACGACTGGCACAGCGTTCCTCACTTCGGATCGCGGGCCGGCGTGGGCTGCTTGGTCGTGCGGCCGAGCGCGTACGGCTTCGCGCTGGACGGCGAAGGGCGCCTCGCGGTCGTTCGTGACGCCGATGGCATGTTTCTTCCTGGCGGTGGCATCGAGCCCGGCGAGACACCCGAAGAGGCCGTGGCGCGCGAGATGCTCGAGGAGTGCGGCCTGGTGATCCAGGTCGGCGCCTGCGTGGCCCGGGCGGTGCAGCTCGTCCAGGCCGCGGACGGAACCACGATCGAAAAGCGAAGCTTCTTCTTCGACGCGCGGATCGACGGAAGCCTCCCGTCCGCGGTGTTGCCGGGGCACCAGACGTTCTGGGTCGGTCTGCCCCGCGCGGCCGAGCTGCTCTCGCACGAGAGTCAGGCCTGGGCGGTGCGGGACTGGACCGTCCGCCGCAGCGGCTAGCTCTCGCTCTCCGAAAATACTCCCGCCGCCTCGCGGCCGAGGGCTACGGTGATGAGGTGGCGACGAAAATCCGCATCGTCGCGTGCCCGCCCGGTGAGGCGCCGCTGTCGGTCCGGCTCGCGTGGGTCGGCCTCGAGCTTCCGCTCACCCGCCAGAGCAAGCAGCTCGCAATGACCTCCGGCGTCATCTCGTCGCCGCGAGACTGGTGGCGTCGCCTCGTCGGTCTCGTCACCGGTCGCTACGGTGTGCAGACCGGCTACATGGTGACCGCGCGCGACGCCGTCGACCTGCTGCAGACGAAAGATCCCACGGCCGCGGCGTGGTGGCGTGAGCACTGCGCGCACATGCTCGACGGAAAGCGGCAGTTCCTCTTTCCGACGGCGTCCTGCCAGGAGCGGCCCTAGGCCTACTTGTCGGCGGTGCGGATCGCCGCCGGGCCTCCCTTGACCGCGATGCGCACGCCGGTGTCCCTGAGCGTGCCGCCGTCGAGGCTGAACACCTGGATGTCCTTCTCGACCATGTTGCCGACGAACACGCGCTTGCCGTCGGCCGAGAACGCCGCGCCCTGCGACCAGTGCCCGATCGGCGCCTCGGCGAAGCGCGAGAAATCCAGGCCGTTCACGCGCAGCAGCACGAGCTTGCCGGCGTCGGCGTAGAACGGCGAGTCCTTGGGCTTGTTGCTGCCGTTCATCACTACGACCGCGACGAGGGAGCCGTCCGGCGAGATTTTGATGCCCTCCGGTGTCTGACCGACCGTCACCGTGCTGACGACGCGCGGCGGCTGCGCCTTGAGATCGATGAGGCTCACGGTGTCGGCGTCGCCGCCGCCCCGGCCGATGTTGGCGACGGCCGCGAAGGCGCCGTTGGCGGCGATGTCGATCCCGTACGGCCGCAGCCCGGCCGAGAGATCGCGCTTGGTGTACTCGACCTTGGAGCCGTCGATCGAGAGCACCGAGATCCGATCGTCACCGTCGCGGCTCACCAGCGCCAGCTTGCCGTCGGGCGAGATCGTCGCGTGGCTGGTGCCCGACTTCTCGTCGGCGATCGCGACTTTCCCGGCGGGCGTCACGGTCTTGCCCTGGATCGTGTAGACCGACACCGTGCCCTCGCCGCGGTTGGCCACCAGCGCGAGCGTGCCGTGACGCGTGATCGAGACGCCCGCGGGATTCTTGCCGGTCTCGAGCGTCGCGATGACCTTCGGCGGCGTCGCCTTGAGATCGACGACCGCCATCGTGTTGTTGGCGATCCGCTTGGTCGGATCGCTCGAGTCGAGCTTCTCGTTGGCGGTCACGAGCGCGAGCGACTCGTCGGGCGTCAGCGCCACGCTGAACGGCGGGCCGACCACGCTGCCGGGCACGTCGAGCTCCGCCACGACCTTCGGCGGCCAGCTCTTGATGTCGATGACGGTGAGGGTGTCGGGCGGCGGGCTCTTCACGACCGTCGCGACGCCGTTGACGAGCGTCACCTTGTTGTCGTTGGTCGAGAGCAGGAGCTGCGCGTGCGCGGCGGGAGCGAACACGAGCACCGCGAGCACGACGACGCCGGCGAGCCGCAGCGGAGTCATGACGTGTCCTCCAGGGTGTGGATCGGCGGCGCATAGAAGATCAGGTTCCGCCGGCGAACGCAAGGTACACTGCACCGCATGACGCTCGACCATCCTTGGAGCAGTGCGCCCGCGCCCGCCGACGTGGTCGACGTCGCGCCCGGCATCGGCTGGCTGCGCATGCCGCTGCCGTTCCAGCTCAACCACATCAACCTGTGGCTGCTCGAGGACGGAGACGGCTGGACGATCGTGGACACCGGCGTCGGGCTCGACGACACGCGCGGCTTGTGGGAGCGCATCTTCGCGACGCGGCTCGACGGCCGGCCCGTGCGCCGCGTCCTGGTGACCCATTTCCACCCGGACCACATGGGCAACGCGGGCTGGCTCACCGCGCGCTGGAAGACCGAGCTCTGGTGCACGCAAGCGGAGTGGCTCTACGCGCAGTTCTCGTGGCGCAGCCGCGGCGCGGCCGACTTCGAGCCGCGGCTGGCGCACTTCAAGCGCCACGGCTGCGGGCCCGAGCAGCTCGTGCAGCTCGGCCGGCGCGGCAACCACTACCCGACGCTCGTGCCCGAGGTGACGAGCGAGTTCCGGCGCATCCGCGAGGGGGACGCGATCACGATCGGCCGCCGGACCTTTCGGGTGCTGATCGCGCTCGGGCATGCGCCCGAGCACGCCTGCCTCTGGGACGAGGCCAATCGCGTGCTGATCGCCGGCGATCAGGTGCTGCCGAAGATCACGACCAACGTCAGCGTGTGGTCCGAGCAGCCCTGGCTCAATCCGCTGCGGCTCTATCTCGATTCACTCGATCGCTTCCAGCCGATGCCGCCGGACACGCTCGTGCTGCCCTCGCACGGTCTGCCGTTCCGCGGCCTGCACGCGCGCCTGGGCCAGCTGTGCGACCATCACGCCGCGCGCTTGAGCGAGGCGCTCGACGCGCTGACCGAGCCGCGCACCGCCGCCGAACTGGTACCGGTGCTGTTCCGGCGCGAGCTCGACAGCCACCAGCTGAGCTTTGCGATCGGCGAGGCACTCGCCCATCTCAGATTTCTCGAGGACGAGGGGCGCGCGGTCCGCCTCGTGGACGCCGACGGCGTCCACCGGTTCCGCAAGGCCTGACCGCGCGCCGTTCCGCTCTACACCTGCTCGCCTAGTAGAGCACCATCGGATTGCCCGGCGAGCCCGTCGCGCCGATGATGCGGAGTGGCGCCCAGATGAACGCGCCTTCGAGCACCTTCGCGTCGATCATCGACTTGGTGTCGACGTTCTCCAGATTCCAGATGCCGCGGCGCGTCTGCATCTCGGTGTGGCAGGGCACGGAGAAATCGGGGCCCTGCTCGCCGGAGGGCTGGGCGTCGCACGCCGAGGTGTCGCACATGGTTAGCGCGATGTCACGGCTGGCCATGTACTCGCACGCGCTGATGCCGAAGCCGGGCTCGCCCTCGGCGAACAGATCGCGCGCGGCCTTGCGCTGGTCGGCGTTCATGGTCTTGTAGCGGTCGTTGCTCCAGCTGTTGCCCTGCCCGGTGTGCAGGGCCACGCAGTCGCCGGGCCCGATCTCGCGTAGGCGCTGCATCTGCACGATGCCGCGGACATCGTCGGCGGTGACGATGCCGGGATCGCCGGGCTTCTTCGGGATCGGCAGCATCTCGGCCGAGGCCGGGATCTGTCCCTTGGACTTCTTGTAGGCCACCGCGTCGAGCACGACCAGACGGCAGATGAAGCCGAGCTCACCCGGATGCTCGACGCCCAGCGGCCCCATGCCGACCACACGCCCGCCGCCGCCGTGCTCGTAGGCGTCCCACGCGATCACGCCGTTGTACATCATCGGGCCCTTCGACGTGTTCACGCCGATGTGGCCGGGCCCGTCGAACTGGGTCTGGATCTGGCCGATCTCGGTGGTGACGAGCTCGTCGTGATAGATGAGCGCGTTCTTGCCGAACGGGCCACCGGTCGGCGTGCCGGGGATGCTCATGTGCCAGCCGCGCGCGCCGAAGGCCGGCGCCTCGCTGTGGTAGTACTTGCCGATCGTCAGCGACTTGTTCTGCTTGATCGTGGCCAGTGCCCGCTGGATGTTCGCCGAATTCTTCGTGTGGTTGGCCGAGCCGGCGCGGTCGTTGGCCCCCCACTTGGACGGCGCCCACTTCTCATCGATGGGCTTGTCCGACACCGGTCCTTTCAGCGTTTGCGCGACCGCGAAGCCAGCCAGCGCGGCCACCGCGAGCAGCAGCACGAGCGCAACCATCTTGCCAACGAACGCGTGTCTCATCGACGCCTCCTCTGATCGAACGGTTCAGGACTCGGACCGACTTGGAACCTCAATAGCCGAGCGCGCGGTCTCGCTCGGCCGCTGCCGGGTCGCGCTCAGCGGCTGGACCGTAGCCGCCGGCGCCCGGCGTCCGCACCAGCACGACGTCGCCGCGCTTCAGCACGTGCTGGCGGCGGTTGTCGATCGACACTCCGTTGATCTGCACGTCACCGAGGCCGCCGTCGCCGCCGCCCGCGAAGCCCGGCGCCGCGAACTTCGTGCGCTCGGCCATGAACGAGGCCACGATCGGCACGTCCGACTCGCACTCGAAGACGATGTCCTGGCCCAGGCCGCCGCGGAATCGGCCGGTGCCGCCCGAGCCCGCGGTCAGCCGCTTCTCGCGGAAGAAGAGCGGGCTGTTGCGCTCGGCCACCTCGATCGGCGTCGACGAGATGTTGCTCGGCCAGGAGAGCACGTGCTCGCCGTCCTTGGTCGGCGTGGCGCCCATGCCGCCGTTGAAGAAGAAGATGTTCGTGTAGGGACGCCCGTCCGGTCTGAGGCCGGTCTGCTGCACGGCCCAGAGCGGCGAGCCCGCGCCCGCCATCACGCGGTCGGGGATGACCTGATGCAGCGCGCCGAAGAGCAGCACCGGCACGTAGTGGCCGGTGACCGCGCGGCTCACGACGGCGGCCGGAAAGCGCGGGTTGAGCAGCGAGCCTTCGGGCGCGCTCACGCGCATCGGGCGGTACATGCCCTCGTTGTTGGCCAGGCCCGGCAGGAGCGCGCACTTGATGGCGTACGCGGACATTGCATAGGTGTATGCCAAGACACAGTTGATCGCGCGCGGCTGCTGGGGCGAGGTGCCGGCGTAGTCCGCGCTGATCTCGTCGCCGGCGATCGTGAGCGCCACCTTGTAGTCGAGCGGCTCGTCGACGCCGTCGGTGCGCATCGCGTAGCGGTAGGTGCCGTCGGGGACGGTGCGGATCGCCTCGCGCATCGCACGCTCGGCGCGCGAGAAGAGCTCGTCGCCGAGCTCGTCCACGGAGTCGAGCCCGGCGGCGTCCAAAAGCGCCAGCAGGCGCTTTTCCATCAGCTCGTTGGCGCCGACCTGCGCCCAGATGTCGCCCACGGTCTGACCCGGCGTGCGCACGTTGGCGCGGATCATCTCGATCAGGGTCTCGTCGGCCCGTCCCTCGCGGATGAATTTCATCAGCGGGATGTGCAGGCCTTCCTCGAATACCTCGCGCGCCTCGATCGCGCGCAGCCGCCCGCCGATGTCGGGCATGTGCGAGGTGGTGGCCGAGAACGCGACCAGGCGCCCGGCGCGGAAGATCGGCTTGAGGACGCTGACGTCGCTCATGTGCCCGGTACCCATCCACGCATCGTTGGTGATGAGCACGTCGCCGGGCCGCATCGCCGCCGGTCCCATCGCGCGCAGGAAATGGCGGACGGTGGCGGGCAGGGTGCCGATGAACGAGGGGATGCTGCCGGTGTTCTGGGCCAGCGAGTAGCCGCGGGCGTCGGTCAGCATGCAGGCGAAGTCGTTCGCCTCGTTCGAGAGGGTCGAGAACGACGTCCGCACGATCGCCTTCGCCGCCTCGTCGACGACCGAGATCAGGCGCGTCCACAATACCTCGAGCGTGATCGCGTCGAAGCCGCCGCTCACGAGCTCTCCTTGATGCGCGCGTAGCACCAGAAGTCGCGCGGCGTCGGGCTGAGGTTGGGATGCATCGCCCAGCGCCTGAGGCGCCCCTCGCGCTCCATGCCGACCTTCTCCAGCACGCGAGCCGACGCGCGATTGTCGACGTCGCAGACGGCCCAGGCACGGTGGAACTCGGGCTGGGCCAGCACCCAGTCGACGACCGCGCGGACGACCTCCGTCATGTAGCCACGGCCCCAGTACGCCCGACCGAGGATGTAGCCGAGCTCGACGCGATGGTCCTGCGGTCGGATGTCGATCGCGCCGGCGAGCCGGCGATCCTCGCGCGGGACGATGATCCAGGTGAACGGACCGTCGCCGGCCCACCCGGCGGCGCAATGATGTAGATACTCGCGCGCTTCGTCGACGCGTCGGTGCGTGGGAAAGCTCACGTAGCGCGTGGCCTCCGCATCCCGCGCATAGGTCGTGAAGATCGCCTCGGCATCGTCCAGCGCCGGTATGCGCAACGAGAGGCGGGCCGTGTCGATCGTTGCCGGTGGCCTCATCAGTCGAGGCTCACGACGATGTTGCCGGTCAGCGCCACCGTGAAGCGCGCCCGCGGCCCGACGACCAGGGTCGAGCCCTCTTCCTCGACGACCGCCGGCCCGGCGAAGTGGTCGCCGACGGCGAGCCGCGCGCGGTCGTACACAGTCGTCTCGACGAAGTCGCCCGCTTCGGGAAACCAGACCGGGCGCCGGCCCTTGACGGGCGACTCGGCGGCCCGCTCGCGTCCCTGCAGCACCACCTCGCTCCCCGCGACGGGCGCGCGGACGGCGACGCGGATGTTCATGAACTCCACCGGCACGTCGGGCGGCGTCAGCGAGAATTTCTCGCGGTAGGCCGCCTCGAAGGCCTGCGTGAGCTCGCGGCGCACCGCGCCCGGCTCACGGCCGTCGTACGGCCCCTCGGGCAGGTCGACCACGAGATCGAAGCCCTGACCCAGGAAGCGGCCGTCGGCCAGCCGCTGGAAGCGCGCGGTCTCGAGCTTCAATCCGGTGTCGCCCATGACGGCGCGCGCCTCGTCCTCGAGACCGCGGAACGCCCGCTCGAGCGCGCCGAGGTCGCCCCGATCGAGCCGGATGCCGACGGTGGCCACGCGATCCACACGAGCCGGCGCGACGAGCAAGCCGAGGGCCGAGGCGACACCCGCCGAGGGCGGGCAGATCACCCGGCTGATCCCGAGCTTCTCGGCGACGTGACAGGCGTGGACGGGCCCGGCGCCGCCCGTGCAGAGCAGCGCGTAGTCGCGCGGGTCGCGGCCGCGCTCGGCGATGTGCACGCGCGCGGCGCTCGCCATGCTCTCGTTGACGACGTCGTGGACGCCCCACGCAACCGCGATCAGCGGCAGGCGCACCGTGTCCGCGAGCCGGGTCAGCGCTGCGCGCGCCCCCGCGACGTCGATCGGAAGGGTGCCGCCCGCGAAGTAGTCGGGGTTCAGGTAGCCGAGGAGCAGATCGGCGTCCGTGACGGTCGGCTCCGTGCCGCCGAGGCCGTAGCAGGCCGGGCCGGGTTGCGAGCCCGCGCTGCGCGGGCCGACCTTCATGAGCCCGATCTCGTCCACGTGGGCGATCGAGCCGCCGCCGGCGCCGATCTCGATGAGCTCGATCGTCGAGATGCGGATCGGCAGCCCGCTGCCCTCGATGAACCGCTTCTGGCGCGCGGCCTCGAAGCTGTACGCGGTGCGCGGCTCACCGCCGTCGACCAGCGAGAGCTTGGCGGTGGTGCCGCCCATGTCGAAGGCCAGGAGATCGCCGCCGCTGTCGGCGCGGCCGAAGAACGCCGCCGCGATCGCTCCCGCGGCCGGGCCGGACTCGAGCATCTGCACCGGAGCGCGCTGGGCCTCGGCCACGTGGGTGAGGCCGCCGCTCGAGAGCATCAGCAGGAGCGGCGCCGGGATCTTCTGCTCGGCGAGCTGGCGCGCCATGCGCCCGAGGTACTGATGCGCCAGCGGCTTGATGTAGGCGTTGGCCACCGTGGTCGACGCGCGCTCGAACTCGCGGATCTCCGGCGCGACTTCGTGCGAGGCCGTCGTGAAGAGCTCGGGATGACGCTCGGCGATCAGCCGGACCGCCTCGGCCTCGTGGCTCGGGTTCGCGTACGCGTGCAGGAACATCACGGCGATCGAGCCGACGCCGGCGGCGGTGAGGCGCTCGACCGCGGCCGCGAGCGCCTGGCGATCGAGCGGACGGCGCACACTGCCGTCGGCGTTGACGCGCTCGGGCACCTCGAGCCGCAGGTTGCGCGGAACGAGCGGCTCGGGCTTGGCGGTGTTGAGATCGTAGAGCTCGAACTTGCGCTCGCGCCCGATCTCGAGCGTGTCGCCAAAGCCGGCCGTCGTGACGAGCCCGGCGACCGCGCCCTTGCGCTCGATGAGCGCGTTGGTGAAGAGCGTGGTCGCGTGCACGACGCGGCTCACGTGGCGCGGCTCGAGCGGCCCGTCGCCCAGGATGGCCGCGACACCCGAGACGACGGCGCGGACCGGGTCGTCGTGGGTGGTCAGCACCTTGCGGCTCCACCGGCGGCCGGTGTCGTGGTCGTACACCACGACGTCGGTGAACGTCCCGCCGATGTCGATCCCGAGCGAGTAGCTGGGCATCCTCTCTGTCCGTTCGGCGGCCTCGCCGGCCGGCAACCCCGACCGCTCGCGGCGCGCGACTCGTGCGACCCTACCACGAGTCCTTGACCGCGTGCGGGGTTCCGCCTAGGGTGGGGAGCCGATGAAGCTCAAGGACAAGGTGGCGCTGGTGACCGGCGGCGGCTCGGGGCTCGGCCGGGCGATCGCGCTGCGCTTCGCGGAGGAGGGTGCGCACGTCGTCGTGAACGAGCTGCGGCTCGAGGCGGCCCAGCAGACCGTGTCATTGCTGAAGGGACCGGCGGGCGGCCGGGCCGTCCACGCCGACGTCGCCGACAGCGCGCAAGTGAAGGCGATGTTCGCGACGATCGAGCGCGAGATCGGCACGCTCGACATTCTCGTCAACAACGCCGGCATCGCGGCCGGCCCGGGTGACGATCGGCTCGAGATCGGTAAGAAGTCGGAAACGCTGATCATGGAGCTCATGAGCGGTCAGCACGGCCAGAGCCATCTCGACATCACCCAGAATCTCTCCGACGAGTCCTGGCGGCAGATGCTCGCCGTCCACGTCGACGGGACGTTCTTCTGCACGCGCGAGGCGCTCCGGCTGATGAGCCCGAAGAACCGCGGCGTGATCGTCAACATCTCGAGCGTCGCGGCGCTGACCGGGCTCGAGATCGTGCCGCACTACAGCGCGGCCAAGGGCGCGATCCTCGCGTTCACGCGCGCGGTGGCGCGCGATGCCGCCTCGCACGGGATCCGCGTCAACGCGATCTGCCCGGGCTACATCGACACGCCGATGACCGAGCGCATGTCGCCGCTGGTCCGCGCCGCGGTGATCGCGCGCACGCCGCTGCACCGCACGGGCGAGCCGCACGAGGTGGCCGCCACCGCGCTGTTCCTGGCCTCGGACGACAGCTCGTTCTTCACCGGACAGTGGCTGTCGCCGAACGGCGGGCTCTTCATCGCCTGAGATGCCGAGCTCGCAGGCGCTGTCGGTGCGCGGCACGCCGGTCCAGATGCTCCAGGACGGTTCGGGGCCGCCGCTCGTGTTCCTGCACGGCGCCGGCGGCGCCGGACGCTGGCTCACGTTCCAGGAGCGGCTTGCGAAGGACTTCAGCGTGTACTTCCCGAGCCATCCCGGCCACGGCGGCTCGCAGCCGGCGGAGTGGATCGAGCACATCTCGGACCTGGCCTTTCACTATCTCGACCTGCTCGACCGGCTCGGGCTCGAGCGCACGCACCTGGTCGGCGCCTCGTTCGGCGGCTGGATCGCCGCGGAGATCGCCACGATGGCGTCGCACCGGCTCGAGTCGCTCGTGCTGATCGATCCGGTCGGCATCCGCGTCGAGGGCTGGATCTATCCGTTCCTGTTCGGCATGGACGTCCCGGAGATCGTCGCGACGGTCTTCCAGAACCCGATGGCGGCCCTCGCGCTGGCGCCGCCCGATCAGTCGATCGACACGCTCGCGCTCCAGTACCGGCAGGGGACCGCGCTCGCGCGCGTCGCCTGGAATCCCTATCTCTACAATCCGCTGCTCCGCCGCCGGCTGGGTCGCATCACCGCGCCGACGCTTCTCTGCTGGGGCGCTCACGATCGACTGGCGCCGCTGGCACCGTGCGGCGAGACGTGGGCGCGCGAGATTCTGGGCTCGCGCCTGCGCGTGTTCGGCGAGTCGGGCCACGTGCCGCACCTCGAGGAGCCCGAGGCGGTGGCCGAGGCGATCGACGAGTTCTGCCGGCTCCGCGAGGGCGTCCGGTGAAGTTCTACTACTTCCACTTGATGCCCTACCACATGGAGCACGACGAGCCGTCGTCGTGGGTGACGCTCTCGAATCGTCACTACGACCCGGCGGTGGGCCACACGCTCTACAACCAGTACCTGGATCAGCTCGAGTACGCCGAGCGCCTGGGCTGGGACGGGCTTTGCGTCAACGAGCACCATCAGAATTGCTACGGCACGATGCCGAGCCCGAACGTGATGGCGGCGATGCTCGTGCGACGCACCGCCAGAGCGAAGATCGCGATCCTCGGCAATGGGCTGCCGCTGCGTGAGAACCCGCTGCGCATCGCCGAGGAGATCGCGATGCTCGACGTCGCCTCGGGCGGGCGCGTAATTTCGGGATTCGTCCGCGGCATCAGCGCAGAGTACTTCTCGACCGGCATCAATCCCACGCATTCGCGCGACCGCTTCTACGAGGCCGCCGAGCTGATCTTGCGCGCATGGACCGAGGAAGGACCGTTTCCGTTCGACGGCCGGTTCTATCGCTACCCCTACGTCAATCCTTGGCCGCGGCCGATTCAGAAGCCCCACCCGCCGGTCTGGTGCCCGTCGCAGGGCTCGAGCGAGACGGTCGAATGGGCCGCCCGGCGTCGCTTTCCATACCTGATGGTCTTCACGCCCATCAAGCGCATCGCGCAGATCTACGGCGAGTACCGCGAGGCGTGCGAGAAGAACGGCTACAAGGCCAGCCGTTATCAGCTCACGGTGAACGTGCCGATCGCAGTTGCCGAGACCGACGCGAAGGCGCGCGAGCTCGCCAAGAAGCACGTCATGTGGGTGTTCAACGTGGGCCTCCGGATGCACCCGCCGTTCTGGCGGCCGCCCGGCTACATGACCGAGGCGTCACTGCGGCGCGTGCTGGCCAATCCGCCGAAGCTTCCGAGCGAGCTCGAGTTCGACGAGGCCGACCGGGACGGCTATCTGATCTATGGCAGCCCCTCCACCGTGCGTGACAAGCTGCGCGTCTTCTCGGACGAGCTCAAGGCGGGCATTCTCTGCTCGGGCATGACCGGCCCCAGCCACGAACAGACGCTCGAGATGATGCAGCTCTTCTCGGAAGAAGTCATGCCGCACTTCCGGGAGGACGCGAACGTCGACGAGACGGCCGGGGTCGGCCGCTAGGGCGTGGCGATTTCGTGGAGGCGCTCGACTCGCGGCTTCTGGAGTATCTGCAAAAGGCCCTCGCCGAGCCGCGCCTGGAGTTCGCCGAGCCGCCGAGCCGAGTGACCGGCGGCTTCGACACGCAGATCTTCGCCTTTCGCTTGGCCGGCGCGCCGAAGGCCGTCGCTGGCCCGCTGATCCTCCGGCTGCTCGAGCCGCATCACGACCCCACGCGCGCCCTGCGTGAGCGCGCCACGCAGAACGCGCTCAGCGAGCTCGGCTATCCGGCGCCACGCGTGCAGCTCGCGAGCGCGGACACGGCGGTGCTGGGCGGCGCCTTCCTGATCATGGAGCGGGTCGCCGGCCAACCGCTGCCAAAAGGCCACGCGGGTGCCATGGCGAGCGTCGTTGCCGATTTCCAGGCGCGTCTTCACGACCTCGACCCGGTGGCGTTCCTGAGAGTCGTCACGCGTGAAGGGCTCGAGCCCAAGAGCCTGACGTTCGACGCGCACCTCGCGCACCTGGCCGATCGTGCGGGGCGCGGCGGGCTCAGCGGCCTCACGGCTGGGTTCGAATGGCTCGCGCGACGCCGTCCGCCGCGGCCCGAGCCGCGCGCGATCTGCCACGGCGATTTCCACCCGTACAACATCTTGATGGACGCCGGGCGGGTCACCGGCGTGCTCGACTGGCCTCACGCGATCGTCGCCGATCCGGCCTTCGACGTCGCGACGACCCTGGTGATCCTCAAGCTCGTGCCGATGGAGATCGCCGGTGTCTCGGCGCCGGTCAGATGGCTGGTGAACCTGCTGCGGCCGCTGCTGGTTCGCGGCTATCTGCGTCACTACCGCCGGCGCCGTCCGCTCGATCGACGGAAGCTCGTGTACTACGAGGCGGCGGCGTGCATGAAGGCGCTCGTCCGCGCCGGTGAGCTTCGCGCAGCGACCAGCGCGGCGAGCGCGGCGAACGCGCTCTTCGAGTCGACGTTCACCGAGCGCGTGCTCAGGCACTTCCGCGCCCTCACGGGGATCGCGCCGACGTTACCGCCGACTCCACAGCCGGCGGCCTGAGGCCGCTCAGCCCGCGAGCTGCGGCCGGATCTTCTCGGCGACCAGGTCGATCATTTCTAGGATCGCCGGGAACGTCGAGTAGGAGACCTCGAGCGCGACGTGGCCGCAGCCGAGCGCCTTGAACCCGGCGAGCTCGTCGGCGATCTGCTTGACCGAGCCGTTGAGCGTGTGGCGCCCGCGAATCAAACCCATGTCGACCGCGGCCCGATGCACACCCTCGATGAGGATCGGGATGCGGAGCGAGAAGAACGGCGTGCCCTCGCGCCCGGCTTCTTTCCAGAAGCGTTTGACCGTGTCCGCGCCCTGGCGGAACGCGTCGTGGGGCGTCGAGCTCGCGTGCCAGCCGTCGCCCAGTCGAGCGACCCGGCGAAACGCGCCCTCGCTGGAGCCGCCGATGTAGAGCGGCGGCCGCGGCTTCTGTAGCGGCATCGGGGAGGCGACGACGTCCTGCACGCGGTGTCGCTTGGTCTGGATCTTCGGGTGCTCCTGCGTCCACAGCGCGCGCATGAGCTCGAGCGCCTCGTCGCTCCGGCTCGCGCGCTCCTTGAACGGGATGCCGAGCGCGTCGAACTCGCCCTCGAGCCAGCCGATGGCGGCGCCGACGATCAGGCGACCGCCCGAGAGGACGTCGACGCTCGCGAGGAGCTTCGCGACCGGGATCGGCGAGCGATACGGTAGGATCACCACGCTCGTGCCGAGCGCGACCCGGCTGGTGACGCCTGCGAGCCACGGCAGGACCGCGAGCGGGTCGAGCATGTCCTCGCGATAGATCACGTTGGACTGCTCGGGCACGATCACGTGATCGGTGACCCACACCGAGTCGAGCCCGCACTCCTCGGCGCGGCGCGCGACCTCGAGCATCCGCCCGACTTCGATCGGACGGCCGTAATGCGGCAGGCAAATCCCGAGCTTCATGACGTCCCTCCGGACGCGGCTGATTGACGTGGCCGGCAGGGTATACTCGTTCGCGCCTCACGGCAACCAATCGACCCTCGGAGGAATGCGATGGCTACGACGAACCCGCTCGCCGCGCTCGACGTGTCGCGCCGAAACTTTCTCCGGCTGTGCGCGGCGGCCTCGGGCGCGTCGCTGGTGTCCCTCGACGCGCGCGCGGCGCTCGCGGCCGAGCCCAGGCGGGGCGGCACCCTGAGGGTCGGCTTCTATATCGAGGCCGCGACGATGGATCCGCACCTGTCCGGCAGCAAGATCGATCGGCAGGTTTACCACAACATCTACGAGCCGCTGGTCACGCTCGACGTCAAGCTCGGCATCAAGCCCGGGCTGGCCGAGTCGTGGCAGCAACCCGATTCGAAGACGGTCGTCTTCAAGCTGCGCCGTGGCGTCAAGTTCCACGACGGCACCGACTTCAACGCCGAGGCGGCCCGCTTCAACTTCAACCGGATGAAGACGGAGCCGAAGTCGGTCCGCAAGGGCGAGGTGGCCAGCATCGATTCGGTCGACGTCGTCGACGCCTACACGATCAAGATCAACCTGAAGCGGCCCGACGCCGCGCTGCTGGCGACCCTGACCGATCGCGCGGGCATGATGGTCTCGCCCAAGATCGCGCAGGAGCGGGGCTCCGAGCTCGAGCGCAACGCGAAGGGCGCCGGCACCGGGCCGTTCGAGTTCGTCGAGTGGGTGAAGGACTCGCATCTGGTGATCAAGCGCAACGAGAGCTACTGGAACAAGCAGGGCGGCCCGTATCTCGACCGCGTGCGCTATCGTCCGATCCCTGACGACACGGTCAAGCTGCAAAGCCTCCAGACCGGCGAGATCGACGTGATGGATTACGTGCAGCCGCGCGACGTCGCGGGGGTCAAGGCCGACCGCAACGTCGTCGTCGTCGACGTGCCCTCGCTGGCCGACTTCGCGTACCAGCTGAACCACACGCGCCCGCCGTTCGCCACCAAGGCGCTGCGTCAGGCCGTGGCGTACTCGCTCGACCTCGAGCAGATCGTCAGGGGCGTGTGGCTCAACGTCGGCGTGCCGGCCAACGGCCCGATCCCGCCGACCAGCTGGGCCTACGACCGGAGCATTCCGCCGCTCAAGCGCGACCTGGCCAAGGTGAAGGCGAAGCTGGCCGAGGGCGGCCAGCCCAATGGCTTCACGTTCACGATGACGACCAACAACATCCCGATCAACGTCCAGGAGGCCGAGGTGATCCAGGCCCAGCTGCGCGAGGCCGGCATCACCATGAAGATCAAGCTGGTCGACTCGGCCACGTTGCTCTCCGACGGCAACAACAAGAACTTCGAGATGATCAGCTATCAGTGGAGCGGGCGCCCCGATCCCGACGGCAACACGTACCAGTTTTACAAGACCACGCCGGGCACCTCGCTCAACTGGTCGGGCATCTCAAATCCACAAATCGACTCGATCCTCGACAAGAGCCGCGAAGCCTCGAGCCAGGCCGAGCGCAAGAGACTCTTCAGCGAGCTGACGAAGATCCTCCAGGACGAGCTGCCGATGGTGTTCATCGTGCACCCGATCGAGCCCAAGGCCTTCAGCCCGAAGGTGCAGGGCTACGAGCCGATCCCCGACGGGATGATGCGCTTCAAGGACGTGTGGCTGGCCTGAGCGCGCCGCGACCGCCCGCTAGCGGCTGATGGGCCGTCTCGTTCTGCGCCGGCTGAGCGCGACGGTTCCCGTCCTGCTCCTGGTCACCGCCGGCGTGTTCCTGCTCCTGCATTTGACGCCCGGCGATCCGATCGACGTCATGATGGCCGAGTCGGTCGACGCCACGGTCAAGGAAACGCTCCGGCGCGAGCTCGGTCTGGACCGGCCGATCTACGTGCAGTACGCCGCCTGGATGGGCCGCCTGCTGCGCGGCGATCTCGGCCGCTCGATCAGGAACGGCGAGCCCGTCATCGAGAACGTGAGCCGCCGCCTGCGCCCGAGCCTCGAGCTCGCGTTCTTCGCGATGGCGATCTCGCTGCTGGTCGCCTTCCCGGTCGGGATCGTTTCGGCCATTCGCCGCAACACCGCGATCGATCGCGCCGGCGCGACGTTCGCGCTGTTCGGGATCTGCATGCCGAACTTCCTGCTGGCGCTCCTGCTGATCTTCTTCTTCGGCGTCACCCTGCGCTGGCTGCCGATCTCCGGCTATACCGATCCCTTCGAGGAGCCGTGGAACGGCGTGCGCTCGCTGGCACTGCCGGCGATCACGCTCGGCCTGGCGCTGGCCGCCGTGATCACGCGCACCTTGCGCTCGAGCCTCCTCGAGGCGCTCGGCGAGGACTACGTGCGCACCGCGCGCGCCAAGGGGCTCTCGGAGTGGCGGGTGATCTGGGGCCACGTCTTGAAGAACGCGCTGATCCCGGTCGTCACCGTGCTCGGTCTGCAGCTCGGCACCCTGATCGGTGGCGCCGTCATCACCGAATACGTCTTCGCGCTGCCCGGTGTCGGGCGCCTCGTGGTCGACGCGGTGTTCGCGCGCGACTACCCGCTGGTCCAGGGTGTGGTGCTGCTGATCGCGGTGGGGTTCATCGTGAGCAACCTGCTCGTCGACGTCCTGTATGGCTGGATCGATCCGCGAATCCGAGCGCGCTGAGAGCGCTGCCGGCCTGGCGCGCGCAGTCACGTCGCCGATCCGTCCCCGGCGCTGGCGGGTGCTGCGGCGCGCCTCGCGCGCACGCCTGGCGCCCTTCGGCGCCGCGGTGATGGTGCTGGCGGTGCTGGTCGCGCTGGCCGCGCCCGTCGTCGCGCCGTACGATCCGCTCGCTCAGGACCTCGGCAACACGCTGTCGCGGCCGGGACTCGCGCATCTGCTGGGCACCGATAACGTCGGACGCGACGTGCTCTCGCGGGTGATCTGGGGTACGCGCATCTCGCTGCTGGCCGGCCTGGTCTCGGTGGCCCTCGCGATGCTCGCGGGCAGCCTGCTCGGCCTGCTCGCCGGCTATTGCGGCGGGCGCACGGACGGGCTGGTGATGCGCGTGATGGACGCGGTGCTCTCGTTTCCGCCCCTGGTGCTGGCCCTGGCCCTCGGCGCGGTGCTGGGCGCCGGCCTCGCCGGCGTGCTGCTGGCGCTCGGCGTGGTCTACACGCCCACGTTCGCGCGGCTCATGCGCGGGCAGGTGCTCTCGATCGCCGCGCGCGACTACGTCGACGCGGCCAGGGCCCTCGGCGCGCCGGGCTGGCGGATCGCCGCGCGGCACGTCGTGCCCAACGCGATCAATCCGATCATCGTGCAGGCCTCGCTGAGCGTGGCGTTCGCGATCCTCGCCGAGGCCTCGCTCTCGTTCCTGGGCCTCGGCATTCAGCCCCCGCAGGCCTCGTGGGGCAGCATGATCAACGCCGGGCGCGGATATCTGCAGCAGGCGCCGTGGATCGTCTTCGGCCCGGGCGCCGCGCTCTTCGTGACCGTGGTGGGCCTGAACTTCGTGGGCGACGCCGTGCGCGACGCGCTCGACCCGAGAACGCGGGAGTAACGCGAGCTAGCGGACGAGATCGGCCGTGCCGGCGCCGAGCAAGGTCGCGAGCCGCGTCGAGCTCACGGCCGCGGCGTGGCCGTCGTGGCAGCGCCACCCCAGCCGCGTCTTGGCGTAGCCGACCCGCGGCAGAATCTCCTGCGCGGTCAGCGCCAGGCCCCAGATGATCGTGCACACGGCGATCGAGTGCGCGAAGCCGAGCCGGCTCCTCCACGAGACGCGCGCGCCCCACAGCCCCGCGATCAACACCGTACCGACCGCGACCAGGTAGAGGCTCAGCCACGTGCCGCACGCGCGCTCGTACGGCCAGTACGGCAGGGCGGCGCCGAGGAGTACGCCGAGACCTACGCACGACCAGACGGCGAGCGCCGACATCGGGGCGCGGATGGGCCGCATCGGCGAGAGCGGGCGCGCGCTGCTCGAGCTTCGTTGCGACGTGTAGGACGACGTGTCGAAGGGCCTGAGCTTCTTGATGAGCGAATCGACGACCGCGGCTTCCTGGCTCGCGGCGGGAACCTTGGGAAATCTTGTCAACGGTGCACCTCCACGTACGTCTGCCCGGGCCGTAGTGGCGCCGACAGTCCTGTACGCAAGGTGGCTGCCAAGCGGGATGCTCGAAATCTCGCGGCTTTCACCGCGACCGGGACCGCTTCCGGGCTGCCACTGTGACACCCGGGCGCCTCGGAGTCTGCCGCCCCGGCGCGGCGAAGGCGCTATCGCGAGAGGGCGGCGAAGAGCCGAGCGGGGGTGACCGGGACCTCGCGGATCTGCGCGCCGAGGTCGGCGACGGCATCCTCGACCGCGTTGGCGATGGCCGCGGCGCCCGGGATGGCGCCGCTCTCGCCGACACCTTTGATGCCCAGCGCGTTGATGGTCGAGGGGTGCTCGTCGAGCGCGACCGCGAGCGGCGGAAGCTGGTCGGCCTTCGGGATCGCGTAGTCCATGAGGCTGCCGGTGAGGAGCTGGCCGCTGCCGTCGTAGACGACCTCTTCCATCAGCCCGGCGCCGATGCCCTGGGCGGCGCCGCCCTGGAGCTGCGCCTCGACGATCATCGGATTGATGGCGCGGCCCGGATCGTGGACGATCGCGTACGCCAGCAGCTTGACCTCGCACGTCTCCACGTCGACCTCGACCGCGGCGGCGTGCGTGCCGAAGGCCCACGTGACCGTGTCGGGATAGAAGTAGGTGCACGCGTGCAGCCCCGGCTCGCCGGTCGCCTTGAGCGCCTTCGACTTCACCGCGGCGTGGGCGACCTTGCCGAGGCTCACCGCTCGATGCGGCATGCCGACCACGTGCACCCGGCTTCGCTCGATGCGCACGTCCTCGGGCGCACACTCCAGCATCTCGGCCGCGACCTTCGTGGCGCGCTCGCGCACCTCGCGCGCGGTCTGCGCGACGGCCGGGCCGGAGTTGGCGGCGACCCGGCTGCCGCCGGTGCCCATGCCGAACGGAAACATCGACGTGTCGCCCGCGTGGACCTGGACGTCTTCCCAGGCCGCGCCGAGCTCGGCGGCCGCGATCTGCGCCAAGGTAGTCGCGTGACCCTGCCCCTGCGCCGTCACGCCGATGTAGACGTAGACCTTGCCGCTCGGGTCGACGCGCACCGTCGCGCCCTCATAGGGACCGAGGCCCGTGCCCTGCGCGTAGCACGCCAGGCCGACACCGATGCGGCGTCCGTCGCCGGCGCGCGCCTTCTGCCGCCGGCGCCACTCGTCGTACGGCAGGAGCGCCAGCGCGCGCTCGAACGCTACGGGGAAATCGCCCGGGTCGTACGTGACCGCCACGCCGTCCTTGTAGGTGAGCCCCGGGCGATAGGGCATCTCCGCTGGGCGCACGAAGTTGCGCCGGCGGATCTCGGCCGGATCGAGGCCGAGTCGTCGCGCACCGATGTCCATGAGGCGCTCCATCACGAACACCGCCTCGGGCCTCCCCGCCGCGCGATACGCGGCGTTGAACGCCTTCGTCGTGACCACGCTGGTGCCGTTGTTCCGGTAGTGGGGGACCCGGTACGGGCCGGGCATGTGATTGACCGTGTTCGCGGTGAGCCCGTCACCCTGGGCCGGATAGGCGCCGACATCGGCGACGAACGATCCGTCGATCGCGACGATCGTGCCGTCGCGGGCGAAGCCGATGCGCGCGTCGTGGTGCTGCTCGCGGTCGTGACCCATGCACGCGAGGTTCTCGCGGCGGCTCTCGACCCATTTCACGGGCCGGCCGAGCCGGTGGGCCGCGGCCGCCACCAGAATCTCCTCGGGATAGATCGGGCCCTTCGGCCCGAAGCCGCCGCCGACGTCGGGCACGATCACGCGGACTTCTTCGACCGGCAGGCCGAGCGCCGCGGCGACCACGTCGCGCAACGTGTACGGGCTCTGCGTCGACGACGACACGACGAGCGCGCCGGAGCTGCCGTCGCGATAGGCGAACACGCCGCGGGTCTCGAGCGGCACGGCGCTGAGGCGCGGGTGGCTCATCTGCTCGCGGATGACGAGATGCGCGCCGGCCATCGCGCGCTCGGGATCGCCGACCGCGCCCTTCGCGACGATGGCGGTGTTGTCGGGCCAGCCCTCGTGCACGCGCGCGGAGGAGGCCAGCGATGCGTCCGCCGTCGACAGGGACGGCAGGCGCTCGTACTCGACCGTCACCGCGTCGAGCGCGTCGGCGAGCTGGTAGGCGCTCTCGGCGACGACCACCGCGACCGGCTCGCCGACGTGTCGGACGATATCGCGCGCGAGCACTGGCTGAGCCCAGGCGCGTCCTTTCTGCGATCCGCCGTACGCGGTGGGCATGGTCGGCGCGATCTCACCGAGGTCCGCGGCGGCCCAGACGAGGACCACGCCGGGCAGGGCCCGCGCGCGCGAGGTGACCACCTTCGTGAGCCGGGCGTGGGATTCGGCGCTCCGCACGACGCCCAGATGGAGCGTGCCGTCGCGCGTGAGGTCGTCGACGAACCGCCCGCCTCCCCTCAGGAGGCGCTGGTCTTCTTTCCGCCGTGGCGAGGTGCCGATCATGTCGCCATCGCAATCTACCATGCGCACGTGGGCATCGGCTCGGCTAGACTTTCCAACGATGGCGAACGTCGAGCGCGCATTCGCGAGGCTGACCTTGACGCAGCTCGTCGGCAACCTCGTCGGCGCGCTGCTGACCTGGTTCTATTTCCGCTTCGTCGACTACACCGCGCCGCAGTTCCAGGTGCAGATCTCCCGCGCCGAGATCGCGTTCTTCGTGGTCGCGTTCGGCGGGTTGATCTCGATCGGCGTGGCGTGGGGCTCGCGCTGGGCGCGGCCGCTGAGCCGTCCCGTGCCGGGCGCGGGGCCGGGCGCGGAGGTCGTACGCCGCCGCGCGATCATGGTGCCGTACGTGTTCGCGGCGCTCTCGTTCGGCGGCTGGATCGGGGCCGGGCTCACGTGGGGCGTCGTCTATCCGCTCATCTGGGGATTCTTCACGCCGGCGAGCTCGCTGCGGTCGATCTTCGGGATCACGTGCGTGGCGGGCACGGTGACGGCGGCGGTCGTCTTCTTCGCGATCGAGCACCAGTGGCGCCGCGTGCTCCCGGCGTTCTTTCCCGAGGGCGACCTGAGCGACGTGCCGGGAGTCCTGCGCCTCAGGGTCCGCGCCCGGCTGCTCGTGATCTTCGTCATGCTGAGCGTCGTGCCGCTGTCGATGCTGGGCGTGCTGGCCTACACGCGCGCCGCCGCGCTGCCGGGCGTGCCCGCCGCGGCGGCGCCTGACATCATTGAGAACCTGCTGGTGTTCATCGTGTTCATCGTCGCGGTCGGCACGCTGGCGGCGATCGGGCTCTCGCTCTACGTCGCGAGCAGCGTCGCCGGCCCACTCGGCCAGCTCCAGGGCGCGATGCGCGAGGTCGAGCAGGGCGATCTCGCGGCGCACTGTGCGGTCGTGACCAACGACGAGATCGGCGCGGTCGCCGAGGGCTTCAATCGCATGGTCGGCGGCCTGCGCGAGCGCGAGTTCGTGAAGGAGGCCTTCGGCAAGTACGTGAGCCGTGAGATTCGCGACGAGATCCTCGCCGGGCGGGTCACGCTCGAGGGGCAGGCGCAGGAGGTTACGGTGCTGTTCGCCGACCTGCGCGACTTCACGCCGTGGGTCGAGGCGACGAGTCCGCGCGAGGTGGTGCGCGATCTCAACGCCTACTTCACCGAGATGGACCAGGCCATTCGGGACCACCGCGGGCTCGTACTGCAGTTCATCGGCGACGAGATCGAGGCGGCGTTCGGCGCGCCGGTGGCCTATCCGGCCCACGCCGAGATGGCGGTCCGCGCCGCGCTCGAGATGCGGCGACGTCTCTCCGCCTGGAACGCCGAGCGCGTCCGGGCCGGCAAGCCCCCGCTCCGCCACGGGATCGGCATCCACACCGGCTCGGTGCTGGCCGGTAACATCGGCAGCGCCGAGCGCCTCTCGTACGCGCTGGTCGGCGACCCGGTCAACCTCGCCTCGCGCATTCAGGGCCTCAACAAGGAGTTCGGCTCGGACATTCTCGTCAGCGGGGAAACGCGCCGGCGGCTCGACGGGCCGTTCGAGCTCGTCCAGCTCCCGGCGGTCCGGGTGAAAGGAAAATCCGTGGAAGTCGAGGTCTATCGGCTAGTGTGATGCGGACGTGACCAAGCGAGTCCTGATCGTCGACGACGAGCCGCTCTTGATCTCCCTGCTCGAGGAGATCTTCGCGCGCTTCCAGCACGGACACACCTACGAGATCGTCCCGGCCTATTCGGTCGTCGATGCGTACGACCTCTTGGTCAAGGAGCACTTCGATCTCATCCTGCTCGACATGGTGGTGCCGAGGATGGGCGACCCGTGGCCGTGGCTCCAGGGCCTCGATCTACTCAGACGCATCCGGCTCCTGGGCGTGAAGGCGCCGATCTTCATGATGACGGGCGTCCGGAACACCGAGAAGGAAGCGGAGGCGCTGATCGAGGGCGCCGCGGGCTATCTGCACAAGCCGTTCGACATGCGCGAGCTCAACCACCTGGTCACGCAGGCGCTCAACTGCGGTCCGACGCCCGCCACCTGAGCGCGGGCGCCGTGTCGCGCGATTTCAGCCCTGCAGCCGCTCGACGAGCGTGTCGAGACGATCGGCGTCGTGAGTCATGAGATCGAGGAACCAGAACGCGGCGGTGTCGGGATCGACGCGGACGACCAGCGCGAGCACGTCGATCGGCGCGCCGCCGTCGGGCGGGGTGAACTCGAGCTTCGCCGCCTGACCGGCGCGCAGTCGCCGGCTCACGCGCACCTTCATGCCCGTCGACGAGATCTCCATGCACGTGCCGTCGAGGGTTCCGTTCGAGGCGGCGACGCGGACGCCGAACCTGACCGCCGCGCTCGCTGACGGACGACGCTCCACCGGGCGCTCGGTGCGCTGCTGGCGCGAGAGCGCGAAGGGCCCGAGATAGGCGAGCACCTGGCTCAGGCGCTCGAGCGTGACCGGCTTGCGGATGAAATCGAGCGCGCCGAGCTTGAGGCAAGCGCGCGCCTCCATCTCGGTCGCGACGCCCGAGACCACGACGATCGGCACCTCGGAATCACGTACGGCCGGCAGGCTCAGGAACTCGACGCCGGTCATGCCGGGCAGGCGCACGTCGAGCAGAATCGTGTCCGGCCGCGCACTCGTCAGCGCCTCGAGCGCGGCCTCAGCGCTGCCCACGACGATCGGCTGGTAGCCGAGCTCGGCGATGAAGTCGCGGAAGACCTCGGCCAGTCGCTCGTCGTCCTCCACGACCAGGATGCGCATCGCGCTCATGAATCGGCCACACCCCAGAAGACCGGCTCGGGCGTGAGGCGCACTCCGAACCGGTCGGCAACCGCGGCCTGCACGCGGCGCGCGAAGGCGACGACGTCGCGGGCCTCGGCGCCGTCGCGCGCGACGATCGCGAGCGCGTGCTTCGTCGAGAGCCCGACCGGCCCCTCGGCGCGGCCGCGCGTGTAGCCGGCGCGCTCGATCAGCCAGGCGGCCGAGAGCTTGACCTGACCGCCGGCCAGCGGCCAACGTGGCATGGTCGGATCGCCGGCGCGCGACTCGACGGCAGCGAGCTCGGCGCTCGGGATGATCGGGTTCGTGAAGAACGAGCCGCAGCTCCGGCGGTTCGGGTCGGCGGGATCGAGCACCATCGACTTGGCCCGGCGGATGGCGATCACGCTCGCGCGGACGTCGGCGATCGAGGGATTGTCGATCCCGCGAGCGGCCAGTTCTTTCTCCACGTCGGCGTAGCGAACAGTGGCTGGGCCGCGCGGACGCAGCCGATAGCCGACCGAGAGGATCACGTAGCGGCCCGCCGCCTCGGCGCGAAAGAGGCTGTCGCGATAGCCGAATCGGCACTCGCGGTTCTCGAAGGTCATGATGCGGCGGGTGGACGTGTCGAGCGCGCGCACGAAGATGACGGTCTCGCTGACTTCCTGACCATAGGCGCCGACGTTCTGCATCGGCGTGGCGCCGACCAGACCGGGGATCCCGCTCAGGCACTCGAAGCCCGCCCAGCCGCGCTCGACGCTCGCGCAGACCAACTCGTCCCAGGGCTCGCCGGCCCCCGCGATCACCTCGACGGCGCCGTGGGCCTCGCGCGTGTGAACGCCGCGCAGCCCGATCCGCACCACGAGGCCGTCGATCCCCTCGTCGGCCACGACCAGGTTGGAGCCGCCGCCGAGCACCCGCAGGCGCAGGCCCCGGCCGCGCGCCCAGTCCAGGGCCTCGAGCACCGCAGCCTCGCTGGTGGCCTCGACGAAGAACCGGGCCGGCCCCCCGACGCCCAGCGTGCAGTGCTCTGCCAGCCGGACATGCTCGAGCGGTGTCATACCTTCGAGAATATCGCGTCAGCCCCGGCGTTCCCTCACATGCCGCGCTCCATCCGAGGATCGAGCTGGTCGCGCAGCCAGTCGCCGACCAGGTTGATGCCGAGCACCAGGAGCAGGATGGCCAGCCCCGGAAACAGCGCCAGCCACCAGCCGGTCGTGATGTAGTTGCGTCCCTCGTCGAGCATCGCCCCCCAGCTCGGAGCCGGAGGCGGAATGCCCAGGCCCAGGAAGCTCAGGGAGGCCTCGGCGATGATCGTGCGAGCCACCGAGAAGGTCGCGACCACCGTGACCGGCGGCAGCACGTTGGGCAGGATGTGACGCCAGATCAGATAGCCGTCGGTCGCGCCGAGCGCACGGGCGGCCTCGACGAACTCGCGCTGGCGCAGCGAGAGCGTCTCGCCCCGTACGATGCGCGCGTACGTGATCCAGCCGGTCAGGCCGAGTACCAGGATGACGTTGGTGAGGCTCGCGCCCAGCACCGCCAGTACCGCCACGGCCAGCACCAGCACCGGGAACGCGAGCTGCACGTCGCCCAGGCGCATCAGGGCATCGTCGGTGAAGCCGCGGTAGTAGCCCGAGAGCAAGCCGAGGCCGACGCCGAGCACGCCCGCCACCACGACCGCCGCAAGACCGACGATCAGGGAAACGCGCGCGCCGTAGAGTAGCCGGCTCGCGACGTCGCGCCCGAGCGTGTCGGTGCCGAGCGGGTGCTTCGCGCTGCCGCCGGCGTTCCACATGGGCGGCGTGAGGCGCTCGACCAGGCTGTTCTTGATGGGATTCGAGGGCGCCAGCGTGGGCGCGAGCACGGCCATCAGGATGGTGGCCGCGATGACGATCAGGCCGAGGGTCGCGCTATGGTCGCGCGCAAGGCCGATCACGTCAGGCGCACGCGCGGATCGACCACCGTGTAGAGCAGGTCCACGATCAGGTTGAGCCCGACGAAGATCACCGCGAACACGAAGACGCCGGCCTGGATCACCGGAAAATCGCGACCCGGCACGGCCTGCACGATCAGCCGGCCCATCCCCGGCCAGGAGAACACGGTCTCGATGATCACGGCGCCGCTCAGCATGAACCCGAGCGAGAGGCCGGTGACCGTGATCACCGGGATCGCGGCGTTGCGGAGCGCGTGACGGTAGATCACGAGCCGCTCGGCCAGCCCCTTGGCGCGCGCGGTGCGCACGTAGTCCTGCTGCAGCACCTCGAGCATGCCGCTCCGGATCAGGCGCACGTTCTGTGCGAGCGGCGCGGCGGCCAGGGTAACCGCGGGCAAGATCAGGTGACTCAGGCCGCCGGATCCGAACGCGGGCAAGAGTCCGCCGAGCTGTACCGCGAACAGGAGGATCAGCATCAGGCCGAGCCAGAAGCTCGGCATCGACTGTAAGAAGAGCGACGCCAGGCGGCTCGCGTGATCGACGACGCCGTTCTTGTGGGTGGCCGACGCGACGCCGAGCGGAATCGCCAGCACCGTCGAGAGCAGCAGCGCGGCCGCCGCCAGCTCGACCGTCGCGGGCCAGAGGTGCTCGAGCACCATCGGCATCGCCGGGCGCTTCTCGCGAATGGAGATGCCGAAATCGCCGCGCGGGACCGCTCGGAGAAAGTCGAGGTACTGCACGGACAGCGGCCGGTCCAGACCGAGCTGCCGGCGGGCTTCGGCGATCTCCTGCTGGGTCGCGGTCTGATCTACGAGGAACGGTGTCGGGTCGCCGGTCAGGCGGACCAGGAAGAACACGGCGGTGACGACACCCCACAGCACGAACACGGCGTGAAGCGCCCGGCGGAGCAGGAAGGCGCGCATCGACCCCGCGTCATTTCTTCACGGCGACGCCGCGGAAGTCCATGTTGAGCTCGGGCAGCGGCGTGAAGCGCAGCACGCGCGCGCTGTGGGCGTACACCTTGACCTCCTGGTAGAGCGCGACGACCGGCGCCCAGTCGCGCACCTGCCGTTGCAGATCGGCCAGGAGCTTGAGGCGCTTCTGCGCATCGACCTCGCGGCGCGTTGCCGTGTAGAGGCTCATCAGCTCGGGCGGGTAGGGCGCCCAGTTGATCATCGCGATCGCGCCCCAATCGCGCAGATAGTCGTCGGCGTCGAGGTTGTTGCCGGTCCGACACGCGGCGAAGCCGCCGTTGGGCGGCAGGGTGCCCTTCGTTGCGGTCTGGAGCAGGGTCGCGAAGTCGACGGGCTTCAGGGTGGCCTGCACGCCGACATCCTTCAGCATCTCGACGACCGCGGGCGCCATCTCGTCGAAGCTCTGGCCGTAGTGCTTGGCCGGGAACAGGAGCTGGAGCGTCAGCGGATTGCCGTCGCGAAAGCCGGCCTCGGCGAGCAAGGCCTTGGCGCGCGTCGGATCGTACGGATAGGCCTCCTGCGGGGCGTAGCCGTAGGAGACCGACGCGACCGGCGAGGCGTTCGGCAGCGCGTAACCGTTGAAGATCTTCTTGATGATCGCGTCGCGGTTGATCGCCAGATTCAGCGCCATGCGCACGCGCCGGTCCGAGAACAGACCGTCCTGACCACCCGAGTCGTACTTGTCCTTCGGCCGGGCGTTCACGTACAGGCGGCATGAAAGCTTCTGCGGGCTCGAGACCACCTTGAGTCGCGAGTCCTGCCCGAGGGCGGGCGCGTCGAAGGGCGGCACGCCCTCGATCAGGCCGACCTGACCGGCTCGCAGCGCGGCGATGCGCGCGGCGCCCTCGGGAATCGTCTGGAACCGCATCTTCCGGAACTGCGGCTGCGTGCCCCAGTAGGCGTCGTTCCGCTCGAACTGCATGGACGTCTTGCGCTTCCACTCCACCATCTTCCAGGGGCCGGTGCCGACCGGGCGGTCGTTCAGGCCGTCCGCGCCGTTCTTGATCGTGTAGGCCTTGGGCACCATCGGCTCGCGGCCGATGAAATCCCAGAGCGTGGGCGAGGGCTCGCTGGTGTGGATGCGCACGGTGTAGTCGTCGACCTTCTCCCAGCGCGTGACGAACGGATAGGTCTTCTCGAACTGGGTGGCCGCGAGCACGTCCTTGAGGCCGAGCTTGTCGAGGTTCCGGCGGAAGAACCGATCGAGGTTGAAGAGGACCGTGTCGGCGTTGAACGGCTCGCCGTCGTGGAAGGTCACACCGCGCCGCAGTGCGAATTCCCACGCGAGCTCGCCCACCGGCTTCCACGAGAGCGCCAGGCCCGGTACCGGGCGCCCCTGGGAATCGACGTCGACCAGGCTCTCGAAGACCTGACGGATATAGTTGGAGCGGATCGAGCCCATGCCGATGCGCGGATCCATGTTGGTGGTGTCGTCGGAGAGCGCGACGACCAGCTCCGCGTCGGGATCGATCGCGACGCCGTCGACGGTGCGCGGCTGTGCGGCGATCGGCCACGGCCACAGCAACACCAGCGCGACGACCAACGGCAAGGCTCGACGAATCATCTCGGCGACTCCTCTCGTGGAATGGCCCTCAACTACATAACAGCGCTCCGGCCTTGTCAACGCCACGGGCCGCGCGGGGCGCGCGTCTAGCGCGCTCGCTCGACGAGCCGGAAGATCACGAAGCCGAAAATGGTGGCGGCCATGACGAGCGCGGCGAAATAGATCGGGGCGGCGGGGTTGCCGACCAGGTCGCGCACCGCGCCGGCCGCGAGCTGCGCCACCGCCATCACCATGTAGTACATCGTGTAGTAGACGCCCAGTGCCGTCGCCAGGCGCTCGCTCGGCACGGCCTTGGGCAGGAGCGCCATGATCGCGCCCGGCGGCGCGCCGATCGCGAGGCCGACCAGACAGAACGCCACGAGCGGGTGCGCGAACGTCGGGATGAGCATCGTCACCACCGCGGCCGCAAGGCTGCCGGCGACGATCAGAAGATTCGGTCTGCCCAGTCGGTCGCTGACCAGGCCGCCCAGCGGCACCGAGACCATCGTGAGCCAGATCGCCAGGCTCACGATGAAGCCGGCATCGCCGAGTGATGTGCCGCCGGCGGTCAGGAGTCCGGGCCCGAACGCGATGATGGCCACCAGGCTCGCGTTGAAGCAACCCCACGCGAAACCGCCGCTCGTCGCCAGCGCGAGCTCGCGGCCCGGCAGTCGCACCCGGCGCTCGGCGGCCTTCGCCACGCCGCCGGGGGGGGCCGGCGGATTGCGGTACGCGAACGCGATCAGGACGAGGCCGACCGCCGCGACGATCGCGGTCGCCCCGATCGCGGTCCGCCACGACGCGCGTGTGGCGAGCGTGCCGAGCGTCGCGGCGCCGATGCCGAGCCCGACCGGCCAGCTCGTGAGCATGATGCCCATCGCCGTCGACAGCTCGCGGCCCGCGAACCAGTCGGCGACCATCTTGGCGAGCAAGATATTCATGAGTACGGCGCCGATGCCGCTCAGGATGCGCCCGGCGGCGGCGACGACGAAGCCGTGCGCCTCCGCGGTGACGAGCCCGCCGGCCACCATCAGCGCGAGGCTCACGACGACCACGCGCCGGTCGCCGAAGCGCTGGCCGAGCACGCCGCCGGGCAGCGCGATCACGGCGCCGGGCAGCATGTAGAGACCGATCAAGGAGCCGAGCTGCACGTAGCTCAGCCGGAGATCGCCGACCATGAGCGGCGCCACGGCGGCGACGGACTGGAACTGAAAGCCCATCGATGTTCGGGTGACGAATACGATCGCCAGCGCCGCCCAGCGGTTGGCCATGTGGGCGGGATGATAACGGAGGCGAACGCCGGCGGCTTGATCAAAAGCGTCGGAGGACATAGAGTCCGGGCCAGAGTCAAGCGCCAAAATGAGGGGGACACGATGGACGCATCGGTAGCGCCGAGCACCTTGAGCCGCCGGGATCTCCTCAAGCTCGGAGGCGCCGCCGCGGCGGGAGCCGCGCTGCCGCTCGTCGGGCGTGAGCTTGCCGAGGCCCAGACACCCAGGCGGGGCGGCGTGTTCCGGATCCGCGGCGAGGACGCGACCACCGGCTTCGATCCGCATCTGTTCTCGAACCACCACCGGATCTCGACGAATCTGTCCTTCACGCACAGTCGCCTGGTCAAGGTGAAGGCCGGCCCGTCGATCGTGCCGGGCACCTTGCCGGTCGAGGGCGATCTGGCCGAATCGTGGAGTCAGCCCAACGACCGGACCTACGTCTTCAAGCTCCGGAAGGGTGTGCGCTGGCACAACAAGCCGCCGGTGAACGGGCGCGAGCTGACCGCCGACGACGTGAAGTACACGTACGAGCGCTTCCTCTCGATCAAGGGCAACCCGAATCGCTCGATGCTCGGCGCCGTCGAGAAGATCGACGCGCCCGACAAGTACACCGTCCGCTTCATGCTCAACGAGCCGTTCGGCTGGTTCCTGGACTACCTCGCCAACACCGTCATGTGGATCGTGCCGAAGGAGGCCGTGGAGCAATTCGGCGATCTCAAGCGCGCCGAAGCCGTTATCGGCACCGGGCCGTGGATGCTCGAGCGCTACGAGCCGAACGTGCGGCTCACGTTCGTGCGCAACCCGAGCTATTTCGTGCCGGGACTGCCGTACGCGGACGGCGTCGAGGTGACCGTCGACGAGGATCCGTCCTCACGACTCGCCGCATGGATCTCGGGCAGGTACGACTTCGCGCCCGAGTACGGCCAGTGTGTGCGCCGCCTCGATCTCGACGTGGCCAAGGGCCGCAAGCCGAATCTCAAGACGCAAGACTTCACCGTGCTCTTCAGCGGCGTCACGATGATGAAGCTCGACCGCGAGCCGTTCAAGGACGTGCGGGTACGCCGCGCGCTGTCGTACGCCATGAACTGGAAGGAGCTGCTCGAGACGAACGCCTGGTCGCAGGGCCACGGAGTTCCCAACCCGGCGATCCCGGCCGCGCTGAAGGAGTGGTCGATCCCGCTCACTCAGCTCTCGCCGGAGGGCCGGCGGCTTCAGGAACAGAACATTCCGGAAGCCAAGCGGCTGCTCGCGCAGGCCGGCTTTCCCAACGGGCTCAAGCTTCCGGTCGAGGCCACGCTCGGCTGGAGCCCGGACTACGTCGACCAGCTCCAGGTCGTCATGCGCAACTGGAAGGACGCCGGGATCGACACCGAGATCAAGGGCAAGGAGTTCGGCGCGTTCATGTCGAGCGTGATCTACGGCAAGTTCGAGAAGCTGGCCCACAGCCTTCGCGGCGGAAGCCCGATCGCCGACATCTACCTCTACAACGGCCACATTCCCGGCGAGGCCTTGAACTCCTCCGGCGTCGACGACCCCAAGCTGACCGAGATGATCAAGCTGCAGCGGCGCACGCTCGATACCGCCAAGCGGCGCGAGCTCGTCTACGACATCCAGCGCTACCTGGCCGAGCAGGTGTACTACGCCTACGATGCCTCGGTGACCACCGTGTCCGCCTGGGAGCCGTACGTGAAGAACTTCGCGCCAAATCTCGGCCACGACTATGGCGGGCGCCTGACGGCCGCGTGGCTCGATAAGTGATTCGTCGGCTTGACTCGTCCATGCTGATGGCGCACGATCGCGGTACTGCCCCAGGAGGGTGCGATGGCCTACTCCACTGACTCGAAGTCCGCTGCGGTGCGCGCTCAGCTCGACCATCCGGTGATCGACGGCGACGGCCACTGGCTCGAGCCGGTTCCGATCTTTTTGGATTACCTCCGTGAGGTCGCGGGACCGACGGTCGTGGAGCGGTTCCGGAAGATGGCCACGGCGCACATCGACCGCGGCTGGTACGACATGACGCCGGCCGAGCGCCTCGACCGGCGGCCCACGCGGCCGACGTGGTGGGGCGAGCCATGCAACACGCTCGACCGCGCGACGGCGATGATCCCGAAGCTCTTCTACGAGCGTCTGGACGATTTCGGGATCGACTTCGCGATGCTCTACACCTCGCTCGGCCTCTTCCACATCGCGAACCCGGATGAGGAGCTGCGTCGCGCGATCGCGCGCGGCGTGAACAAGATGAACGCGGACATGTTCGGGCCCTACAAGCACCGCATCGCGCCGGCGGCGGTGGTGCCCGTGCACACGCCGCAGGAAGCCATCGAGGAAGCGACCTATGCCGTGCGCGAGCTCGGCATGAAGGTCATCATGATCGCCAACCACGTGCGGCGGCCGGTGCCGGCGTTCGCGCGCCAGGCGTCGGATCCGACGCAGGTGCGCCACTTCGTCGATTCGCTCGCGTACGAGAGCGCCTACGACTACGACCCGCTCTGGGCCAAGTGCGTCGAGCTCAAGGTTGCCGTCACCGCGCACTCCGGCAGCATGGGCTGGATGGGCCGCGAGTCGGTCAACAGCTTCGTGTTCAACCACATCGGCCACTTCGCGAC
>Ga0075433_10000253_pt1 | contig 31010 bp, 51 predicted proteins | sample RhiMethybrSRZTD2_FD_75299 | JGI IMG/M metagenome (GOLD analysis project Ga0075433, IMG submission 75299) | Populus rhizosphere microbial communities from Tennessee, USA - Rhizosphere MetaG P. TD hybrid SRZTD2 | ecosystem: Host-associated > Plants > Roots > Rhizosphere > Soil | place: USA... | reverse complement strand
CCGCCGAACGGCGAGGACGATTTCCCGATCCAGGTCCGGCGCGTCGGCATGGTGAACGTAGCGGCCCAGGACGGCAAGGTTGTCGACAATATGTTTCTGCAGGGCGCCGTCAACGCGGGTCCGGTGCTCGGACTCGTCGATAGCTTCTTCAAGCGCTTGTCGGATTCGAAGAAAGAGTCGGCCGAGATCGAGCTCAAAACGCTGGAAGCGAAGAAGGAATGGGAGAAGCAGCGACTCGAGAACCTCGAGAAGGCCGCCGCACTTCAACAGCAGATGCAAGCACCTCAGCGACAGCAGGAGACCGATCCGTGGCAGGCTCCGGCGTGGTCGGTAGAGCGTAAACCTCCGCCTCCCGAGCCCGAACCGACCAGCTAGCTTGTCGCGCTGACTCGGTTGATGGCACACTCTGGAGCGTGCTCGGCCAGTCACTCCGGGTGACCAAGACGCCTCAGCCGGCCGGAGAGGCGGGCGTGTTCCATTCTTTGGAGCAGGTCGCGCGCAAGGTTTCGGAGGGCGCGGTACATCCGAAGGTACGCGCCTGGGCGATAGAACAGCTCACCCGGGCGAGGAAGGTCGAGGGCATTCCTTGCAATTCGGACCGGCAGCGAGCTCAGGTTCTTCTACGAGCAGTGCAGCGAAAGCTCTGGGTGCCCGACCCCGTAAACAGCGAATTCATCGCGGGCGCTCATCTGATGGCGTGCGACCGTTCGACGAAGGATGAGATCTGCTTCTTGAGTGGGGATTGCGACGACCTCGTTACGTTACTCGGAGCTGCATTTCTAAGCGTCGGTCTGAACACGATGGTCGTCGGTCACGCCTACGACTCGGGCAAAAAAATCTCGCACGTCTTAACGAGCGTTCGCGTCGACGGTCGATGGATGTACGCGGACCCGACGCCTGACGACTTCAAGCTCGGAGAGTGTGTCGAGTTCACGCGTGAGCGAATTCTTTCTGTTCCAAATATTCAGGTACTCTGCGATTCGGAGTCGTGCCTCACGGACAAAAGCGCATACGACCCGGACAAGAACGATTTCGTCACCGAGGGTCACTACATCGGGGTTGACGGCGTACCGAAACTCGCGTGGCTCAGAAAACGAACGCAGAATCTCGGCGCTGTCAGCGTGAGCGCCGAAGCTGTCATCGAGCGATGCACGGCTGGACGCGAGACGACGAAGGAGGATCTGAAGGGCGCGGCCGGTTGCGCTGCTGACGGTTTTTGCCTGACCTATGGCGTCCCGCCTGGAATCTGCGGAGGCGTTACAGATGCGATTCTCGACGCGATCGACGACGCGCTTTCGGCAGAGGCGGGACCTGGTTTCGAGGGGATGATTTCGAAGACGATGTATCTCCATAACCGGCTCTTTCCTCACGAGCCACCCTGGGACTGGGTTCGCGCTCCGCCGGGTCGTTTCGGCGTTCAGAGAATGGGTTACTACTATTTGCCGAATGCAGCAGTGATCGAGGCGTATCGGCAGCAGGGCTACACGTTCAATCCGAACGACGTCACGGCCTGGAACAATTTGATTCCGCCCGCGAGTTTTCTTAGAGCAAACTATCAGGTCCAGCAGGCGCTCAGCGTTCGAGCGGCCAAGGAGAAGGCCCAAGCTGCCGCTCGAAGGCGAAAGCTTGTGCCGGCCACAGTGGTCGCCGTCGGCGCGGCCGGAGCGGCCGCGTGGTATTTCTGGGACGACCTTGTTCGTTTTGCGAGGCGTCTATGAGACTCGAGTGGCTCGGTCAGGAGGAAGAATCGCAAGCGCTAATCACGCCGACCGAGCTTTCTCCGACTGACGACGGCGTCAAAAAATGGAGCCGGATAGAGAAAATCATGTTCGCGAGCCTCATCGTGAGCAGCGCCTGGCTCGGACTCTACGCTTGGAGGAGTTACTCGCCTCCAATGGAAGATGGTGTGCGATGAACCTTCAATTTCTCGGCGCTCCGGAAGACGTCGACATCAAGTCCTGGGCCCAGTACTTCACGGGCGTTCGAAACCAGCTCAAGGGATCGCTCGATGACATGCTGGCTGCGTATCGGACGTTCAAGAAAATCCGTGAGTCCTTCGGGCTGCCGGTCGTGGGGACTTCCGGAGAAGCCCGATTACGAGCCGGATCGCTGAACGATTCGCAGTATCAGCAGCTGCTCGAGCTCGCCTCGATGAGCGACATCGGAATCAAGGCGCTCGACGATGCCATAGCGAACAAGCGCAAGGTTGGTTACGACCGCGCGGCGAGTGACTTTCAGATCGAACGGCTACCGAGTGACGACATCCGCATCGAGATGCAAAACGGAAAGCCGACGCTGATTTCGAACGTCACGAATCAGCCGACGCAAATTATGGGTCAGATTGATGGCGTGCCACGAACACTCGGGCTCGCGCCCATCGTCTGGATCGGTCTCGGCATCGCTGGAGTCATCGTCACCGTCGGCGCGCTCTACACCGTGAACACGGCGATGCAGACAGCGACGACGATGGTCCAGGAAAAAACTCGTGAGACGATCGCGCTGAAGTCGATGGAGCTCGTCGAGAAGGGAAAGGCGACGCCCGCGGAGGCGAAGCAGCTCCAGACCGCGACGTACGAAGCGGCCGCTGATCTCGAAGCCGCCAAGGGAAACGCCGCCGCAAAGACGGGACTCACTCCCGAGACGAACAAAACGATTCGAACGGTCGCGCTCGTCGCGCTCGGAATCGGCGCGATCTACTTGGTCTCGAAGTTCGTCCCGAATCGTTCGCCACAGATACTTCCTGCTTGAAAAATGGTCGCACGCGTCGCCGAAGCTTGTAACTCGCGAGCCTGCGCGCACCTACTCGTGCGCGGCGACCAGATCGAATTCGTGTCGGTAGAGCAGGCGCGGCGCGTCGGATGCGGACCCAAAAGCTGCCCGACGGCTCTCGACGAGCGACGGATGCCGAGTGACATCAAGCTTCCGCGGAGCTACGTGCTCGTTCACGATACGACGGGTTTCTTGCTGAGTAAGTGCGAGCTCTATGTGGTGAAGTACCGCCGAGCACGCACCAACAATGTGTCGAGTCTGCACAGAGACGAGGTCGAAGCTGCGCGTGCGTATTTCGCCATGGGCGATAATCCTTCTGACTCGATTAGGCTCGAGACCGGTAGCGTCGTGATCCCGAAAGGCCCGTGGACGCGCACGGCCAAAATCAGGCTGATTCGCTACCGACGGCACAACTACCGAATGGGTTTCGAGCACCTTTACGATCCGCCAGTTTGGTTGAGTTCTTCTTCGTCTTCGCGTGCGTGGAAACTTTCTCTGCCGTCCGGTTGCATCGTGCACGAGCAGGGATTTATAAAACCGTAGTTGTTGACAGTTCGAATTGCAGAAGACCATAATGCGACACACAAGGGCGTGGCTTCGTATCCGGCAGCAGTTGAGATCGCGAAGACCGAATCCGGTCTCGGAGAACGCTGCCCTGGCCGTCCGAGTGAAAGAGGAGAATCCAGCTGTGGCTAGACGCATGCCTCCGCGAAATCGAAAAGGTCGTTTCATGAAGCGTGGTCGCCGCCGCAATGCGGTAGCGGTTGCAGCTCCTGTCGCTCGTCAACCGAACCGCGCTCGCCGACGTCGGCGTCGCCGCCGGAAGAATCCGGTCGCGGCCGCCCCGGTCGTCGCGCATCGGAGCCCGAATCGCGTACGCGCTCGTCGCTCGGCGCCGCGCCGCCGCCGGTCAAATCCGGTCACGCTCCAGGCAAACCCGCGTCGCTCGCGCCGCACGGGTCGTTTCGTTCGCGGCAAGGATCGCCGGAGTCGGCGCCGCGGTCGGCGTCACGCCGCGCGTCGTGCCGGAGCTCGTCGTGTCGGTGCTCGTCGCCGTAACACGCACTACAAATCGGTGCACGGCTACCGCCGAAAGGGTCGCGTTCGCGGTCACCGCCGCAGAGTGAATCCCGTCGGCGTCGGCGGGCTCATGCGAAATCAATTCTCGCGCGCGCGCCTCGCCGAGTACGGCGTCGGCGTGCTCGGTCTCGGTCTCGGTGTGACGGTCGCCGATCTCGTCGATCGCTACGTCGCGACCATGCCGCCCGAAGGCGGGCAGAACCCGTGGTATGGCCGGAACGCAGCGGCGGCGCAGCAGCGTCGGCCCGACGTCATGCGTCTCGGCGCGCAGGGTCTCGGCGCGCTCGTGTCGATGGTCCTCACCTACGTCACTCGCAACGTGAAGGGCGCTCCCTGGCTCTTCGGCGGAATCGCGGGCGGCTTCGGTGTGAACCTCGTTCAGATGGGCATGCGCTGGTACGTGATGCCCATGATTCTGAAGAGCGACAACCCGAGTGAGGTCAACTACGCGAACCGGCTCTACCCGCTCGAGCAGAAGGTGACTCAGGACGTGGTCGCGGCCGCGTTCGAGAACTTCACCACGGTTCCCGGGCTCGCTTCCGGTCAGACCGGCGGACCGGTATCTGTCTCTCCGACGCCCGGCGGCGGCTCCGTTTACATGCTCGGTCGCCAGCGTCGGCTTATCCCGACCGGCAAGCTCGGGATGTGCGAGAGCTGCGGTGGTAGCGGCGGCTGCTACGACGACTGTGCCGACTACAACGGCGGAGACGGTCACGGCGACGCGATCTACGAGGTCGAGCCCGGCGACAATGTCCCCGGGATGGCTCAAGAGGCCGGCGTGGCACCCGCTACGATCTACGGTCTGAACGAAGGCCGGACTTCGTTCGTCGCCGGCGAGCGGATCCGCATTCCGCACGCTCTCGGCCGCTATCTCGTTCGACGCGAGGCTCACCGTCAGAAGCTCGCCGGAGTCCCCTCGCAATCGCCAGCCTCCATGGAGGACGACGAAACCTACGCGACCAGCAAGAACTTCAGCGTCGGTAACGACGCTGCCATGAGTCTGATGATGGACTCGGCGGCCGAGTAAAAAAACGAATTTCCGAAAGACCAACCAAGAACTGGGAGCGACCTGAGTACAGGAACCTGGGAGCTCCCGAGGACGAGATCAGATGCAGAAGCAGAAGGCGATTACAAAGAGACTGAGCGGCAAGGAGTCGATCGTAGCCAAGCCCGGCGACTTTCAGAGCTTGAGCTCCATCAAGGGACTCGGGCAGATGCTCGGCCAGGCGAACCAGTACAAGATCCCGACGTACTACTACGATTACACCTGTTTCGATTTGCCGCTCACCGACGACGAGTTCGACGCCGAGTTCATGTCGACTCGTAACGTTTTCGACTGCGGCCCCGGCACCGAGGTGAACTGCGGACGGCAGACGAACGCACTCTGCGGTTCTGGCGTCGGAGCGCCATTCGTGGCGACCGGTATCTGCATCATCGCCATCGGTGAGGGTCGGTCCTTCGCCATTCATGGGGCGACGGTCCCTGCTCCGACGACGGTCGGCTCGGCTCAGCCGGAGCTCCAAACGATCGCGATGACGACCCCAGGAAATTACCAGGGCGTCGTCGACATCAACGCCTCTCCGGCTGGCTCTGGCGCACTGAACGCGACGCTCTGGTGGGGCGGACCGACCCATCTCTTCATCGAGAAGTACTTTCAGGCCTTCCGGCTGAACGTGCTGATGAACCGCCGGTTCCTGTTCGTCGACGAGGCGCTTCAGGACGTCGGGATGTGCCCGAATGCTCCGACCTTCGAGGGCGCGAGCTCATCGCAGATCTCGACCCAGCCGTTCATTCGCTCGGTGAATGACGTCCTGGCGAGCAAGGGTCAGAACCGTCGGTTCCTACCGGCGAACACGGGTCCCTCGGGTACGGCCCCCGACTGCTTGCCGCCGCCCATCGCAGGCGTCACGTATGGCCACAACCAGATCCAGCACCTGGCGAACAAGCTCTACTGCTTCCCGCAGCCGCTCTTGTTCCTGCCGGGTATGCGGTTCGATATTCAGTTCGTCCCGATCGAGGACGCCGCCTGCTTCCAGGCACTGCGATCCGCTGTCACCTTCAACTGCCAGGGGCTCGACGAGAACTTCGGCGCGGGCGTCAACAACGTCTCCTCGACGGCGTCTTGCGGAACGAGCTGCACGGTGCCTGGCGGCCGCATCTGCCTCGGTGTGATCCTAAAGGGCTACGAGCTCTGGCCGAGCGCGTGCATCGAATACATGCAGCAGTACGTTGCCGCCGGCTCCGTCACTGCCGCGATGGTCGCCGGTGTTCCCGCCGGTCGCCAGCTCCTCGAATCCGCGATCAAGAAAGGCCTCGACATCGCCGGAAAGAGCGAGAATCCGGGACGCCTCGCAGGCATCCTAAACACCCGCGAGCCGAACCCGAACGCCTGATCCATCACATGAACCGAAGGGTGCCGTCCTCCGGGGCGGCACCCACGGGAGAGTTCAGTGAACGCACCCGCCAGTATCGTTAGCTCTCCGGTCTTGAGGCCGGAGACCAAGATCTACGGAGTTGGCCTCGGCGAGCTCGCCCTGGCCGACCCGCGGCTCGCGCGGAGCTTCGCGCTCCGGCCGGACCTCTTCGGGACCTGCACGCCGGCATGCGGCTGGGGCGGGATCGAATGGGTCAACATCGCCGGTTGTTTCACGTCCGGCGCCATCCAGACCGTTCAGGGCGAGGTCTGCGGCATCACGACTGACCTCTGGGTGCGCTTCATCAAGTATACCGTGCGCCGACCGAACGCCTTCGCCGGAAACATCCTGAAGGCGCAGAGCGACTACTACAACTCGCTCAACCCGAACATCGATTTCACGCTGATCATCAAGAGCCGCTGCAAATACATCCTGTCGCCCGATCCGACGCCGCTCGAGAACATCACGGACGTCTTCGATTGTATCTGCCCGGTTGGCTTCGAGATCGGCTGCTCGGCCATCCTTCAAGCGGAGTTCACGAACAAGCGCGAATTCGCAGCCGACGAAGTCCCGGTCGAGGTCGTCGTGACGCTCGGAACGATTCCGCTTCCGACCCCGTACGAGGCTTGCACGCAGATCGAAGCGATCTCCGAACTCGCAGCCCGAGGGCTCCTTCCGAGCGACTGCGCGAAGGGATACTAACCCGTGAAGCCGGGGAACCTCCGGCGAGAGGCGGGGAGTCTCGGTCAGGGCATCTTGCCGCCGAGAGATCCAGGCTACGCGCTTCAGCCGGCTGATCCCGGTTATGCTCTTCAGCCGAGCGATCCGGGCTACGCGCTCCAGCCTCAGATACCGGGGCACATTCTTCCTCCGCCAAGACCTTTTTTCCCTCCGCCGATCCGTACAAAGCCCGGACCGAGCGGGCACCTCGATCCATGCGACGGCGTCGTCTGGATGCAGTCGGGTGCTTCGCTCGACGCCGATCTTACGGGCATTGGTGGATCACCCTATCGGGGTGACCTCGGCGCAACGGGAGTCGTAATCCCGTCAGAAGCAACGACGGGTCAGGACAATCGCTACCTAGCCCGTCTCGCGGTCGTGACGATTCCGAGCGGTTCGGCGGTCGTCATCCGCGGACTTATGCAGTCGGCGACGATCCGAGCCCTCGTTCCGACGAGCGTCGACATCAGCGGCGAAGCCGTTGCGGGTCCGACCATCCCATTCGAACGCGAGGTTGTGAGTCCGTTCTGGAAATTCCCGAACGGCAACATCAGCTGGCATCTTCGCTGGAAGCAGACGAAAGCGGCAGCAGACGTCCACGATCCGGCCCAGGTTGCCGGAACGAGCCCGAAGATCGACGGGATGGATGCGGCGCTGCTCTACTCGCAGCTTGTCCCCTACGTCACGCTTCGGGGCGGCATGCCTCCAGGAAAAGCGGTCGGCGATCTCGGCACGTTCCGCGACATGCGCTGGCCGTGGGGAAACACGGACTGGGGACTCAGCCACCTGATTATGGGCCCCGGCCAGGTCGCGCTCTACGCCTCGGTGTTTCAGCCGGATCGAAGCATCTGGACGGTCGAGAACAGTGACGGCACCGAGGGAACGATCACGCTCACCTCGAATGAGGGCATGCGACCCGAAGACCAGTTTCTGGCAAACTTCGGACCGGCGAACGTCTTTTACGGTCGCGTCGCAGGCGCGATCATCTACGAGCCGTTTCCGTGCTGCGAAGATGCGATGAAAGGACATCTGTGATGAAACTCCATTGGCTAAGCCAGGGACCGGGCGGCGTTTCGGCGAGCTGCTCGAACTGCGGTGGAACAGTCTGCTGGTGGTGCTGGGCGAGTCCCGACTTCGTCGCGTGCAAGGAAGAGTGCGAGCGGAACAACGCTGGCAATCAGGCCGCCATCGACGCATGCGTCTGCCGAAACTGCGTGAAGGACGACCTCTGCGGAGGCGTCGGAACGCGTAACCCGCAGGCTTACGGGTGGCGCGTTCGGAGCGACGAAACCTGCATTCATCAAGACGAGGTCAATCGGGTCCTTGTCGCCAACGGGTATAATCCGATCGCTAGGGACTGCATCCTTGGGCCTCTCACGTGCGGCGCCTCGAGAGTGGCGACAGACATCGACGCGAGCGTTGGAATTCCGAGTCCGTGCTTCGATCACCAGAGTGAATGGAGGCTCCCGACCAAAGCCGGTCAGGCTCCGCCCCCTCCGGCCCCGGTCGCGAAAAAGCGAAATACGGGAGCGCTCTTAATTCTTGGTACTCTGGTGGGACTCGCGGCATACGGATACGCGAATAGCTGAAAGCGTACGATGCGGCTCACGTGGCTCGGCCAGACGCTCATCGCGACGACGATCCCGTCCGCGCCGGTGCGAATCTACGAGCCTCCGCTCGGACTCTGGGCGGTCCAGGCGTACCGGTTTACGGGCGGAACGTGGCAGAAGCTCAGCCAGTACGATCAGTTCTTCACGAACGTGAATGACGCCGCTCGCTACTATCAGGATCTTTGTCGTCGCGGCCGTAGCATTTCCGGTACGACCGTCGTGAAGCGTTCGCTGTTCTCGAGTACGGTGAGAAACGTTCCCGTCGTCGTGAAGCTCCTTATGCGAGTTCGCGATCGGTACGTCGTCAACACGGAGTGTTCGTCATGAGGATTCAATGGCTCGGCCAAGAAACCGTTCCCGTCACGATTGAGTGCGCCAAATGCGAACTTTGGGAAAAGCAGACGGGTGCCGTCACGACGGGCTGCAAGTGCGAGGCTGACCCGCTGAAAATCGGCGGCGCCGCGGTCGTGCTCGGTGCGCTCGCGTGGCTAATCTTTAAATGAACCTTCAGTTCCTGAACGCCAGCTGCCTGCCGCATCAGGCGAAGAATCCCGAAACTGGGAAGTGCTACGACGTGTGCGCTCCGGGAGAGAAGTATGACGGTCAGTCGGGCTGCGTTAGCCTGAACTGGTACAAGGATCACTGGATGTTCTTGACCGCCTTCGGAGTGCTCGCGGCGTATGCGTGGTGGAGACTATCGTGAAGCTCCAATTCCTCGGCCAGACCTTCGGACTCGTCTCGGGCCACGTTTACCGCGGTCGATTTCTCGTTCCAGGTTCAGCCGGCGACTTCCCCTGCCCCATCTCGGATGCGAGGCTCGACCAGGTGAAGAGCGCACTCGATGCTCTCGGTAGCGTCGTCAATCCGAACTACGCGACTTCAAACTGGGAGCCCTGGGCGGTCATGAAGCTCCCGAACATCCAGGTCTTCAACACGCTCGGACCGAACCCTTGGCCGGCCGATCGACGCGAAGTTCCGCCAAATATGAATCCGGGAGGCCGGCTCTGTCCGGTTTGGGGACAGTCGACTACGATCAGTGATTTCAATCTTCCGCTCGATGCGGTGAAGAACGTGCTTGCTCCGCTCGGCGGCGTGCTCCTGAATTTCTGGGACGAGACGAGCGGCCAAAGGCTCTACGACGCTCCGGTCACCTCGCTCGCTCCGCCAATCACTCCCGGCCAGGTATCTCCCGGTGTGCCTCCCTTGATTCCTCCCGGCGGAGGACCGGTCAGTCCGCCTCTCCCGCCGCCCCCGACTCCGATCCCTCAGCCTACTGAAAAGAAAGAAAACACGATGGCATGGGTTCTCGGAGGTCTGGTCCTGATCGGAGCGGTCGCGCTCATTTCGTCGAGGTGAAAATGTACATCTACGATTTTTTGGGTGAATTAGCCCCGCCGCCGCCTCAGTTGGATTGGAAGCCGCCGCGGGAGAACCAAACAAAGAAGATCCTCGGTCTTGCTGCGGCCGGACTCGGGTACGCGCTCGGCGGGCTCCCTGGAGCGGCGCTCGGGACGATGGCGAGTCTTCTCGTAGGAAGGAATCTCGATGAAACTCGAGTGGGTTGAGCGGCCGCGAATCGTTCGCGTGACGAACGACTCGAACAAGCTCGGAGCGGTTGAAGCGGGCGTGAGTGTCGGCGGAGGCCTCCTCGGCCTCGCGGTTCTTGTGCTTGCCGGGTACGGGATTTACAAGCTCGCGAAGAAGAGATGAACCTCCTCTGGCTCGGCGCCCTCAGCCACCGCCGGGCCCGTGAGGTGCTCGAGGCGGCGTTCCAGACCAGGTTTCATCGCGCCGGCAAGCTTCCCGAGCTCCAGTACGCGCAGGCCGTCTCGCTCGGCGAGGGGTACTACGGCTCGGGTTGCTACAAGAATCGGCAGACGGGCGAGAGTATTTGCAACACGAACAACTGGGGCGCACTTCAGTGCGGCTCTAAGCCTCCCTGCCCCGCCGGCTGCGTTGAGGCGACCGACACCCAGACAGGCGACCTCAGCACGGCCTATCAGGCCTGCTTCCGGACGTTCGCGACGCCTGAACAGGGCGCGGCCGCGTTTCTCGGGAGGCTCTACGGCAGCGGCGACGTGCTCCGCCGAGCGGGCCAGGGCGACTACCGAGGTGCGGTCAAGGCGCAGCGCCTGACGGGCTATTTCACGCTCGACGAAGAGTCGTACTGGGAGGCGGTCGACGGCAACGTCGATAAGGTCGCGGCAGCTCTCAGCGAGCCGAGGGGCGACCACGGGGCCGTTGCGCTCCTGGCACGGGGTCGAGCCGCGCTGCCCTACGTGGCTGCCGCTGGAGCGCTCTTTGCCGGCGCGTACTATCTCTTTCCCGAGGTTCGCCGAACTTCCCGCAGGCTCGCCAGCCGGGGCCGTGCGGTGGTAGGATTGTGACCGTGACCCTCGAGTGGCTCGGGCAATTCGAGCTCCCCATCTGCCCGCCGGGGTCTTCCCTTGATCCCTTCACCCGGGTCTGCGTCTCGCCGACCCAAGGTCCCGTAGCGCCGGTGCCGGTCGCTACACCAGCACAGACTCCGGTCGTCATCGTGCCATCCACCTCTGAGGAGAAGAGAAACGCAACCCTACTTTGGGCGGCCGCCATCGTTTCTGCGGGCATCGTGGCAGCCGTGGTGCTCCGGTGAAGCTTCAATTCCTCGGCCAGGGCGACTCATTCATCCAGCTAGAGCGAAACCATATCTACCGAGCGCGCTATCTCGTTCAGAATCCGTTCTCCTTCGCCGTGGCGTGCTCCTCAATTCCAGTTTCGCCGATCATCAACGCGCTTCTGAATATGCCTGGTACCGGGCCAGTGTTTCCTGCTGACCTCCAGGTCTTTACGAGCGAGTCGGGACTTCCAGCGGACTGGCCCGCGAGCAAGAAGACGCTGGCAGGACCCGAGTGCACGGTCTGGGCACAGATGCGAGCGACGAGCGACGAGCTCTTGCCAAATTCGACAATCGAGCAGGCACTCGCTCCAGTGAACGGCCGGCTCGTTGACTTTTGGGATGAGACCGCCGATGTCGACCTCATCGAGGAAGGGACGGCTGTACGTCCGCCTGTCACGCCGCCAACGCAGACTCCGCCTTTCGTTCCACCGCCGGCGACTCAGCCGCCGGTGCCTCCGCCTGCGACTCCTCCTGTCGTGACGACCAAGCCGAAGAAGAAGGCGAGCGAGAGGGTGATTCCGTGGGCGATCGTCATCGCTGGCGCCTCTCTGGTCTACCGAGTTTTGAAGGGCTGAGATGCATCCGATACTCGTAAATCTGTTTCGCGGTCTCGCCGAGCGGATCGACGGCGAGGACCCAGAAAAACTCGTGCGGAATTTCAGGACCGCGAGTCGCAGGCTGAAGAAGACGATCAACTCGAAGCGTTTTCAGGAGCGACTCGACGAGATCTCAGCTCAGGCGGGTAGAACCTTCACCAGCGCCGTGGCGCGAAAACTGAGGAGCTACCGGTAATGCGCTGTGGTTGCACGAACCCTTGCCCCACTTGCCCGGGGTCCGAATACGTCGATTATCTCAACGGCACGACGTTCGGCACGCCGATCAACATCGTGCTCGGTCCGGTGGCGGTTACTCGCGTGCTGATTACCAGGAACTTCAGCATCGCGGCTGGTCTGCCGGGTTTTGGCGTCATCGGCTCCGGTAAAGGGTCATTCTCTCTTTTCGGCGAGAACACGGGCGCGATCGTCACGACGCAGCTCATCCTCGACGGAAAGATCATCGACATCAGCGTCCTCGGAAACGCCCCGACGTTCGGCATCATGGCGACGAACACCTCCGAGGTCGACGCTTTCCTCGGAGCCCAGAATAACCTTGCTCCAGGCAATCACACTCTGATCTATCAGGTGGCCGCGCTTCTTCCGGCTGGCTCGGGAACGTTGCGCGTAAACTCAGCCACCATGCGCACTGATCTCGTGCGTGCCGACAATCTGACGATTGGCGGGGGGAGCCCATAAAATGCGGTGCGGTTGTACCAGCAGCACGGTTCAGTGCCCGGCGTGTCCTGAGAACGTCTACGTAGACGATCTCGACATCGTCGACCCGCTCGTGCTCCCTGTTGGAACGCTCGCTGCGCCGACAGAGGTCGACCTCGTCACGCGGGTGATCAATATCCCGGCAATGGTCCCGGGGTTCGGGCTCTCTGCTGTCGCCGAGTACGCTGCCGTCTCAGGTGGCGACCAGCAAGACATCGAAGTCGTCGCGTGGACTCTCCGGATCGATGGAACCCAGTTCGGAACGGCGCGATTCTTCAACCTGGTCGAGCCCTCCGAGCGCCACTCGAACTCCATCATTGGTGGGATTGAGACGCTGACCCCGGGCGTTCACACGATCGCTTTTCACCTCACACTCGCGAGCGTCGCGGGAAACCAGATCTACACGATCAACGGCGCCGGCATGCGGACCGACCTGATTCGAAATCCCGGAATCACCGTGACCCCGTGAACCGTCCGAGTCTCGGAGACCTGCTCGGGGAAGCAACGCTCAGGCGACCGAGCGTTCAGAAGTCGGACCGAAAGACGGTCCTCTTTCACACACCGTTTGCTCGCCGCGACGACGGCTGGTCTATCGCCGCTCGCCGCTATGCGAGGGCGATGCACGACGCGGGGCTCGACGTCCGATTGGTCTCCTTCGACGAGGCCCCCGGCGAGCTCGATCAGGGCGTTGTGGCGGAAGTTGGGCATTGTTTGAAATACGCGGATCGCTGGGACCTCCATCTGCTCTCGACGGCCGTTACTCACATCCGACACACGTCGGCTTCGGTCAGCACGCTCGGCTACGACCGAGCTCCGGCCGCGATGCATGTCGTCTTCGAGCGCCTCCGGGTCGAGCGGCTGCTCGCCGAGATCCTGAACAACCTGACCGGCGTCTGGGCGCAGTGCTCGGCGAACCGCGACGCGCTTCTTCGGGCAGGAGTTCGTGAGGTCGAGCTCGTCGGCATGCCCTGGTTCGAGGACGATCCGCTCTTAAAGCTGCCCAAGCCCGAGCGGTGCGATCGTTTCTTGTACGTAGGCCGAGTCGAGTTCAGGAAATCGCCCGAACGGCTCGTCAGAGCGTTCAGCCGTGCGTTCAAGCCGGGCGAAGCGAGTCTCACGATCAAGCTTAGCCGCTACACGGGCATGAGCTCGGGTGATCAGATGAAGGAGTTCGAGGCAGCCGTCGCCACCGACTCGAACGTCACGGTCTTGAACGGCGAGCTTCACCCCGCCGAGATGCTCCGGCTCTACGCCGAGCACGACGTCTACTGTTCGGCGAGTCGAGGAGAAGGCTGGGACCTCCCCGCCTATCACATGAAGCTCGCGGGCCGGCGACTCGCGATGACCGACTCAGGCGGCCCTCGGGACTTCGCCGCTGATGGCGACACGCTCGTGCCAATTACGGGCGAGGTCGAGGACGCGCTCGGCCATCCCTATGCCGATCACAACCTCGACGACCTGGTCGCTGCGCTCCAGCTCGCGCGTTCTAAGCCGGGGCCAGGGAGCCGACCGCCAGAGCACCTTCGATCGGATGAAGTCGGCCGGAAATTGCGGGCCTGGGTCGAGCGGTTGACGGCGTAGCACATTTGATATACGCCGTTGATTCGTGGGAACTGAGACCACGACGACGATTCGCCTCACTGATCGCGATCATCAGATCATCTGGCGGATGAAAGCTGAGCTCGGCCTGCTCACGCGATCGGAAGCGATCCGGCATGCGCTCAGAACCTGGGACGCCGTCTCTCTTCCTCCAAAGCCGAAGAGGAAGAAGAAATGACCCCCTTCGGTCCCCGCAGAGCTCCAACGCGCGTGCGGCGCAAGCGCTATCCGACCAAAGAGGAGGCTCAGGTTGCGGCCGCTGAGGTCAAGAAGAAAAAGAAGCGTGAGAAATGGGGAAGGGTAATCGAGACCAAGATGAACTCCGTGATTCAGTACTCAGCCGAGGCACGTCAGGAGTACCCGAGCATCGTCAAGCAATGCGAAGATGCTGGGTTTCAGTTTCGCTGGGTGATACCGGATCGACTGTTGCCCGGACCTCACCACTACAATCCCGGAATCATCGAGCGGCGCGATGGCATCTGGATGGCGTACCGCGACCAGAACGAGTTCCGAGACTCGCGAATCGGTATTTGTCGACTCGCCGGAGACGAGGTGCTCCCTGAAGAAAATCGCGAAATCAAGCTACCCGATCACTTCGGCAGGCTCGAGCAGCGTGAGGACCCGAGGCTCTTCTGGTTTCAGGGCAATGTCTGGATGAACTACGTTGCCTGGGATCGCAAGAGGTGCGCGGCAATGGCGATCGTACGCTTAAGCGAAGACTGGAGGGTCGTCGAAGAGCTCACGACGACTTGGGGAGACAATTGGGGTTCCCACGTTTTTCAGAAAAACTGGGCATTCTTCGAGTACCCCGAGGGGCTCGCCATGATCTATTACCCGTCACCGTCGCACGAGGTTGTGCAGCTCGACGTAAACGGCCACGCCAGCAATCATCTTCGGGAGAACGGCATTCACTGGTCGTGGGGTTTGCCTCGCGGGGGTACATCACCCGTTCTACATGACGGGCTCTACTGGACGTTCTTCCACTCTCGGCTCCTAAACCCAGACGCTCGGTTTCGTTACTTCGCCGGCGCGTACGCCTTTCTTCCAGAGGCGCCTCATACGCCCGTTAAAATGACTGCGAGGCCGCTCTTCGCGGCGAGCGAAGAAGACCCGAGCATCTCCACACTCCCGCTTGCCGTGTTTCCATGCGGGGCCATTTTCAAAAATGGCGAGTGGTGGGTCTCTTGCGGCGTCAATGACGTTCGCTGCGCCATCGTGCGTATTCACCACAAGGATCTAGCAAGGAGAATGGTCCCGTGCTGATACCCGAGAAACTTAAGAAGGCGATAGACGATTGCTTGCCGGGGATGCACGGGTGGTGCTCGCTCGAGAAGGCGTACGCAATGGCCGCGATCGTGCTCGAGGCACGCCCTCAAGTCTCGGTTGAAATCGGCGTCTGGGGAGGAAAATCCTTTCTGGTCATGGCGCTCGCCCATGTGGAACTCGCGCACGGCCACGCCTACGGGATTGACCCCTGGGCGAAGGATGCGGCCCTCGACGGAGTCCAGGAAAAAGAGAACCTCGATTGGTGGGCCGCCCAAGACTATGACGGCATTTACGAGAGCTGCATGCGCGCCATGTTCGACCACGCGCCGGTCGACCGATGGACCATTTATCGGGCAACCTCGCAGAAAGCGGCGGGCCTCTTCGACGCCATCGACTTTCTTCACATCGACGGCAATCACTCGGAGAAGGCCAGCACGGGCGACATCATGGCGTACCTGCCGAAACTTGTCTCGGGTGGATACCTCCTGTTCGACGACGTCGACTGGTTCTCGACCAAGCGCGCTGTGAGCCTCGTCGAGGAGCGTTGCGATACGATCAGAGCTGCCCCGTCGGTTCCCAGAGTGAGCGCGGCCTGGACGCTTTATCGCAAGCGATGAAGGCCGAATTTCTCGAAGGCCGGACGGTCCTTATCACCGGCGGGACCGGATCGTTCGGCAAGACGATCCTCGAGCGCCTCGTGAAGAGCCACGTTCGACAGATCCGGGTCTTCTCGCGAGATGAGGCAAAACAGGACCAGCTCCGCGACCAATACAGCGATCAGCGCGGCCGCGTCGATTTCGTGACGGGCGACGTGCGCGACCTTTCTTCGCTCAGAAATGCCATGGAGGGCGCGGACTACGTCTTCCACGCGGCCGCTCTGAAACAGGTCCCGAACTGCGAGCGATTCCCGATGGAGGCGGTCCGGACCAACGTGCTTGGGGCTGCTAACCTCCTGCAGGCCGTGAACGATTGCATGCCGCTCGGGGTCGTCGCCATCTCGACCGACAAAGCCGTCGAGCCGCTCAACGTGATGGGCCTCACGAAAGCTCTGATGGAACGCATCGTGCTCTCCCGCACTTCTCGCCGGCACTCGAAGGTCGTCGCTGTGAGGTATGGCAACGTGGTGGGCTCGCGGGGTTCAGTGATCCCGCTCTTCCTCGGCCACATTGCTGCCGAAAGACCTCTGCCCGTGACGCACCCCGACATGACGCGCTTCCTGTTTTGCCTTCAGGACTCCGTGGACCTGGTGCTGAAGGCGGTGAACTTGGGTCGCGACGGCGAGCTCTGGGTGAAGAAGATGCCGAGCTCGACGGTCATGACCATCGCCGAGGCGTGCCTCAAACTGCGAGGTGCTCACCTTCCAATCGAGACGGTCGGCGTCAGACCTGGCGAAAAGATGCACGAGATCCTCGTGAGCGTCGACGAGATGTCGCGCGCTCGGGAAGACGTCGAGCACTTCGTGATTTCGCCAGACCGCCAGGAGCACTCATCAAAAGAGCCACACGAGTACTCGTCTGCCAACACGGAGCGACTCGGCGTCGACCAGGTTGTCGAATTGATGCTGAAGGCGGGTCTCACGTGAAAGTGGCCGTACTCGGAGCGAACGGCATGCTTGGCTCGAGGGTCGTCGAGGAGTTCGAGCGAGCTGGTCACGATGTGACCGCCTATACCAGAAAAGAATTAGACCTCCGCGAGCTTTCCGACATGTCGAAGATGGTCCGCCTCGCCGAAAAAAGCTTCGACTGGATCGTGAACTGCGCCGGCATCGTAAAATCTGAGGCCCACAAGGATTTGGTGGATACGGTTCTCGTGAATTCGGCCGCGCCGCATCTTCTCGTAGAGAGTACCGGCGCACGAATCCTGCAAGTCTCGACTGACTGCGTCTTCGACGGCGAGGAAGGCAACTATTCCGAGATCGATTCCCCGCATCCTGTCGACTTGTATGGCGCGACGAAGCTGGCTGGCGAAATTACGCAGATCAATTCAGTCACCGTGCGTACCTCATTCATCGGCTGGGAAAACGGCACTAGGCGAGGGTTGCTCGAGAAACTAGTTCGATCAGGGGCGATGGACGGGTACATAAATGCTCTCTGGTCGGGACTCTCGGCGAGAGAGGTCGCCAGAGCTCTAACCCAAGTGATCATTCGTCCGTCGTACTGGTCGATCTATCATCTTGCCGGACGTCGCATTTCTAAGTGTGATCTGCTTCATTTGCTCAGCGACAAGCTGAAACTTTCCGCCAAAATTTTCGACGTCGACGCACCGAGAATGGACAGAAGCCTCGACGGAACGAAATTCTGCCGTCACTTCGATTATCAGCCTCCGACCTGGGAACAGATGGCCGAAGAGCTCGCATCTGAGAGGCCAGCTTGATTCCGAAACCAAACATCTCGGTTCTGATCTACACCGCTCGGGAGAATCACCCCTACCCGGAACGGCGAGACCTCCATTGCTTTTCTCCAGTGCTCGAGACGCTCTCGAGACAGACTTTCAGATACTTTGAACTCGTCATCGTCGATGCCCTCTATGACTGGCGTCCGGACTATTTCAAGGGCTTCAAGAGCTTCTTTCCCATCACGCACGTCCCGTCGTCGCCGAATCTTTGGCAATCGAAAGGGCGTCCCGGGCTCTGCGCTCAGTTGAATAAAGGTCTCGCCTGGTGCGATGGCGAGCTCGTATGGGTCGGAGCGGAGAACAACCTCTTTCCGCCGCACTTCCTTCAGACGGCATGGGAGATCCATCACGACCTCGGCAAGGTGCCGGTCGCCTGGTACGCCATCCTCAGCGACAACCGGCGCAAGCGGCCGAATTGCCTCCATCCAGTCGTCAATTTCGAGATGTGCGGCTGGGATCAGAGGTCAATCAGCGACGTCGACCACCGAGCCCGGCGCTTCGTGGACGACCCGAAGCTGATCGTGAGTACTTGCCATCATCAGCACCACTTCGCCTATTCCGGAATCCCTATCGAGCTCGCCCTTGAGCTGAACGGGTTCGACGAATCGCTCGATGGCGACCTCTCGGCGCTCGACGTCGACCTTGGGAGCCGAATCGAGATGCTTCGAGGAGAAGACGCGATCGCGATGCACCGGGACCTCTGGCTCATGGAGCCACCAACTGTCAACGAATGGACCCCTGCCATCCAGCGTAGGTTCATGCTGAAGTGCAGCTACGCCATTTGGCTTCACAACCGCGTGAACAAGAGAACGCGCGTCAACGTCGCTCGACCTCCCAGATGGGAGGAAGAGGTGAAGAATTCAATCTGCCGCAACGCCTGCCCGGTGAAGGACAGGTGCTCCTCTCACGAGCCCGGCTGGGGAGAGAGCGCCGTCTACCCCTTTTGTGAAGGCTCCGATCGAGAACTCACGAAGTTCTGGGTCGAGAATCAGCCGGTTCGGGACCTTCGAGAAGACGTTCGGCATCGCAAGCTCGGCGATCCGCCGTTCAATCAATTTACGAAGGCAGAAGTATGTTGACCGTTCTCATCGCGACGGCTCGGGCAGCTCACTGCTTCACGCATCATCCAGAATGGGACCAGTTCGAGGTACTTGGTCAGCAACTTGCGAAACAGACGTACCGAGACTTCGAGCTCGTGGTTGTCTCACCCTTCGCGCCAGAGGCCGGACGAACGCTCGTGCGCTATGTCGATCGACTCACCGTCGTAGAACCTCGCTCGACCCCCTGGCAGAGGGCGCGCCTCTTTGCTGCTGCTTCTGCGAGAAATACAGGTCTCATGCACGCCCGGGGCGCCTGGGTGCTCGTCGTCGACGACTGCTGCGAATTTGAGCCCGACTTCCTCGAGCGCGTCGTTTACTACGCTGACCGCGGATTTGGCGTCGCTGTGATGTACAAGAAGGACGGGCAGATCATCGACCCCCGCTGGGCCACCTTCAATCAGATAGCGAAGGGAGCGGAGTGGATCGTGATCGGCGAAACTACGGTGCCCTACGGATTTGTGTCGTTTCCGATCGACAGAGCAGTCGCCATCAACGGCTACGATGAGCTTCGCTTTGACGGCGCTCGAGGGCTCGAGGATATGAACTTTGCCCGGCGACTGATGCATCATGGCCTGAAATTCGTGATGGACCAGCGGATCATGGCGACCTTGCACGACCACCTGGGCTATCCCGAAGAGGTGATCGACAACGAGAACCAGACCGCTCGCTGCTGCAATACGGCTCACGCACTATCGCAGATGGGACCCGCAAACCGGACCCGCTACACCGCCGAGGAGAAACAGAAGATCCTGAATTGCATGTTCTGGCGCGCAGACGGCAAATGCGGCTTTCACAGGTTCCGTCACGACTGCGCCTATCCGAAATGGGCCGCGAGCGGGCATCCGGTCGCCAGACGCGTACTCGAAAATGACGAGGAAGAGCTCTTCGACCTCGCCGCAGCAAGACAGGCCGTCCTTTGAGAAAGGTCGCCGTCCTCGCGAGCGGGTTTCTGCATGGCGCTCCGGCATCAGCGAAGAACTTCAGGGCATGCGTGCTAGATCCGCTGAATGCCGATCTCTACGTCTTCACCTCCCGCGAAAACGTCACGAGGGAGGAGGGCGGTTCAAAGCACACCTCGTGGCTTACGGCGAGCGAGCAACACAAGGTCGTCCAGGCCTGGCAGCCATTCTTGAAAAAGTTACGGTTCACCGAAGACGATCCGAGCTACTTCACTAGCCTCTCTGCCGAGCTCACGCACTACGACCTCGTGCTGCGCGACGACTTTCGTCCAAACAGCCCTCCGGAGTACGTGGCGCATGAATATCGGATGTCGTGCATCGACCAGTACCTCCGGCTTTCTTACTGCTGGGACATGCTCGACAAAGACTACGACGTGGTCATACGGATTAGACCCGACCTCGTGTTCGAGAGGCCTCTCGAAATTGGCACGGTCGAGGAAAACGTCCTCTACGTTCCCTGCAAGCGCGCGTTCCACGACGAGCACCACTCGAGAAATTATTTGAAAGAATTCATGTTCTGGGGAACTAAAAGCGTGATGGAGAGGGTCTGTTCGGAGTGGGTCTATGCCTACGGCATTCCAAGGCCTCTCTTCGACTGCGGCGGTTCCGACTACACGCTCTGCCCGGAGCATCAGTTCTACCTCTACGCGAGGAGTCTCGAGCTCCAGGCGCAGTTCGTTCCGTTGACCTGTCGGTACTCGGAAAAACACCGTGCCTACGAAGTTGTCGCGGATGAGGCCTATCCAGGAGAGGACAGGGTGCAGCTTTGATCACCGGAGATCCTGGAACCTTCGTTCCCCTCATCGCGTCGTACTTTGGCCCGCACGACAATATGCTGGATGTCGGCAGCGGCGGGGGCATCGTGGGCTTGGATCACTGGCAAATGCCGCACGACAATATCTGGACGCTCGACATTTTCCCGCCAGCGACCCCCTGGAGAAATTTTCGTCTCGGCAACGCTATGCAAACTGCATCGCTCTTCGGCGAGAAGAGCTTCGACGTCGTCATGGCATGCGAGATACTCGAACATTTAGAGAAAGAAGACGGGCCGAAGTTGCTGCGCGAGCTCGAACGGGTAGCAAGAAGACTCGTGATCGGCACCACGCCGAACGGCTTCATGGAACAGGACCCCGCAAAGGCTCCTAACGAGCCGTGGGCCAAAAATCCGTACCAGAAGCATCTATGCGGCTGGTCAGCGCCCGAGCTCATCGACCTCGGCTACTGCGTGGTTGCCAACGGCGCCCCGCCAGTGGACCGCCGAGACATCTTCCCCGGCGCGTCTTCGCTGATTTTTTGGAAGCAGGTCTACTGACAGGCGCTCTTCATCTCGGCCGATCCGACGATGTCGCCGTATTCTGCCTTCACTCCGCCGAACGAGACGTCGCTCAAGTCCCCGCCTCCCGAAGCGAACGCCGGGTCGCTGCAGGCGGGCCACGGCCAAGAGGCGCTACTCTTCGGCTCGCTCGAGACGAACTTGCCGTCGACCATGAGGCTCGAGGTCACTCCGTCGTAGTTCCAGGCTACGGTGTGCCAGCCCGTGTCGACGAACCTGAATGGCGCCACGTGGTTGACGTGGCCCACGATGGCTGCATTGAGCTCGCCCCCATTGACCGAAAGGCTCCAGCCGCAGGGAACCTCAGGGCCGTCCCGTGCGACACGCACGGCCGGGTCGGTCCCGCTCAGCCGGAGCTCGTAAGAGACCGCTATGGGGGGCCGGAGCGGCCCGTCGGAGAGCTCGGCACGGCCTCCGTCCAGGCGTAGGTACGTCCGCTCGGTGCAGACCGGCGCGTCATCGCGAACAGTAGCCCCGTCCGGATGAACGATCGGCCCTGTTTCTTGAACGCTCCCCCCATCCCTCTCCCTTGGGGCGAACAGCTCCGGCTCGAACGCCTCGCCGCCGCAACCGGCGCAAAGCAGACCAATTACTGCTAGGTTTCTCATCAGGTTTCGGGCCTCCTTTCAGGCTCGTTTACCGAGCTCCGTCCGAGCGAGTTGTGCCGCTCGGGCGGAGCGCTTTCCAAGGTTACCCGGTTGACGCTAGAATGCAAACATGCAAGCCGCTGTCCCGAAAACCTTCAAACCCGCCCCGCCCAAGTTCGCGAAAGAGCTCGCTGAGAACGGAGCGAACGACCCCGAGCCAGCGTTTCTCCGGCAGCTCATCGCCGGCGACCGGGCGCTCGAGTGCAGGCGGGACGGCGAGCTCGAGCTCGCCGCCGCAGAGGGTCTAAGTTCGGCCATCCAAGTTTCGATGGTTGCTCTTCTGCTCTCAGTTGTGATGAGCGCCGTCGTGTTGATCTTTCATCTACCGGCTTGGGCAGTACTCGCCGTCTCATCGAGCGGGATGGTCTTTGCGATTCTCGTGTGTCTCTCTCTGAGGGCCTCCGCCAAGAAGCGCGGCGACGATCTCTTGTTCGAATCTAAGCTGGCCGACATGGAGAGCCGCTCGCTCATCGCTGAGGGCGAGGCAAAAATCAAGGTTCTTCCTGTTCCGGTCGATGAAGCGGCTCCGTCACTCGAAAAGGTCGGTTAAAAGGAGGAAAGCGACGATGTACGAATTTCTCGGACAATCGACGGTGACCATTCAACCGTCCGGAGGCTTCAGAAGTTTCTTCCGGCCGATGACTCGGTTCTTCCCGAGATTCTTCACTCAGCCGGTCGTTGTCCCGCCGCCCTGCGTTCCCGTACAGGTTCCGGCTGGAGCCGCACTCGGTCGCGACACGAACGGCAACTTGACCGTGAACGGTCAGACATTCTGCAATAACAGCGTGAACTACGGCGCTCGTTACGCGCCGGTCCCCTACGGACCGATTTACTTCCCGTGACCGCGGAGAAGATCGAGCAGAAGCTCCGCAGCCGGCGCCTCACCCAGACATCCTTCCCGCCGCGCGGAGCTGACGACGACTGGGTCGTCTGGGTCTGGTGCACCGACGACCCCGGACTCGGTGCGTTCGTGGGGCAGGGCGAAAAGTACGAGGACGCGTTTCGGGAGGCCATCGAGGCCTACGACTTCGATCAGAAAGAGGCAGCTGGTCAGCCGGAAGCCGAGAAGACCGATGGCGCTCCCGCTTGATTGGCCGAGCGGCGCCGGAACGGAGCGCTCGCGGCGCATTCTCGAGGAGATCCGGCGCGGAAATTACGAGCTCGACTGGTGCCCGATGGATCTCTCTGACGGAACCTCAACGCTCAGGGTCCAGGTCAGCTGCGACGCGCTCAAAATTGGAGGAGTGCGCGTCAGCTCGAACGCTGTCACGCAGCAGCTCATCGCCGATGAGCTCGGCGCGGTCCTTCTCACTCCGAAACTCTACGACTCGACCTGGCTGAAGACGGCTCCGCAGAACCGACTTGACCCGAAGCCGCAGCCCATCACGAGCTCAACGGCCGGGACGGTGAATTACTCAGCGCGCGTTGACGCTCACATCCAGCAGAAGGGATCGACCGGCCTTCTCGCCAATGTCGGGAAAGCGTGGGTCATCACTAACAAGATTTTCACGCCGGAAGCGCGAGCGGCGAAGAAAGCCGCCAACCATGGCTGGATACTTCCCTCGCAGGGTTACCAAGGTCTGCGCGGAGAACCGAGCCAGTCGACGCCGTCACTCTTGATCGTCCAAGATATTGGCCTCGCCCACAACGACCAGCACGACGATTATTCGCAAGTTATCCTGCTCGCCGCGCGCGCGGCGCGCTTTGGAGAATTGCCAGTCGACCTCGCTGACGTCTACACCGGAAAATCACCCGGCAACTCCCTCGTGAGTCACGAGGGATTTCTCAAAGACTATCGCCAACCGACCAACGGCTTCGACGACGAGCCGCCGACGTTGCCCGAGGGCGGCTCAAAGCGGCCAGCCGGGGCAGGTGGGCGCGTCGTAGCGGGCGGAGCGCTCGGCGGAACCATCGGCTGGTTCGCCGCCCAGGCACCAGGAGCCGCCATCGGCGTTTTGATCGGTGGTATCCTAGCGAATGCAACCCGAAGGACTTGATCCATGGCTGAACCGAACAAGGATGCGGTCGACCAGTGGACTCCGGTACACGTACTCGCTGGAACGACTGCCGGAGCGGTCGGCCTCTCGTTTCCTTGGGCGATGGGCCTGGCCGCCGCTTACGAGGTCGTCGAGTACGCGCACGAGTGGCCGAAGGGCTCCGTCATCTTCGGCAGTAAGCGGCCCGAGAGCGGCCTGAATGTTGCCACCGACTTGCTCGTTTTCGCTGCCGGGTGGTGGCTAGGGAGGAAGCTCAGATGAACCTGCAGTGGCTCTCACTCGTCGGTAACTGTCCGGTCGAGCATTTTCATGTGAACGACCCCACGTGTTACCCCGGCGGCTCCGGAACCGAGCCCGGCGCCCAGAACGGACCGCACCGACACGAGGGGTCGGCCACCTGCCGCAAGGAACGCTGCTGCGGGCGCCAGCCGCCTCCTGGCGCGTGCGTGCGCCCCCATCATCACGTGAACGATCCGAGCTGGAGGCCGGCCTGATGTTCTACTACCCGAATCCGAATCGGCCGCCAAAAAAGTGGTTCCGTGACTGCGTGCGCGGTGTGAGGGCACGCGGCGGCGCCCGGGACGCCGAAGCCGTTTGCGGTGCGGTCTGGTACCACGAGCTCTCGCCGGCGGCTCGGCGACGCATCTCGAGGAAGCGCGAGCGGTGAAGCTCGAGTGGCTCGGTCAGCAGGCCGAGGTGCCGCGTAAGTCGGCGGTGCCCCTGGCGCTCGCCATTGCTGGCCTCGGCCTAATCATTTTCTTTGCAACCCTACGCCAGGTGCACGAGTGAACCAGGGTTGCACCCCGAGTCAGCCCGGCAAACCCGGACCGAGAGGCCCCGCAGGACCCGCAGGGCCTGCCGGCGCGACGGGGGCTGACGGAACCGCGGGAGCAACGGGAGAAGCCGGTCCCCAAGGCGCAGCGGGACCCGGATCAATCCAGCTTCACGACACGACCTTCAGCCCGGTCCTGCTCTACCAGTTCCAGGAAGATCTCCTCGATTCGAGCGGTAACGGTCTGACCCTCTCGGTCGCAGCCGGGTCGACTCGCTTCACTGACGTATACCCTGGAGTACGTGGCATCGTCCTGCCGAGCGGCACGCGGCTCGAGGCAGCAAGCAATAACGTTTACCGTCTCCGCGGAAACATGACCATTGAGGCCATCCTCCATCTCTACGAGTACAACGCGGCGACGAGGATCTTCGTTTCGTGCCAACAGGCTGGTGAACTCGAAGCAGACAACGCGCTCTATAGCGTCGGCATGTTGGACACGGCCAGCCAGAATCTGCAGTGGCTCTCCGAAAGCGGAGCCGGAGTAAACTCGACCTACCAGATCGCTGACCGTAATCCGCTCTACATCTGCCACTTCGCAGTCACGCGAGTCTCGGATGTGGTGCAGTTCTACATTAATGGAAGAACACTCGGAGCGGCGAGCCCGCTACTTATCACGCCGACTGGCGGAACGAACAGCATTTTCCGGGTCGGAGATAACACGAACAGCGCGCCGTTCTGCGCGCTCGCGTCGCTCAAAATCATCCCATCCGGTCTCACGGCAGCCCAGGTGCTTCAAGAAGCTCGGTTTACCATTGGAGGAGCATTCGAGCTGTGAGTCGCTGTGAATCCGTCATCTGCCCTCCGCCGACACCTGGACCCACGGGACCGCCGGGGCCGGCCGGGCCTCCTGGAATCCAGGGACCGACTGGCGCCGCTGGATCAGACGGAACGGCCGGCGCCGAGGGCGCTGTCGGGCGCACGGGACCCTATGGCTCTCCGCAACTTCACGACTTAACGGGCTCACCGCTCGCACTCTGGCAGTTCCAAGACGACATCCTCGATTCGTCGGGAAACGGCTTTCACCTGACGCTCTTCGGTGGAACGCTCCGCTTCACAGACATGTGGCCGGGAGGAATCCGCGGAATCCTCCTCGAGAGCGGGACCATGCTTCGCTACCCGGTCCTCGAAAGCGCGCTCAAGATCACCGGCTCCATCACTATCGAGTGTCTCGTTCGGGTCTGGAATTACGAGGGCGGTACGTGGGCGAGCTACATGGCGAGCGGCGACACCGAGCCGACGAACGTCCAGTACCGGATGGACATCAACCCCGCGAGCAACAATCAGCTCGGGTGGTTCCAGGAGAACGGCGCCGGGTTAGATAACGCGCACATCATCAGTTACGTCCCAGCCTTCACGGATATCTGCCACCTTGCGAGTCGAAGGACCGGCAGCACGGGCCCGGTGCAATTTTTTCTGAATGGCCGCACGTTCGGGCCATCTGCGGTGCTTGCGAATGCACCAACGGGCGGGACGAGCGCGCTCTTCTATGTCGGCGACGCGGACATCGGCTCGGTTCCTGGGGTTCTTTCGTCTCTCAAGATTCACAACTCCGCTCGGAGCGACGCGCAGATCCAGGCCGACGCGCGGTTCTGCCTCCAGAATGCGTACGTGATCTAAAATGAGTGGCTGCACCGGATGCTCACCCTCTCAACCGGGTCCGCCTGGACCTCGCGGTCCGGCCGGGCAACCAGGTCCGCAAGGGCCCACTGGACCAGCAGGAGCTGACGGGGCTGACGGAGCTCCGGGGGCTGCGGGGGCTAATGGAGCTGCGGGGGCTAATGGAGCTGCGGGGGCTGCTGGACCTACTCGCGTTTCTATTCCGATCGCGAACTTTGAGGCTTCGAGCGCCGGCACGCCAGAACTCGTTCAGCGAAACAGCCATCTGCTCGTCGGCATGGCCAAGGGCGAGTCGATCCTCCTGAAAGGTCGGCTACCTCCGAGCTACGACAATACGCTGAACTTGACAGTAGAAGTTCGTGGAATTTCGGCGACGGCAGTGGCCGGCGACGTCGTGATCGGACTCGAGTTTGACTCGTTGAACACCCAGGATTTCGACGCGAACACCTTTGCCGCCGCAGTCGCTGTAACAGCCACCGCGGGAGGCACGAGCGGCGTCATGTTCACCCACACGTTCAGCCTAACTGCGGCTCAGCTCGATAGCACACCGGCATTCGGTCTATTCCGTTTGCAGCTCACGCGCCAGAACGTCGCAGGCGATAACATGACAGGAGACTGGCAGGGCGTCGACGTCGTGATGTACCAGTAAAAAAATGGCTTCAACTGACCTCGACGTACAACCGGTCACTCCGAACACGCCTACAATTTCTCGGACAACAAACGTTCCGAGCATCGAGGCATTTTCCTGGCGAGGCTTCCTTAAGATTACCGCTTACGAAGATTTCGGTGAGGTTTTCACAATCGAGGACAGCGGTGGTTCGGGAAGATACTTCATCTCGGAATTTTCTTCTGTCGGTGACTTTTACATCATCCAGTCCGGCGGCACCTCGAACGATTATTGGATCGACACGTTTGGCGGATGGTCGTTCGTAGGTGCTGCGGGGCGAGTCGCCAACTGCATCGGGTACTTCAGGAAGGCCGGTGGAACATTTGGCTCCACGCCGACCGTCGCGAGCCCGGCCGGGGCGAACAATTTTCTCGCGTGCGGGGCGAGCACTCTTTCACCCGCTTCAACGAATGGGCACTTCCTGATCGCTGGGCTCGCAATTTATAACGTCGAGAAAACGCAGCAAGATTTCATCAACCTCTCGTTCGGGATTTTTCCTCGAATCTTCGCGAATCTGGTTTTCTTCAACTCTGGGCTGATCCCGGGAAGCTTCAACGTCGACCAGAGTGGAACTGGCGGATCAATGACCTTGAACGGTGCCCCAGCCAGTTCGAACGACTGGCCCGGAGTATCTTGGAGGCCGCTTGCTGGTTACGGCTATGGCTACGGCTACTGAGAGGACGTTGACACGGGGCTCATGATCAACGAAATTTTCGCACTCCATGAATCTCTACGAACTCATCCTCTTTTGGGTCCTCTCCCTTCCCCAGGCGTACAAAGAAGAGCTGCCCTCCGAAGAGCGTATGGAGCACGCCCGGATCTTCGCCCAGGCGGTTGCGCGCCACGCTGACTCGAGGGCCCACGCTGCCGAAGCCGTTGCAGTTGCCTGGTGGGAGACAAAAATCTCCTCTCGCATCCAGGCAGGAGAGTGTCGCGTTCCGACCCGCTCGAAGCGCGGCGAGTGCGACTGGCACTACGGCAAGAAACTGTTCCAGGCGCGGAGCTACTTCCAGATCCACGAGGATGCTTCACTGAAGGCCCGTACGCGTTGGAACGAGCTCGTGGGGCTCGAGCCCGAGAATGTGGACGCCTCGGTCGATGTCGCGATGCAGCTACTCCGGCGCGGAAAACAGGTTTGCAAGACCAGCGAGGGGGCCATCAGTTATTTTGCTGTGGGGCACTGTAGGTGGCCTGGCGCCGCAAAACGTGCCGCGACGGTCCGCCAGCTGCTATCATCCGAGCATGGATCCGAGCGAGCGCAATCCGCTCTTCGTCAATAGCTTCGCGAACTTCTACGCGACCACCGTCGACGAAATTAACTTGTCGATTCGACGAGATCGGATCTTCGTTCGCGGAACTTCCAGAGACGAGAAAACCGGCCGACAGACAGAGCTCCAATTCTACGCTGACGAAGTCCTGACCAAAAAAGAGCTCCTGCTCAACCCGCTCCCCGTCGAAAAACTACGTGACCACGTCCTCAAAGTTTTAGGGGCGCCACTAAAAACTGAATGACTCCCGCCGAGCTCCACCGGTGGGCCAGGCCGATCATCTTGAACGGCCTCTCGGACGCCGAGATTTCGGTGGACGTTCCGACGATTTACTTGGCTGTGCATGGCGTCGGCTGGCTCGAGACGAAGTACGGTATTGCATGGACCAACGCAGGCAAGGGAAGCAAGAATTGGGCTGCTGACCAGGCTGGCAAGCCGCCATGCCCCCTCGCCACGAGCTTCGAGTACGTCGATACGCACCCGAACTCGGACGGAACTAGCACGACCTACCGCATCTGCTTCCGTCGTTATACCGACGACGTGCAGGGCTGCTTCGGCCTGATCAAGGAAGAGTTCTTACGGCGGCCGAGCGTACTCGCTGCCGCGCGCGCCGGAGACCTGTTCGGAGTCAGTAAGGCCCTCTACGAAACACGGTACTACGAAGGCCACGGCAAGACGACCGCAGACAGGATCTGGAATCATTACAAGGCGCTCTTTGGAAGCGCCAAAGCCGCTGCGCAAGCTTGTGGCGACCCGGTACCAAGCCTCTACGTCCCGACACCCGAGCCCTGGATGCATGACCTCGCTGCTGAACACCCGACGCTCCGGCGCGGCTCAAGGCATACAAAACACGTCAAGGTCTGGCAGCGCTCGGTCCTGAACAAGGACTTGCAGGAAGTCGGTCTCGACGAGCTCGTCGTCGACGGCATGTTCGGGCCACGCACGGAAGCCTCGACCAAGATCTGGCAGATGGAACGGAAGCTCAAGGTCGACGGCATCGTCGGCCGACTCACGTGGGCGAAAGCCGAAGAGGAGTTCGACGAGGCAGCATGACCGAGCGCGAACTGGCAGATGCTACCTATGGCAAGGGCTGGAGCTCGAAGGTCGAAAGCGATCTTCATGATCTGAAAGAATCGAGCAAGCGTGTCGAAGGCAAAATAGCGACATTCACCAATCGCCAAACCGAATGGTTCGAGGACGATCACAAGTGGAAAAAAAGAACAGAAAAGCGCCTTGAGGCTCTCGAAGCTGAGGACGACGAAGAGGAAATTACGGGCGTCCAGAGTGTCGATGCCCTCAAACGCCGCGCTAGATCCATGCGTGCTCAGAAGCACCGGATGTCCCGAAACCAAAAAATTATTGCTCCCCTCCTTCTTGGTGTAGGAGCAGCTCTGATCGAGCTGCTCCAACACGTGTTTAAGATGGTTCACTGAAAATGAACCGCGACGAAGCCGAGGTCATGGCCGAGATGTTCGCGCGCTTTTTGATGGACCAGCTTCCGGCAAACGAATGGCGAGATTTCGCGCACGGCGCGAGCATCCGGATCATGAAACTCTCGGGGGAAAAGACCTCGAAATCGGGCAGTTACAGGCTCCAGGCTCCCGCCTCCCCCTTCGCCGATACCATCGTGCCGAAGAAGCCTTAAATTCGGAAGATGGTTCTCGTCTTAGTCGTACTTTTGCTGATCATCGCCTGCCTGCTCGTCCTCGCCGTGCCGCCGACGGGGCGAAACTGGGCAGTGATCATACTCTCCGGCGTCGCCTTGGTCGCCGTAGCGATTCAACTGATCAAGTTGCTTTGATCTGTTCGTTCTCAGAAATCCGGATGAGGTCCCGCATGGACTCGGCCGCGCCTTGCGATTTGCCAAGCGCGTAGGTCACTTCAATCCAGAGGGCGATGAGACTCGTGCGGAGCTGCGGGTCGGGAACCGAGCTCAGTCGCTCAGCGATCGCTTGGCTCTCTTCGGGGCTCATAGCGGAGGACAACTTTGCGCGCTCCAGCCGAGATCGCGCCAGCCCCCGTTCTCGAGCCGCCACGTGTTCACGATGAATGCGCTCTGGGTCATCCCGCTGTAGTAGGTCAAGTTCTCGGCATAGTTCCGGGCGTCGCTTTCGCTCTTCCATTCGGGGCCCTTCACGAACGCCGGAACCCAGTGCGGAGGAGGGTCGCATCGGTAGACGAAGTAGTAGTACCAGTTCACCGGAATCAGACCTTTCGCATCACGAGCCAAGCGAGCGCACCGAGTGCAGCCGCTCCAAGCACGAACTTGCCGACGTTGCTCTTGGCCGCTGGGGTGGTCGCGGGAACTGGTGCGGGCGTTCCTGGACCGATAGGCGGCGGCCCGCCGTTCGGCGGTGGAAGCGGCGGCGGACCGGGCGCGCCGAACCGCGGCTGCCGCGTGACGTCGTAGAGAACCTCCCCGGTCGTGTCGTCTCGCACGAGCTCGACCGGCAGGGCGCCGAGCCCAGGGAGCTGGGCAATCTCAGGGTCGATGACTGCGTTCGGTGCGTCCCACACGGCCGACACATCGACCCGACACCCGATGCCCGCGGGAACCGAACTAAAGTTCACGTCGCGCCACGGTTGCGCCGCGCCCATCTGCGACCCGAGCGCCTGCATGGCGGCGCTCACGCCTTGAGGCGGGATTAAATTGCACGGGACCGGCGCGTTGAAGCGCGCCGTATACCGGTGATTCTTCGTAAGTCGGACGACCGACGTCGAGAGCGGCTGGCCGAGGAACTGAAGCATCATCGCCTCGGCTGAAGGACT
>Ga0075433_10000252_pt1 | contig 31035 bp, 28 predicted proteins | sample RhiMethybrSRZTD2_FD_75299 | JGI IMG/M metagenome (GOLD analysis project Ga0075433, IMG submission 75299) | Populus rhizosphere microbial communities from Tennessee, USA - Rhizosphere MetaG P. TD hybrid SRZTD2 | ecosystem: Host-associated > Plants > Roots > Rhizosphere > Soil | place: USA... | reverse complement strand
CAGACGCGAAGCGCGTAGTTTGCGGTTCGAGGTTCGGGGTTCGAGGTTCGAGGTTCCAGAACCTCGAACTTCGAACTTCGAACTTCGAACTTCGAACTTCGAACCGTTCTACTCTTTCTGCTCGCGGCTCTGTCGCAGGTAGTGCGGACTGTAACTGAGACCGTACGATGTTTTCTGCGTCGCCTCGGCTTTGTGCTTGTTGAACTCCTGCCGTGACTGCTCGATTGCTGTGATCTCGCCGGCCGTGCATTGGCGCATCGTGATCGCCTCGCGCGGCACGAAGAAGACCTGGCCGATGGGAATGCTCTGCTCCATCGTGATCCCCTCGCCCGGCTGCAGCACGTAGCGGAACTCGGTTTCGTGCGCGTACCAATCGGTCTCGACACGCACGGCCAGCATCGGTGCCATCGGCCGCTCGATCATGTTCAGGATCGGCGAGTACACCGTGTCCCACCCCGATGGCGTCTGGAAGTTCGTAGCGCCGCGAAGGGCAATGGCCCCCGATGGCGTGCCCATGTCTTCGGGCACGAGGAACGCACGCATCACCGCGAGCGCGGCTTCGCGAGTCAACATCGGCGGGCCCACGAATGTCACGTCCTCTTTCATCATCCCCACCGCACCGAGCGACATCGTCATCGTCACCTGATAGATCGGCGTGCGCTTGCCGTCCTGGGTCTGCAGGTAATAGACGAACCGATAGCGTCCGTCGCCTTCGAACTCGACGTAGACCGATTCTTTCGGCTCGAGCGGCGCATACACCATGAAGCCGAGCGCACTGCCCGCTTCGAGCACCGGGCAATGACGGGCGTGCTGTGGCAGCAGCGGCCGCGAGCTCTCACGCTTGGGCACGAGCCCGACGCCGGGCCGCCTCATGTTGGGGAACAGACGGACTTCCATGAGCGACATCCTATGCAACTCAAAACGTGAAAATCAAAGATCCGGCGCCGGAGGGGGAACACGGAGTTTCACACAGAGGCCACAGGGCACACAGAGCCCGTCACGGCTGGGCGCCGGCCGTTGGCCGGCGAATGGATCGAGAGGAGAGGACGAACCCGAGCGCCCTGAAGTGCGGTGGCGTTCGGGTTCGTCCTCTCCTCTCGATCCATCCCCGCGCGAAGCGCGGGCCACCCGTGACGCCTCTGTGCGCCCTGTGGTCCCCGTGTTGAAACCCTGTGCGCCCTTCTTGGCCATCAACTCGCGATCGCACTGCGGGCGCACCAGCAGCAGGTTATCGAAGGTGGTGAGTTGACGCTATCCCTTCGTCGCGTGAAACACGGCGCGATCCTGACGGTACGCGCCGGAGAGACTGTTCTGCCCGCGAAGACGATGAAGGACGGCGCGTGCGCCGCGATGGATCGCCGACCGCTGCGGCGTGACCGTGCGGACGCTGGTGAATCCGCACGACTGCAGCATGCCTTCGACGGCGGGAATATTGGGACCCCACCAGTTGGTCGGATCGCCGTTCAACTCGCGGCCCGGATAGAACGCGACGGCGGGTCTGCGAATGCCAATCATGTCCACCACGGTCTCGAGCACCAGGAGCCGCCGCGTCACCGACGCGAGACGCTGCAGTGCGAGGAACGGGTGCGGCAGGTGGTAAAGCACCCCGAGGAACAACACGACGTCGAAGACACCGACGCGCTCGGGCGAGATGTCCATCACGTCGATCTCCATGTCCTCGACTCGCGATCCCAGCGCCGCGCGCGCGAGCTCGAATCCGGCCTTGGTGCTCCACGTCGGACCGCGCCATGCGAACAGGTCGGTGGCCAGCACGCGCGCCGCTCCGCGTCGCTCGGCCTCGAACGAGAAGAAGCCATCCCAGGCGCCGATGTCGAGCACGGTGAGCCCGGCGAACGACGAGGGCAGATCGAGACGCGCCAAGCGGATTGGCGTGTCGTCGACACCTGGCGTGATCACGCCGTGTCCGAGGTCGATGGAGTGGTACCAGCGAATAGCGTCGACGCGCGCGCGGAGGTCCCCAACGCCGCTCATGCAGACATTCTAGGCCCCAGGGCCCAGGGCCCAGGCCCCAGGCCTCAGTGCTGATCTACGCGCTGCGTTTGAGCCTCCGATTTGATGCGTGAACCTTCCCTGGCCGAGAGGCCTTAACCTTGCCCGGCCGGTTCTGGGGCTTAGGTCCTGAGGCCTGGGTAACTGCGGGGAGCTCGGCGCGTACGATGAAGCGCTTCGGTGCAGGGCCGATGTACGTGAAGGGATAGCAGGTAATCAGCGTGAGCGTCGACGACGTGGTCGGCGCGAGCACCTGAATGTCCGTCGGGTTGACGATCTTCGTCTCGCGGACGCGGTAATCGAACTCCATGTCAGCCGTCTTGAATCGGATCACGTCCTTCGGGCGGATGCCGCCAAGCCCACGGAAGAACGTGTCGCGATGCGCAGCAAACACACTGTTGCCGCCGCGCCATGGCAACGGCGTGTCGGAGAGATGGCCCACACCCAACAGCAGGGCCGCGGTCTCGTCGCCTTCGAGCACGACTGACGACAACCCGAGCCGCGGGATCTCGATCACACCGATCGGATTGCCCGCCGCCGGCGCTCCCATGACAGGCGCATGCGTGGCGGTCGCCGGCGTGTTGATGCGCGGAAGCTCCGTGCGGTAATCCGATTGCAGTGATTCAGGCGTCCACAGCAGGATTCCGGTCACGAGCGCGGCGGCCAGACCCACGACGACGAGGACGAGCCCGATGAGCCGCAGGAAGATCATCGCGACCCGCTTCCGTCCGACACCGTCGCACCCGCCGCTGGGATGTAGCCCGTGCGCGTCCGCACTTTCAGCTTGCCACCGGTCGGCCCTTGAACCGTCACATGAACCCGACGCAGACGGCTGTCCCCGTTCGATTCAGGCGGCGCGTATGCGAGGGTGTACCGGCTTCTGATGTCGGCGGCAATCGTGCCGAGCACGCCACCCACCGCAGACACGCGCGACGGTTCGAACGCCAGGCCACCAGTGGCCTCGGCAAGACGGCGCAGCGCCTTCGGATTCTGGTCGCGGCTCAATGGATCGAGCAGGGCCACTGAATAGATCACGACGTTCGATGCCTGGACCTGGCGCAAGACCTCGTCGAAACTGCGATGACTTGCATTGTCGCCGCCGTCGCTCAGGATGATGAGCGCGCGCCGTTCGTGAGTGCCGTGACCGAGTCGCTCGAGCGTCACCGCGAGCGCATCGTGAAACGCCGTCCGACCATACGCACTGAGATTGCGCGTCAGAGCGGTCCGCAGTTCACCAGCATCGCTGGTAAAGCGGCGATCGGGTGGCAACACAGCGGCCACGCGCTCGTTGAATGCAAGCGGCAGGAACTCGTCCTCGGGATGACTAGCGAGTGCAAAGGTCTCGATTGCGGCGATCACGCGGCTGCGGTTTTCAACCATGCTGCCGCTGCTGTCGATCAGCAGTCCAATCGTCGCCGGTGCGTCCTGCTCGGCGAAGAAGCTCACGTCCTGCGGACGGCCTTCTTCGAAGATGTGGAACGATTGCTGTGGAAGTCCGCCCACGAACCCGCCGCGTCCATCCGTCACGGCGATGTCGAGGACGACGAGATCGGAGTGAGCCGAGAAATGTGGAGCGTCCTGCGCGATGATCGCCGAGCCGCCCGCCATCGCAAGAGCGGCGATCACCAGGATGAGTCGTCGCATGGTGTGCCCTCTTAGGATTCAACCACGATCCGCGACGTGCGTGGAGAGTGGCCCTCCACGCACGTCGCGCCCGGCTCATCTACGTCGGCAGCCCCGCCGCGTAGATGAGCCTGTCATATTCAGTTACGATTTGCGAAGCAGCTTCACGCCGAAGCCAGCGGTGGCAATGCCGCCCAGGAGCAGCAGCGCCAACGGGCTTGCGGTCTGAGGAAGCCGATCACGAGTCGAAGCCTCGGCCCGCGGCCCAACCGGCTCGGACTGCGCCGGAGCAGGCGCCTGTTCAGCCTGAGCAATCTGCGACTCCGCCTGCGCACCTGCGTCCGGCAGGCCCTCGCCGTTCACGACATCAGATGACTCGGCGAGTGGTGGTACGTTCACCGACGATTCGGTTTCGGTGACCGAGACTTCAGCTGCCGGCTGCGCGATCCTGTTCAACGCCTCGAGCTCTGCCTTCGAGTAGATGAACTCGTAACCGGTTCGCTCGCCCATGTACCAATAGGTGCCTACAGCAGGCGGCGCGCCAGCGGCCGTCTCACGGAAACGGATCTCCGAATCCTTCGGGGCATCAGGGCGCGTAGCCTGAACAGTGTGCAGCAGCGCGAAGCTCTCGGTTCCCTGCTTATTGGCCACCTGGATTACGTTCCGGCTCGTATCGGGGTTGGCGATACGGAACATGTAGGTTCCGGCCGGCAGCGTCATTCCTGGCAGCGCAACGGGCTGGTTGAACGTGAAGTACGTCCGCTTGTCGGACGTGAAAGCGTTGGCGCCACTTGCCAGTGCACAGACAAGCACCACCAACACGGATGCGGAAGTTAACCTCTTCACCATGCTGGTCCTCCTGCGTGTGGAGGCTTCAAGTTGCCTGCCGTTCACAGCGCAGCAGTGGAAGCTATGAGGCGAGTGTCGGTTAACGCGATGAGCTCAGGCGGGGCGCAACGGCTCAGTGCCAATTCGTCGCGAAAGAACGATACGGCGGGCCATTCTTACCTCACTCGGCAGTGAGCTCGACCGAGGAACTACCTGAACGCGCGAATGCGCACGGCGTTCTCGCTCAGCCATGCGCGCACGTCTCTCGCGAGCGCGTCGGCGCACGCTTCCCATGAGTTCGACAGTGGCTTCTTTGCCGGCTGACGCAGGTCGCGACCGCTCAGGCCGAGGCCAACGAACGCGCGCCTGTAGCAGGTGAGCGGTCCGGTTGGATAGGCGGACACCACACCGGCACACAAGCCGACCGACACCGTCACCTCGATGTAGCGTTCGGTGGTGGCAATCGCCACCGGCGTCGCATAGACGTTGTCGTCGAGGGCGTGCAGAGCCGATGTCAGCTCGACGTCGCCTCGCCCGCGGTTCAGCACCGTGATCACGACGTCGGCATCCTGCGCCGCGGTCGCGACGCGCACGTCGCTGGCGATCAACGCCTCGCGCACCAGCCGCTGTGTCTCCACGAGCGCGTGCGTGGCGTCGGTGAAACCCTCGACGACTGGAAGGGTGATGAAGACAGCGGGACGGGACGCCTCCTGCGCGCGAGCGGCGCCGACGGCGACGAACACGACGAGCGCCGCCACTAAACCGTAACGGATGGCCGTCGAAAATGCTCGCATTTGCGCCTTCTGTGCGGAGGAGCAAAGGGCTACTGCCAGGGTTGTACCATGCTAGGCTTCGAGCGCACTCTTCGCGCACAGTCCGACGCAGGTGGAGATGAGAAGCGTGGTGAAACGGTCCGCGGTCGCCGTGTGTGTGCTCGTGGCGGTGCTCGCGAGCGTGCCGGCGCAGGCGCAAATCTCGTTGGCGGGAAACTGGAATCCCTTTCGCAACCACGAAGACGAACAAGATCGCGGGCCCGGTCCCGATCTCGGCGACTATCTGGGCATCCCGATCAACAGTGCGGCGCGGCTCTTTGCGGAGAGTTGGGATGCATCGCGGTTGACGCTGCAGGAGCATCAGTGCCGCGTTCATGTGGCGCCATACATTTACCATGGCCCACTCGCGCTTCGAATCTGGGAAGAGAAGGATCCCGAGACCCAGCGCGTCATCGCCATCAAGAACTACATCAGCACCTACGAGCAGACGCGGACGATCTGGATGGACGGCCGCCCGCATCCATCGGCGTTCGCGCCCCACACCTTCATGGGCTTCTCGACCGGTCGATGGGAAGGACGTCAGCTCGTGGTCACGACCACGCACCTCAAGCAAGGCTGGCTCCGACGCAACGGTGTGCCGGAAAGCGATCAAACGACGCTCGTCGAGCGATTCATTCGGCACGACAAGATCATGACGCACGTCGTCATCATCACCGACCCCGTGTATCTCGCCGAGCCGATGATTCGCACCACCGACTTTCAGATCGCGACCGACGACAACACGAACTGGACGTGGCCGTGCGAGTACGTCGAGGAAATCTCGGGTCGCGCGAAGGGCGAGGTGCCGCATTACCTGCCCGGCGAGAACCCGTTTCTCAAGGAGTTCATCGATCGCACGCATGCGCCAGCCGTCGCCGCCAAGGGCGGCCCGGAAACGATCTACCCGGAGTACGCGGAGCAGCTGAAACGCGCGCCCGCCGTGAGCAAGGCTGAAGCGCCGCGCACCAGCCAGGCGAAGAACCCTGACACGGGCGCGCTCGACGTGCTGCAGGTGTCAGGCAACGTGTATCTGCTGGCCGGCGGCGGCAGCAACGTCACCGTGCAGGTCGGTCCCTCGGGGTCGATCATGGTCGATTCGAAGTCGCCGGCGATGACCGACAAGATGCTGGCCGAGATCAAGAAACTGGCGCCGACGACCAAGCCGGTCCGATACGTGCTCAACACGAGCGCCGACGCCGATCACGTCGGCGGCAACGAGAGCCTCGCCAAGGTACTTGGGTCGGCCGCGAGCTGGACGATCATCAATACACCCGGCGCGTCGCAAACGGCGGTCAACATCTACGCGCACGACAACGCATCGGCTCGCATGAGCCAGCTGCCGTCGGCCGCGCAGCCAACCGAGACGTTCGTCGGCGATCAGAAGGAGTTTTACTTCAACGGCGAGCCGGTGTTCATGTATCACATCGCCGCTGCGCACACCGACGGCGACAGCATCGTCTTTTTTCGGCACTCCGACGTGGTCGCCACCGGCGACATCATGCGGACCGACAGCTATCCGGTGATCGATCTGCAGAAGGGCGGCAACGTGCAGGGCGTGATCGATGGCCTGAATATGGTGCTCGATCTCGCCGTGCCCGCGCATCACGAGGAGGGCGGCACCTACATCGTGCCCGGCCATGGGCGCATCTGCGACGAATTCGACGTCGTCGAATACCGCGACATGGTCACGATCGTTCGCGATCGCATCAAGGCAATGATCGCGAAGAAGATGACGCTCGAGCAGGTGAAGGCGGCGCGGCCCACGCTCGATTACGACTCGCGCTACGGCGCGGCCACCGGTCCATCGACGACGGACATGTTCGTCGAGGCGGTCTATCGCAGCCTCGCGAAACTGGGTTCGTAGGGGCGGGTCTTCAGACCCGCCTTCCACCTACGTTACTGGAACGGCACCTCGCGCTTGTAGGTCTTCCCGGTCAGGTCGGTTGCCGTCAGCCGGACGCTGCGGATCCGCGTCGCGCCGCGGAGAAAGCGTGCGCCACCGGCCCCCGAGAATCGATCGAGCAGGACTTCGCGGTTCGATCCAGCCTCGATTCGGGGAAGGTTGGCTCGGTACGGCGACAGCACACCCGATGGCACGAGCTCGACGACGCCGTCGACGAGCGCAGAACCCGCCTTGTTCTCGATCGTGAGGTAGGTCTGCGACACGATGACAAGGACGGGCGCCTTGGGATCGTCATCGAGTGGGCGACCGCAACCCCCTGCGAGCGCGACACACAGAACAACCGATGTGAGGGTAACGAGGCGCGACGTGAATCCCGAGAGTCGACTCATGACAGCTCCCTTCGCAAACTGGTTTCCGAAGAGTGCTTATCGCCGCCGGTATGAACGGTGCCGCCGAATGACGGGACGTTATTACGCCCGATCGACGACGATGTCAATGCTCGGTGCCTCGGCGCCTCTGTGTGTCGTGATCGCGGCCTCTACTCCTGACGGAGCGCGACGAGCGGCTCGACCTGCGCCGCGCGCCGGGCGGGCACGTAAGACGCCAGCGCCGCCACTGCGCACAGCAGCGTCAGCACGATGCCGTACGTCGTCACATCGGCGGGGGTCACGCGGAACAGGAGCGTGCCGAGCGATCGCAATAGCAGCAACGAGCCGGCCACGCCGATGACGACACCGACGGCCACCAGCCTGAGCCCGCCGCCGACCACCGATCGCTTCAGGCGTCCCAGCTGCGCGCCCAGCGCGATGCGGATGCCGATTTCTTTCGTGCGCTCGGCGACGACCACCGCCAGGAGTGCGTAGAGGCCGAGCGAGGCGAGCAGGAGTCCGCTCAACGCGAAGGCCCCCGATACCATCGCGTTCAAGCGCTCACGCGCGACGCTGTCGGCAAGCGCGCCCTCGAGCGTCTGCACCTTGGTCACCGCAAGATTGGCATCGACGCGGCGGATGAGCGCCAACACTGACGACGACACCGCGCCGGGCTGCGGTGTTCGAACGAACAACGTCATCCCGATTTCAGGCATCTGGCGATGACTATAGAAGACGGTTGGCTGGGCGTTGTCCCTGACCGACCCCTCGCTGACGTCGCCGACCACTCCGACGATCGGCAGGTACGGGTTCTTGTCTTGCATCCACACGGTGAGCGATTCGCCCAGCGGATCGACGCCCGACAGATACTGCTTCACGAACGCCTCGTTGACGATGAAGCTTTGCGTCGGGCTGGATTCGTCGGCCGCCGTGAACTCGCGTCCGCGAACGACGGGAATGTGAAGCGTTCGAAAGTATCCCGGCGTCACGACGCGAATGAGCGTGGCGGGCCGTTCGGGCGCCGGCAATTCTGGTGTCCCGAGCCGGTGGAACCAGCTCCCACCGCGCGGACCTCCGATCACAGCAAGGCTGTTCGCCGCAGCCGCTGCGTCCACGCCAGGAAGGTTGCGAACGGCGTCGACGGTTTCACGATAGAACGCGATCCGCCGTTCGGGGTTGTAGCGCGCCGGCGGAAGCACCACCTCCATCGTGAGCACATCGCGCTTGTCGAATCCGTTGTTGGTGGCATTCAGCGCGATCATCGTCCGCACCAGGAGGCCCGCGCCGCACAGCAGCACCACCGTCATCGAGACCTGGCAGACAACCAGGACCTGGCGGATGCGCGGCGAGTGCGCGACGCTGATGCCGCCCGAGCGGATGGACGCCACGATCGATTGATTCGCCACCAGGACGGCGGGCACGATACCAACGACGACGCCGGTGAGCGCCGAGAGCGCAAACGCGTAGAGCAGCACGCGCCGATCGACGAACAGCTCTGGCACGCGCAGAAGATTCGGCGGTGCAAAGGCTACGAGAGCGTCGAGGCTCCAGTGCGCCAAGGCGATGCCCAGCGCGCCTCCAGCGACGGCCAGCACCATGCTCTCGACGAGCAACTGGCGGACGATCGCCACGCGCCCTGCGCCAAGCGAGGTCCGAATGGCGATCTCGCGACGGCGCGACGCCGCGCGCGCGAGCAGCAGATTCGCGACGTTGAAACAGGCGATTGCGAGCAGCACGCCGACGGCGCCATAGAGCACGATCAGCGACGCGTACACTTGCCCGGTCAACTCCTCGCGCAGAGGCACCAGCGTGACGCCGCTGTCCTTGTTGAACTCGTAGGTCGACGCGAGCCGCCGCCCGATGGCGTCCATCTCCGCGCTCGCGGCGGCAACGGTGACGCCGGGTTTCAGCCGGGCGACGACGTTCATGAATCGACCTGCCGTTTGTCGCCACGGCTGGTTGCGATCGAGCCCGAACGGGCTCCATAGATCGACGTCCTGATACAGGAACCGGAAATTGGCGGGCATGACGCCGACAATCTGGAAGGGGCGATCGTTCATCTGGATGATCCGGCCGATCACGTTGGGATCGCCACGGAACCGGCTTTCCCACAACTGGTGACTCAACACAACCACGCCGGGTGCCTTCGGTCGATCGTCCTCCATCGTCAGCGTGCGGCCGAGCAGCGGTTTGACGCCGAGGGTCGGAAAGAATTCCGCGGAGACCGATTGCGAATTCACGCGCAGCGGCTCTCCAACCCCGGTCAACGTCCCTTTGAGCGACCGCCATGCGGCAAAGCCCTGGAGCGTGTGACTATCCCGCTGCCAATCGAGCCAGTTGCCCGGCGAGACCACGTTGCGCAACTGCCGCACGCGGCCGCCATCTGATCGGGGAAAGGATTCGTAGACAGTGACGAGCCGATCGCCGTCGGGGTACGGCAGCGGGCGCAGCAGCAGCTGATCGATCACCGAGAAGATCGCGGTGTTGCCGCCGATGCCAAGCATCAACGTCAGCACGACGGCGGTGCTGAATGCCATGTTCTTGCGAAGGCCGCGGGCCATGTGTTTGACGTCGCGCATGATGTCCTCGAGGAGCCGCCAGGTTCGTGCATCGTGGCCCCGCTCTTTGTGTCGCAGCACGCTGCCGAAACGCCGATGCGCTTCGCGCTGGGCTTCATCGTCGGCCATGCCGGCGCGCACGTACTCGCGCGCCAGCGCGTCGACGTGAAACGCCATCTCCTGCTGCATGTCGTCGTCGCGCGAGTGCCACGAGACGAGCGCGAGCAGGCGGCGAATGAATCGAGGCGGACGAAACGCCACGTCAGACCCCCTGTTCCAGTGCGCGAAGCACTCGCGTGACCGCTTTGGAGAGACGCAGCCAGGCCTCGTGCTCGGCCTGCGCCGCCGCGCGCCCCTTGCGCGTCAGCGAATAGAATTTTGCCTTGCGGTTGTTCTCCGTCGGCCGCCACTCGGATTCAATCAGGCCTTGCTCTTCCAGCCGGTAAAGCGCGGGATAGAGCGACCCTTCTTCGACTTTGAGCACATCCTCGGACAGCTGATGCAGCCGGGTCGCGATGCCGTAGCCGTGGTTGGGGCCGGTGCCGAGGCTCTTGAGGATCAGGAGGTCCAGGGTGCCCTGGATGAGATCGAATTGCCGTACCGCCATGTCTTCCCTAGACGATCTAAGGAAGCAAATGGTTGCACGCCTTCCCTCAGACGGTCCAGGGGAGAGATGGGCCGCCTGAAGGCGGCCCCTACGACCTAGCGCTTGGGCCAGCCCGCGGGGGGCACCCAGGGCCCCTTGTTCGGGCCCACCTCGTCCGGCCGCCCCGCCGGGAGAATCTTGTCCGTTCTCGCGCGCACGTAGAGATGAATCTGGCTGATCTGCTTGTCCTCGAGCAGCTTGTCCCAGGCCTGCATGCCTTTGTCGGCGCGGCCTTCGCGAACGATCTTCAGGAACTGGGCCGGCTTCAGCTTGGCGTTGGGATCGGTAAGGTTCGGCGCGTTGGTCGTACCGACCGCATCAACACCGTGGCAGCGATAACAGTACACATGCCACCACTTCCATCCGTCGTAGACATCCTTGTAGACCTCGGTGCTCGGCTGTGCGTGGAGCACTGGTTGCGGGGCGGTCACGATCGCGGCCGCAAGAGTCGACAGAAAGAGAGCAATCGAGCTCCACGTGAGCGCGCGTCCGCTCATGGCTTCGACACCGCCTTTCCTTCAATCAGAGGAACGTTGTAGTCCTTCAGGATCTTCGTGATGTCACTGCGCCTGGCGGCGATCACTTTCTCGAGCGTCGCGAGGAGTGCGTCATTGCCTGGCTTCACACCCATCGACATGTCGAACGCGAACGGCAAATCACCTGGCCCCGATGGCACCGGCACCATCACCAGCGGAACGCTCTGGCGCTGCACGTAGTAGCCGGCCGTTGGGCCCCATACGATCGCCACATCAATCTTGCCGCTCGCCACCGCATCGACGATGGCGCTCGGCGGATTCTCCGCGGAGTAGAAGGTATTGAACCCCACCAGGTTGCCCACCACTCCCCGCTTCGACAACTCGTGAACCGGAGGAGGATTCTCGTAGTCGTTGCCGAGCAGGTGCACGCCGATCTTCAGCTTCTTGAGAATCGGATCATCCAGCGACGAGATCCGCGGGCCCTTGTCTCTCGGATAGACGAACACGTACGTCGATCTGAAGTAGGGCTTGGTGGTACGTACGAGGTCGTACTCCTTGGGAACCGCGATGACGACCTCGCATCGACCTTCTTCGAGCGTCGCGTTCATCGTGTTCCTGATGAAGCCGCGCCGCTGTCCCCACCAGATGTACCGGGTCGGCTCGCCGAGTTCCTTGGCAATCAGATCGGCGATCCGGTTCTCGAAGCCCTCTTGCTTCTGGTTCGAGGCCGGCATGTTCTCGGGATCGGCGCACACGCGAAGAGACTTGGGGCTCGCCTTCGTCGGAGTCTGCGTTTGCGCGAACGTGACGTTCGCGCAAACGAGACATACGCCGATGAGAACCGCGCGCGACACCCTCACGGAAGGGCGAACACCGTGAGCACGCCGCCCTGGTTGCTGAAATTCGCGAGATCCTTGAACGCACCGATCGCGCCGAGGCCAGCGGTCGGATCCTCGAGGCTCATGTCGGCAGCGACGCCGATGCCCGACCATCCGCCAACACCCGAGAGCACGGCGATGTACTGCTTGTTGTCGGGGCCGACATAGGTCATCGGGTTGCCGATGATTCCGGACGGCGTCTTGAACTTCCACAGCACGTTCCCGCTCTTCGCATCCACCGCCTTGAGCCACCCTTCCATCGTGCCATAGAAGACGACGTCACCGCCGGTCGAGAGCGCGCCGCCCCACGCCGACAGTTCTTCCTTGATGCCCCACACCTTCTTGCCGGTCGTCGGGTCCCACGCAATGAACTCGCCGCGATTGCCACCCGGACCGGGCTTGCTCACGACGATCGCGCCGACGTAGGGCTGACCCGCCTGGTACTTCACCTGCACGCCCTCGTAGTCCATACAGAGATTGTTGGTCGGAACGTAGAAGTAGCCGGTACGCGGCGAGTACGACACCGGTTGCTGATTCTTGCCGCCCATCGCCGACGGGCAGATGTCTTTGGTGTTCGCCTTGGACGTGGTGCGCTTCTCAGGATTCTCGACCGGCTTGCCGGTCTTCAGATCGATGCTCTTCGCCCAGTTCACAGCGACGAATGGCTCGGCGAGCAGCAGTTCGCCATTCGTGCGATCGAGCACGTACGAGAAGCCGTTGCGATCGAAGTTCACCAGCGTCTTGCGCATCTGACCCTTGATGTTGAGATCGACCAGCACGTTCTCGTTGATCCCGTCGTAGTCCCACGCGTCGTGCGGCGTCTTCTGATAGGCCCACGCCGCCTTCCCGGTGTCGGGATTCCGCGCGAAGATGGTCATGGAGAACTTGTTGTCACCAGGCCGCTGATCGGGATTCCACGATCCGGGGTTGCCGGTGCCGTAGTAGAAAAGATTCAGATCCGGGTCGTAGCTGTACCAACCCCACGTGGTGCCGCCGCCACGCTTCCACTCTTCGCCCTGCCACGTTTCAACAGAGCCCGGGAATCCAACTTCCGCTTCCGGCCCCGTGCTGTACATGCGCCAGACCTGCTTGCCCGTGTTCACGTCGTTGGCGGTGACGAAGCCGCGCACACCGAACTCTCCGCCGGAAATCCCCGAGATGACTTTGTCTTTCACGACCATCGGCGCCGACGTGACCGTCTGGCCGTTCTTGTAGTCGCCCTGCTTGACCTTCCACAACTCTTTGCCGGTGGCCGCATCGAGCGCGACCGTCGTGGTGTCGAGCTGATTCATGAAGATCTTCCCGTCGGCGTACGCCAGCCCGCGATTCACGGTATCGCAGCACGCGACCGGAATGACTTTCGGATCCTGCTTCGGTTGATACTTCCACTTGACTGGTGCGCCCTCCTTCGAGAGATCCAGCGCGTAGACGATGTTCGGGAACGGTGTGTGCACGTACATCGTGTTGCCGACGACCAGCGGGCCGCCTTCGTGTCCACGGAGCACACCAGTGGAGAACGACCACGACACCTTGAGGTTCTTCACATTGCCCGTGTTGATCTCGTTGAGCGAGCTGTAACGGGTGGATGCCGGATTCTTGTTCGGGCTCGCCCACTCTTTGTCAGCAGCGGCGACGGGCGATGGCGGCGGCGACGTCGCTGGCGCCGACGACGCGCCATCGGTTCCAGGCGCCTTGGCCGGTTGGGTACAGGCACTCATCATCAATGCGAGGGATCCCACGACCATGAACAGCCTCAGTGGTCTCATATGTGTCGCTCCTGTGGGCCGCCTGAAGGCGGCCCCTACGTACCTGAAGGCGGCCCCTGCGTACGTGGGGGGGCCGGCCCCTACGTACGTGGAGGCCGCCTTCGGGCGGCCTTGTGATGTCAGCGGTGCTTGGCGTTCCCGCGCACGTTCTTGTCGACCCAATTCAGCATGATGTCTGCGATCTCGAGATTCTTCTTGTCGAGCATCATCATGTGCGTGACGCCGAGAATGCCCATGTCATCGAGCTTCAGATACTCGGCTTTGGCGGTGCCCTGCTTCGACGCCCGGCGCGCGTTGATTGCGGTCACCGTGTCCTGACACACGGGGCTCGTCGCCGTGTAGTCGCCCTTTACCGCGAGATAGGGAATGTTGTCGAAGTCCGCGGCCGTCAGTCCGCTGTTCGGCAACGAGCAGGAGCCCTCGAGCGTGACCAACCCTTTCAGGAGATCGAGATGGCCGTGCTCCTTGAGGATGCGCGTCATGTGATGGCCCATGATCCCTGACTGCGAGTGGGTGACGACGATCGCGCCGCCGAGCCGCTCGACGAGCGCGGCCAGGTTTTGCGGCGTCCAGGTGTTGGCGGGCGACAGCGCTTTCGGGTCGCAGGACTCGCACGTCGACCCGGGCAGAGTCACTTCCGCGTTCGGCACGAGCTGCTTGTAGTACTCGAGCGCGTAGTAGGGGTTCGATCCGCCTGGTGCGGGACCGATCGAGCCGGTGCGCGACACCAGCTTCTGATCCACCGCGTCGATCGGGAACAATGGCGCGACGTGCTGATAGGCGTCGGGCTTGGGGTTGGGATCGCGGGTGTCGGCATGCGGCACCAGGGTTCCCGTCAGCACCGTCGATCCGTTCGGCACCAGATGACCGAACCACGCCGTCCAGGCGCCGTTGTCGGTGATGCGGCCGAAGGCCGGAAGGATCTCGGCCGCGCCCTTCACGTTGCCGCTGGCCAGACGGCCCTCGCCCTCGTGAATCACCGACTCATCGAAGCCGGAACGTCCCCGCCCCGCTTGATCGACGACGTAGCTCGGCACGCCATGTCGAACGAAGTAGGGATACCAGCCCTCGCGACCGTCGGGCGTCGCTTCGAGACACGCGCCGGTGTGCGACGAGCCATGCACCATGATCACGGGCCATCCACCCCCGTATTTCTTGGCGGGGATCTGAAACTGCACGTACATCTGGCCGATGGTGATCTGCTGCGGTGTCGGCGCCGCCGGCGGCGGAGCACCCGGCGCGGCTGGCGGCGCGACCGTGGCGTAGTCAGTGACCTTTTGCACGCCGCCGACGAAGAAACTGCCCTGATCCTCGATCACCAGCGGCCCGCCAAGAAACTTCTTCGCAGACGGACTCTGCCCGGAGATCCCGGCCACCATTCCAACCACGAGGACGGCCACCCAACCCTGACGTCTCATCGAATCCTCCTTGCGACCGGCGTTCACGTACGAGGCACCGCGGCTTCGAGGCCGATCGCGGTTGCAGTTGTCCGACACCTATGAAGAAGGGCCCGAGACCGCCCAGGGAAGGGCTCGTTAATACCCCCGATCCGGAGTGGCGTCAACCACTCCTTTGGGGTACTTCGATAAATCGACGCGTGCATGAGCTTCGCAATGAGCCGCGCCCTCTAAACTAGGAGCATGCGCAGGCAAGAAGGAGCTGCGCTCGACGAACCGCGATGCCGACGCTGCGACGCCCGGATCCGCTCTGGTACAAGGATGCTGTCTTCTATCAACTGCACGTCAAATCGTTCGTCGACAGCAACGCCGACGGCATCGGCGACTTTCCGGGACTGACCTCGAAGCTCGATCACCTCTCCTCGCTTGGCGTCGATTGTCTGTGGCTGCAGCCAATCTATCCATCGCCCTTTCGAGACGATGGCTACGACATCTCCGATTACACCAACATCCATCCAAGCTACGGGACACTGGACGACTTCAAGAACTTCCTGGGGCAGGCCCATGAGCGCGGACTGCGCGTCATCATCGAGCTGGTGCTGAATCACACCTCCGATCAGCACGCGTGGTTCCAGGAGGCGCGCAGCTCGACCGACAACCCTCGCCGCGACTGGTACGTCTGGAGCGACACCGACGACCGCTATCGCGGTGTCCGCATCATCTTCATCGACACCGAGCTCTCCAACTGGGCGTGGGATCCGGTGTCGAAGGCGTACTACTGGCACCGGTTCTTCAGTCATCAACCAGACTTGAACTACGACAATCCCGCGGTACGGGAAGAGATCTGGAACGTGATGAAGTTCTGGCTCGATCTCGGGGTCGACGGGTTTCGCGTCGATGCCGTGCCTTACCTCGTCGAGCGCGAAGGAACCTCGTGCGAGAACCTGCCGGAAACGCACGTCGTGCTGAAGGAATTACGCGCCCGGGTCGACGCCCACTTCTCCGACAAGGTACTCCTCGCCGAAGCCAACATGTGGCCGGAAGACGTGCGCCCCTACTTCGGCGACGGCGATGAGTTCCACATGTCCTTCCACTTTCCGATCATGCCGCGGATGTTCATGGCGCTGCGGCTCGAGGATCGAAAGCCGCTCATCGACATCATCGAGCGCACGCCGAGCATCCCGGACACCTGCCAGTGGGGATTGTTCCTGCGCAATCACGACGAGCTGACGCTGGAGATGGTCAGCGATATCGAGCGGCAGTACATGTGGGACGAGTACGCAAAAGACCCGCGGGCGCGAATCAATCTGGGCATCCGCCGGCGGCTGGCGCCGCTGATGGACGGCGATCGCCGCCGCGTCGAGCTGATGAGCGGTCTACTCCTGTCGCTGCCCGGCAGTCCGATCATCTACTACGGCGACGAGATTGGCATGGGCGACAACGTCTATCTCGGCGATCGCAACAGCGTCCGCACGCCGATGCAGTGGAACAGCGGTGTCAACGCCGGCTACTCCACCGCCGATCCCGAACGCCTGTGGCTGCCGCTCATCTCGAACGCCGTGTACGGCTATCAGGCGATCAATGTCGCCTCGCAGGAGCGCAACACCACCTCCCTCCTCAACTGGATGCGGCGCGTCATCGACGTCCGCCGCTCGACCCACGCGTTCGGCCGCGGCTCGATCGAGTTCGTCAAGCCGGACAACCATCGCGTGCTGGCATTCACGCGAACGCTGAATCGGGAGGTGATCCTGGTGGTGAGCAATCTGGCGGGAACGGCACAGGCCGTCGAGCTCGATCTCTCGGCGCTGGCCGGCGCCATTCCGATCGAGATGTTCGGCCACAGCGTGTTCCCGCGGATCGGCCTCGATCCGTACGTGATGATGATGGGCCCGTACAACTTCTACTGGTTCCGGCTGCGTTGGTTGTGAGCAATAGGGACGAAGGGAACAACTCCGTCTACTCCGTTACCGTCGATGGCGCAAAACATCGTGGAGCAGCAGAGCACACTCTCTGACGCATTACTCCGGCAGCTGATCGCCGTCGGCCAGGTCGATATCCTCATCGGCCTGCCGACGTTGAACAACGCCGCCACGATTCTCGACGTCGTACGCGCCGTCCACCTGTCGTTCACGCGCGACTTCCCGCGGCTCCGTACCGTGATGATCAACTCCGACGGCGGATCGACCGACGGCACGCCCGACGTCATTCGGGCGGCGTCGTTCTCGGACAGCGAGATGGTACAGACATCGCACCCGCTGCGCACGCTGCATCGCGTGCTGGCGCCGTACCACGGCCTGCCCGGCAAGCACACCGCCCTACGGACGATCTTCGCGGCCGCGGAGCTCACGCAGGCCAAGACGCTGGTCGTCATCGATCCCAACGGACCTGCCACCACGCCCGATCGCGTGACCGAGCTCGTCGGACCGATCGCACGCGGCGACGTCGATCTGCTCGCTCCACGCTACCGGCGCCATCCGCGTGACGGCATCCTCATCACGCAGTTCGTGCGCCCGCTGGTACGCGCGCTCTACTCGATCGGGCTCGATGAGCCGCTCGGCGCGGAGTTCGCCTGCACGGGCCGCTTCTCCTCGCACTGCCTCGAACAGAACATCTGGAGTCATGAATCGGCACGATTCGCCATCGACCTCTGGCTCCGCACCGAGGCAGCGGCTCAGCGTTTTTCGATCGGTCAGATCTGGCGGCCGATGACGGTGCCGCCTGGTGCGCGCGCCACGCTGCGCGATGTGGTGCGACAGGTCGCCATGTCGCTCGTCGAGAGCCTCCGCGCGCACGAGTCGTTCTGGCTGACGGCGAGTCCGATCTCGGAACTTCACACCTGGGGCATCGACCCGCTCGACGCCCCCGAGCCGGCGGCGTGGGACTACCTGGCGCTGGCCGATCAGGCGCGGCACGACATCGCCGAGATCACCCCGCTTCTCGAAACCGTGCTCGAGCCAGGACTCTTCGTGCGGCTCAAGGAAGTGACCGCGAGCACCCAGCTTCAGCTCGACGACGAGCTGTGGGTGAGAACGGTGTACGGCTTTGCCACCGCCATCCGCCACGGGCGCGCCGCGGTGGAGCACCTGACTGACATGTTCGTGCCCATCTACCTGTGGCGCGCGTCGGCGTTCATGGCGCACGCCGGAGCCGAGCCGCCTGGCGCCGTGCAGCGGCGGCTCGACTCGCTGTGCGACACGTTCCAGCGGCTGAAGCCAGCGTTGGTTGCCAGCTGGTCGAAGAAGGGCGAAGTGTGAGGTCCCGATGATTCAAGAGATCGCGGATGCGCTCGTTCAGTCGTGGAACAACTTTGCCGAGGCGTTCGTGCTGTTCGTCCCGCGGCTGGTCGCGGCGGCCATCATCTTCGCCGGCGGCTTCATCGTCGCGCTGCTGGTGCGTCGCGTCACGCAGCGTGCGCTCGCGTGGCTGCAGTTCGACCGCCTGACGCTGCGCAGCGGTGCCACCGAGATGCTGCGGGCGGCCGAGCTGCCGACCGCGGAAGTGCTCATCGCCAAGATCCTGTTCTGGATCGTGTTGCTCGGGTTCACGGTGTCTGCGGTCGACACGCTGCAGTTCGGACCGTTCCAGGGGCTGATGCAGGAGTTCTTCCGCTTCGTGCCGCGCTTTCTCGTCGCGCTGCTGGTGCTCTCGCTCGGCTTGCTCGTCAGCAACTTCCTGTGGCGCGCGACGCTGCTCGCCTCGGTGAACGCCGGTCTGCCGGGTGCGCGGCTGCTCAGCGGCGTGCTGCGTGTGCTCGTGATCGCCATCGGTGTGGTGATGGCGCTCGAGCAAGTCGGATTGGCGACGGCGGTGGTGTTGACGGCGTTCGCGATCACGTTCGGCGCGCTGATGCTCGGGCTCGCGATTGCCTTCGGACTCGGCGGTCGCGACGCCGCAAAAACGCTGCTCGAGGAGCAATTGCGCGCCAAGAGGCAGCGCGATACCGACGCCGCCCCGCACCTCTGAAACAGACCATGCCGTTTCCACGCTCGAGCGGCGTGCTTCTGCACCCGACGTCGCTGCCGCGCGGCGCCGGCATCGGCGACCTCGGTCGAGGCGCGTTCGAGTTCATCGATCTGCTGGCCGCAGCGCGACAGCGCGTCTGGCAGGTGCTGCCGCTCGGCCCGACCGGCTACGGTGATTCTCCGTATCAGTGCTTCTCGGCGTTTGCGGGCAACCCGCTCCTCATCAGCCTCGACGGCCTCGTCGAGCAAGGGCTGCTCGATGCCTCACAGCCATCGGCTGTGTTTTTCTCTCTCGATGCGCGCACTGTCGACTTCCCGGCGGTGATCGCTCACCGCCGCCAAATGTGGCCGCGCGTGCTCGATCGATTCGACACAACTGCATCGGCCGCGACTCGGGAGCGGTTCGATCGCTTCTGCACTGCGCACGCACATTGGCTCGATGACTTCGCGCTGTTCATGGCGGTCAAGGGCGCGCACGGTGAGGCGCCGTGGACGAAATGGGATCGCGATATCGCGCGGCGCACGCCGGCCGCGATCGCCAGCTGGACGGCCCGCTGCGCGCGCGAGATCCGCCAGCACAAGCTCACGCAGTTTCTCTTTCACGAGCAATGGCAACACGTGCGTGAGGCGTGTCGCGCGCGATCGATCGAGATCATGGGCGACCTGCCGATCTTCGTCGCACACGACAGCGCCGATGTATGGTCGCGGCCCGAGCTGTTTCAGCTCGACGAGAACGGTGAGCCGCTCGTCCTCAGCGGCGTGCCGCCCGACTACTTCAGCGCCAGCGGCCAGCTATGGGGCAACCCGCACTATCGATGGGACGTGGTGCGGCGCACGGGCTATGCGTGGTGGATCGAGCGCGTGCGTGCGCTGCTCACGCTCGTTGATCGCGTGCGGATCGATCACTTCCGCGGGTTCGAAGCGTCGTGGGAAGTGCCGGCCGGTGAGACAACAGCCATTCGCGGCCGATGGGTGAAGGGTCCAGGCGCATCGCTCTTCGAAGCGATGCAGTCGGCGTTGAAGCTCGAACGACTGCCGTTCGTCGCCGAGAACCTCGGCGTGATCACACCGGAAGTGGAATCGCTGCGCGAGCGCTTCGGATTCCCAGGGATGGCCATCCTGCAATTCGCGTTCGGCACCGATCCTCAAGCACCGACCTTCAAGCCTCACAACTACCCGCGGAATCTCGCCGTCTACACGGGAACGCACGACAACGACACCACCATCGGATGGTGGACCGGCGACGTCGGACACAGCACGCGCAGCGATGAGGAGATCGAAGAAGAGCGCGCGCACGCGCGGCGGTATCTCGGCAGCGACGGCCACGACATCCACTGGGACTTTATTCGCGCGGTGCAGGCCTCGGTCGCCGACACTGCCATCGTCCCCGTGCAGGATCTTCTGGGTTTGGGCAGCGACTCGCGATTCAATCGCCCCGGCACCGCGAGCGGCAACTGGCGCTGGCGTCTGCGCCCAGGTCAACTCGCGCACGAGACGATGGAGCGGCTGGGCCTGTTGGCGAGAACCTACGACCGGGTGTAAAGATACTCGCGTGGAAGCGCAGGAAGGAGATCAGCATGCGTAACGGGATCGCGACGTTCGCACTGTTCATCGCTGCCGGAGCCATCGCCTTCACGCAGGCGCCATCGCCATCGCCAACACCGGGGCCGATGTTCGAGGTTGTCTCGATCAAACGGAGTGCGGTTCCACCGCCCGGCACTTTCGTGAATCCGACCGTCATTCAGCGGCCTGATGGTGGGTTTACGCAGACGCGTGTTCCGATCGGCTCGCTCATCGCCCGCGCGTACCCGCTTGGTGCGCCAATCGACATGGTGGGTTTGCCCGAATGGGGCATGCGCGAGTATTACGACGTCAGCGCGACATCGTCGCTGACAAGGGCGACCGCCGAGGACCGCATCGCCATGCTGAGGGCGATGCTGGCCGATCGAGTGAAGCTGCTCGTGCATGTCGAGAAACGCGAGCACCCCGTGTACGACCTCGTTGTCGCTCGCAGCGACGGAAAACTCGGCGCTGGGCTGACACCAATCGACGCCGACTGCGCCGCAAAAGCCGCCGCCGATCGCGCGGCCGCCGAGGCGGCGCTCAATGCGGGCACGCCTCCGCCGCGTTCTGGGTTACCCGACTTCAACACGCCGCCGCCCCCCTGCACGCTGCGCACGGTCGCCCTTGCGTTGAAGGATCGCCAATTGAAGCCCGGCACGGGCGGCGATCTCATGGAGGGAGAGGCGACGATGGAGACGTTGGCGATGGGGCTGCGAATGTCGACTGGCCGCCTGATCGTCGACAAGACGGGCCTTCGCGGTAGTTACCGGATCAACATGCTCTACGACATGATGGGATCCCGACGAGGACCCGAGATCACACCCGCGCCTGATGCCGTGCCGACGGTGTTCACCGCGATACGCGAACGGCTTGGTCTGAAGCTCGAGTCGTCGAAGGCCGAACTCGACACTCTGATCATCGATCGACTCGAGCGGCCGTCCGAGAATTGACCGCGATCGCGCGTGACCTGACTCAAAAGCGTTGATCGTCGGCTGACGGTCCGTAGAGCGCGGGCACTTGCGCGCCCATTAACCGCAGATACACCGTCATCTGCCCGCGATGATGCGCCCAGTGATTGATGGTGTCGCGGATGACGATGTAGCGCGGCTGCTCCATCACCACCGTGCCGCCTGCCAGCAGACGCCAGTTGGTCATCAGGTGTTCGTCCGACGTCGACTGCAACGCCTCGCGCGCACCGGCCATCGCCTTGTCGAGCGCGGCGATGTGGTCGCTGTTCGTCTTCAGCGGCTCGCGCGCCGGCCTCGGCCCAGCGGGGTTGATGTCGAGCTCGGGCTGGTTGACCATCATCGTCACCCACGACGGCATCGTGGCCACCATGTCGGCGAGATGGCCAAAGATCATCGATCGCTCGTGCGGCTTCCAGTCGTGCTTGCCTTCCGGCAGGCGCTCGAGAGCTCGGCGCGTGCGTTCTGTTTCCGCTTCGAGCTCTTCCAGGATGAATTGTGTCAGCTTCATGAGTCTTTCATCGGGGTGGCGCGATCGATCACTATCACATCGCTGGCGCTGTTCTGTGACGTTCAGTTCGTGCTCGGCGATCCCCGCACGCACGAGCGAAGAGAGTGCCGCGCCTACCTGCTCGCTTTCAGCTCCTGATAGACCTGCCGTACGAACCGCTCACCGGTCGTGCCAGCCTGCTGAACCTTCGAATCGAGATCGGCGGTGACCTTGGCCGCGACGACCTCGTCCTCGCTTTTGCCTTGCGCCACCAGCGGCGCGACGCGATCGCGAACGGCGAGCACGAGATCGCGGTGTGCGACCACAGCGCTGCGATCGACCGTCGGCCCGTGGCCGGGGACGATCTTGGTGCTGGGCCCGGCGCGGCCGATCACTAAGCCAAGACCGTCAATGAGCCCCTGCAACGATCCACCGTTGTTGCGATCGACGTTCGGATACTGGATGGAACGATAGAAGTCGCCGGTCATGATGATGTCGAGACCGGGAAAGTAGACCATCGTGTCGCCGTCGGTGTGCGCGCGAGGCACGGCGATGAGCTGCACTTCTTCGCCATTCATGAAGAGCGTCAACCTATCGCGATAGGTCTGCTTCGGAAGACCGACCGCCGCCGTCGGGACACCAGGCTGCCCGTTGGCTTGCGGCGCCGGATGCGCCAGCCGGAAGCGCAGCTCCTCGCGCGCGATGATCGTCGCGCCCATCTTGCCGAAGTTCTCGTCGCCGCCGGTGTGATCGCCATGCACGTGGGTGTTGACCACGAACTTGATCGGCTGCGGCGTGATCTGCTTGATCGCCGCCGCGATCTTGTCGCTCAACGGCGCAAACTGCGTATCGACCATGAACACGCCGTCGGGGCCGGTGAGGACGCCGATCGTGCCGCCCTGGCCGTCGAGTGTGTAGAACTTGTCGGTGATCTTGTTGGCCTTGATCTCGACCTTGCTGAAATCCTGCGCCCCTTGCGCGTACACCAGGGTGGCAACCAGGATCGCGGTGCAGGTACCGACGACGGTGCGAAGCGATGTCATTGAATGCTCCTTGCAGACGTGAACGACGCGCGGAGCGTACACCACGACTCTCGCCGGGGCAACCGCCCCAGGAGGGGCCGCCGTCATCTCGGTGAGCGCTTTCTCTTCCGCGGTTTCGGACGCCTGGGGATGATGCCGAACCGCGCGTCGTTGCGTGCGATTCGGTTCGCAACCGCTTCCATCGTCGACTCGAAGTCGTCGTGAGTCGAGTCGATGAACAGCCACTTTCCAAGCACCCGATGCGGCACGAGCGCCGGAAACTCGGCGCGAATCGACGCGTGACGTTCGCGATCGGTGCAGACCAGAACCCCGTGCCACTTCCAGCGGCCGGACTTGGTGGGCTCGACGAGCACCAGCATCTGACGCTCGTGCAGATACACGGCGAGCCCACCGAACATCCTCTTCGTGAAGAACGTTCGATGCGCTGCGAAGGGCTCGAAGATCCACTCGTGATCGAACGACTTCTCGGTCATCAGGTCGTGCCTTCGTGCTCTTCGTGTCCTTCGTGGCTCAGCGCAGCGGCAACCAGATTTCCGTCCTCAACTCCGATGGAGGCACGAGGCGCGCATCGTTCAGGTAGGCTTCGACGCACGGCGCGTCTGCAGCCTCCTCTCCACTTTGCGGCAGCCACGTCCCGTACAGCCACGTGTAGGCGCGGCCGAGCTCCGCGTAGGCACCGATGTGGTACGTCACCGCATAACGGCCGCCGCGAATCTCGCGCCGCTGGAGTTCGCCGCTCGCGGTCCAATCGTCCGGAACGCCGAGGCAGGCGTCGGCCCGCAAGGCATCGACAGGCACGGCCGACGGGTCGTCGTAGTAGATCCCGAACGATTGCGCGGACGACGCCACCACACCAAGCGCTTCCATCATGGCCGCGAGCCGTCCGAACGTGGTACCTATCGCCTGGTAGTTTCCGCGGTGCGGGAGCGCGGCAACCGCAATCGGTGGCTGCTCCCGTATCGTCGTCTCATAGCTCGTCTCGGTGTCGACTGTTTTCATCGCATTCTCCGTTCTCGGCGTGTCAACGAACGCGGCCCGATAGTGAGCCGGCGGGACGCCATAAGCCGCCTTGAACGACCGTGTGAATGCCTCGTGACTTCCGTACCCGGCTCGACGCGCGATCCGCGATACGGGCAGATCGCCGGCAATGAGCTCCACGGCAGCGCGGTGCAGCCGGAGACGACGCACAGTGTCGGCGGCGGTCTCTCCCTGCATGGCGTGGTAGATCCGGTGGAAGTGGTAGGGCGACATGCAGGCGACGTCGGCCAGACGCCGCAGGTCGAGCGTGTCGTCGAGGTGATCGGCGAGCCATGCGAACACCCGTTCGAGCCGAATCGCGTAGTCGCTGCGAGTCGTCGGTCCGTTCATGCCGGAATCGTAGACGGACCGACTTGATTTGGGTTGCGATTCGTTGACGATGTCCGTCTGCCTCGAGGCGGAAGATATCGGCGCCCTCGCGCGTCTAACGAACATGATGAAACCGACGTTGACCGCCTTCTTGATCGTCGCTCTATCTGTCTCGTCGGCAGCACACCCTGGTACGGCCTTGGTCGCCGACACACGGAACGCGGTCTACTTTGCCTACTGGGGCGGAACCTGGAGGCTGGACTCCGCCGGACATCTCGAGCGCATTCACTCGAACGACTTCCACTTCCTTGCGATCGACTCGACCGGCCGTTTTGCAAATACGGCGTTGCCAGACATGCTACGAGTCACTCCCGACGGTTCCACGCCCGCAATCTTCTCGTTTCCGGAGTCTCCGGCAACCTTTCATACGGACGGCTCGCTCTATGTGGCGCCCTGGTCGATCGGCAGAATCCGACTGGAGCGGATAACCCCCACTGGAGGCAAGAGCCTGTTTGTGGACGCGACCATCGATCCGCGCCTGGCGCGCACACCCGGGCGCCACGAAGGCGGAGTGCTCGCGATCGCATCCGGCCCCAACGGATTCCTGTTCGTCTCCGATGGGGCGTCGATATGGCGCATAGACGCGCGCGGAGTGGTCTCGCCCGTTGCTGAACGCATTGTCGTTCCGGATTGCGCGTCGGACTTGCCCGCCGAATTGCCAAAGCCGCACATTCGAAGTCTGGCTGTGGATACGACAGGCGACGTGTACGCTGCGGCCATCGGCTGCCGCGCCGTGCTGCGGATACGCGCGACAGGCGGAATCACTTCAGTGTTGCGGGCGGAAACGCCATGGTCTCCGAGCGCGGTCGCTCTCGCGCACGGGGATCTCTATGTCCTGGAGTTCGACAATGCTTTGGCCGAGCGTCCGGCGGACGGCCGTCCGCGGATCCGCAAGCTGTCACGTGATGGCCACGTTACTATGCCAGTCGTTGTCGACAAAGCTCAGCGCAGGTGACACGACACGTGCGCGCGTCAGTTGAACGAGATCAACTCTTTCTCCTTCGGCCGCTGCATGCCTTTCTCGTGGTACTCCTCCCAGATCTTTGCCCACGGGCGCCCATACATGTCGGGCACTTTGTACGGAATTACAGTGCCGGCGACCACCGGCTTCGCGCGCCCGTCCACCGGGAAGATTGTCTGGATGCACTCGATGAAGGTGTAGGGATCTCCCTGCTCGAAGCCGCTGATGCGCTCGAGCGTGCGCGTCATGCGAATGGGCTCCACGAAGGCTTCCGGATCGTAGAAGACACCTTCGTGGTCGAGACCGATGAACGTGCCGGCAGGATCGCGGTGCGGCGTGTAGATCTCGATCGCCTGCAGCTTGCTGGAGAACTCGGGATTGCCGTGCACTTTCCAGCCCTGCACGTTCGACGTCCACGTGATCAGCGCGTCGCCGTCCCAGAACCCAATCGTGTCGCCGTACCAGTGCGGCACCTCGGCGCCCAGATGCGGACCGCCACCGCTCATGTCGAACGAGCGGCCGATGTGAACGTTGGTGATGAAGTTATCGGCGTCGCCGGCGAGGAATTGCACCAGCGTCGGCGTGACGATGACTGAATGCGGCTGGTTGGTGACGGCATGGTAGTGCCATCGCCGCATGAAGCCTTCGGGCCAACAATACTGCGCCGGCCATTGCGGCGCATTCGAGTGGGCGTCGTGATACGCCTCCTGCACCATCCGCTGCTTGTACTCGTCGGTGAGGAGCGAGAGCAGCGTCGGGTACTGACTCCAGAGCAGTTCGGCGTACCAGTTCTGTCCGCGGTGCCAGACGTAACGCCCGCTCCACTCGCCGGGCACGGTGGCGTAGGTGTGTTGCGTTGGTCCGCCGCGTCGGCGCGCTTCATCGAGGAGCGCTTCGTAGTGGGCTTGCGCCGTTTTGAATTTGTAGGGGCTGACCATCCCCTCGCGCGGGTAGTCGCGATCGCAGTAGCCCCACGCCGCCGAGGCCGGCGGCGTCTTCCCGATCATCCCTCCACGCCACTGCTGCTCGAGACCATAGGGACTGTTGCACCGGAAGTAGCGTTTGTCGCTCCAGAGCGCGCGATCGGCGTAGAAGTCTTTCGACGTGAAGACGTCCACCTTCAGCGGCTCGATACCGTTCGGGGTCGCGCCGTCGCGGGCCGCGCCGAGGAATCCCTTGAGGCGATCGCCGGTTGCGCCACTATCGAGCGGACCGACGAGCCAGTGTCGTTCGGGGTAGCCCTTGATCTCTTGCGGGGGGATCGCTTCGATGTCGTCGGCATTCCGCCACATCTCCCAGGGGATGGCCGGCGCCACGGGGGCACCGCGGCCGACGCTGGTAAATGCGGCGGGTGGCGCGGCAGTCCGCACGCACGATATCGACATGGCGAGGAACAGTGCGACAGCCGCGGCGCATCCGATCTTCACGACGTTCATCTGCAACATGGCCGCACATCATACTCGGTGGTGCGCTACTATCTCGGCATCTCTGGAGGATTGAGCCGTGCGCACAACTCTCACCATCACGTGCCTCCTCGTCGGCGCACTGGCAGCGGCCGCTCAGACGCGGCCGGCACCTGGCACGCAAAAGCCGGGGATGGCGCCGCGTCCACCACTCCTCTTCAGCGAGCTGTGGAAGCTTCCACCTTATGCGGGCGAGCAGACCGACGAGAACACACGCGTGACACCTGCCGTCGTCACCAACCCAAACCTCGAAGTGAAGCTGTATGGATCCGACGCGAAAGTCATTCGCGCCGCGACGCACGAGGAGCGCACCGATTTGTGGAATGGCCTCGCTACGTCGCCGACCGCCGTGACATTGCGCGACCGTCGCAATCTGCTCGACCTCACCGAGGCCGCTCGTCTTCGCTGGATCGTGAGGACGAACGCCATCCATTCGCTTCACCCCGTCGTCAAGCTCGCGGACGGACGGCTCATCGTCGGCGATCGTGAGATCACCACGCACGGTGAGTATCTGACCGTCGAAGTGGCTTTCAGCGGCATGCGCTGGTACGGGCTCGATCCCAACAAGGTCGTCGTGCTGACCGAGGTGGTCAACCCGGACCTGCGCCGCGTCGACGAAGTCGGGATGGCGATGCTCTCGCCCGGTGGAGGACACGGCATTGCCGGATCCGCCAACCTGTCCACCGTGGAAGTATTCGCGTATCCACAGCCGCGGTAGGCGGTGACAGGTCGGGGACAGGCCCGGGTCCGTCGCCGACCTGTCCCCATACTAGGCGTCAATGTTTCCGGGCCGGGCGGCGTATTTTCGCAGAGCGCAGTGTTTTTGAGCCTGGAAGCGGTGGATGCTACTCTCTGGCAACCGGCGGCACTATTCCTTACGATGGTTACGGTGGCAGCATAGATGCCGATCACTATTTCACGGAGGCAGGAATGATTGGGCGAATTCTCGGATGTCTCGTCGTGTGCGGGCTGGTGGCCAGCGCCTCGCTGCAGGCTCATCATTCCCTCGCCGGCGTCTACGACATGAAGGCGGAGAAAGAGTTGAAGGGGTCCGTCGAAAGCATCAAGTTCTCCAACCCCCACGGGTCGCTGACGATCAAGGTTAAGAACACGGATGGCACGGCCACTCCATGGGTCTTCACGCTCGGCTCCGCAACCGGTCTCGCGCAGCGCGGCGTCGGCCCGACCGGACCGAATGCGCTCCATTCCGGGGACGAGATCAGCGTGAAGTTCATCCCTGCGAGGAACGGCAGTCCGTTGGGCTTCCTCAAGTCGGTGACCTATGCGGATGGACACACCATCCAGATCTCGGCTGGCAACGCCAACGACTAGTCAGCAGGGATCGTCATGGCCTTTCGACAAAGACGGATCGTGACGAGAGTCGCGATCGGCGTCGCGCTCGCGGTTGCCGCGATGGCGACGGCCAGAGCGCAGGCGCCGCCTGGCGCACAAGCGCCCGCAGGCGCGCAGGCGCCCGGCGGTGGACAGGGTCCCGGTCAATTCCGTGAGCCCGCGGCACCGTATCGTCCCGCAGCCGGCGCGAAGGATCTGCGTTCGGTGCTCTTCAACTGGACCTGGTATCTCGGCATGCTGCGAGGTGTCGACGAGCACGAGTTGATCGTCTCGCTCGAGTACCAGGGCAAGGGCACGATGCAGGTGGACGGACAGCCCTGCACGCTGACGAAGTATCGCGTCAGCACGAACTACCAACTCCCTGGTCAGCGCATTCAGTACACCTGCACCAGAGCGAACGGTCAGCCGTACTCGGCGGTTGAGGTACTCAGCGAAGGGTACGCGTGGAACGAAGACATCCCCGGCGCCGAGATCATCTCTGGAAAAGGCAAGGCCACGCCGATGCCTGCCGCCGTGCAGGAACGGATCATCCGCTTCTGGGCGAGCCCGCAAGGCGCGCCAAAGGCCGCGATCATGGCGGCGGCGGACGTCAACAAAGAGTTGGGTCCGAATCCAGGCACGCTGCTCAAAGACAGTGAGACGACCGTCGGCAAGACGTCGCTCACGTGGGAAGGCAGCAAGCCGGTTGTGACGTTCCCGATTCCCGGCCTTCTTGATGCAACTGCCACGGCTACGCTCGACGCGAAGTTCATGGCCGAACGCGTGGTGGTGAAACAAGGGGCGACGACCACCGAGTTCACTTACAGCAACTACGCGGATTGGAACAACGCGTTGAACAAGGTCGAGGCCTGGTACGCCGGGAAGATGACCGAGAAGAAAAACGGCGTGACCGTTCGCGATCTCACCACGACCGAAACGGAAACAGGCAGCGTGTATGTAGTGATGCCCGTACCGGCGAGCGTGAAGAAAGCGATGAAGCCGACGACGCAGCCTGCTGTGATGGCTCAAGCGCTGCCCGCACCGGGTCCAGAACCGACGCCACGAACGGCCGACGGGCACCCTGATCTCACGGGTAACTGGAATGCCGCAGGCATGAACTGGCGCTATGGCAATCGCCGCTGCGGCCCGACGCAGGTCGAATGCACGCGCGCGATCAATCAGACGATGGACTTCGAGTTCGAAGCGCCGTCACGCTTCGGGCCGAGTCGGCCGCTGTACAAACCCGAGCACTGGGACAAGGTTCAGCAACTGGACATGTGGACCAACAAGGAAGATCCGGTGATGACGTGCCAGCCGCTCGGCATCCCGCGGCACGGCGCGCCGCGCCGCATCATCCAGACGCCCACTGACGTCGTCATGTTCTACGGCCAGTACGCCGATGGCGGCGGCGGGGCGGGTGAATACCGCATCGTGCCGACCGACAACCGCAAGCACGATCCACGTCAGGCAGTTGAGGCCAAGTACTTCGGATATACGGTGGGCCGCTGGGAAGGCGACACGCTGGTGCTCGATTCGATCTCATTCGTGGATTCAACGTGGCTGGCGCGCGGCGGGTTCTTCCACTCCGCCGACATGAAGGTGGTCGAGAAGTTCACGCGTCAGGGGAATCAGATCAAGTACGAGGTCACCGTCGACGATCCGGAGGTCCTCGTGGAGCCGTGGGTGATGACGCCGCGGATCATGCGGCTGAATCCGAATGCCCAGGCAGGCCTGCTGCCCGAGCGCGGCAACTGCGAGGTCTACGAGCTGAAGGACATCTCGTCGCAGATCCGCCACTAGCACGCATCGACGCGGGCGATCTCACACTGTTTCACCAGCGTGAGGTCGCCTGCAATCACCGCCTCTTTCCTCGCTCGACTCCACGATTTCTCTCGCACTCGCGCTTCGACCGCACGCCGAGAGGCCTGCGTACGGATCCGACCTGTCGCCACCTTTCCGCTGACAGCCATTCTGATCGCCAACCGCTAGCGCTTCGCCCATCGACTTCGTCGGCTCGCAGGGCAGGCACGTGGCTGCGAACGTCGAGCGTGAGCTGCCCTAGCGTCTTCACTTTCATCGTCGTTCACGGTCCCTTCGGCCGGCTCGCATGGATCCATTGCAATGTGCCGATACAACCGTTCGACGGATCCATCAACATCTAATCCTGCGGGAGCACAATGAGTTTGAAAAACCACCACTCGTGTTGCGTACGGACGTGCGGGCTGCTGTTATTTCTGCTGTCGGCTCACGCGACAAGGGCCCAGACCCCATCGCACTGGACCGGCGTCATCCGCGACGATGCGGAGCAGGCGGCGGGCTCGTCCCCCGGCTTCAGCGTCGTGCGACAGCGCGGCATGAGCGCCGACGGTCGGTTCCTCGTCTTCGACTCGGACCGGACACTCGTCGACGGCGACACGAATGGTGTCCTGGACGTCTTCGTTCGAGATCGACAGACCGGCGCGTTGACGCGCGTGAGCGTCGCGACGGACGGTACCGAGGGAAACTCGCACAGCACGTGGCCGGCGATCTCGGCGAACGGTCGTCATGTCGTGTTTCAGTCACTGGCGTCGAATTTCGATCCGAC
>Ga0075433_10000246_pt1 | contig 31360 bp, 12 predicted proteins | sample RhiMethybrSRZTD2_FD_75299 | JGI IMG/M metagenome (GOLD analysis project Ga0075433, IMG submission 75299) | Populus rhizosphere microbial communities from Tennessee, USA - Rhizosphere MetaG P. TD hybrid SRZTD2 | ecosystem: Host-associated > Plants > Roots > Rhizosphere > Soil | place: USA... | reverse complement strand
GGAAGCGGTTTGAGCAGAACGGCGTTGACGACGCTGAAGACCGCGGTGTTGGCGCCGATCCCGAGCGCGAGGGTGCCGATCGCGACCGCAGCAAAGACCGGCGAGCGCCGCAGCGCGCGCACGCCGTGACGCACGTCGCGGCCGAGCGCATCGAGCCACGGCATCAGCTTCACGTCACGACTCGACTCGCGCACACGCAGTGGGCTCCCAAACTGCCGCCGTGCCGTCGCCTCGGCCTCGGCGCGAGTCATGCCGCCCGCAACGAGATCGTCGACGCGCGATTCAATGTGAAAGGCCAGCTCCTCGTCGAGGGCGCGTTCGACGCCGCCAGGCCTGAACACGTTGGTGAGTCGAGAAAGCCAGGACATCGCTCGCCGCCACTATGCGTGCTTCAGCACGTAGTTCACCGCGTCGGTCGTCGAACGCCACCGTTCTTCTTCGACGCCGAGCCGTCGTCGTCCTTCGGCGGTGATTTCGTAGGCGCGCGCCGTGCGGTTGCGCTCGGTGGTGATCGTTCGCGCTTTGATCCAGCCGGCCTCTTCCATCCGATGGAGCGCGGGATACAGCGAGCCTTCCTCGACGCGCAGCGTGTCGGACAGGTCTTGAATGCGCGAGGTGATCGCGTAGCCGTGCAGCGGACCTCTGCGCTGCAGGATGGTGAGGACGAGGAGAGGCAGCGAGCCTTGAAGCGTGTCGGGTCGTGTCGCCATACCGAGCTAGCTTAGTAAGCTCGCTCAGTCTGCGTCGACGCACCACCTCATGTCAAGCCATGAGGCTCAGACGCCGTTTTGACGTACCGGCCGCCGATCATCAACGCGCCGGTCATCGATCGCGCGGGACTGACCGATCGCTTGGAAGCGAATAGAAAGGCGATCCGCTTCGTTCACTTGTCAGCTTATCGTCGACTCAAAATCATCTCTTTGAAGGATTTGTTCTCGCCTTAAGTTTGATCGCATCTCTCAAGCTCAACTGATGTAGGATGCGCCTTCTAACTGTTGAGCTTTCCTAAGTCACCCGTCTTCTTATGACGCGACTCCTGAATTTGATGAGCACCGTGTGCTCCTTCGATCGTTGTCTTCTCTGGCTCACGTTAGTTGCGACGCTGCTCACGTTGCCATACACCGCGAGCGTTCTGACTCAGGAAGCGCCGACGCTCGTCGCCGGCCACAACGTGAACATGTCGGGAGGGGAACAAGCACTCTCGCTGAATCCGTTCCATGTGCGCGGTGACGTGCTCGGCCGTCCGGCGAACGAGCCGTCGTGCGCAATCTCCACGCGCAATCCGCAACACATTCTGTGCGGAGCGAACGACTACCGCATGGTCGATGTGCCCGGCGTTACGGTGACAAAGCTCGTACGCGATTCGTGGCAGGGTGTGTATCACTCGATCGACGGCGGTGAGAGTTGGGAGAGCACGCTGCATCCGGGGTTCTTTCTCGATCCACAGCCGAGTGTGCTGAAGCAGCTGGACGCCCGTGCCTCATCAGATTCGACGCTTCGATCGGGGCCGGCGGGGCTGGTCTTCGACAGCGCGATCATCTTCAGCGGCCCGGACCGCGACGAGGGCGGAGTGTTCGTGTCGACGTTTTCGGATTTGAACAACAACGAGAACGATCGCTTGCCGTTCAAGCTGGTTCGCACGGTGATCGTCGACCGCGGCAATCCCGGGCAGTTCATCGACAAGCCCTGGATCTTCGTTGAAGCATCCGGGACGACGTGCACGTTCACGGTGCAGACCGAGACGGGGCCGGTCACGCAAACGGTCCCCGGCAGCATCGTCCACGTCATGTACGCGGTCTTCATGGGCAACAACGAATTCCGCACGCAAGTCAAATACAGCAAGTCGACCAATTGCGGCGCGTCGTTCAGCAAGCCCACTAAAGTCAGTGAAACCCTGGACAGCAGCCAAGCCGCCACGTTGGGCAAATCACTCGAGTCGAGGAACAGCCTCCTCTTCGCCGCGTGGCGACGCTTCCTGCGTGTTACCGCAGACGGGACCGTGATCCCCGACGGAATTGCCACGATCGTGTCGTCGGACAACGGCGCGACGTGGAGCAAGCCGCAGGTGTTTACGATCTGTCCCTTTGATCAGGGGACAAGCCCCACAACATTCCGGACCAGCGCGTTTCCGACCCTGACCGTGGACGCCGCTGGCCGCGCCTACATCGCATGGTCGGATCGTGGTCGCGACCCGCAGACCGGTCAGTGTCGCACCACTCCCGAGGGACAACCTCTCGGCGCGGCACGGGTGATGGTGGCCACGTCAACGAACGGTCGGACCTGGTCGACCACTCAGGCGGTCCCATCCACCACCGACGAGCATCAGGTGTTTCCGTCGATCGCATTCACTGCCGGACGACTGTTCCTCGCATGGGTCGACTTCAAGAACGACGCGTCCGGCGTGTACACGCGTCTGGTGAACGAGGCCGACGTGGTGCTGAACAGCCCCGCGATCCGACACACCGGAGACGTGCGCGCGGCGATGGCCACTCCGGGCGCCCTGCCCAACTTCGCGGCCGATGTGGCGCAAGTGTCCAGCTATCTTCACGGTGTCATCCCCGGTCATCAGGGAAAAGTGCAACTGCAGTGGAACGCCGTCAATCGTCGCTGGGCGCGGCGCGGCACGGTGGCCTTCTTCGGCGATTACATCGACATCGGGACGATGCCGTACCTGCCGCCGTCGTGGACGCCGAATACCAAGGCGACGCAGACGCTAGCGAACGGGCAGACGGTTCCTGTGTCACCGCAGGTACTCGTCGTGTGGACGGACAACCGCGATATGCGTCGGGTGCCGGGGCCCGACGACGCCTCCGTGCCGACGCCGTATGTGGTGCCGGCTGGATTACCAGGCCTGGGGCCTGGCCCAAGCCTCTTCGATCCGACCCAGACGCGGCAGGTCTGTACCACCGCGGCCGATGCGTACAAGACAGGCGCAACGAATCAGAACACGTACTCAGCGAGGCTCGGAATCGGCTTCGCCGCCGGTTCACCTGCGAACAACAAGGATATCGGTGGCATCGATCGACGATTCGTCGTCTTCGTGCGTAACGACACCGGAACGATCAAGACATTTCGACTGACGGCGATTCCACCCTCGGGCGCGTTGGCATCCTTCGATCAGTTCGATTCCACGAAGACGACGATTGGCGTACTCTTCGTGCCGCGCTACTCGAGTGTGACGCGCACGGTGTACGTCACGCGCGATCCCGCCTCGCCGACGGGCCCGAATCCCAACGGCACTGCCCGCGTCGAGGTCGTCGAGCTGGTCGGCGGCGCGCTCGGCGAGGCGCAGACGGTCTATATCAACTCGGATCCGAGCGCACCCGACATCGACAGCCCCGATATCGATAGCCGCGAAGTCTTCACGCCTGATATCGACAGCCCCGACATCGATAGTCCAGACATCGATAGTCACGGCTTCCCCGCGCCCGACATCGACAGCCCCGAGATCGATAGTCCCGACATCGACAGCCAGGAACTTCTGAGCCTCGGTCTGCAGACGCCCGATATCGACAGCCCGGATATCGATAGCCCCGACATCGACAGCATGGAAATCGATAGTCCCGATATCGACAGTCCGGACATCGACAGCAGCGCGATCACGGATATCACGTTCAAGATTACGAATACCGGGAACACGACCGCGCAGTACAACGCCAAAACGTTGGCCGCCGGGCGGACCAACGGCGCACACCGTTTCCAGACGATCGTTCGGCGTCGCTACCCGGTGGCGACCGTCGACGCCAATTGCATGGCATCGACGACGACGATGAGCAAAGTTGCGGTGAACATCGTCGATGCCAGGCCGGGCACACCCGATATCGACAGCCCGGACATCGACAGCCCCGACATCGACAGCGCGGCGCTCGACACCGCATCGTTCTTCGTCGCGCCCGGTGAGACGGTCGACCTCGTCGTTCGCGTGCGGAGCCGGACGCTGCTCTCACCCGCTGAATTGGAGACGCTGGTTGACAACGTGGAGGTGGCGGTCCAGCCGGAGGCCGTCGACTCCGTTCAGGCGGCGCTTGGCATCACCGAGCCGCCGGTGTTCACGTCGTTCCTCTCGATCATCACGACGGCAGTTCCGTCGGCAGCGGCCGGTACTCCTTATAACTTTCAGCTTCAGTCGAGCGGCGCCGTCGGCGCCACGACGTGGAGCGCCGATAGTAGCAACCCGCTGCCGCCTGGACTCACATTGACGTCGTCAGGCCTGTTGATCGGCTCTCCCACAACCGCCGGCACATTCACGTCGAGGGTGTTCGTCCAGGATTCGGACTCGCCGCCACAAACCGCGTCACGGACCCTGGCGTTGACGATCACGGCTCAGGGGATCGCCTCCCTCGCGTTCGTCACGCAACCGAGCAACACATTGGTCAACGCGGTGATTTCCCCATCGGTGTCGGTGCGCGCGATCAACTCCACTGGCGCCGCCCTCCCGGGCATCCCGGTCACGTTGAATCTCCTTGGCGTTGGTGTTCTTTCAGGCGTGCTCACACATCAGACCGACGCGGCCGGCATCGCCGTGTTCTCTGGGTTGAGCATCAACACACTGGCCACCGGCCAGCGACTACAGGCGACGGCGCCGGGCTTCGCCTCGCCGGCGACGTCGATTGCCTTCAACACCACACTGCCCGATCTGATTCTCTCTTCGCTGACGCACGCACCGACCGCGCCAACGACGAGCGACACGGTCGTCGCGACTGCCGTCGTGCAGAACGTCGGCACGGGCCCATCAGGGATCGCATACGTGATGTTGCAATTCCCCGGCGAAACGCCTGGCGGCGAGGACACGATGCTGGGGATTCCGCCGCTCGCGCCGGGAGCCACCTACTTCGTTCAACGGTCCATTCCCCCATCCAACCAGGGGAATTACGTCGTCAACGCCACTGTCGACTTCCTGGGTCAGGTCGCTGAGTCGAACGAGCTGAACAACACCGCGCTCGACTCCTACACGGTGGTTCCCACTGCGCTCATCGTCACCAACACGAACGACAGCGGGGCTGGTTCTCTCCGGCAGGCGATCCTCGACGCAAACGTCTCGCCGACTGTGAACCAAATCCAGTTTGCGATCCCAGGCCCCGGTCCATACACGATCACGCCGCAGACGCCACTGCCGACAATCACGGGGCCAGTGGTGATCGATGGAACAACGCAACCGGGGTTCTCCGGCACTCCGATCATCGAGTTGAGCGGAGCGCTTGCTGGCGCTGGAGCCAACGGACTGACGCTGTCAGGCGGCGACAGCACCGTGCGAGGACTCGTCGTCAATCGCTGGGCCGGCATCGGGATTTACGTCCACACGCTCGGCAACAACGTGATCGCCGGGAATTACGTCGGCACCGACGTGGCCGGAAGCGGCGGCGCGCCCAGCACTCGCGATCAGGCGACGAATGTTCTCACCCCCAACCCGACGGCCAACAACATCGGTATCCGATTGGGCGCGCCCAACAGTCGCATCGGCGGTACGACGGCCGCAGATCGCAATCTCATTGCCGGCAACAGCACAACCGGCCTGACGATTTCCCCGCAGTTCCTGGCCGACGGAACCGTGATCTCGAACGGCACCGGCGCTCTCGTACAAGGCAACTACTTTGGTACCGACGCAGCCGGTACGAGTGCAAAACCAAACGGCACGGTGCGACTCAATGGTGGGATTCCGAATCTTCTCACCGGTCAAAGCATCTTGGTGACCGCACCGAACGTCACGATCGGCGGTTCGGCGCCTGGAACCGGCAATCTGATCTCGGCAAACGCCATCGGCATCCACGCCAGCACCGCTTCGGCCAACGTCGGAGGCACGAGTGTCACGCTGAGTGTCGGGTCGTCGGTTGTCATTCAGGGCAATTTGATCGGCACTGACGTCACCGGCAACGCGCCGTTGCCGATCAATGTCGACCAGACCGGCATTACGCCGTTTGGCCGCGGCACAGGTATTCAGATATTCACCCCCGACTCGATGATCGGCGGCACGCCACCGGGAAGCGGCAACGTAATCTCCGGCAATCTCGGCATCGGGATATTCGCCGACGACTCGTACCGCATTACCGGAGGTCAGGCCGTGCTGTTGTCCTCGGCAACGAACCTCATCGTGCAGGGCAACAAGATCGGGACGAATGCCGCGGGGACGAGTGGAATTGCCGGCAGCGGCAGTTTGGGCGGGATCGTCGTGACCTCGCCGAATATTCACATCGGCGGCACAGCGGCCGGCGCGGGTAACGTCATTTCCGGCAACATCGGCGCCGGCATTCAGGTTAGCGGTTACGTCGACGCGAATCTGACGGTCAGCCCGCTCAATACGCTGATTGAAGGAAACCGCATCGGCGTGAACGCGGCAGGAACCGCTCCCGTCGGGAACCGTGGTGGTGGCATCCTCGTCGGCGGGGACCTTCAGCTGTTTGGGGTCACTGCAAACGCGAATGCCGTTATCGGCGGCACGACGGCGGCTTCGAGAAACATCATCGGCGGCAACGGAGCGAGCGGCGCACCGGCGGCGGGGATCATCGCACAAGCGCATTCCATCGGCACACAGATCCTCGGAAACTTCATCGGCACCAACATAGGTGCCGCCGGGATTGGCAACTCGGGTTCGGGCGTTCAAATCGAGGGGGCTGTCAACACCTTCATTGGCGGCACGACCGACACGCCGGGCAGCGGTGCCGGCAACGTGATCTCCGCCAATGCAGACGGCATCGTGGTTTCTGGCGGCAACACCGGAACGATCATTCAAGGCAACATCGTTGGGCTCAACCCGACCGGCACCAACGCGCTCGGGAACAGCTCGAGCGGCGTGCTCGCGTCGAACGCTGGATTCCAACTCGGTGGAACGGATCCGCGAGCAAGAAACCTCATTGCCGGAAACCAGAACGGCGTCGCGCTGAGCAACAACGGCTCCGACTTCGGCGTCGTCATCCAAGGGAACTACATCGGTACGGATATCACCGGCACGATCGGTCGCGGGAATGTCGCTGCGGGGGTATCGGTCGGAAGCGCACCTGGAACAGTCATCGGCGGTCCGTCGTCCGGAGCTGGCAACCTCATTGCCGGAAACGGCACCGGTATCCACATCACGGCAATCAGTCAGCCTGTCGTGAATGGGACGTATAACGCCCTCGTGCAGGGCAACATCATCGGACCGAATGCCACCGGCAGCGCGGCGATCGGCAACACGTTCGGTGTTCGCATCGACAACGACGACAACTTGATTGGCGGGACGACAAGTGGCAGCGGCAATGTGATCTCCGGGAACGTCACTGCGATCGAGATCAGTACGGGGGCCGACCGTAATGCTGTTCAGGGCAATACCATCGGGCTGAACATCAGCGGGACAACGGCTCTTGGCAACAGCGATGGCGTGGTCATCAACAACAACGCCACCAACAATGTCGTCGGCGGTTCGGTCGGGGGCGCGCGCAACGTCATCTCGGGGAACGTCGACGGTGTCGTCATCACCGGCGCCACCGCTACGAACAACCAGGTTCTTGGCAATTACATCGGTCTCAACGCCGCGGGGACCTCGGTCGTCGGAACGGGCACATGGGGTGTCCTTGTCACACAGGGCGCAACCAACAACACGATCGGCGGCAGCGCGTCAGGAGCCGGCAACGTAATCTCGGGTCAAACGCAGGCGGCAGTCGGCCTCTCGAACGGCGCGACCGGCAACGTCGTCAAAGGAAACCTGATTGGGCTGAACGGATCGGCGAGCGCGACGCTGGGGAACACCAACGGCGTGGTGATTCAGCAAGGCTCCGCCAACAACACGATCGGTGGACAGGGCCCGCTGGAACTCAATTACATCACCGGCAGCACGGGGCGTGGCGTCACGATTCAGGGGACAGGCACCGGCAATGCGGTTGTCGGCAACGCGATCTTCAACAACGCCGGACTCGGAATCGATCTGGGCGCCGATGGCGTCACGCCGAATGATGCGAACGACGCCGACAGCGGTTCCAACGGGCTGCAGAATTTCCCGGTGATCACATCCGCCACATCCAGCACCGTTTCGGGAACACTGACCAGCACACCGAACACGACGTTCACACTGCAGGTCTTCGTCAACGCGACGTGCAATGCGTCGGGCTTCGGTGAAGGCAACGCACTCGTCTCGACGCTCAACGTCACCACGAACAACGTTGGAGATGCCACGTTCTCCGCGGGAGTATCGGTGTCCAACGGCACCTTCGCTACGGCGACGGCGACCGACCCGAATGGCAACACGTCAGAGTTCGGTGCGTGCGCCCTCGTCGGTGGCACTGGATTCTCCGGCACGCTCCTCGACGCATCGGGCGATGCGCCTGGTTTCCCGCAATCCGACATCACTCGAGGAACGGTCACCGTGCAAGGGGGAAACGCCACGCTGAGGATACGGTTCGCGCAGCCGTTCAGCGCCGAAACCGGCGTGCAGTTCATGCTCGACACGGATCAGAGCGCTGCAACCGGAAATCACGGCACCGACTCGCTGTGTGTCAACGACAACGGCGTCATCGGAGTCGAGTACATCGTCGACTTTGGCCCCGGATCGGTGACGTCGATCATCGATGGCGGCGACGGTACGCAGGCCGGCATCCGGGCGTTCGTCGGCCCCGGCTGCAATTCGTTTGGCGGTGCTACGTTGACGGTAGCCGACAGTGTGGTTCCCATCTTCGACGACACCTTCACGCTCGTCGGCATGGACGTGACCTTACCCGTTTCAATGATTGGCAGCGATGACGGACACCTGAATTTCAAGGTCCTCACGTATCAACACATCCCAGGCGGGAACACATTCACTGGCTTTGTCGATCGAGCGAGTGAAATAGGTCAACCGCCTGGCCAGGTGCAATAGCCCCCGTGGAATGACGTGTTCGGTTTCATGAGCGGGAACGTTCTGTTTGATCTAGCGATGAGCTTAGCGATGATGCTGACACTTTCCGGCCGTTCGTCGAACAACGCTCGTTCCTCAAGGTTGTGGTTGCTTCAGGCTGCCATCGTGCTCGCGACGATCGGCGTTGGCACTTCGTCTGTGCAGGCGCAGACGCTGTCAATCACGTCAGGGTCGAACTTCGGCACATTCAGTGTCGGCGACGTCGAGATTCAACTCAACGCCATCGGCGGAGGCGGTCCCGGAACGTACGCATGGTCGATTGTGGGCGGTGCTTTACCACCAGGTGTATCGCTGCGGAGCGACCAGACGTCGTGGCCGGCATATTTCGGTAGCAACACGAGCGGAGCGTTGCTTGGAGTTGCCACGACACCAGGAACGTACAACTTCGTCTTGCGCGTGACGAGCGGAGGCCAGTCCGTCGATCAGAACACCACGGTGCGGATCTCGGCGCTCGCCTTTGCCGATTACTGGGCGATGCCGAAAGGCTACGTCGGCACGCCGTTTTCCTTTCAGTTGACTCCGATCAATGCCGCTGGCCCGGTGACGTTCACGCTGAACGGAACGTCTCTTCCTCCCGGCCTAACGCTGAGCACGACTGGATTGATCTCTGGAACTCCGCTTGCGCCTTTCAGCCAATACGTAAGCCTGCGCCTGACCGATGGGACGTCGACGGTCTTCAACTCGAGATACCTCACAATCGAGGCCGTCCACATGACGACGCCGGCTCAGATGCCCAACGCTATACAGGGTGTGGCCTATAACGTGCCGCTTGCGGCTGTTGGTGGCACGGCTCCGTATACATTCGACTCGAGCAACACATCGCTGCCTGCAGGATTAGTACTCGATTCCAGTGGGACAATCTCCGGCACGCCGACGGCCGGGCGAGGCTCTTGGAATTTCTGGCTCACCGCAACCGACGCGTTGGGCGTCTCCACTCTTAAGGGCATGTCAATCGACGTCCTCCGCGCGCCGCAGCAAGCGCCGCGACTCCAGCCGTACTCGAATTGGAGCGACGACTGCACAGTGGGCTGGGCTTGCGATCGACGCATTTCCGTCTTCTCCGGTGGAACAGCGCCGTTCACATGGGAGGTGACAGGCCAGCCGCCCGGAATGAGGGTCCTGACGGGAATGGATCAGTTCTGGGGGCCCGGAGATCTCTTCCTCGCCGGGTCTCCGGCACTGGAGGGAACGTTCAACGTCACGGTCACGGTCACCGACGCGGTCGGGGTAAGAACGACCAACACGTTTCAGATGAGGGTGTCACCGCTCCTTCAGCGGTACGACGACTTTCGAAGAACTGATTTGATCGATGGGAGGCTCGATGTCTCATACTCGAAGCGAGTAAGCCTCACAGGCGGAACTCTCCCGTACACGGTCCACGTCGTCGATGCTCAGTTCCCGCCGGGCCTCACGTTTAACGAGTCGACATTTACATTGAGCGGCACGCCAACAGCCGCTGGCACTTTCTGCCCTGTGCTCGAGTACACCGATGCGGTCGGCAAGAGGCTGAGGGTGACCGACTGTCTGTTTATCGACGGGACAAACGGCACCAGCAACGGAACGCTCGACATCACGACGTTCTACGACCTTGGCACCGTCGCCCCAGGGGGATCTTTCACCAGGACGCTGACGGCCTGTTGCGTCCCCTCGTATGTGTGGACCGCGCTCGAGCCTCTGCCACCGGGACTCACGTTGTCGAGCGACGGAGTGCTGAGCGGGACCGCGACTACTGCAGGTATCTATTCGTTCTTGATCCGCGTCGCCGACGCGCAATTCCCGAACACGAACTACGCGCAGCAGCGATTCAAGCTCACTGTTGCCACGCCTCCGGCAACGATTCCGATTTCGACCGCGTTCTTGTTGCCGTACGGAAACGTGGGCACTCCATACAGCGAAGTCCTCGCTGTAACCGGCGTGTTCGGTCCACTGACATGGACATTGCGCGCAAACAACTACCTGCCGCCAGGACTCACGCTCGATTCGGACGGCACGCTGCACGGAACACCCACCGCGACCGGTCAGTTCGGCTTCAGCGTTGACGTGACCGACGGCGCCGCGACGGGGACGCGTTTCTTCACGATCTTCATTTACGCAGCTGGCGCCACTGCTCCCCTCGATCTGCCGCTCGGCATCAACTTCACCAGCGCCATCGGCCAGTTCCAGCTCAGTCTCGCAGCCACCGGTGGGACGGGCGCCTATCACTATGCTTTGGAGCCGGGGGAGCCCGTCATTCCGGGAATGCGAGTTCAGGACGGAGCACCCCTCCCGATTGGTTTCACTGGAACGGGCGCGTATCTTGGCGTCCTCACGCAGCCAGGAGCCTACGCGACCACGATTCGAGTCACCGACTCGAACGGAGCATTTCTCGACCGCCCAATCACGATTACGGTGTCGCCGTTACAGATCCTCTCGCAGAATCCGCTGCCCCGAGCCACTGCTGGCGCGCCCTACTCGTTCACACTCGAGCCCTACGGCGGTGCCGGTCCGTATGCGTGGTCCGTCACCAACCTGCCTCCAGGACTCAGCATCAATGCCTCAGGACAGATTCTGGGAACGCCGACAGTGCCGGGCACCTACAACCCGCAGATCACGCTAACGGATCTCGGCACACCGGACACCTTCCGGACGTTCGGGTACACCCTCGGCGTCGACCCGTTCGCGATCACCACGAACGGCGAGCTCACGGTTGGCATCGTGGGGATTGTGTACAACCAGCCGCTGCTGGCGCCCGGCTGCACGAGCTGCGCGTGGTCGCTGATCAGCGGAATCTTGCCGGCCGGTCTATCGCTGACCGGCAATGTGATTTCGGGTACCCCGACCAACGCGACCTTCGGCACCGGGCTTATCTTTCAAGCGGCCGGCACGAACGGCACCGTACAAAAGCGGTTCAGCCTCTACATCGCATTCGCGACACCGCAGCCACTCGTGATCACGACCACGTCGCCACTGGGCGATCGAACCGTCGGCGCGTTGACCGCAACGTCCGTGTTCGCCCAAGGCGGGGCACCCCCCTATACCTGGACTCTCGATGCCGGTGCGTTGCCAACCGGAATCACTCTGGTGAACTCGGGAGATGCGGCCGGCGCCACCCTGACTGCGGGCATCGCTTACCTGGCCGGACGGACGATGCAGGTCGGTCAGTACAACTTCAGGCTGCGAGTCACTGACAGCGTGAATGCAACGGCGACACGAGACCTCACGTGGCATGTCTCGCCGATGAACTTCGGCTATTTTGCGCTTCCGCTCACGGCCGGCACGCTCGTCTACAACGCGCCTTACCAACAAGCATTGCTCGGCGTCGGCGGCACAGGTGTGTATACCTGGACCAATACCGGGCCCACGGTTCCAGGTCTTACGCTGAACGCGACCACGGGTGTCGTGAGCGGTCAACCGATAAGCACAGGTACGTTCAGCGTGCCGATGCAGGTGACCGATGGCTCGGGTGCCTACTTCGCCGGCACGGTGACGTTCAGCGTTGTCGGCCCGACCAGCACGACGATCAACTTCGGTCTGAGCGCAAACCTGGGAGTGAACCTGTCCTCGGCAGGAAGCCAGAGCCGCGATCTGCTCTTGAGCGGCGGAACGCCGCCGTACATCGTGACGGCTCTCACTCCTTTGCCGCCAGGGTTCGCCCTCCTGTCGGGCAACGCGCTGCTGAACAACGCTGCCACGAATAGTTGGTTCCTGACGAACACCACACTTGCGCCTGGCACGTATACATTCACGCTTCAGGCGATCGATTCGGTTGGCAACGTCGGTGCGCGCACGTTTACCGTCTCGATCGAATCACTGACTCAGTTCACGCCAAGCGCATTGGCCGATGCGTCGGTTGGCGTTGCGTACTCTCAATCGATTGTCAGGCTTGGCGGAGGCGGGGGACTCACGTGGTCGCTGAACTCGAACTCGCTACTCCCACCCGGGCTGAACCTGTCGCCTGGCGGCATCATCAGTGGCATCCCAACACAGGCCGGAAACTATTCCTTCGTTCTCCAGACGCCGAGTGTCGTGCAGCCTGGTGTGTTCCTCGGCAGCGCGTTCACGCTGCGAGTTTCGACCATCGCGATCGCGGGTCCTCAGACGTTGCCGAGCGTCACCACGGGTGTGCCATACACCCACACGCTGTCCGCGGCCGGCGGCGGCTTGCTGGTATGGAGCGCCACCAGCTTGCCTGCGGGGTTGACGATGTCCGCGAGCGGCACGATCAGCGGCACGACGACGGCGACCAGCGGCACGTTTACGGTCCTCGTAACGGTGACCGACGGCGTCTCCACGGTGCAACGACGCTTTACGATGTTCGTGACCGCTCCGAATCCTTTCCTCGTGAGCTTCGCGCTGGCATCGACGGCCATTCCAGACGTCTCGGTTGGACAAGCCCTCACGTTCAATCTGTTACCGAGCGGAGGTGTGGGGCCTTACACGTGGGCCGTGGCACCGGGCTCGGCACTTCCGCCAGGCCTTGGCTTGATCACCGGCGCACAGGTACCTTCCACATTCGCGCCAGGAGCCACCACGCTGCTCGCCGGCCTGCCGACGACCGCAGGCTCCTATACGTTCGATCTGATCGCCACCGATTCGGTGGGCACTCAGATGCGTCGGACGTTCACGCTGCTCGTGTCACCGATCTCGATTCTCGCCGGCACGATCAGAAACGCGACGATCGGCGTGGCCTATGCGCAGCAGTTCACCGCCGTCGGCGGCACAAGCCCGTACACGTTCAGCATGACTCCGACCAGTGCTACGCAGGACATGCTTCCGCCCGGCCTCACCTTGTCGGCAAGCGGTCTGATCTCGGGCACGCCTACAAGTACGGGCAGCTATGCGTTCCGCCTGCAGGCACGCGACCTCCTCGGCGCCACGTTCACGCGGAGCTACACCTTCTTTGTGACCAACGCTGTCGGACAATTCGTGAACAATACCAACATCGCTGACACCTCGGTGGGCTCCGGGCGCGCCCAAGTCTTGTCAGTCAGCGGTACGACGGTTGGCACATACGCGTGGTCGCTCGTTCCCGGGTCGACGTTGCCACCCGGGATGGCGCTGATGTCCGGCGGCGTGTTGGGCGACGGCGTCACGGCGCTCGAGGGAAGATCCGCAACTGTCGGAACGTTCACGTACAGCCTGCGAGCCACCGACACCAACAACGCCGCGAACGTCGTCGACCACACCTTCACGCTTCGCGTGGTGCCGATGCAGATCGTGTCACCGCCAACCGAATTCGCCTCGGGCCAGCTGTCCTCAGGTGAGGTGGGTGTGCCGTACTCAGCGACCATCAGAGTCGCGGGCGGCAGTGGCCCATACACCTTCAGCCCGTGGTCGTTGACGCCGATCCCGGCAGGGCTCACGCTCAGTCCGAGCGGCGTGCTGTCAGGAACGCCAACGCAGATCGGGTTCTACACGTTCTCGGTTGTCGTAGCGGATTCGAGCAATACGTTTGTCACCGGCCTGCTGGTGCTTTCGATCGCTCCTAGCGGCAGAACGGCGCCGCTGCTTGCCTCGCTGGCTACGGGGTTCGATACCGCCTCGGTTGGCGTGCCGTACACGGGCGCAGTTCTGGACCGTCTGCTCCTTGGAGGCAGAGCCCCGTACTCATGGAGTGTGACGCCAGGAACCACGCTGCCGCCTGGCCTCGCACTGCTACCGGGAAGCAACGGCTTCTCGGACATGCTCGCTGGTACGCCGACGACTCCCGGTACGTACTCTTTCTCGCTGACGGCGGCCGACTCCTCGGGTCAAACCCTTGCGTTGCCGCAGACGATGAGCGTGACTAACCTGGTGCTGGTGCCTGACGCCCTGCCTAATGGCAACGTGGGCACGGCGTATGGTTTAGCGGGGCTGCCAGGGATGCCGCCGTCGGTGTCGCTGGGGCCTTCTGGCGGATCGCCAGGTTACACCATCAGGCTCGCGCCGGGCGCGGATCTGCCTGGCGGTATCAACCTCACAACGACCGGCTCGGGCGGCACGCTCTCTGGAACACCGACCCACCCCGGTAACTACCTCGTGAGCGTGATCGTCACCGACAGTGTCGGGACGACGTTGGTGAAGAACTATCGACTGACGATCGATAACGCCGCAGGACAGGCGCCTGCGGTTTCGGTTTCACCGCACCCGATTCAGATCTATTACGTGCAGGGCGCGGCGATCCCCGCGCCGACCCAGGTCACGATCGGGAGCACGCACGGAGTGCTGCCGTTTGCGTTATCGATCAACGGCATTCCAGGTGCCATCCTGTCGGCGACGAGCGGCACCACCACCAGCATCGTCAACCTGAATCCAAATGTGGGTGCGCTCGCCGTTGGCACGTATCACGGATTCCTCGGCGTCGTTGCAGCAGATGCAGCGAATCAGTATGACCTGGCGCCCGTCACGGTGACGGTTGCCACGCCGCCACCGTGCAGCTACACGGTGAGTCCGCTCGTGAACGGCGTGCCCGCTGCCGGTGGAGTGCGCAGCTTCTTCGTCACCACCGACTCGCTGTGCGCCTGGACGGCGACGCCGTCGGATCTCTCGTGGATCTCGATCGCGACGGGAGCCAGCGGCACCGGATCCGGAAACGTCACCTACCTCGTCTCGCCAAACGGATCATCCGCGCAGCGCAATGGCACGATTGCGGTAAACGGCCAGGTCCACACGGTGACGCAGTTCGGAACGGCCTGTTCGTTTGCGATCAGCCCGGTGTCGCAGATCCTGCCGTCAACCGGCGGTTCGTTCAACGTGAAGGTCACGGCGTCGGCGTTGAATTGCGCATGGACGGCATCGAGTGCCGACGTCACACCGTCGCCGACAAGCGGAACGAGCGGCGTGTCGCCCACGTCGACGAATCCGTTCTATGTGAACGTCAGCGTTGCCCCCAACCTCGGCGTCTTCCCGCGCCAACTCTCGGCGACGATCGCGGGACAGTCATTGACGGTGAATCAGGGCGGCGTCGGTTGCAGCGTCTCACTGAGTTCTTACGAGGCGCCGATCTCCGCGACAGGTGGCGAAGGATCCGTCGTCGTAACCAGTCCAGCGGGGTGCGCGTACGACACGACCTTGGGACCGAGCTGGATCTCGGTGACGTCCGGCGCCAGCGGCAACGGTGCAGGCATGCTCGTCTATGCCGTCGACGCGAATTCGACCACGACGCAGCGCTCGGGCAGCCTCACGATCGGAGGCCAGTCGTTCAAGATCACGCAGGAAGGCCTCGCCTGCAGCGTGACCGTGGACACGTCCGGTCTCGGCAGTCCGTACGGATCCACCGGAGGCAGCGGGTCCATCGGCATCGCGACCAACGGGCCGAATTGTCCGTGGACCGCATCGAGCACGGTCCCGTGGGCAACGGTCACGCCGCTCTCGGGGACGGGCAATGGACCGGCGTTCGTGACGGTGACGTCGAATGCAGCCTCAGCGACGTCACGAAATGGCAGCGTGAACATCAGCGGGCAGAACGTGCCGCTCCTGCAGTCCGGAACCATTTGCCAGTACGGTCTCCAATCGTCATTGGGCTCTGTGCCGGCATCGGGTGGTAATGGTTCGGTCGGCGTGATCGCGCCGGCTGTCTGCGCGTGGGGCTCAACCAGCAACACGTCGGCCTGGTTGACGATTACATCATCGGGCACCGCTGGAACCGCGGATGTGCAGTTCGTCGCGCAGCCGAATACCAGCACAAGCGCGCGATCGGGCAGCCTCATGGTCGCCGGTCAGACCTACACCGTGAATCAGGCCGCGGCGCCGTGCACCTACACGCTCGGATTCTCCAACGTCACCGTTGCCTCGTCGGTCGTCGCCGATTCGTTCCCGTTCACCGCGTCAGCGACTGGTTGCGCGCCGACGGCCGTGAGCTATGCGAATTGGATCACGGTGAGCACGGCTTTCTCCGCCACATCCGGGACAGTCTCCTACGAGGTGTTGGCCAATCCGTTCACGACGACTCGAGTAGGAACGATCCAGGTTGGGGATGCCACGTTCACGATCAGACAAACGGGCGCGGCGTGCGGGTACAGCTTGAACTCGTATGGCGCTCTGTTCGGTCATCTGGGTGGGACTGGAAACGTGTTCGGATCGCCGACGGCATTGGGTTGCATTCCCGACACCGGAGCGACGCAGCCGTTCATCTCGCTGGGTCCGTTGGCGGGGCCCGTGACCAATGTCTTCACCCAAGGATACTCGGTGGCGCCGTTCAACTCGTTTACCAGTGACATACGCATCGGGTTCGTCACGTTCGGCGGACAGTTGTTCGCGGTGAAGCAAAGCTCGTGGTGAGAACCAAAGTCACCGCCTCGCATCAGAGGAACGTCATGATTCGTTTTAGAGAAGTACTCACGCACGCGATTGCAGTCGTCGTGATCGCAGGTGTCGCTGGCGCGGTCGTGATGGCGACCACCAACGGACCGGACGCCGGCGGCTACACCGGCACAGACGCGACGGTCTACAGCTTTGTCGACATCTCCGGGGGCGCAGGCGGCGCCAGCGTGCTCGGCGGGACCGACGATGGCACGGTCGCACTAACACTCCCGTTTGCATTCCGCTTCTACGGGCAGCCGTATACGCTGGTGTGCGTGAGCACGAATGGCGCGTTGTACTTCGTGACGAGCGACAGCGCGTGCTCCACGGTCCTCGACTTCGCGAACACAGACCTGTCGTCGGTGGCACCACCCGGTGATCTCCCCAGCATCCTGCCGTTGTGGAGCGACCTGACGTTCCAGGTGGTCGGCGCCGGCGCCGTCTTCTATCAGACGATCGGGACGACGGGGAATCGCCGATTCGTCGTGCAGTGGAACAACGCATATCCCCAGGGCTCGCCCGACCCGGTTACGTTCCAGGTCGTGCTGTCCGAAAGCAACAACGCGGTTCTCTTCCAGTACAAGACCGTTGGCCTTGGACCCGGCAACCCGGCAAATAACGGGGGACAGGCGACGATTGGTTTGCACAACACGGGAGCGCCGGCGAACCTGCAGCAGATTGCGTGGAGTTACCGCGTCCCCGTGGTCGGCGACAGTACGGCGCTGTCGTTTTCGTTGACGAATGCCACCGCGGCGGATGGCCTCATTTCCGGAGGCGGGTTCATCGGCAGTGGGAATGACCACCATCATTTCGTGTTCCGAGTGTCGCAGCGGCAAGGGAGCGACTACGGTCGCCTCGAGTACTGGATCAACGAGTCGAGTCGCTGCGCACCATCGGATCACGCCGTCGACCGCGAACGCGGAGGAGTGGGCGCTCGCGACAGCGACTACGGTCAGAGCCACGGCACTCCACCGAGCCGGTTCCAGGCAACGTCGTTCTCGCAGGTGTCGTTCTCGGCCGATCCAAGTCTCACGACAAAGCCGACCGTCGACACGGTGGCCTTCAAAGGCGCTGGCCTGTGGAATGGAAAGACCGGGTACACCTTTGAGGGTCAGGCGAGCGATCAGGGAGAACCCGGCCGCGGCCGAGACACGTTTTCGCTCGTGGTCCGCGACGGCCAGGGCGCCGTTGTCGCGAACGTGAATGGTGTCCTGACTGGAGGCAACATCCAGTCGAACCGGGTCAAGAAGTAGTTTTCTGCCGGGGGGCAAGCCTCGCGATGCGATCGCGCGCATCGCGTGCGAGTGCATCGCCTGCACTTTGCCGAGCCTGGAGGAACTGCTCGTACTGTGCCGCCGCCTGCGTCGACAGGCCGAGGCCTTCCTGCGCCCGTCCGTGCCAGTACGGGAGAGTCGTCAGATACCGCACCGTCGACACATCGTCGAGGAAGATGGCGGTGGCCTCACCGCGCCTCCGGACGCACGTATCGAACTCCGCGAGCGCTTCGGGAAAGCGGTCGGCCTGCACGTATGCAATGCCCAACATGAAATGAACCAGCCAGAGGTCGGCGGTCTTCTGAGCGATGCGAAGGGCCTCGACGGCATCAGCGGGTGTATGCCTGGCGAGAGCGAGGTCGGCCTCGACGATGCCGCTGTAGGCCCGACTATAGCCGCGCGTCTGGCTGCTCAGTTCAGACGCCAAGGCGCGCGCGCGCGCCTCGCGTCCAGCGGCGATGAAGAGGCGTGCCGCCGGAAGCAGCACCGTCTCACTGCGATTCGCGCGTAGCGCCTGTTCGGCTGCTGTCACGGCAAGTGCGTTCGCACCAAGTGCCAGGTGCGCTTCCGCGAGGACGATGTACTTGGCCGCAGCGCCGGCGCGGTTGTCAGATTTCTCATCGGCTGCGATCGCCGCGGGCAACGAGCGGATCGCATCCGCGGGCCGGCCCTCGTATAACGCAAGATCGGCCAAGCCGATCGCGGCGCGAGACGCACCAACACCGGTTGCCGCCATGCGTTCGTACAGCGGCTCGGCCGGTTCCGACCTGGTCATGACCGCGGCAATGGCCAGCGGTGTGTACACCTGGAAGAAACCCGGATTGCCTTGGACAAGGCGTCGAGCTTCGCGCGCCGCGGCCTCGAAATCCCCGCTGTACATCGCATACAAGGCCGCGTTGCTTCGATACTTCGGAGATGCCGGGTAGAGTTCGAGGGCACGCCGACCCGCCTCGAATGCTTTTGGAAAGTTGAGCGTGTAGAAATACGCGACGGCCAGGTTGTTGTAGCCCACGCGATCGGATGGGTACGCCGACACCAGCTTGGTGTAGTTGGTCACTGCTTCCTGATACGCCTGCGCGACGGTCAGATAGTAAGTTCCGTACGTGCGTAATCGCTCTCGCTCGGACATACGGTCCATCAATGAGAACGCCCGCTTGTACAGCTGTTCCGACTCTTCGCGCTTGCCCAGCGAATAGCTCGACACCGCCCAGCTCGCATAGGCTCGACCGAACTGCGGATCGAGCGACGTGGCTCGCTGGAACTCGACGATCGATTCGGAGTACCGGCTGTTGTTCAAGAATTCCTGTCCACGCGAGTAGGCGGCTGCGGCCTCTAGCGACGCCGCGGTGAAGGTCTCGACCGCACTCAATCTCGCACTCGCCGATGTCGTGTCACCAAGGGCGACACGCAGTTCGGCGCCCGCGCGTCCAATCGCCGCAAGCACTCCGTCCCGGCTCGACGCGGTGGCGGATGACTGGAGAAGCACGGTGCCCGGCACCGGATCGATGGCCTCGACGTCGACGCGATATTTGGCACCCTGGCCGGACACCGACCCCGTGAGAACGATGTCGATGCCTTCTCGCTGCGCGATGAGTCGCGCGTTCTTGACATCGAGGCGCTCGTCACGCGCGATCTGTTTCACCAGGCGCTGCGCGTCGCCTCGCGAGTAGGCATCGACAAACGACGCGCCCTCGAGCGACACACCCAACATCGGCTCGACCAATTGATCGAAGACGGCGTCTCCTGTGCGATTGACGAAGTCGGCAATCAGAATCGACTTCCGCTCGGGGGCGATCATCGCGCTTCGCGTCATCCGGGCGCTCATCAAATAGGCCGCGCTCCCGACGATGGGAAGAGCAATCAACAGGGCGAGCACCGCAGCCGCAGTGCCTCTGGCGATCATGCGCCCGCCAATGACAGGCCAGGACGACGGCACATGCAGATATAACGGACGCTTAACGATGCGTCCTTCGCTGTCGAGCGTGCTCAGATCATCGGCCAGCATTGCCGCCGACCCGTATCGCTTGAAGGCATCCACTGACAGGCACCTGCTCAATACCCGGTTGATGCCATTCGGCCACTCGGGATGCGGCTGATACTCTCGCAGACCTTCGACGGGGCTTGCCGCCTGCATCTCCGCGGTGTGATCGGCGTTCCACCGGCGTCCCGCGAGCATCTCGAAGAGGATCAGGCCGAAGGCGTAGACATCTGCCCGGTGATCGACGGGGCGACCTCTCGCCTGTTCCGGCGCCATATACGCGAACGTCCCGAAGATCCCTCGTTCGGAGGGGCCGGCGAGCGAATACGCAACGCCGAAGTCGGTGATGATCGCGTGGTCCTTATCGACGAGGATGTTGGCGGGCTTGAGATCCCGATGCACGACCCCGGCCTCGTGAGCGGCACTGAGGCCGGCTGCGATCTGCCGTGCCAGTTGCAACGCGTCGGACACGGAGAGCGCACCCCGATTGCGCAGCACCGTGGCGAGGTCGGCGCCTTCGACGTACGGCATCGAGATGTACTTCGTACCGTTGACGTCGCCCAGGTCGTGAATGCGGATGACGTGCTTGTGCGTGACTTGGCGTGCGAGCAGAAGCTCGCGCTTGAACCGACGCTCGTGATCGCCACCACGGGCCGCCTTGTCCGGCCGGATCACCTTGAGAGCCACTCCTATGCCGAGCTCGTGGTCCCAGGCCTGATAAACAGCACCCATCCCCCCCACGCCGAGGAGTTTCAGGATGTGATAGCGCGGACCGAAGCGATCGCCGACCCGCATCTGCTCAACGGGTCGTGGTCGATCGATCGTGGGGGCGGATGTCGCGACCGTGGCGGCGCTGGTATACGAGTCGGCGGAGTCGGGCGTCGAGAGCGCGTCACTGTCGGATCCGTCAGCGCCTGCGCTCGCTGCGGCGGATCGCACGATGACCGCGGTGTGACACGTACCGCAGACGTGGCTGCCCGATGACAGTTTGGCCCCGCAGGACGGGCACGCCGGAGGGGGAGACGGTTCCAACGATACGCCCATGATTCGCGGTCGGACTCATTATGGTCCGGCGTCAGCGAATCGCGCTCGATTCTCGGTGAGCCGACCCGCACGTTCGACAGACGCTGCCGTCAAAACCGGACTCCGAAAGACAGTCGAATCTGTCGAGGCGTCGTCCAGGCGAATCTTGGTCGAGGCGCTGAAGATTGATGCCGCCGGCGTCAGGTGGCGGAACTTTCGGTCCTGAAGCCGCGTCCTCCTACATGCCTAGATCATCTACAATACTATACCTCGACTATCGACAACACAACCGTCGAGCGCGCAAGTGGAGGGCATCGAGATGAGGCACAGGGTGATTCCATCGATCGTGATGCTCTGCATCATCGCCGCCGCAGCGACGCAGCGGGCGGCATCGCAAGAGCCGGCAGCGACACCAGGCAAGACCTTCGACGTCGCCTCGGTGCACGCGAATCACTCCGGAACCACGCAGAGCAGGTTCGACCGGATGTCGACCGGCGTCACCATCGTCAATCTACCGCTGCGCGCGATCATTCAGTTCGCGTACGGCGTGTCGCAACCGTCGCGTCTGGCTGGTGTGCCGGACTGGGCCAGCATCGAACGCTTCGACATCATCGCGCGCGGAACGATCGACGGCCTCGACGATTTGCGCGCGATGATGCAGGCGCTGCTCGCCGACCGCTTCAAGCTCGCCACACACACCGAGCAGCGAAGCGTCCCCATCTACAACCTGGTGCTGGCGCGCAGCGACCGTCGTCTTGGCCCATCGCTCAAGGCGTCGACTGTCAACTGTCCGCCTCCGGGTCGCGGCCGCCGCGGCAGCCAGGCCCCTGACGCCTCTGCGCCGGGGACGTCGGCCAATGAGGAATGCGGCGTGCGGCCTGGCGGTCCAGGCGAATTGAATCTCCGTGGTCGCCCTCTGGAATTTTTTGCCTCGTTGTTGTCGGTGACGCAGCAGCGTCCGGTCATCGACAGCACCGGGCTTACCGGTAGCTACGACATTCATCTGCTCTTTGCACCCGACCCGATGCCAGGGCGCGCGGTCGACCCGGCCACCGACGGCCGTCCTTCGCTCCTCACCGCACTGCAGGAGCAACTTGGGCTGAAGCTCGAGCCCGCCAAACAGCAGCAGGACGTGCTCGTCATCGATCGCGTGTCGCGTCCGGACGAGAACTGAAGGGAGGCAGCCATGATGAGAATAGGTCTGTCGGTCCGCGCGGTCGTTGCGACGATCGGTCTGATCTCGATCGCCGCGCTCATGTCGCCGCCAATCAACGCGCAGGTTCTTCGCGCCGGTGCTGACGGCGAACGATTCGAAGTCGCCTCAATCAAGCCGACACCGCGCGCGCAGGTGCCGATGCCGCAGGTGCGCGGCGACGTCATTCAGATCAGCGGCGTCACGCTGAGCGATCTGATTCGGTTTGCGTATCCCACCGCGAACGGCCAGGTCGTCGTCGACAAGGCGCCTGGCTGGACGACGAAGGATCGGTTTGATGTGTTGGCCAAGACATCCGGCGAGCTCCCCTCTTCGTCCATGCTGCGTGCGCTGCTCGCCGAGCGCTTCAAGCTGCGCATGCACATCGAGCCTCGGGAGGGCACGGTCTTCGAGCTGACGATCGCGAAGAAAGATGGCCGTCTCGGGCCCGGTTTGAGCAAGACGCACTGTCCCAGCCAAGAAGCCGCACCGGCAACGCTCGAGGAAGCGCTCGCGCGGAAGATGGCGCCACTGGCCGCACCGGATGTCGGACCTTGTCAGACGATGCGCATCGGCGCCGGGTTCACCTTGAACGGCGAGGGCGTGACGATCGCAGATATCGCGCGGACGTTGACCTATGCGCCGATCTTCAACGCGCCCGTGATCGATCGCACCGGTTTGACCGAGCGGTATGACTTCCGCATGCAGTATCGCGGCGACAACGATCCGAATGCCGAGCACGGTCCGACGTTGCCCTCGGCACTCGAGGAGCAGCTGGGGCTGAAGATTGAACGCGCCCGGGGCACAATCGACACCGTGGTCATCGAGCAGGTGGAGCCGTTGGAAGGAAACTAAAGAGACCGTTGTAGAGCCTCGGCACGATGGAGGTCGCCGCTCCGCTCTCCGATGGCGGCGTTCAGGTGCTCGATCGCAGCGGCGACGGCCGCACGTGCACCCTTGATGTCACCAAGACCCTGTTTCGCAGTGGCGACTTCGAGCAGCGCCTGGCCGGTGAAGCTCGAATGCGTCAAGTCTCCGAGACGCGCACGGGCAAGACGCACGCCCTCGTCTGCCGCGGCCACGGCGTCGTGAAAACGGCCGCTGCCATTCAACGCGCGGGCGTAGAAGATCTGCGCCTGCACGAGACCACCTCGGGTCGGGGTCGCGGTCGTGAACATCTGCACAGCGTGCTCCGCCAATGCGACGGCGCGCGCGGCGTCGCCGTTGGCCAGCGCCACGCGTGCGGCGGAGACCTCGACCACCGCTTTCGAGTACTCAGTCGGCGAGGGATCCGCCTTCAACACCGAATACGCGTCAGCGAGCAGACGATTCGCGCGCTCGCGGTCGGCGGCATCGCACGCGGCGCGTATCGCGAATTGAAATGCGACCAACAGTCGGCGGGGCGATGCCGTGCCACGCCCCTTGGCAAGTGATTCCTCGAAAATGCGATCCGCGGTCGTCGCGTCGTCGCCGGTCGCGGCAAGCATCTGGCCGTAATTCGAGAGCATGATGAAATTGGGGCCGTTTTCCGAATCGGCGGCTCGTGCGGTGTCGACGGCACGGCCCGCCAGCTTGGCCCCCTCCGACACCTGACCGGCATCGGCCATCATCACCGCCCAGTTGTTCAGCAGCACGGCGGCCGTGCGCGTGTGATCGAGTCCTTCGGCCTCGAGCGCCGCAAACGCACGCGCGAACGCACGGCTTCCCGCGTCCCAACGCGAGGCCACCGAATAGGCGCTCGCCAACGCCGACAACGGTTCGAAGAGTCGACCCGGTGCGCCGCTCCGATGCTCCTCGATGTACACCGCTCGCTCTGCCGCGGGGATCGCTCGCGCCGGATCGCGGTTGTTGGCCGCGAACGTCGCCTCGAACACACGGCAGCGCGACTCGGTCTCGGCGTAATCGGGTGTCGCCGGCAACGCCGCCGTCACGCTGTCGATCACCGAGAGGGCGCGGGCGAAATCACCGCCGTCGGCAAAGTGAAACGCCCACCGGCAGGTGACCAGCGATTTCAATGCGACGTCGGTGATCGACCTCGAGTCGGCATAGGCCTGTTCGAGCACACGATTGCGCGCGTCCAACTGCAGGTTGTCCTGATAGCGATCGGCGAGCATCAGCAGCATGCTCACGCGGAGTGGCGTATCGTTGGCGAAGCGTTTGGGAATGAGCGCCTCGCCCCGCGCCAACAGCTCCGCGTTCGAGATCGGCTTGCCGTTTGGCGTCGCCTGCGACAGCAGAAAGTCGCTGAAGTCGTTCTTCGCTTCAGCCAGCCGCAGGTCCGACAGCGCGCGATCGCGCTGCCGCGCCGATTCTCTGGCCTGCACGAGCGCGATCGTCGTACCCGCGATCAGCGCAACCACGACGCTTGCCGCGGCCGCAAGTCCCAATCGATGACGCCGCGCAAACTTCCGCAGCCGATACGACACCGAATCGCGTCTTGCCGTCACCGGCTCGTCGTGGAGATGACGACGAAGATCGTCGGCCAGCGCGGTCACCGTAGCGTAGCGTTCTGACGGCGGCTTCTTCAGTGCCTTGCCGACGATGAGATCGAGATCGCCGCGACAGGCACGCCGAAGACGGTCGAGCGATGTGCCGCGTGCCGCGGCGATCCGTTCACCGGGCTCGTGATTCGACAGCAGGCGCACGGCCTCACTGAGACGCAGCGGCTCGCGTTCGGTGAGCACGCGCATCTGCGCCGCAGGATCGCCTTCGTCGTGAATGGTCGGATGACAGCCGGCCAGCAGTTCGTACAACAGCACGCCAAGCGCGTACACATCGGTGGCAGTACTCACCGGCGCGTCGGCAACCTGCTCGGGAGCCGCATACCGCAGCGTCAGAACCGGCGCTGTTACGGCTGTCAGTTCCTGGCCCGTCCGATCGCCGCTCAGAAGCTTCGCGATCCCGAAGTCGAGCAGCTTCACTTGACCCGACTCGTCCACCAGGATGTTGGACGGCTTGAGATCGCGATGCACGACGAGATTGGCGTGGGCGTGCGCCACTGCATCGGCCACCTGCGTGAACAGATCGAGGCGGCCGCGCACATCGAGGTGATGCGCATCGGCGTAGGCGTCGATGCGCGTCCCTTTCACATACTCGAGCACCAGATACGGCTGGCCGGCCGAGGTGATGCCGGCATCGAACAACCGGGCGATGTGGGGGTGAGCGAGGCGCGCCAGCACGCTGCCTTCGCGTGCGAACCGCTCGCGAGCGCTCGAGTCGAGCACCGACAGGTTGACCAGCTTGACCGCAACGTGCCCTTCGAAGCGGCCGTCGCTTCGCCGCGCCAGCCACACCGTGCCCATTCCGCCCATCCCGAGCGGACGTTCGAGCGTGTACGCCCCAACCGTCTGGCCATCGAGAACGGGAGGCGACACGGCGGGCGTGAAGAGCGACGCTTCGAGGAAATCCGACGCCAGCACACGATCGTGCTCGGCAAGCAGACCAGCCAGCGCCGACGCAATGGTCGGCTCCGTCGAATGCAGCGAGCGCAGAAAGGATTCGCGCGCACCCGCCTCGAGCTCGAGCGCCTGATCGAGCAGCGGGCTCAGCGACTCCCACAGCTGTCGGTCCATTGTCAGACGGCTCACACGTCGAGCCAGCCCCCCGATGATGAGATCGTCTTCTGGCGACAGAAGCCGCCACCACCGACCTCTGGCTCGCTCAGCGTTCTCCGTTGAGCGCGTGATGCAGCAGCAGGCGCGCCTTCGCCCAATCGCGCTGCACCGTCCGCTCCGAGACGCCGCGCAGTCCGGCAATCTCGGCGAACGAAAAGCCGCAGAAGAATTTCAGATCGACGAGCGACGCCAGATCGGGATCGAGCGTCGCCAGATCGTCGAGTGCGAGTCCCAAGGCCTCGAGATCGACCGGTTCCTGTGTGCGATCGATCGATTCGTCCAGCGGGACGAACCGCACGTCGCCTCCGCGCTTGGCCGCATGTCGCTGTCGTACGAAATCGGTGACCAGGCCGCGCATGGCGCGAGAGGCGTACGAAAGAAAGTGGCCGCGTGAGGGAAACGTGAGATTGCTGCGGCGCGAGATGTCCAGATACGCCTCGTGCAGCAGCGTTGTCGCACTGAGCGTGACCTGCCCGCCGTATTTGCGCAGCTGCGCGTCGGCCAGACGATGCAGCTCGGCGTACAACGCGGCAAAGAGCGCATCGCGCGCCGTTCTATCGCCGCGCTCGGCATCATCGAACAACTGAATGATGCGATCGCCCGACGGCTCTGACATGAAGCGCTCATTCTAGCGCGCGTTTCTGTCGTGTTTGCGCTCCGAATCGCGATCTGTAGAGTGACGCGCCGAAATCCCTGCAGCAATTTGGAGGACCGTATGACCCGCACGTCACCAAAGCTCTTCTATTGGCTGTCAAGTCTGTTCATCGTCGCATTGGCTGCACGTGTGGTGGCGGGTGAGACGCTCTTCACGACGCTGCACTTCCACAACGATCTCGGCGTGTCCGAAACGCTGAGCCTGCTGCCCCTCGACGAGCAGACCGCGTTCTTTCAAAGCCTGGGCACGAACGACCGCGCATGTGTGACGTGTCATCAGCCTCAGAACGGATGGACGATCACTCCATCGAGCGTACGACAACGCTTCCGCGACTCCGACGGCTTCGATCCGATCTTCCGCACCAACGACGGCGCCAATTGCCCAAGCGCGGACGTCTCGTCGGTCGATGCGCGACGTAGTGCCTATAGCCTGCTGCTGAAGAAGGGCCTCATCCGGGTGGCGCTTCCTATTCCGCCCCAAGCGGAGTTCTCGCTCGTCGACGTCGACGATCCCTACGACTGCACCGGCTTCGAGCTCGCACTCTTCCGTCGTCCGCTACCGAGTACGAACCTGCGCTTCCTCAGCGCGGTGATGTGGGATGGTCGCGAAACACAGGCTGGAAAGACGATGGAAGAGAACTTCCGTCAGCAGGCGATCGACGCCACGCTTGGCCACGCACAGGCGCTCGCGCCGCCGACTGCCGCGCAGCTGAAGGAGATCGTCGATGTCGAAACGGCACTCTTCACCGCGCAGATCCGCGATCGATCGGCTGGTGCGCTCGATCGTGACGGCGCGTCCGGCGGTGCCGTCGCGGTGTCGCAGCAGCCGTTCTTCATCGGCATCAACGACCCGATCGGACTCAATCCAACGGGAGAGCCCTTCGACCCTCGCGTGTTCACGCTGTTCACCAGCTGGCTGCGGCGAAGCGGGGCTGGCGACGATCGGCAGGAAGCCCGGCGAGCGATCGCGCGTGGACAGGAGCTGTTCAACTCGCGGCCGATCGTGATCGAGGGAGTCGGCGGGTTGAACGATGCGCTCGGACAACCATCGATCACAGCAACGTGCACGCTCTGCCACGACGCGCCGAATGCCGGCGACCACTCGGTGTCGATGCCGCTGAACATCGGCGTCAGCGATGAAGCCAATCGCACACCGGATCTGCCGCTCTACACCTTGAGCTGCAACACGACGGGCACGATCGTACGGACCTCGGATCCCGGCCGCGCGATGATCACCGGTAAGTGCGCCGACATCGGCAAGGTGAAGGGACCGATTCTGCGTGGCCTCGCTGCCCGCGCGCCGTACTTCCACAACGGATCGGCGGCAACGCTTGCCGACGTGGTCGATTTCTACAATCGGCGCTTTGCACTGCGACTGAGCGCCCGCGAGAAGGCGGACCTCATCGCGTTCCTCGGAGCGCTGTAATCGTCGGCGGCGATTAGCCGCCGTGCTGAATCTTGCCGCCGCGCGCCGACACCATCAGCTTCACCAGTTCCTCGGTGACGTGCGGCTCGAGTCCTTCCGTGTGTCCTTTGTCGAATCGCACGACGTCGGCGACGACGCGTCGATCGCGACAATTGCGGAAGGATCGCACTTCCGCTTTGCCCGGCCTCGGCAAGAGTCCCCACGACTTGTTGCCCGGATTCTGCCGCGTGCCGTCGTAGACGTAGCCGGCTTTGGTGTCGACAATCTCGCGCCGCTTCGTGTCCGCCGAGCAGCTGTACTTTTGCGCGCGTTCCGACGTCGGCGGCAGCGCACTGATCTCGTGTTCGCCGGTTTCGAAGATGTGCGAGAAGTCGCACGTCGGCGGTGACGGGATGGTGAGCGCCCCGGGCGGAAGGGCCGGCGGTGCGGCGGCGCCGCGTCCGGCCGGCGCACCAGCAGCAGCGGGCACGGCAAAGCCCGACGCGCGTCCGGCCTGTCCGCCGACGCGGCCGCCTGACAGGCTCAGAAAGCCGTCGACTTTCGTCTTGAAGAAATCGCTGCAGACGATTCGCGAAGACGTGAGTCCGCCTTGCGAGTGCCCGGCCAGCCAGAACGACTTGATGTTCTCGCGCCCGATCTGGTCGATCACCGTGGCGACGATGTTCTGAAGATAGCCGTCGTCTTCAGCCGCCCACACCCGACGAGGCGAGAACGGCGTGGCGATGACGAGGCGGTACTTGTCGACGTAGTCGAAGATCGGAAAGTAGTGACGCTGCCAGTTGCCGTACGAGCCGGCGCCATGCAGGCTGAGCACGAACGTCACCTTCTCGCCGCGTTTCAAATCGCAGGGATAGTCGAGGAAATACGTGCGGCCGCTCTTCGCCTCGACGACCGATCCGCCATTCGTGACCACTTGCGCGGTGCATCCTGCGTCGGGACAGTGCAGCGCCGGCGGCTTCGCGCACGGCGCGCCGGAGAGCTGTAGCGGCTGCGCACCTGCGTGTGCCGCCAGCGCGATGAAGGCGAACGAGAGCAGCGCTCGAATCGAGAGATGTGGGCGTGGCATATCGCTCCTCGGCGACAGACGATACCCCTGTCGCTGCGACATGGGGAGCAATTTCTCGTCAAGTTCGGAACGGATGCTAGAATCCGCGCCGATGCCAACATCCGGCACACGTCGCGTCACCGTGCTCGTCCTTTTGGTCGCGTCGATTGCTCTCCTGATACCGGGATTGTTCCTTCCCGTTCTGACGATCCGCGGCGTGCTGACACGCGACGGCATCGCCACGATGGCGCCCCAGATTCTGGAAAAGGGTCTGGACGACGAGACCGTCAAGACGCTGACCGCGATGATGAATCCGGCCGTTCTGGCGATGGCGCAGGCGCTCGGGGGCGACCTGCGCAAGATGATCATCGAGAAACTCGGCCCGCAGATCACCGCGTCCCTGCAGTCGCGCATGTCGGAGGTCGAGGTTTACCAGCAGACGCGCAGCATCGTTGGGTCTGTGCGTTATCTCTACGACGTGGGGAGTCCTTTTCCGGCGACGCTGATTCTTCTCTTCAGTGTGATCGTGCCGGTGACGAAGGCGGCGTTGGTGGCGTGGGCCTATTTCCTGGCGTCGCCCGAGCGGCGCGCGCGCACGCTGCGATTCGTCGTCGCGATTGCCAAGTGGTCGATGGCGGATGTCTTCGTGGTGGCGCTGTTCATTGCCTACTTGGCTGCGCAGGCCACGCAGGCGGCGCCTGGCCCTTCGGGAGCTGCGCCGCTCGTCGTGTTCACAGCCCGATTCGGTGCGGGCTTCTACTGGTTCGCTGGGTACTGTCTGTTCTCGCTCGCGTCGCAGCAATACACCACGCGTCTCGACGAACGCGCCGCTTCCCTTCCCTGACCCGACGGCCGGATCGCGGAATTCCGCAACCACGGGAGATCCATGTCGCACGAAGGAATCCAGATGATCCGATCCGCGATCCTGTCGTGCCTCGTCTGTCTGCTGATCGCCTCGGGCGCCAGCGCTCAGGTTCCGTTCGCGCGATATCGCACCTTCGAGACCGCACATTTCATCCTGACGTTCGAGACCGGCCTCGAGGATTACGCGCGGCGCGCCGCGGCGCGGGCCGAAGCGGCGCACGCGCGGCTGTCACGTACCTACGGAACGACACCGCGCGGCAAGATCCAGCTGGTGATCGTCGACCAGGGAGACATCTTCAATGGCGCGGCGACGCCGACTCCAACCAACCGGATCTATGCGTTCGCTCACACGCCGGTCGAGGATGATCTCTTCTACACCGACGATCCGATCGAGCTGCTCGTCACCCACGAGCTCGCCCACGTCTTCCATCTCGACGAGGCGCGCGGGGGCTGGCACGTGCTGCGGCGCGTGTTTGGCCGCGGCGAGCTCACGTTCCCGCACCTGTTCGATGGAAGCTACTTGATAGAAGGGTTGGCGACGTTCTATGAATCCAGGCTCACCGACGGCGGCCGCGTTCGCGGCGCCACATTTCCCGAGACGCTGCGCGCGTCGCTGCTGGAGACGAAGGGGCCTCACCTGGACGAGGCGGAATCTGATCCCGGGGCCTGGCCGCTCGATCGCCACTACGTGTTTGGCGGTCTCTTCCTGGATCACCTCGCCGAGCGCTACGGGATGGACGTCGTGCCGGCGTGGATGGCGCGGCGGGCGGGTTCGTTCGCCACGATTGTGTCGCGCGGGGCCGGCGCAGGCGAGCTGTTCGGCGGACGGACCCTCTCACAAGAGTGGAACGAATGGATCTCCGCTGAACGCGAGCAGACCATGCGTCTGGTGGATCGGCTGCGGGCATCTTCCCCTGGTCTTGCGATCACCACACGCGTCTGTGACGTCGCCCACAGCACGTCGTCTCCGCGCGTATCACCGGACGGATCTCGAATTGCGTTTCTCTCAAACGATCAAGGCCGGCGGCCGCTCGGTCTCTATGTCGCCGATCTGCAGAAATGCGAGTCGCGCCGGATCACCCGCGTCAACAGCGCGCACGCCCTCACATGGTCGCCCGATGGACGTTCGATCGTCTTGTCGCAGTTCACGCTGGTTGACAACGCGCGCGTG
>Ga0075433_10000245_pt1 | contig 31371 bp, 21 predicted proteins | sample RhiMethybrSRZTD2_FD_75299 | JGI IMG/M metagenome (GOLD analysis project Ga0075433, IMG submission 75299) | Populus rhizosphere microbial communities from Tennessee, USA - Rhizosphere MetaG P. TD hybrid SRZTD2 | ecosystem: Host-associated > Plants > Roots > Rhizosphere > Soil | place: USA... | reverse complement strand
GATACTCACGGGACAACTGGTTGCACAGAGCCCGTCCGTGGCGCAAGTTTTGTCTCCTTGATACTTGAACGCTCTCTTCAATTCGACCAGCCTCGAGGGATTTTCTTCGCTTGCTGAAAGTCGGGAAATTTCCCGCCACACCACAATGCGCTGTCGCGGAGTTAGCGTGAGGTCGCGAGACGGGCAGTTCACCTCGCAAAAGCCGCATTCGATGCACCTATCCACCAGAGCATGAGCCCGCGGCAGAGGCTTCAGGTTCTTCACATGGGTCAGAGGATCGCGGTTGAGAATGACTCCGGGATTGAGCAGGTGCTCGGGATCGAAGATCTCCTTGATTTCCTGCATGAGCTGATAGGCTTCTCTTCCCCACTCCAGCTCAACAAATGGGGCCATGTTTCTGCCAGTTCCATGTTCCGCCTTTAGGGATCCATCATAAGTGTGGACGACCATTTGAGTGAGGTCGTCAATGAATGCCTGATAGCGAGAAACTTCCTCCCGATCGTTAAAATCCTGGGTAAAAACAAAGTGCAGGTTTCCCTCTAAGGCATGCCCAAAGATAATAGCTTCGGAATAGCCATGCTTTCGGAACAGGTCTTGCAGTTCCAGAGTGGCGGCGGCGAGCCGGTCGATGGGGAAAGCGACATCTTCAATGATGACCGTCGTCCCAATTTCCCGAATCGCACCGATCGAGGGGAAAAGACCCTTCCGAATATTCCACAGCTGGGTGTATTCCGTTTTGTCCTCGGTGAAAGACAACGGTCGAAGCGTTGGCAATGCTTGCAGAGATTGAGTTGTCTCGTGAATCTGCTCCCTTAAACGTTCGCAGGTTTCGGCACGAGTTTCCACCAATAGGGCAGAGGTCGCTGGAGCCAACAGTTTTAGATAACCGGGCATGCCCGCTTTGTTTTCCACGGAGCGCAGGCTGGCCCGGTCCATTATCTCGACGGCCGCAACACAACGGCTTCTGAGCAGCGTCGTGGCTTGGCAGGCCGTCTTGATGTCCGGAAACAGCATCAGCGAGCTAGCTTTGAAGGGGAGGTCTGGAACGGTTTGATAAGTGATCTCGGCGATGAATCCCAGCGTGCCTTCCGAGCCGATCATCAGGTGCTCAATGATTTCAATCGGGTCATCAAAGTCTACAAGCGCATTAAGACTATAGCCCGTCGTGTTTTTCATTTTGAACTTACGACGGATCCGGTCAGCCAGGGCATGGTTGCCCTTTGTGCGCTGCGCCAGATCGCGGACGCGCCCCAGCATTTGCGCGTGGGTACGAGAAAACTCCTGGCGGCTCTCGAGACGGCGGGTATCCAAGATCGTTCCGTCCACAAAAATGATTCGCATCCCGGAGACGGTATTGTAGGTATTCTGTGCCGTGCCGCAGCACATCCCGCTTGAGTTGTTAGCCGCAATACCACCGATCATGGCCGAATTGATCGAGGCCGGATCCGGCCCGATCTTCCTTTGGTAGCGTTGCAGACGGATGTTAGCGTAGGATCCAAGGACACCCGGCTGAAGAGTGATCTCGGAACCTTCCGAATGGATTTCCAGTCCCCGCCATGAAGTTCCCAACTGAACCAGCACAGAGTCGCTCAACGATTGGCCGGAAAGGCTTGTGCCGCCCGCACGGAAGGTGAGCGGAATTTTGAGAGCCCGACAATCCCTGAGGACAGCGACAACTTCATTTTCTGATTCCACTCGAATGACCAGCTTGGGAATGAGCCGATAGAAGCTGGCATCGGTGCCGTAAGCTAACGTTCGTAGTTCGTCGCAGATTAACCTTGTGGTTGGGAGAAGCTGCGAGAGGGATTCATAGAGTTTGGAATAAGGAGGGTGCAGCATGAAGCTCTTTCTTCTCCCTCACCGTGATCTGGGGAGAGGGAAGGTGTGAGAAGATCGGTTGTAGCGGCGGTCTGTGACAGCCGTGTTCTTCCTGTTTCAACGGTCGGAGCTCATAAAGCGCCGCTACAATTCTTTCACACCTTCAGGGTGCCTAACGACCAAGGCTGCGTTTCCCCGACCGGGAATGATCAGCTGATCACTCACGAGAGATTCCGGAGCCGGGGGGTTGGTGTCTGAAGAAGGGAAGGCGAGCCATTGCAGCGCAGAGTTTAGTTGGGCATTCTCTTCTGGCTAACCTGCAAGCGGATCAGAGCTCGCTTCAAGCTGACCATGGCGCGATCCAAGTCGATGTCAGGATTCTGTGGCTGCGCCAGTCGCTTTTCCGCACGTTGCTTCGCTGCAAGTGCCCGATCCACATTGATCTCCTCGGGCTTTTCTGCCCTCTCCGCGAGGACAGTCACTCGATCCGGCAAAACTTCGCAATAGCCTCCGGACACAGAGAGATAGCGCGTAGTCTTGTCCTTGCGATAGGACAATTCTCCTGTCATGAGTTCGGTAATGAGTGGGGCATGGCCCGGCAGGATTCCCAAATACCCATTCTTCCCCGGGACCTGCAACTCGTCGACCTCTTCCTTTAGCACGAGGCGGTCAGGCGTCACGATTTCGAATTGAAGTTTATCAGAGGGCATTCATTATCTAGCTTTTTGGGTTGAGTGACCTGGCGCCCCCTCACCCGCCCTTTGGGCACATCTTCCCGAAATGGAGCCAGGGGGTGAAAGATGATCTCTGCCTTCGTCTCGCCCCAATGCAAGAAGGGAAATAGTGAGGGCAAATTGTTTGGAGTGATGGTTCTAGACTACGCTCTTCATCTTCTCAGCGCTCTCGATTACCTCATCGATGTTGCCCACCATATAAAAGGCCTGTTCCGGCAAGTCATCATGTTTTCCTTCGACGATCTCCCTGAAACCGCGAATAGTTTCGTCCAAGGGAACGTACTTTCCTTCCCTGCCTGTAAAGGGAGTTGCCACGAAGAAGGGCTGCGACAAGAAGCGCTGAACCTTCCGGGCGCGGGCGACGGTCAGCTTATCCTCTTCGGATAGCTCATCAATTCCCAGGATTGCAATGATGTCCTGAAGATCTTTGTATTTTTGCAGGATCTGCTTCACGGCACGAGCGGTACTGTAATGTTCCTCGCCAATAATCCGGGGATCGAGGATTCGTGAGGTCGACGCCAGCGGGTCGACCGCCGGGTAGATACCTAATTCCGTAAGGGAGCGTGAGAGATTCGTGGTCGCATCCAAGTGGGCGAAGGCCGTTGCCGGGGCCGGGTCCGTATAGTCGTCTGCAGGCACATAGATTGCTTGCACTGAGGTGATCGAGCCTTTTTTTGTCGAAGTGATGCGCTCCTGCAACTCGCCCATTTCAGTAGCCAAATTAGGCTGATAGCCAACAGCCGAAGGCATTCGACCAAGCAGTGCGGAGACCTCCGATCCCGCCTGGGTAAAACGGAAGATGTTGTCGATGAAAAGAAGCACGTCCTGCCCTTCTTCTTCCCGGAAGTACTCCGCGACGGTCAGTCCCGTCAGTCCCACGCGCAAGCGCGCACCCGGCGGTTCGGTCATCTGACCGTAGACAAGAGCGGTCTTGTTAATGACCCCTGATTCTTTCATTTCCAGCCACAGGTCATTTCCTTCGCGAGTGCGCTCCCCAACTCCCGCAAAGACGGAGAACCCGCCATGCTTGGTGGCGATGTTATTGATCAGCTCCATGATGATGACGGTCTTGCCTACACCGGCGCCACCAAAGAGGCCAATCTTACCTCCACGCAAGTATGGCTCCAACAAATCGATGACCTTAATCCCGGTTTCAAACATCTCCAGGCGGGTATCTTGCTGCTCGAAACTCGGGGCTTCCCGGTGGATTGGGTACGACGTGGCTGTCTTGATAGGACCCTGCTCATCGACCGGCTGGCCGATCACATTCATAATTCTCCCCAACGTTTCCCGGCCCACTGGAACCGTAATGGGGCCGCCTGTGTCCATCGCGTTCATTCCTCGAACTAAGCCATCGGTGGGTTGCATTGCTATGGTCCGAACCCGGCCCTCACCCAGGTGCTGCTGAACTTCTGTAATGATGTCAATAGGAGTAGGAACATCAAATCCTTCGCTGTTGATGCGTATTGCCGTGTAAATAGCTGGAAGATTCTTTTCGTCAAAGGCCACGTCCACAGCCGGGCCAATCACTTGAACCACTTTGCCGATGTTCATGCTTATCTCCAAATCAAGAGTCACTGAAACGCCAACAGCAAACATGAGGATGGAGGATAGAAGATCGAGGATCGCAGGAAGCCGTTTTTCATTTTCAACCCTCTACCTTTAATCCCTCTATCCTCGATTCTCGATCCTTCATCCTCATCTCATTAGCCCTGCGCTGCAGCACCGCTGACAATTTCAATGATCTCCTTGGTGATTCCGGCCTGTCGGGCACGGTTCATCGTGAGAGTCAGGGTATCAATCATCTCTATCGCGTTATTGGTAGCAGCTTCCATCGCCGTCATCCGGGCCCCATGCTCCGCAGCCGCGGACTCCAGCAAGGCTCGATAGACCTGAATCTCGACATATTTCGGGATCAGGCTACTGAAGATCTCCCCGGGCGGTTGCTCATAAATGTAGTCGATGAGCGTCTTTTCCGAGGCAGCCTCCAGCCGTTGAATAGGCAGCAAACGCTCGACAACAATCCGCTGCTGGATGACTGACTTGAATTCGTTATAAACCAGATAAATGGCATCCAGTTCCTTGGCCGCGAACTCCTGCATCAACTTGCCCGCGATCTCCTTGGCATTCGAGTACTCCAGCCGGTGAAAGATGTTCACAAACTCGTGAGCGATCGGCGCTGAGCGTCTGCGAAAGAAGTCCCGGCCTTTGCGCCCTACACAGTTTAGGGTGAGTTGCCGGTCCCGTTTTTCGTCAATAAAGGCCTGAGCTGCCTTAATGATATTGGCATTGAAGGCGCCGCACAGTCCCTTGTCGGCCGTGACGACTACCAATTGAATATGCTGGTCGCCCCGTTCCTCCAGTAGCGGATGCGACTTGCTTTCAGATCGAGTCACCAGGCTATTAAGGACGTCCAGGATCTTGTTAGCATAAGGCCGGGCATTGATGACTCGTTCCTGGGCGCGACGCAGTTTTGCAGCAGACACCATCTTCATGGCTTTTGTAATCTGCTGCGTATTCTTCACCGACCGGATTCGTCTACGAATGTCTAGGACGTTCGCCATGATTCTGAATATGTAGCGACGGGTAGTGGGTCATGAGTGACGACTTCAACTCAGCTTCCACTATTCTGTCTAGGTCGAGGCAGATTGCCCTCTTTCGGACAAGAACTTCTCTTTGAATTCGCCAAGAACCTTCTTAAGCTCCGCCTGAAGACTTTCGTCAAGCTGTTTCTTTTCTCGTATCCCCTTGCTGAGAGACGGATGGTTGCTATCCATGAAACGGAATAGAGCCTGTTCGAATGCCTGGCATTCTGAAATCTCAATCGAATCCAGGAATCCGTTGGTTCCGGCGAAGATAATGATAATCTGTTTCTCAACGGGAAGCGGTGCATATTGTCCCTGTTTGAGAACTTCCGTAAGCCGCTGTCCACGGCTAAGCTGAGCCTGAGAGGCTTTATCGAGATCACTTCCAAATTGGGCGAAGGCTGCCAGCTCCCGGAACTGAGCCAAATCCAGACGAAGAGAACCCGCAACCTGGCGCATGGCTTTGATCTGGGCTTTCCCACCTACGCGCGAGACAGACAGGCCCACGTTTACGGCCGGGCGAATGCCAGAGTTGAAAAGGTCGCTTTCGAGGTAGATTTGGCCGTCGGTGATCGAAATGACATTGGTTGGGATATAGGCAGACACGTCCCCAGCTTGAGTCTCAATGATAGGCAAGGCAGTCAACGACCCCCCTCCCCTGCTCTCGTTAAGCTTTGCCGCCCTCTCCAGCAGGCGGGAGTGAAGGTAGAAAACGTCTCCGGGATAAGCTTCCCGTCCCGGCGGTCGCCGCAGCAAGAGCGAGATTTCCCGATAAGCGGCGGCGTGTTTGGAGAGGTCATCGTAAATACACAGGACATGCTTGCCGCGATCGCGGAAGAATTCACCAATGGCACAACCTGCGTAAGGCGCAATATATTGCATCGGAGCCGGGTCCGACGCTGAGGCCGACACTACGATCGTGTAGCCCATGGCATCGTGGTCGCTCAAGATCTTGACCACTTGTGCAACCGTGGAGCGCTTCTGGCCGATCGCGACATAGATGCAGATGAGGTCTCCACCTTTCTGATTGATAATCGTGTCCAGGGCAATCGCGGTCTTTCCCGTCTGACGGTCTCCGATAATCAGCTCGCGCTGGCCGCGGCCGATGGGGATCATCGAGTCGATTGGCTTTAATCCGGTCTGGACAGGTTGATCCACTGGCTGACGGTCAACAATTCCAGGGGCAATCCGTTCGATGGGGTTGAAGAGCTCCGTAACAATCGCACCTTTGCCGTCGATGGGCTGGCCCAAGGCATTCACAACACGGCCAATCATGGCTTCCCCCGCTGGCACGGCGGCAATTCTCTTCGTGCGTTTGACGAGGTCCCCCTCCTTGATTTCTGCGGACTCTCCCAATAATACCGAGCCTACCTGATCTTCTTCCAGGTTCAGCGCCATCCCGGAGATGCCATGAGGAAACTCCAGCAACTCGCCCGACATGACTTTTTCCAATCCATGAACCCGGGCGATTCCGTCCCCTACCGAAATAACAGTTCCAACTTCGCTGACCACAACGTTCGATTCATAGTCTTCGATCTGGGCGCGTATGATCTTGCTGATTTCGTCTGCCTTGATCTCCATCGCTATCTCCAGTAGTCCTCAGAGTCTTTTAGTACTCTTTTTCGTAACTTCGCTGACGTAATCTTGTGCTGGTAGTGAGTGGGATTCCTGCCTGTCGAGGACCCGTGATATCGATGATTCCGACGCCCTTAAGGCCTGAACAGGCAAAAGCGGAATCGTGAGACGGAGTATTAGTCCGAGCTGAGCCGATTCTTGATCAACTCCAGTTGCTGCCGTATCGACCCGTCGTAAATGGTATCTCCAATTCTTGTTATCACTCCTCCAATCAGCGCCGGGCTAATTCCAAATTTCAATTGAACCCTCTTGCCCGTCAAGTTCTCCAACTTCTGTCTTAGCCGGGCTTGAATCTCACCCTCAACCTCAAAGGCGGTGGTCACGTTGGCTTGAACCACTCCCAAGTATCCATTGAGGCTTTCTCGAAAGGCCTTGCAAATTTCGCCAAAGTAACTGACTCGATGATTGTCGATCAAGAGGAGGATGAAATTGCAGGTCTCCTTGCAAAACCCAAGTCTACCCAACAGCTCGTTTGTAGCTGACCGTTTCTTGGGGAGAGGGATGACGGGATTGGTGTAGAAAAGTTGAAGCTCGCGGTACCGGTTCAGGAGTTCATCAAAGAGACTCAGTTCCCGTCCGACGCGCTCGTGTTGACCCAGCTTGAAACTGACCTCAGCGAGCGCTTTGCCATATCGTTTTGCAATGACTGCCAAAAGTCTGACCTTTCACTGGCTCCAGGACGCCGGAACATTGACCCCCCTAACCCCGTCTTCGGTCCCCTCTCCCCCAAGGGAGGTAGGGGAGAGGGCCGTGTCGCGTAATTCTCAGCAGAACTTTCCGTTCAATTCCTGGTTGTATCCATGGTCTGAAGAAACTGCTGAATCATTTTCTTGTTCTCTTCAGGTGTCAGAGAAGATCTGAGTCGCTCTTCGGCCAGCTTCACTGCTAACTCAGCAATATGACCCCTCAGCTCTAAATGAGCCGATTTCTTGAGTCCCTCGATTTCCCGTCTGGCCATATCCAGCATCTTGCCCGCTTCTGCGCGAGCCCCCGCAAGGATCCGCGCCTTTTCTTCTTCAGCTTCCATCAGAGCCTGACCCTTGAGATCCTTGATTGCCTTGTCCAAACCAGCGAGTCGCGCTTCAATCTCCGAAAGCTTCTGGAAAGCCTCTTCCTTGGCCTTTCGCCCGCTAGCCAAGCCTTCCTCAATCGCTTTAGACCGCGAATCGAGAAACGCTCGAAGGGGCTTGCGCAAATACCAGCTCAGTCCGCCAAATAGGATAAGAAAATTCCCCCATTTCCAGACGATGGCCAGAGGACTCTCTTCGTGATGCTCACTCTGGCCGGCTTGTGGTGAAGATACGGCCTCATGATCTTGTTGAGCAAGGGCAACAACCGACCAAGTTGCTAGCAGGACCAACAACGTACAGAACGCTACCAAGTGTCCTGTCTTCGCTTTCAGGTTCTTATCGCAGGATTGTTTTGACAATTCCATCGGCAATGCTATGGACTTCCGACTCCAGAGTGCGCTTGGCTGTGACAACTTGCCCCTCAATCTCTTCTTTGGCGGCTTGCACGATCTTTTCGGCCTGGTGGCGAGTTTCAGCCAAAGTCTCAAAACGGTGCTTCGAGGCCTCGGCTCGAAGGGTTTCCTGCTGACGATAGCTTTCGAGGCGGGCGGCTTTCAGGGCATCCTGATAGGCACGGGACTTCTGATCGGCCTGCGCTAGCTTATCCTTGGCCTCTTGCTGGGCCCCGGCGATTTCCGAGTCACGTTGCAGCAAAATCTGGTTGATGGGGTCAAAGAAGGACTTTTTCAGGACAAAGTAGAGACTCCACACCAGGATCATTACCACGACGATCGACAGATCGGGATAAATCGCGCTCATACGCTAACGAGTTGTCCTCCGAGCAGGGTGGTGTACGGATACGAACTCAGGACCCCAAAAAGAACGGGAAAATTATCACAAGTGAAAATACTGGTCAAGGGTTTTCCATGTGCAAACCACACTGGCAGTAGCAGTTTAGCCGTTGCGGTTGCCGACTTCCCTGTGAACTTCTCGGCAGTCGGATGGGGATCGTCCAGGGCTGATCGGGCCCCCTTGGTTTCAGTAGTGAGTGCGTTTCTCACCCTTGACTTGACTCTGCGGGCTGTCCGGCACAAACGCATGATGGAGGAAAGACGAATTCCTGGTGGCTACAACTACCTTGGAGGAGACTCATGCTAATATTGTACCTTTGGCAGTGCGGCGCAGTTGCCACGCTGTTGTTTCATTCTGACTCAAGCTTCCTTGGAGATCCGTCACAATGCGAAATGTCATCATCATTGGTTCAGGTCCGGCGGGTTATACGGCGGCGATTTATGCCGCCCGGGCAAATCTAAATCCGTTGTTGGTGGAAGGTCTCGAAGTTGGCGGTCAGTTATCAATCACGACGTTGGTTGAAAACTTCCCTGGTTTTCCCGAGGGTGTGCAGGGTCCTGCGCTGATGGAGGACATGAAAAAGCAGGCCGGAAAGTTCGGCACAGACTTTCTTTCAGCCCTGGTTACGAAGGTTGACTTTTCTCAAACGCCGTTCCGGGTGTTCACCGACGACGAGGAGATTCAAACCAAGACGTTGATTATTGCTTCCGGAGCGTCCGCCCGCCTCCTGGGTATTGAGTCAGAAAAGAGGCTCATCGGATACGGGGTGTCTACCTGTGCAACCTGCGACGGCTATTTCTTCAAAGGCAAAGAGATCATCGTGGTGGGAGGCGGCGATTCGGCGATTGAGGAAGCGACCTTCCTGACCAAGTATGCCAATAAGGTAACGGTCATTCACCGCCGGGACCAACTGAGAGCTTCCAAGATCATGCAAGAACGCGCCTTCAAAAACCCCAAAATTGATTTCGTGTGGAACACCACGGTTGAAGACGTCTATGACGTTGAAGCCAAGAACGTCAAAGGGGTGAAGCTCAAAAACCTGAAGAACGGTGAAGTCACCGATTTCAAATGCGACGGTGTCTTTGTAGCGATTGGACATGTTCCCAATACTCAGATTTTCAAGGGGCTGATTGAGATGGATGACAATGGCTACATTCTCACGCGTGACGGAAGCCGGACCAGTGCCCCAGGGGTCTTCGCCGCGGGCGACGTCCAGGATCACGTCTACAAACAGGCGATCTCTGCTGCTGGGAGTGGATGCATGGCGGCCATGGATGCTGAGAAATACCTGGAAAGTGTGGGACATTGAAAGGATTGCGAATCGTCGATTTCGGATTGCGGATTTTGTAACTCTCAGAGACCGAACAGCAGCAACATCCTGGCCAAGCGGATGAAAACGATCCTTTCAATCGGCAATCTACAAATCCAAAATCCGCAATTGAAATGAAGCCTCAGATCGAAGTGGCTGCGGCCATTATCTTCAAGGAACAGCAGGTTCTCATCTCTCAGCGAGACAAGCATTCGCACCTCTCGGGCTATTGGGAATTTCCCGGAGGGAAAAGAGAACACCTCGAAACGTTTGAAGAGTGTCTTCAGCGGGAGATTCGCGAGGAGCTGAACGTCGAGGTCGAGGTGGAGGACCTTTTCGAGTCTGTGGATTATGAGTATGCCGACAAGGTCGTCGCGCTGCGGTTTTACTCTTGCCGCTATCTGAAGGGGGAAGCTAAGGCATTAGGTTGCAGGCAATTCAAATGGGTCTTTCGCCACGAATTGCCGCGCTACCACTTTCCGCCCGCCAACCAGGCTGTTCTGAAGAAGCTGATCAGCCTCTGAAGAGATTCCTTAAGACAAAATAGACGTTCTCCTTGCGCTCCCGTAGGCGACGGTAATAATAAGGAAGCCAGTGGGAGCCGAAGGGAACATAGACTCGCATATTGTATCCCTCACGCACCAAACCGCGCTGGGTCCCGGCTCGCACGCCATAAAGCATTTGAAATTCAAAGCGTTCCTGGCAGATCTGATGAGCCTTGGCATAGTCTTTGACCCAGGAGATCAAACTGTCATCATGAGTAGCCAAAGCGGGATAGTTGCCGCGTTCCAAGAGCATTTCGGCCAGTTCCCTGTAGTTTCGCCGAATTTCAGTCATTTCCTGGATGGCAACCTCGGCTGGTTCTCGATAGGCACCTTTACACAGACGGACCCTCGCGCCAATCTGAATCAGCCGTTCCAGGTCCTGCCGGCTTCGGTGAAGGTAAGCTTGAATCACGATGCCTACATTCTTGTAGTCCCGGAACAAGTCTAGGAATAGGGCAAGAGTCCTTTCGGTATATTTCGAACCCTCCATATCAATGCGGACGGTATTCTCGCACTCAGCGGCCTTCTGACAGATTCGGACCAGATTGGAATAGCAAAACTCCCGGTTGATATCCAACCCCATCTGAGTCAGTTTTAGCGACACGTTGGATTGAAGCCGGGCTTTGTGGATGGAATCCAGAGTCTGGAGATAACTCTGGACTGCCTGTTCAGCATCCGTTGCCTGTTGCACATGCTCGCCCAAGACGTCCAGCGTCGCGGTCATTCCGCCTTGGTTCAAAGCTTGCACCTTGGGAATGGCTTCGTCAATGGTATGTCCGGCGACGAAACGCTTGGCAAGGAAGAACAGAGCTTGGTCTAGCACAGGGCCAGTTCAGCTTGACTTTCGGACGATGTCGAGGAATTCGAGAACGCTCAACTCAATTTGATCTCTAACTTGGCGGTAGATCTCCATCGATTGGCCCACTGGGTCCGGAATAGGCCAAATGAGGGTCTCTAAGCCAGGAAGGTTCCTGGGAACAAACCGGGCAATACTCGGTTCCATAACGACGATCCAGTCCATCAATTTCAGTTGAATGGTAGCGAGACTCTTCGATGTCTGTTGAGAAATGTCGATGCCTTTCTCTTGCATTGCTTCGACCGTGCTCGGCATGATGAAGCCTGCGGGATTCGTCCCGGCACTATGGGCTGTAAGCCACTCTTTGCCATAATGGTTGGCAAATCCCTCGGCCATTGGGCTGCGGCAAGAGTTGCCGAAGCAAACAAACAGAACCTGTTTCATCGGCAGAAGCAAAATGGGAACATCCTCGACTCCTTCGTGCTCCAGGCGCTCACTTTGAGGCTAAACACCAAGCCATAAGTGTATGAACGAAGGTCGTCCTTGGACAAGGCAAGAAAAGCTTTGAGAGGCTTTAAGTGCGGTATCTCCCGCGCCATAGCATCCCGCCTCACCGGAGGCGGGGAGTTAGTCATTCTTGACCTTGTGCGCTTGTGTCACCATGTACACTCTGTTCATTTTGCTCGAAAACATTACGTCCTGCACCAGGAATTCGCTCCAACAGCATTGACGAGCCTCAGAATGAAACACATTGCGATCTTGACGGTCTTGACAACACTAATTGAACTAGCCTGCATTGGGGACTTAGTCTTGTCGGCGGCGCCGCGCCTTCTGCGGTCTGGCTCCAGCGAGCGTCCCTTCGGACTGCCTCAAGTTCCAGCACCGGAGTCCAACCCATTGACCCAGGAAAAGATTGAACTGGGCCGCCTACTGTTTTTTGAGAAGCGCCTTTCAGAAGATGAGACCATCAGTTGTGCCACGTGCCATGACCCGAAGGCAAGCTTCAGTGATGGCAAAACTGTGAGCTTAGGCATCCGAGGTTTTCGCGGACGACGTCACACCCCTTCCCTAATCAACGTGGCATTTCAACCTTATCTTTTCTGGGATGGTCGTGCCAGCTCACTGGAAGACCAGGCTCTGGCACCCTTGCGCAATCCAGCAGAGATGGGAGTGAGTGCCGAATTAGCAGTCGCCAAGCTACATCGTCTGGAAGGGTATCCTGAACGATTTCGCGAAGTCTTCGAGTCACCGATTACGGTCAAGAACCTGGGACAAGCGTTGGCCGCCTTTGCAAGAACCATTCTATCAGGTAATTCCGCGTATGATCGGTTCGTTGCGGGAGACGGGACAGCTCTTACTAGGACAGCTCTGGACGGTTTGCGCCTCTTCAACGGAAAAGCTCACTGTAACCTTTGTCATCAGGGCTTCAATTTCAGCGACGGATTGTTTCACAATATTGGTGTGGGCTGGAATGGAAAGTTCTTTCAAGATGCCGGCCGCTACGAAGTCACCGGAGTTTTTAAGGATCAGGGCGCCTTCAAGACGCCCACGTTACGAGAGGTCTTCGAGACAGGTCCCTACATGCACGACGGCACCTTCGCCAGTTTGGAGGCCGTAATCGATTTCTATGATCGCGGAGGCATTCCGAATCCTCAGTTGGACCTTCTGATCCAACCATTGCACCTGAACAACGAGGAGAAGAGGGCGCTGGTTGAGTTTCTCAAATCGCTGAGCGGGCCTAAATGAGTTGTCACGTGTTGCGAAGCGTGCCTATAATGACATCGGTTTCGATGACGCGGCTCCTTGGGTTGACCAACGATCTGCGGGAATCTCAGCACTGGAATCCAGGAAATCGAGATTTATGAACAAACCAAAAACATTGGGTGAGTTGAAGAATAGTGTCTGGGGAACTCCCGAGATATGGCGGCGTACGGTCAAGGACGAGATGCGGGCCAATCTGGTTCGAAAGCTGGAAAGCAATGAACTGCTTTTCAGCGGCATTGTTGGCTATGAAGACACAGTCATTCCTCAGATCGTAAACGCCATTCTTTCAAGGCACAACATGATTCTCCTGGGGCTTCGAGGCCAAGCTAAATCCCGAATCCTGAGAAACCTGACGAGTCTGTTGGACGACGAGCTCCCAGTGATGGCGGGTTGCGAAATCAATGATAACCCCTTCTCTCCCCTGTGCCGAGCGTGTCGTTCTGCCCTGGAAGAAAGAGGCGACAGGGTGGCTGTCTCCTTCCTTCCTCGATCGGATCGTTACGTCGAGAAGCTTGCCACTCCCGATGTGACGATCGCGGATATCATTGGCGATGTGGACCCTATTCGTGCGGCGCGGAGCGGCCTTCACCTTTCAGATGAACTGACCATTCACTATGGCTTGTTGCCTCGCTCCAATCGGGGCATCTTTGCAATCAACGAACTTCCCGATCTGGCGGGCAAAATCCAGGTCGGGCTCTTCAACATTCTTCAGGAGGGCGACGTTCAGATCAAAGGCTATCCCATTCGCTTGTTGCTGGACCTGGTCATGGTGTTTACAGCCAATCCTGAAGACTACACCGCTCGCGGCAAAATCATCACACCGTTGAAGGATCGAATCGGTTCTGAGATTCGTACCCACTATCCGGCTGAGCTCGAGCAGGGCATTCGTATCACGGAGCAGGAAGCCTGGCTTTCTCGTCATCCCGACGAACGCTTGATGATTCCTAAATACGTCAAAGAAGTGGTCGAGGCCATTGCCTTTCAAGCTCGTGAAGATAAGAAAGTGGACAAGCGGTCTGGAGTCAGCCAGCGTCTTCCGATCTCTGTTCTCGAGAACGTTGTTTCCAATGCCGAGCGGCGAGCGATTCTCAACAAAGAGAGAAAAATCGTTCCTCGCATTTGCGATATCTACGCTGCCTTGCCTTCGATGACGGGCAAAATCGAGCTCGAATATGAGGGCGAGCTGAAGGGCGCTGACAAGGTCGCCCAGGAACTGGTGCGTAATGCCGTCGGATTGGTCTTCTCTCACTATTTCGATCCCATCGACTTTCAACAGATCGTCAACTGGTTTGACTTAGGTGGAACCTTAAAGGTTAGCGAGGAGACCTCATCGCAGGAGTGTTTCACTCAGCTTCGCGTGATTCAAGGACTGCCTGAAAAGGCCGCAGTCCTCGGCGCCAAGAAAAAGGATGATCTTGCCCTTCTTGTATCTGCTTGCGAGTTTATCCTGGATGGGTTGTACGCGTTGCGGAAGATCAGCCGGAGCGAGGGAAAGGGATATTTGGCCGTGGAGAAAAAGCGGTCCGAAGTCTACTTCGATGATCAAGCCGGTCGGGCCAAGAAATCATACAACTGACCGATTTCCAAGCGGTGTGTGGAGGACACAACCCCTGTGTTCTTTCCGCTTGCTCCGCTCTGGAAGAGGAAAGCTGTCAAAAATTCGGAGTTTCTGAAAAGCGCCGCCTGAAGGCAAGCGGCCTGCAATTATGAAGGCGATCAAATACTCCAAGTTTACCGGATTCGATTGGGATTCCCTTAGCCTGGAAGAGCTGCTGAATAAGCTTTCCGATTTTTTGTTACAGAGTGGGTTCTATAACGACTATTACGGTTTGCAGCAGATGGGCCAGGATCACAATCTGCAGAACTTGCATGACGCCATCCTGGACGCCATTCTCAATCAGGGCTTGCTCTCAGATGAAGTGCTGGAAAAACTTTTGGCAGACTCGGATTCTGAGAACGAACAGAGCTCCAAGCTCTCTCAACTCGTGCAAGCCTTAATCGAGCGGCTGCAAGAGGAAGGCTATGTATCGTTTTCCGACCCGTCCTCTCCCCGAACAGACCGCGAAATAACGCCCGGACAGGGTCACGAAGACATGGAGGTGGGTCAGGTGAAATTCGAGCTGACCGACAAAAGCCTCGATTTCCTGGGTTACAAAACGTTGAAAGACCTGTTGGGATCGCTGGGGAAAAGTAATTTTGGACGGCATGACACTCGCGATTTGTCCACGGGCATCGAAAGCAGCGGATCTTCCAAAGATTATGAGTTCGGAGATTCGCTGAATTTGGATGTAAGCGGGACGCTGCTGAGCGCCGTGCAGCGCGAAGGTCTGGGAGTGCCGCTCAACGTGGATTACAAAGACCTGAAGGTCCATCAGTCCGAATACCAAAGTTCCTGTGCCACGGTCTTGATGCTGGACTGCAGCCACAGCATGATTCTCTATGGAGAGGATCGATTTACCCCCGCCAAAAAAGTTGCCATGGCCCTGGCTCATCTGATTCGAACGCAGTATTCCGGAGACACCCTGAATCTGGTGCTCTTTCACGATTCGGCTGAAGAGCTTCCGCTAAGCCAGCTGGCTCGAGTCCAGGTGGGGCCTTACTACACAAACACTCGCGAAGGCTTGAGGCTGGCACAAAGAATCCTGGCGCGGCAAAGCAAAGACATGAAGCAGATCATCATGATCACTGACGGCAAGCCTTCCGCCCTCACTAAAGAGGATGGTCGCATTTATAAGAATGCTTTTGGACTCGATCCTCACGTTGTGGCAGAGACCATCAAGGAAGTCGCCAATTGCCGCAAATCCGGGATCCTCATTAACACCTTCATGCTGGCGCGAGATTATGACCTGGTCAGCTTCGTCAAGAAAGTCACGGAGATCTGCCGCGGCAAAGCTTATTTCACCACGCCTTACACGCTTGGCCAGTACCTGCTGATGGATTACATGCAGAAAAAGGTCAAGACGATTCATTAAGAGACCGCCCAACTCAATTTCGATTACCGGTCGGAGAACCAAGGTGCGCCGAGTAAGCCACCTGTGATGTCTGCTCCAAAGCCAAGCAGCTTGACATCGCCTTGACATGGGAATAGTGTTCAAGTGTCCCATCTTAGCGTGCTATTCGGCCTCCATCGGTTATGGCTGAGTCTACGTATCTCCCTGGGCTTGCGATCCGAGACTCGAACTTTCTGAGTCCTCCACGGCACACTGGTCTTGTTCGCATCACCCACTGGATAAACACGATTAGCTTCATTGGCTTGGTGGTCAGTGGGATCGCCATTCTTCTGGCTCATCCGCGTCTCTATTGGGGAGAAACCGGCGCCGTGGGAACTCCCTCTCTACTCGATTTCTCGCTTCCTTTCGTGTTGGTGGGCCAGTCTGGTTGGGGCCGGTATTTGCATTTTCTGTCGGCTTGGGTTTGTGTGTTGACCGGCTTGCTTTATGCTGTCTCCGGCCTCTTCACCCGGCACTTCCGCAGACATTTGCTGCCGGCCTGGGCGGATCTCTCCTTGAGCTCCATCTCGCGCGTTGCCTGGAATCACATGCGTCTGAAGCGGCCCACGGAAGGAGAATCCCTGACCTATAACGTGCTTCAGCGACTCACCTATCTGACGGTTATTTTCGTTTTGTTTCCTCTGATGATCTGGACCGGCCTCGCCATGTCTCCCGCTATTACGTCGGTTTTCCCCCTCCTCGTGAATGTGCTTGGTGGTCAGCAATCCGCGCGGACCATTCATTTCTTCATAGCGAGTTTCCTCGTTCTCTTTCTCTTTGTCCATATAGCCATGGTCTGTGTCGCCGGTTTTGCGAACCGCGTGCGGGCCATGATCACGGGCCACGTCGCCGCCGGAAAGGAGCCCTTATGAGCGAACTGGTCACCCGTCGAAAACTCATCACCGGTGGTTTAGCGGTCGCCGCGGGTGCCTCTGGCTTAGTGGTCGCTGGCCGGCTCGCGGACCGATATGGCCTGATCCCGCCCGATCACGGCGGTATCTGGGGCGTTGGTGAAACCCTGACCTATGCTGCGCAGCGGCTCTTGATGTCTCACCACTCGCTCGCTCGGGAATTCAGCCGCAGCCAAATCTCAAAAGTTATTCCGGTCAATGGCAATCCACCGGAGAACGATGCCTACCAGCGCCTCTTGGCTGGCGACTTCGCGGATTTTCGGCTTACCATTGACGGCTTGGTCGCTCGCCCATCTTCCTTCTCTCTCGAAGAACTGAAACGCTTTCCTTCTCGCACCCAGATCACTCATCAGGCTTGCGAAGAGGGCTGGTCGTTCATCGCGGAATGGACCGGCGTTCTTCTCTCCTATGTCTTGAATTTAGTCGGCGTCCGTCCGCAGGCGAAGTATGTGGTCTTCTTTCCTTTTGATGATGGATGGGACAGATTTGACAGCCTTGATATGCCGGAGGCGTGGCATCCCCAAACCTTGCTTGCTTACGGTATGAACGGGCAGACGCTTCCCGCACCTCACGGTGCTCCGGTCCGGCTGCGTGTCGCGCGCCAGCTCGGTTATAAGAGCACAAAATACCTGTCTCACATCACCGTTACAGACACTGTGAAAAATATCGGAAAAGGCCTGGGATCCAGCGCCCCAGAAATAGGCTACTCCTGGTACGCCGGCATCTGAGTGAACTGCTTGAAAAAGGTTAGGACCACGCTAAGCCTTTGGACCGGTCGATGAAGGCGTGCGTGAATCCTACCAATACTGTTCCAATTAGCTGCCGCAAAGCGCTACCGGCCCCAAGCGTGCCAGGGATCTCCTCGCTGCCCCTCGTTTCCTCCATCCTCGAGTATTTGTAACTCCGAAGTTAAGAAACTTGCGACTGCTGAACAAACCGAGTTTCAAGCTTAGGACACAACTTCACGTTCTAAGCGACACGTTTCATGCCTCATTCAACAACCACCAACTGACGCCCAGCGAGACCAGCAAATAAGCTTTCAAGCAGATACCAATTCCAACAAGTGGCAAGCGACTTCCATGTCCCCCTAAAGAGGGACCACCTCGGCTAAACGGGCTACTACCACTCCTTTCTCTCTCTCTGGGATGGCCTTCTGCCAAACCAGATGCCGACTACGCTGGTTCCAATGACAAAAATGGCACTGGTGGCTGGATTGCGTATTACCCACTGGAACGCACTTACTAGGCTTTTTCCCGCTGGCAGCAACTTGGTAAGCCATCTTTCGTTGGAGGGACTTAATGCAGCGCACCACGAAATATGCTCTTTGCATTGTTAGCTTGATTTTCTGTCTAGGACTTCTGTTGAAAGGATCTGTGCCTCAGGTATTGAGCGGGATGTGGGGCTCGGTTGGTTCCATGACCCAACCACGCGCCGGGGCTTCTGCGGCACTGCTCCAAGATGGACGCGTTCTGATCACCGGTGGTGAGGATGCAACGGGGGCTTTGGTGACCGCTGAGCTGCTTAATAATGGAAGTTCTTTTTCGACGGCAGCACCCATGGACGTGCCGCGCAGCCGCCATATCTCCATAGCCCTGCAGGACGGGCGAGTGTTGGTGGCCGGAGGCTCCACCACAGGTGGTGGAGTGACCAATGCCGCCGAGATCTATGATCCTTCCAGCAATTCCTGGTCAGCGATCAGCGGGGGCATGACAGAGGCTCGCGCAGGTCATACCGCTTCTCTCCTAAAGGATGGTAAGGTGTTGATCAGCGGAGGTGAGAACTCCGGCGTAGCCAGTTCTACTCTGGAAATGTTTAATCCTGCAACCAACTCTTTTGTGTTTGTAGGCACGCTCTCTTCTGCGAGAAAGGAACATGCCGCGGCTGTATTGTTAGACGGACGTGTCCTCATTGCTGGCGGTTCTGATGGAAATAGCCCGCTGGCTTCAATTGATATTTATGATCCCGAAAGCGGAACGCTTTCTCAGGCTCCTAATCTCTCGACCCCTCGTGCCGGACTCTCCGCCACCACGCTGCTCGACGGCAAGGTCCTGCTTGTGGGAGGCAACAACGGTTCACAAGACCTTGCTTCAGCCGAACTCTACAACCCAACCACCGGGGCGTTTTCGGTAGCCGCGACCAACCTGTCCACGCCTCGCAAAGACCACTTGGCCTTCCTGCTTCCTCACAATAACAGCGTGCTGATCGTGGGAGGCACGTCAGCCGAGGTAGAACTGTCTTCCGCAGAACTATTTGTTCCCTGGGTCGGCACGTTCAACTTGACTGGCTCGCCTGCAGCAGCTCGTATTCGAGCTACAGGCAGCCGATTGAGCTTCGATGGATTACTGCTGTTGGCGGGTGGCGAAAATGCTTCCGGCAAGCTTTCCAGCACCGAGCTTTATGGTTTCGCGACTGTGAAGACTGACAAGGCCGATTATGCGCCTGGTGAAATCGTCACCATTACCGGCCGCGGCTGGCAGCCGGGGGAGACCGTCAACCTGGCACTTGTAGAGTCGCCCGATCTCGATACCCATGGGCCTTTTACCGCGGTCGCTGACAGCAGCGGGAATATTTACAACAACAGTTTCGTCCCCGACGAGCATGATGCCAACATCCTATTTTACGTCACCGCGACTGGCTCAGTGTCGCAGGCGCAGACGACGTTCACGGATAGCGTTACGAGCGTCACAATCACCTCACCCACCAGTGCAAGCCCCATTACGGTTACGTCACTCCCGGCTAGTGTGACGGTTTCATTCAGCTACATCACAAGTACCACAGGCACCACAACAGGTCAGGCAGACATATTAGCGGCGCCCACTCTTTCGAACACCAAGAATCTGGCGCCTGGCACCCACTCTGACAGCATTGTTGTCACTATTCCCGCCGGCACCGCGAACGGCTCGTATAACGTGAAAGTAACTGTAACCAACAATACGGGAAGCGGATCCAACAACAAAAACGATAACCAGAACGCTGCTGTGATTGTAAATGTTCCTACTATTGCTGCCACAAACCTCTCCGTTGCGAGCGCGAGTGGGACCTACGGAGGGACGACGACACTCTCGGCAACCCTGAGAAAAACTTCCGATAACTCTCCGATCGGGGGCAAAACGGTCAACTTCACCTTGAACGGAAATGCTGCGGGTAGTACCACAACAAATGGCAGCGGCGTTGCCACGCTCTCTGGTGTCAGTCTGGCTGGGATCAATGCCAATACTTATCCAACGGGCGTTGGAGCCAGTTTCGCGGGTGACTCAGGCTTAAGCCCAAGTAGCGGCTCTAATGTCCTGACAGTGAACCCGCGGCCAATCACGGTCAAGGCCAACGCCATCTCACGAGTGTACGGAGACTCGACACCCGCCTTCTCAATCTCTGTGACTGTCGGCTCACTGGCGTCCGGCGACACTCTAGCCTCGCTGGGAACTCCCAGTTTTGGTGGTATTCCCGCCAATCCGGGGGTAGGGACATACCCCATCACGGTCGGCGGTCTGAGCAATGCCAACTACACGATCACCTACGACAACACCGGCGTTCTGACCGTCACCCCGCGGCCCATCACCGTCAAGGCCAACGACGTGTCGCGGGTCTACGGAGATTCGACACCAGCGTTTTCGATCGTCCTCAGTGCGGGTAGCCTCGGGTATAGCGACACCGTGGCCTCACTGGGTGCGCCTATGTTCAGCACCACGCCAGCCAATCCGGGGGTAGGGACGCATCCGATCACAGTCAGCGGATTAAGCAATGCCAACTACACAATCACCTACGACAATACCGGCATTCTCACAGTTACCCCACGGCCCATCACCGTCAAGGCCAATGACGTGTCGCGGGTCTACGGAGACTCAACGCCCGCGTTTTCAATCTTCCTCAGCGCTGGTAGCCTAGGGTATAGCGACACCGTGGCCTCACTGGGCACGCCTACGTTCAGCACCACGCCAGCCAATCCGGGGGTAGGGACCTACCCGATCACAGTCAGTGGACTGAGCAATGCAAACTACACGATCACCTACGACAACACCGGCGTTCTCACGGTCACACCACGTCCGGTGACGGTTAAAGCCAACGATGTCTCGCGGGTCTATGGAGATTCGACACCGGCATTTTCGATCTTCCTCAGCGTCGGTACCCTTGGATACAGCGATACGCCGGCCACACTGGGAACACCCAGCTTCAGCGGCATTCCAGCCAATCCGGGAATAGGGACGTACCCGATCACGGTCAGCGGACTAAGTAACGCCAACTACACAATCACTTATGACAACACCGGCATTTTAGCCGTAACGCGGCGCTCTATAACAGTCAAGGCCAACAACCTGTCGCGCGTCTACGGAGACTCAACGCCCGCATTTTCAATCTTCCTCAGTGCTGGTAGTTTTGGATATAGCGACACTGTGGCCTCACTGGGCACGCCTGCGTTCAGCACCACTCCAGCCAATCCAGGGGTAGGGACGCATCCGATCACGGTCAGCGGACTGAGCAATGCGAACTACACGATCACCCACGACAACACCGGCGTTCTGACGGTCACCCCGCGGCCCGTTACCGTCAAGGCCAATGACTTGTCGCGTCTCTATGGAGACTCAACGCCGGCGTTTTCGATCTTGCTCAGTGCCGGCAGCTTTGGATATACAGACAATCTAGGTTCGCTCGGAACGCCTACCTTTAGCACCACGCCCGCCAATCCGGGGGTGGGAACGCATCCGATCACGGTCAGCGGGCTGAGCAGTCCGAACTACACGATCACCTACGACAATACCGGTATTCTGACAGTCACTCCGCGACCCATCACCATCAAGGCCAATGATGTGTCGCGGGTCTACGGAGACTCGACACCTGCATTTTCAATCTTCCTCAGTGCCGGTACCTTCGGGTATAGCGATACCGCGGCCTCAATTGGAACGCCTCTGTTCAGCACCACGCCAGCCAATCCGGGGGTGGGTACCTATCCGATCACGGTCAGCGGGCTGACCAATGCCAACTACACAATCACCTACGACAATACCGGCATTCTGACGGTCACACCACGTCCGGTGACGGTTAAGGCCAACGACGTCTCGCGGATCTATGGAGACTTGACCCCGGCATTTTCGATCTTCCTCAGCGTCGGTACTCTTGGCTACGGTGATACACTGGCTATACTGGGAACACCCAGCTTTAGTGGCATTCCGACCACTCCGGGTGTAGGGACCTACCCGATCACGGTCAGCGCACTAAGCAATGCCAACTACACCATCGCGTACGACAACACTGGAGCTCTAACCGTCACCCCTCGTCCTGTTTCAGTCAAGGCGACCAATGTCTCAAAAGTCTATGGAGATTCGACACCTGCCTATTCAATCTTTCTCAGTGCCGGTAGCTTTGGATATACAGATACCCTGGCCTCGCTGGGAACACCCACGTTCGCCACGAATCCGGCGAGCCCGGTCAATGTAGGCAACTACCCCATCACGGTTAGCGGGTTGAGCAATCCCAACTACTCGATTGCCTTCGACAACACGGGGTCATTGACGATCACTCCGCGGCCAATTACCATCAAGGCCGACAGCATATCGCGGGTCTATGGAAACCCAACCCCCGGCTTCTCCATTTCCCTGGCTGTGGGTACCCTTGCGTACAGTGACAGCCTGGCCTCGCTGGGATCCCCCGCGTTTACCACGAGTCCCGTCAACCCTGCGGTGAATGTTGGTACCTATACCATCACGGTTAGTGGGTTAAGCAATCCGAACTACTCGATCGCCTTCGACAATACGGGGGTGTTGACGATCACGCCGCGGCCAATCACGGTGACGGCTGTGACCGACGCCAAGATTTATGACGGCGGGGTACTCTCTGCCGCGGCGCCGACGATCACAGCGGGCAGCTTGGCAGGCACCGACACGCCCAAATTCCGGCAGCGCTTCGACACCAAAAACGCGGGAAGCGGGAAAACCCTGATTCCGACGGGGTCGGTGACGGACGGCAATAACGGCAACAACTATAACGTCACGTTTGAGCCTGTGAACACGGGCAAGATCACGCCGCTAGCGATCACGGTGACGGCCGTGACCGACACCAAGATTTATGACGGCAATACCAGCTCGTCGGGAGTACCGACGATTATGCCTGGCCTGGTCGGTGGCGACACCCCGGGCTTCACACAGGCGTTTGACAGCAGGAATGCAGGTCCCAGGATGCTCATACCATCGGGCGCTGTAAACGACGGCAACAGCGGCCTCAACTACGCCGTGACACCTGTCAATGTTGCTGGCAGCATCATCCCACGCCCGCTGACTGTGAGCGCGACGGGAGTGAACAAGTTCTACGACGGTACCGTGGCAGCGGCGGTGACGCTATCGGATGACCGACTCTCGGGCGACATGTTCACGGATGGGTACTCCAACACTATATTCGCGAATGCGAATGTCGGGACCTGGGCCGTGACTGTGACTGGGATTTCGATCTCCGGACCTGATGCAGGCAACTACACAGCCAATACGACCGCTGCGACCACGGCCACGATCGCGACAGCCCCCACAGCTACCACGCTCAGCTCCAGCTTTTCCAGTGTGCCGCCCGCCATGCCCGTGGCAATAACGCTGACCGCTAAGGTAATGAATATCGTTACCCCCGTGATTCCCATAGGTTCGGTGACCTTCACCGACACCACAACCGGGAACCTGCTGGGAATGCAAACTCTGGACGCCAGTGGACAAGCGACACTGACGACATCTGCTCTCCCAGTGGGCCAACACCTGATCTCTGTGACCTACACTCCAGCGAATCTTAATTTCGGCGCAAGTAGCTCAGGCCCGAACACGGCTCCAGTCCTAACCATCACAGGTCCTTCCTCAGGAGATGTTCACGCCGTAAATACCGGAGTTAACTTTTCAGCTTCGTTTACTGACGCCTCCGTATCTAATCCGAGCGCCCAGTGGTCCTTCGATACGACCGCCAGCACTAATGGTAATGTGAGCGGAGGAACCGTTACAGGGTCATACACATTCGCTGCCGCTGGTGTCTATAATGTTACACTTACCTTCAATGATGGACTCGGTGGCATTGCAATCGCGAACACCGTCAGTTCAACGAATGCTCCACCGAACCTTCCGGACACGGTCGTTGTTTATGATTCGTCCGCCGGCTTTGTTACGGGTGGTGGTTGGATCAACTCTCCTGCTGGGGCCTATACTTGGAACCCAAGTTTGGCCGGTAAAGCCAGCTTTGGCTTTGTTTCGAAGTACCAGAAGGGCGCGACCGTCCCCACCGGAGAAACCGAGTTCAATTACCAAGTCGCCAACTTTAACTTTCACAGCGCAAGTTATCAGTGGCTGGTAGTCTCTGGGTCGATGGCACAGTACAAGGGTACCGGCACGATAAATGGGTCGGGGAATTACAACTTCCTCTTGACAGCGCTGGATGGCACCCCGGACGGCTTCCGTCTCAAAATTACAGATCCGACTAGCAGTTCCGTAATCTATGACAACAAGCTGTCCACCGATGACACGATGAGCAACCAGAACACACAAGCTATCTCCGGCGGCAGCATCGTTATTCACAAGTGACACCCACGGCAGACTCTGGGGAATCGCCTGCTACTTTCGCTTCCGAAGGAACTTTCGAAAAGGACTAGGACCAAAGGGAGTCTTTGGACAGTCGAAGTAGGAATGCATGACCTCTACGAGCCAAATTTCCTAGGAAAAGGGTCACAAACGGTCGGCCACAGGGACTTCAAGACCACTGAGGGAAGCTGCGAAAAATTCGGAGTTTTTGAGAAGCACCGTGAGGGCACGCGGCATCCAACGTTTGGCCGAGAGTAGCGAGTATCTCTGCACGTCGGGTCTTGCGCAGGTGATTTCTTCCCGGCTTCAAGCCACCAGTCACGAGCTTCTGAATCACTCGTTTACAGCTGACCTGCTACCGCTTCGGCCATCTCCATTGTTGTGGCACTCCCTCCCATGTCATAGGTTCGAACCTCGCCTGTTTGGATGACCGCAGCCACGGCTTGTTCCAACCTCCTGGCCGCCTCCAACTCACCCAGCCATTCCAGCATCATCTTGGCAGCCAGGATGGTAGCAATGGGATTGACCTTGTTCTGTCCGGCATACTTTGGGGCCGATCCATGAGTGGGTTCAAAGACGGCTAGCCGGTCTCCGATGTTTCCGGAGCAGGCGAAGCCTAGGCCGCCTACCATTTGGGCACAGAGATCTGAAATGATGTCTCCATACAGATTGGGCGCCACGAGGACATCGTAGTTGAGCGGATTCTTGAGAAGCCACATAGTCATAGCGTCGACGTTGGCCTCATCCCAAGAAACCTCCGGATAATCTTTGGCAATCTCCCTGGCCGCCTCGAGGAAGAGCCCATCGGTGGCGCGCACCACATTGGCTTTGTGAATGACAGTCACCCTCCGGCGGTTTAACCGCTTGGCGAAGTCGAAAGCGGCCCGAAGAATTCTTTCCGAGCCCCGGCGCGTGTTGATCTTGCATGACATTGCATAGTCATCTCCCTGCAGCTGGCTGAAAGCCGCAAAAGGTTTGGAGAGCCCCGCGAGTGTCCGTGAGAGTGCCTCAGGCACGGGATGGAACTCCACACCTGCGTAAAGATCTTCCGTGTTTTCCCGGAACACCACGAGGTCGATCCCCTCCTTAGTGTTCAATGAATTGCCGGGATAAGCCTTGCAGGGTCGGAGGCAGATGTAGAGATTGAACAGCTGCCTCATCCGTACGATGGGAGACCGATAGATCAGCCCCTTGCCTTGGAGGTTTGGAACCAGCTCGGTTTCTGCCGCTTTGACCGGCTTGGAAGTCACCGCACCAAACATGGCGGCGTCCACCTTCTGCAGCAGCTCAATGGTCCGGGGCGGTAGCGCATCGCCTTCCTCACGCCAAAACTCCCAGCCAATGTCAGCCCGAAGATACTCCACACTCAGGTTAAGCTGATCCAAGACAATCTTCGCTGCCTCCAGGACTTCCAGTCCAATGCCGTCTCCGGGCAGCCATGCAATCTTGTATTGGGGCATCAACTCTCTCCTTAAAATGCCCGAAGGTATGGAAACTCGAATTCCCTCAAATGCCCCTTTTCAAACTCACCTTATTCCAACAATCCATAAAAGCAGTGACGAATGGTTAGTGGCTAGTGACGAGCGGTTGGCTCCTTCATTCTCATTTGAAGGGACCACATGCTTCAGCTGTAGGGGATGTCTCATGGTCAACCCAATTCTTACATACCCGCCCACGCCTCGCTGAATCAATCGGAACTCACCTCTACTACAACCTTGCCGAAGTGCTGGCTGGCCTGGAGACGTTCAAACGCCTGGGTCGTTTCTGATAACGGAAAGACCCTGTCAACCACCGGACGCAGCTTTCCGCCCTCAATGAATTTGAGAATCTCGACCAGTTCAGCCTTTCCGCCCATTGTCGAGCCCAGCACAGCCAGTTGTCGATAGAAGACGTGCCTCAGGTCGAGCTGCACTTGATGGCCGGTGGTGGCGCCACAGGTCACTAATCTCCCATTGGTGGCTAGCGAACGCATGCTCTCGTCCCAGGTGGCCGAGCCTACATGCTCAACAACGACTTCCACGCCCCTGCCGTTCGTGATTTTTCTGACCGCGGCTGAAATCTTCTGTTCATAATGCTGGATGGTTTCGTCAGCGCCCAGCCGTGTGGCTAACTCCAGTTTCTGCTCGTTCCCGGCAGTTGTGATCACGTGGGCGCCCACGAGCTTCGCAACCTGAATGGCAGCACTCCCAACACCACTGCCTGCTGCCAGCACCAGAACACTTTCGCCGGGCTGCAGGTGGGCTCTGGTCACCAGCATGTGCCAAGCCGTCAGAAATGTCAGTGGTATTGCCGCAGCCTGCGGAAAGTCCAGCCCCGCTGGCATTGGCAGAGCATTGACTGCTGGAATGCTCACGTACTGCGCGAGGCCTCCCTGCACCCTGTGCCCAATGATGCTGTAGTCAGAACAGAGATTGTCCCGCCCTGACAGGCATTGAGCGCAGTGCCCGCAACTAACTCCAGGTGCAACAATGATTCGGTCGCCCACGGCCAGATGAGTGACCTCACTACCGACTGCCTTGACCCGCCCCGCAATGTCGTTGCCCAGCACATGGGGCATTTCGATCCTGAGCCCGGGTAATCCCTTAAGAGTCCAAAGGTCCAGGTGATTCAATGCGCAGGCCCGAACCTCAACCAAAACGCCCGTCGAAGTAATCGTTGGCACCGGCATCTCGGTCAAGTCCAGGCGTTCAAGACCACCATGCTCCCGAAAAACGACCGCCTTCATCATAGAGCCGTTCATTGTCACTCCTCAGGCCAGATTTTTCGATTGTCGATTTCCGATTGCGCTTGCACATGCAGACCGCCGGATCCATGAACATGGCGACGGCTGGCTTGAGGTGGGGCCTCGGCCGATCGGAGCCTGGGAACGTTTTTCAAATCCCAAAAATCCGCATCCAAAATCGGCGATCGAAAGGCTCGGCGTAATTATCAACCGGAAGTTTTCCCAGTCTCCGGCGACCAGCAGCCGATCACAGAAGTAGCTTTGACTGTGCTACAATGCCAGCCGAGCGAGAACAGGATGAATTATAAACAGGCCTCTAAGCAAGAGCCAATATCACTCCGCCCTATTGAAAGAACGGCCGTCAGTCAGCAAATTCTTTCCCGATTGAAGGCCTATTTGGACCAGGAAAGTATGAAAGTGGGTTCGAAGTTGCCATCCGAACGACAATTAGCTGCGATGCTTAGTGTGAGCAGGCCTTCGATTCGCGAGGCTCTGAAAGCTCTCAGTATCCTGGGGATTGTGAAACCGAAACAAGGCCATGGGACTTACCTGGCTTCTTCGCTTCGAAAAACGTTGAATCGCCCGGAAGAAATCCTAACGTTGCAGGAGAGTCTTGATCTGGCAGAGTTGGCTGAAGCACGGTTAGCCATCGAGCCCCACGTGGCATCCCTCGCGGCGCAACGCGTTTCCAAAGAAGACTTGGCATTGATTCGTGAGGAACTCGATAGCATGCGGCACAATCTCAACGATCGTCCGCAGTTTCTTCATCACGATCTCCAGTTTCATCTCTGTATTAATAGGGTGTGCCACAACGGCGTGCTCAGGAAGATGATGTCAGTGGTTCTCGAAACTCTTTTCGGTCATTTCGGACGGGTCGCTGAAAACTACGGTGACTTAGCGAAAATCCTGTCTCTTCACGAAAACATTTACGAAGCGCTTCGCCGCCACGATCCGCGACAGGCTCGTTCGGCAATGATCCAGCACATGCGGGTTAGTCAAAACGAGAACAGGCGCTTGCATCAGGCTCCAGCCAAAAGCAAGGGGCCATCCCGGAATCACCCCAAACACCTACCTGATGAGCAGATGGACGCCCCCACTATCTCACCAAATGAGCGGGTTTGAAGACTTTCGCGACAGTACGTCCTCATCGAGTGTGTAACCAAAGCCAATTCTCTCAGACAATTCTACAAATCCATTTTGGGGCTCTGGTTCTCCTCTAAGCAGCGGTTTTCCCCCCTGCGCGAAAATATCGACAAACTCTGCCCGAGGGGCGTTCGTGGTAGCCATGACGAAATGATAAGTAGGAGACCCAGCCCCATGGGGAATCACTGGGATATTATAAGTGCTGGCCCAGCCGGCGATCTTCCTTAATTCAGAAAGTCCACCTGTACGATAGATATCGGGTTGCAGGATGTCTACTGCCTTCCTTTCGATCAGCTCCCGAAATCCATAGCGGGTAAATTCGTGTTCTCCGCCGGTAATCAACATATCAGGGACTGCCTCTTTGATCCTGAGGTAGGAGTCGGGCTGATCAGGAGGTACCGGCTCTTCAATCCACAAGACTCCAAACTCAGTTACGGCCTTCACCAAGGCGATCGTATAGGGGACGTCGAGCGCCATATAGCAATCCAACATGATGTCTCCGTCCGGGCCAATCAATGCACGGGTCCTTGCGACCAACTCCACGTTCCTTCGCAGTCCCTCCTTGCCGTCGGCGGGTCCGTGAGGCAAGGCAAGCTTCACGTGTCGAAAGCCTGCCCTCAGGTGGCTTTCGGTGAGGTTGCCCGTGACGTAGACTGGAATTTTGTCCTTGGTCTTGCCACCAATGAGGTTAAATACCGGCTGCTTCAGGGCTTTGCCAACGATATCCCATAGAGCCAGATCAATGCCACTGATCACTTCGATGACGACGCCTTTGCGACCATAAAATTGAGACGCTCGAAACATTTGTTCCCATAGCAACTCGATGTCAAATGGACTTTGTCCAATGAGAAGACTTTCGAATTGTGCTTCGATGATCGGCCGTGCGAGGTTACCCTTTCCGCCACCAACGGTGCCCAAGCCCTGAATGCCAGCGTCAGTATCGATTTCCACAATGGCACTCGTCATGGCACCAAACCAGCTAGAACGCTTCTCCCGGTACCGGGGATAGATCGACATTGGGTTGGCGATTAAGGATTCGCTCAGCCAGGAGAAGTTCATCGGAACAGCATGGACTTTCACAGCCGTGATGCGCATAGTCGTGGTTCTCCTCCTACCACAGGTATCACAAGCCGACCCTTTAGCCTTACACCTATAGATCTGCCGAGGCGGTTGCGGGACCGCAACAGCTCGGGTCAATCCGTCTTAGACCAAAACCCGACGGCAAGCTATCTCATACTCCAAGGGGAGAGAGTAGGTCATATCGAAGCCCCCACCTTGACCTATGAAAGAATTAGTAGATCGTCAGTTTTGATCATCACCTTTTTCCAGAGGCAACTTGAGGGCAGCCAGATGTCCTTGAACCAGAGCGTGGAGCGGGCACACAAACATGCACTCCGGAGAGTCGTCCTTTCTTTGAAAAAAGGGGACTCGTTCCGGCGGCACGATCGTCTTTCACACCTTCCCTCTAGCTCCTTCTTCCTGCTACGGGGCGAGAGAGAACTGAGACTTGACTGACCTAATTTGTGAAGTTGGGCGACACCAAGTGAAGCTAGACCGACCGAACCGTCAGTTCGCAAGGTCGGCGGAGTGGTCTCCGAGCAACGCGACTTCAGGACCCCCAACTGCCGGAACTCTGGCCACCTGACGCGCTCAGCTAGAAAATAAGTTTCAAGCCGAACTGTATTTCTCTTGGATCGATGCGCAAACTCCCGATCCGTCCGAACTGACCGGGAACCAGACCCGTATCGGCATCTCCAAACTGTGTATGGTTCCAGCCGTTAAAGAATTCCGCTCGGAATTGCACCAATACACCCTCACTGATTTTCGTGTCTTTTAGAATAGAAAAATCCCAGTTGTTGATGCCAGGCATCTCGAGACTGTTTCGGGCGGAATTTCCTTGGACATGTTTTCCAGGGGTGCAGGCCTCGAACGTAGGACATCCCGGGGCTACAAATGCATCGGCGCTCAGCCAGCTTTGAAAGGTCTGATTGGCTGGGTAAGGGTTCCCTATTTGGTCAGGGCGCGACTGGCTGAAAGCGCCAAGGTTCGGCCAATCAAAGGACAGGTTGGCAGTCTTGTACTGCCCAGTTGAGAAAGTGGTAATTCCATTGAGCTTCCAACCGCTCACGAATCGGTCCACTGCGCCTGAGGCGCCGGATAGAAATCGGCGATTCTTCCCAAACGGAAGTTCATAAAGGTAGCTCACCACAAACCGGTGCCTGACGTCGAAGGTGGAGTTCCCCTTGTCGAGCACTTTGAAATTGGCGGAAGAAGCAGAGAATTCGTCGGTGCCGCCCAGATCGATCGCATGGCTGAAGGTATAGGAGCCCAGCAGATAAAAACCAGACGACAGCCGTTTTTCCACTCGCGCAGTGAGCCCGTTGTAACTGGACCAGCCAGCACCGTAGGTCACCAGAATCCAGCTGAGATCGGGATAGGGGACTCGATCTTGGATGGGAATGGTGCCGGTGGGATCCTCACTGGGCGCATTCTGATTGCGGCGTTGTAAGAGCTTCTGACCGGTATTCCCGATATACCCCAAATCCACGACCCAGTCCTTCCCAAAAGTGTGCTGGAGGTCCAAGGCCCACTCTTGAACATACGGCGTTCGATTTCTCTTATCGATGCTGAAGGGGTTTGACGTTCCGCCCCCCAGCGAACCTGTCGGGAAGATATTGGAGAGAGAGATGGTTGGCTTAACCGGATCTGAGTTGAGGGTTTGTGAGGAATAGAAGTCAGGCCCAATGACCAAGAACTGCAACTCGTTCCAATTATCCGTGGCATAAAAAACACCAAAGGATCCACGTATAACGGTGTTCTTCAGGAAGCCAGGGGAATAAGCAAACCCGATCCGGGGTCCGAAATCATTCCAATCCGGATCCACAATCCCATTCCTTACTCCACCGCTTGTCGACGTGACAACCCGTCGGGCAGCAGGGTCAAACCATTGAGTTCTGTTGTCCAGATCATGGGGTGTGCTGGCATGCTCATAACGCAAACCGAAGTTTAGCGAGAGGCT
>Ga0075433_10000244_pt1 | contig 31446 bp, 29 predicted proteins | sample RhiMethybrSRZTD2_FD_75299 | JGI IMG/M metagenome (GOLD analysis project Ga0075433, IMG submission 75299) | Populus rhizosphere microbial communities from Tennessee, USA - Rhizosphere MetaG P. TD hybrid SRZTD2 | ecosystem: Host-associated > Plants > Roots > Rhizosphere > Soil | place: USA... | reverse complement strand
TTCGTCGCACCACTTGCATGTGTTAAGCACGCCGCCAGCGTTCGTCCTGAGCCAGGATCAAACTCTCCGTGAAGGTACTTCTTACAGAGAGCTGCCATGCCTAGCTTGGCCACCGTGTACACATACTCGGCGACCGGCATGACGGGTAAATCAGACCGCTCGGCACGCTGACGTGACCGAGCGGATCGGGCTCAAACAATCCACAGACCCTCGGGCCTGCGGAGTGCACGCTGCTCAGTTTTCAAAGACCGCTGCGTCTCTGCGGCGGGACTCGCCGCTCTTCACGCACGGGCCAGGCGCCGGGCCTCGCCCAGAGGGACCGGGGAGTATAGCGCCGCGGGCGTCGTTTGCCTAGGTCCCGCGCAGGCGGCGGAAGCGGCGCTTGCCGATCTGCAGGACCCTGCCGTCCAGCTCGGCGGGCTCGAGGTCGAGCGTGTCCGGGGAAATCGCCTCGCCGTCCAGCTTCACGCCCCCCTGCGCGATTAGGCGCCGCGCCTCGCTGGAGCTGATCTCGAAGGCGCCGGCCATCAACAGCGGCATGTGAACCCGGCCCCCATTGTCGCCGACGTAGGGCGCCAGCGCGATCTCCTCCACTTCGTCCGGCGCCTCGCGCTGAACGAAGAGGCGGTTGAAGTGCTCCTCGGCGGCTTGCGCGGCCACCGCGTCGTGGAAGCGCTCGACGATCCCCCGCGCCAGCGCCCGCTTCGCCTCGTTCGGTGACCCAGCCGGCGCCTCGCCCCCCAGCAGCAGCCGGTAGTACTCGGGCATCGCCTCGTCGGGGATCCGCATCAGCCGCCCGAACATCTCTTCGGGCGGGTCGGTCACCCCGACGTAGTTCCCCAGCGACTTGCTCATCTTCTGGACCCCATCGATCCCGACCAGGATCGGCATCGTCATGACCGACTGCGGCTTCTGGCCGTAAGCGGCCTGCACATCCCGGCCGAACAGCAGGTTGAACTTCTGGTCGGTCCCCCCCAGCTCAAGGTCGGCCTCGACCGCAACCGAGTCGTACCCTTGCAGTAGCGGGTAGAGCAGCTCCAGCGCGGCGATCGGCGCCCCCGCAGCGAGGCGCTTCTGGAAGTCGTCGCGCTCCAGCAGCCGGGCGACCGTGGTCTGCGAAAGCAGTCCCAGCAGCGCCTCCGGCTCCATTCGCAGCCACTCGCTGTTGAAGCGGACTTCGGTCCGCTCGCGGTCGAGGACCTTGAAGGCCTGCTCCTGGTAGGTGACGGCGTTGGCTTCGATTTCCTCAGGGGAGGGAACAGGCCGCTGCGCCGAGCGCCCGCTCGGGTCGCCGACCCGCGCCGTGAAGTCGCCGACGATCAGCACGACCCGGTGTCCGGCCTGCTGGAATTCGCGCAGCTTCTCCAACACGACCGTGTGGCCGAGGTGGATGTCGGCGGTGGTCGGGTCGATGCCGAGCTTCACCCGCAGCGGCCGCCCTTCGGCAAGCTGCTCGGCGAGCATTCCAGCAGGCAGTACGTCGACCGCGTTTCGCGTCAGGTCGGTCACCGCGCAGATGCTAGAGGGGGAACCGATGCTCTAGACTGCCGCCCTCTCTTGGCGGGCAAACGCAGCAAGCCGCGCCTCAAGAAGCTGCGCATCCTCTTCGTGCTGATGGGGCTGGGCGTGCTGGGGCTGGTCTCGATGGTCTTCGGGATGATGATGGCTGTCTCCCAGGACCTGCCGGCGATCTACAACTTCGCCCAGTACAAGGCGTCGAAGAACAGCGAGGTGCTCGACGCCACCGGGGAGCCGATCGGCACTCTGACCAGCAACCAGAACAAGATCCTGCTCGCCAGCGGGCAGATTTCGCCCAACGTCAAGAACGCCGTGGTCGCGATCGAGGACCAGCGCTTCTACGAGCACACCGGCGTCGACTTCGAGGGCATCGGCCGCGCTCTGATCAAGGACATCCTCAGCCAGAGCGCCGCCCAGGGCGCCTCGACGATCACCGAGCAGTTCGTCAAGAACGCGCTCGCCGCCCAGGACAGTCGCACGGTCTTCCAGAAGTTCCGCGAGGCGGCGCTCGCCTACCGGTTGGAGCGCCATTGGAGCAAGGACAAGATCCTCACCGAGTACCTCAACACGATCTACTTCGGCGAGGGCGCCTACGGGATCGAGGCCGCCGCTCGCACCTTCTTCGGCGCCGCCCACCCGGAATGCGGGACCGAGACCGACCCCTGCGCGTCGGTGCTTGAACCTTGGGAGGCGGCGATGCTGGCCGGGGTGATCTCCTCGCCGTCGGCCTACGACCCCAAGCTCTTTTCGGAGAACGCCCTCCACCGCCGCAACTTGGTGCTGGAGAAGATGTACGAACAGGGGTACATCACCCACGAGCAGTACGTGGACGGGACGAGGCAGGCGTTGCCCGCCCCCGACGACATCGAGCCGCCGTCGATCGACTCCAAGGCGCCCTACTTCACCTCGTGGGTGCGACAGCAGCTGGTCGACCGCTTCGGCGCCGCGAAGACCTTCTTCGCCGGGCTCAAGATCAAGACGACGCTTGACTTGGAGCTCCAGGACGCGGCCCAGGGAGTGGTCAGCTCCTATCTCAGCGGCATCCTTCCTACCGCCGCCGTAGTGATGATCGACAACCGCAACGCCGGGGTCAAGGCGATGGTCGCCGGCCCGGACTTCAACGAGAAGCCGTTCAACCTGGCGACGATGGGGCACCGCCAGCCTGGCTCCTCGATCAAGCCGATCATCCTCACGACGGCGTTGGAGCAGGGAATCTCCCCCGACACGGTCTACGAGTCGGCGCCGCAGCTCTTCCACTTCGGCAGAAGAGGCAAGGAGCTGTTCGAGGTCAACAACTACGGCGACAGCTACCTGGGCTCGGCCTCGCTGGCGACGGCGACCACCTACTCCGATAACTCGGTCTACGCCCAGGTGGGGCTGGAGAGCATCAAGGGAACGACCCATGCGATCGCCCGCACCGCCCACCAGATGGGAGTGGAGACGCACCTCTCGACCAACCCGGCGATGGTGCTTGGGGGATTGAAAGAGGGCGTGACGCCGCTGGAGTGGACCTATGCCTTCTCCACCCTCGCCAACGACGGCGACCGGGTCAGCGGCACCCTGGCCCCCAACCCCGGCGACAGCCCTGTCGCCTACACCGAAGTGACCGACCATGAGGGCGACCTGATCAAGGGCGGGGACAACGACTCGATCCATACACAGGTGATCGACGAGGGGGTAGCCGATGAGGCTAAGTCGATCCTGCACACCGTCGTGACCGGCGGCACCGGCGTGCGGGCCAATATCGGCGACCCCTACCAGTGGGGGAAGACGGGGACGACCGAGAACAATGGCGACGCCTGGTTCTGCGGTGCGACAGAGGACGTGACCGCCTGCGTCTGGGTCGGCTACGCGGACACGACGACCCCGATGACGACCGAGTTCGCAGGCGGGCCGGTCGACGGAGGTACCTTCCCCGCGCTGATCTGGGCAGGGGTGATCTCGGCCTGGGAGGGCATCAGGGACACCAGGGCGGCTGAGGCAGAGGGCGGCGAGGACGGGGGCGACTCCTCGGGTTCGACCTACGTGCCCTCCACGCCGTCCTACTCCGCCCCGTCGGAGCCGGCGCCGTCGACCTCATCGCCCGCTCCGACGACACCGACCCCGAGCGTACCTTCGACGCCGAGTGCCCCGGCGACACCCACGCCAGCACCGGCGCCGACTCCCGCGCCGAGCGGCGGGGTGACAGGCGGGACCGGCGGCGCCGCGGCTCCCGGCTAGGGCCGAGGGCGAGAAACAAACGGGCTGTCGGCGAGGCTGAAGCGCCAGGGTCGCTCGACGGCTTTGGTGATCCCGACCCGGGGGCCGGCAACGATCTCGCCCTCCCAGCCGGGCTCGCGGGGAAGCAGCAGGAAGGGATCGTCGGCGAGATCCGCGCCGTTGGCGTCGAGGCCGATCCCAAGCGCCTCGGTCAGCTTGCCGGGGCCCGAGCAGAGCTCGAGGTCGGGGCGCCCGCCCCGGCGGGCGCGCATCTCATCCAACCCCTCGGTCGGCTGCAGGGCCCGGATCAGCACAGCGGCGGCGTCACCCTCGGGCTCGGCGACAAAGTTGAGCAGGCTATGGATGCCATAGGAGAGGTAGACGTAGGCGCGCCCGGGGGGGCCGAACAGCGTCTCGGTCCGCTCGGTGAGGCCGACATAGGCGTGGCAGGCCGGGTCGTCGCGCTCGTAGCTCTCGGCCTCGACGATTACGCCGCCGCGCCCCTCGTGGAAGAGCCGGCAGCCGATCAGCTCGCGCGCCACCTCGTGGACCGAACGACCGAAGAAGGCCGCGCCGAGCCGCTCTTCCGCCGCTACGGCGACTCTGTTCACGCCCGTTCTTCTTCGACCCTCGCCTTGACCGCGGCCAGGGTCTCGCGGGCATGCTCGATCTGTGCCCCCAGAGCCTCGGAGCCGGTGCCGCCCTCGATCCGCTTCGACTCCAGCCAGCTGGACTGCTTCAGAACCTCGTAGTAGGAGTCGTCGAGGTGCTCGGAGCGCTCGCGCAACTCCTCGGGCGAGAGGTCGGACAGATGACGCCCCTGCTCCACCGCGTCGCGGACCAGCCCGCCGACGATCCCGTGCGCCTCGCGGAACGGCACCCCCTTACGGACCAGCAGGTCGGCGATCTCGGTCGCCGCCAGCATCTCGTCGCCTGAGGCTGCCTCCAGCCGCTCGCGGTCGAACTCGATCCCGGCCAACATCCCCTCGGCCGCGTCGAGACATAGCTCCACCGTGTCGATCGCGTCGAACAGCGGCTCCTTGTCCTCCTGCATGTCCTTGCCGTAGGTGAGCGGCAGCGCGTGCATCATCCCCACCACCGACGCGTAGTTGGCGGCGACGCGTGGGCTCTTGGCGCGCAGCAACTCGGCCGAGTCGGGGTTCACCTTCTGGGGCATGATGCTCGACCCCGAGGAGAAGGACTCGTCCAGCTCGCAGAAGCCGAACTCGCTGCTGGACCAGATCACGATCTCCGAGCCTAGCCGCGAGAGGTGCATCGCGCAGGCCGACGCAGCCGCCAGGTAGTCGAGGACGAAGTCGCGGTTGGAGGCGCCGTCGATCGAGTTGTGGCTGACATGCTCGAAGCCGAGGTCGTCGGCGACGGCGTTGCGATCGATCTCCCAGTTGACACCGGCCAGGGCGCCCGAGCCGAGCGGCATTACCGAGGCGCTGTCGAGCGCGAACTGGAAGCGCAGCACGTCGCGGGCGAGCATCCAGAAGTAGGCGAGCAGGTGGTGACCGAGGTAGACGGGCTGGGCGCGCTGCAGGTGCGTATAGCCGGGCATCGCCCAGTCGCGGTGACGCTCGGCCAGCTCCAGCAGGCGCTCCATCGCGGCGCCGGCCAGCTCGATCGCCCGCAGCGAGTGGGTCTGGACGACCATCGCCACGTCGGTGGCGACCTGGTCGTTGCGGGAACGGCCGGTGTGGAGCTTGCCGGCGAGCGGACCGATCTCCTCGCCGAGCAGCCGCTCGATCGCCATGTGGATGTCCTCGTCGGCGTCGGCGAACTCGAACCCGTTCTCGCCCATCCGGGCGCGGACCCGTTCCAGCCCGGCGTCGATCCGGTTCAGCTCGTCGTCGTCGAGGACGCCGATCTCCCGCAGCCCGCGCGCGTGGGCCTGGGACTGGTCGATGTCGTAGGGGGCCAGCCGCCAGTCGAACTCGATCGAGCGGTTGAGTCGCCAGAAGCGCGGGTCGGGATCTCTGTGGAAGCGCGACATCAATAAAAGTCGCGCCTCGCTCGCGGCGCAAAGAACCAGAGATGGATGCTTGCTCGCTCGGCGCTCCGCTCAACCATCAGCGTGATCGTATTGCTGCCGCCAGCTCCTCGCAGACGCGAGCCACCTGGCCCTCGCTCATCGACGGGAAGAAGGGAAGCGCCAGCGAGTGCGCCGACGCCGCCTCCGCCACCGGGAACTGACCCTCGCGGTATCCCAACTCGCGCAGGTGCGGGAAGAGGTGGATACAGGGCAGGTACGCCTTGCTGGCGATGCCGCGCTCGCCCAACCGGGCGACGATCGCGTCGCGATCCACCCCGTCGGTGAAGCGGACGACGTAGACGAACCAGCTACGGCGTTCCTCTCCGCGGCCGGCGATCGGTGTCTCCACATCCTCGATTCCTGCCAGGCTCTCTTCGTAGAGCGCCGCGACCCGGTTGCGGTTCGCCAGCAACGCGTCGAACTTCTCGAGCTGGGCGACGCCAAGTGCCGCGGCGAGATCGGAGAGGCGATAGTTGAAGCCGAGCCCGCCGTGGTCGAGCCAGCCCATGTCGGCGGCGCGGCCCTGGTTGCGCTCTGAGCGCAGGCGGTCGGTGACCTCCGGATTGGAGGGAACGATCATCCCTCCCTCCCCCGTCGTCATCTGCTTGTTGGCGTAGAAGGCGAAGGTGGCCAGGTTGCCCCGCGCGCCCACCCGCTGCCCCTCGGAGTCGACCGCGCCGAGCGCCTCGCAGGCGTCCTCGAGGATCCCCAAGTCATGTTTCGAGGCGATCGCTTCCAGCTCGGGCATGGCCGCTGGGTAGCCGAAGATATGGACCGGCAGGACGCCGGCGGTTCTCTCCCTCACCGCCGCCTCGGCGGCGGCCGGGTCGAGGTTGAGCGTCACCGGGTCGACGTCGCAGAAGACCGGACGGGCGCCCTCGTAGAGGAGGCAGTTTGCCGAAGCGACGAAGCTGAAGGGACTGGTCAAGACCTCGTCGCCCGGACCCCAGCCGAGCGCCCGGACCCCGAGGTGCAGCGCCGCGGTGCCGCTGGAGATCGCGACCGCGCCCTCGGTTCCCAGCCAGGCTGCGAAATCGCGCTCGAAGCGCTCCCCCATCGGCCCCAGCGAGAGCCGCCCGGAGCGCAGCACCTCGAGCGTCAGCTCCTCCTCGCGCGGCCCGATGTCGGGCCTGGCGAGGGGGATCGGTTCGTTCATCGAGGCTGGAAAGCGTATTCCAGCGAGTCGACCAGCGCCTCCCAGGAGGCCTCGATGATGTTCTCCGAGACGCCGATCGTTCCCCACTCCTGTCTTCCGTCGGAGGACTCGAGCAGGACACGGGTGACCGCGTCGGTGCCGTGCGCCTCATCGAGGATGCGGACCTTGTAGTTGGTCAGTTCGATGTCGGCGAGGTGCGGGTGGTGCTCGGTGATCGCCCCGCGCAGGGCGCGGTCGAGGGCGTTGACCGGGCCATTACCGCTCGCCGTTTGCTCGTAGCTTTCGCCGTCGACTACCACGCGAATCGTCGCCTCGGTGCTGACGCCGTCGCCGGCGCGCTTCTCGGTCACCACCCGGAAGCTCTCCAGCTCGAACAGCGGCGCGTAGGCGGCGGCCTCGCGCCGCAGTAGCAACTCGAAGGAGGCCTGCGCCGCCTCGTAGTGATAGCCGCGGTGCTCGCGCTCCTTCAGGCGCTCGACCGTGCGAGCCGCCGCTGTATCGTCGACCTCCAGCCCCGACTGTTCGGCCTGGCTGCGAATCGTCGCCTTGCCCGATAGCTCTGAGGGCAGGATGTCGCGCCGGTTGCCGACCGACTCGGGGTCGATGTGTTCGAAGGTGCGCGCGTCCGCTTCGACCCCGGCGACATGCATCCCCCCCTTGTGGGCGAAGGCATTGCGCCCGACGTAGGGCTGGTCGGGGTTTGGCGCCACGTTGCAGAGCTCGCCGACGAAGTGAGCCGTCTCGGCGAGACTCGCCAACTGATCCGCCGATACCACCTCATAGCCCAGCTTCAGCTGCAACGCCGGCAAGATCGAAACCAGGTTGGCGTTGCCGCAGCGCTCGCCGTAGCCGTTGACAGTTCCCTGCACGATGCGCGCCCCCTTGCGGACGGCCGCAAGCGAGTTGGCGACTCCGCATTCGGCGTCGTTGTGGACGTGAATGCCGACGCTCACTTCCTCGCCTGAGAGCTCGTCGACGACCTTGCCGGTGGCTTCGGCAATCTGATCGGGCAGGCTGGAACCGTTGGTGTCGCAGAGAGTGACGTTCTCGGCGCCGGCGTCGGCCGCGGTGCGCAGGCACTCCAGGGCGTAGGCGGGGTCGTCGCGGAAACCGTCGAAGAAGTGCTCGGCGTCGTAGATCACGCGCTTGCCGCGAGCGCGGCAGAAGGCGATCGACTCGGCGATCATCGCCAGGTTCTCCTCGCGCGAAACCTTGGTCACCTTCTCCAGGTGCAGCCCCCAGGTCTTGCCGACCAGCGTGACCACCGGCGCGAAGCAATCGACCAGCGTGCGCAGGGCGGGGTCGTCCTCGGCGGTGACGCCGCGGCGGCGGGTCATGCCGAAGGCGCAGACCGTCGTCTGCTTCAGCTTCAGCTCAGCGAGCATTCCGAACAGCTCCACCTCCTTCGGGTTTGAGCTGGGAAAGCCGGCTTCGACGAACTGGACCCCGAGCGCGTCCAGCGCCTTCACCACGCGTACCTTCTCGCCGGCGGAGAGGGACATGCCCTCGCCTTGCATGCCGTCGCGCAAGGTCGTGTCGTAGAGATTCACCTGTTCCATCTGATGCCTTTCAGTTTCGAGAGATCGGGGAGAGGGCCTGCCGGCCCGTATGCGCGCAGCGCCGCGCCAGCCGCTAGGCGGCTGCGGTAATTCGCCCGATTGCCTCGAAACGAAGGTGCATCAACTGCTGACCTTACTCGGTTCGTCCGCGCTGCTCGGCACCTCGACGAAGTCGAGCCATTCCAAGTACTCCTCAGCGCGGCCGCACAGTGCATCTTCGAACTTTGCCTGCACGTGACGGGTTATCTCGCCGGGGTCGCCGATCTCGTGGTCGTCGACCTCGCGCACCGGCACCAGCTCGGCGGCGGTCCCGGTCAGGAAGACCTCTTCGGCCATGTACAGCTCGGCGCGAGCGACGTCGCGCTCGACGACCGTGTAGCCGAGATCGCGGGCGATCTGGATCACCGACTTGCGGTTGATCCCGTCGAGAATCGAGGCAACGTGCGGCGGAGTGACGATCTCGCCGTCGCGGACGAGGAAGATGTTCTCGCCGGAGCCCTCGCAGACGAAGCCGCGCTCGTCGAGCAGGATCGCCTCCTCGTAGCCGGCATTGGCCGATTCGGTCTTGGCGAGGATCGAGTTGAGGTATTGGCCCGAAGCCTTCGCGTGCGGGATCAGGCCGCCGGGGCCGATCCGCCGCCAGCTCGAGACCCTGGCGCGAATCCCTTTGCGCTTGCCCTCCTCGCCGAGGTAGGCGCCCCAGGGCCAGACGGCGACGATCGTCTCGATCGGGGCGCTCTTCGCGTAGAGGCCCATCTCGCCGTAGCCGCGGAAGGCGAGCGGCCGGATGTAGCAGGAGCGGAGGCCGTTGCGGCGGATCAGCTCGCGGGTCGCTTCAGCGATCTCCTGGGTCGAGTAGGGAAGCTCCAGGTAATAGAGCTGCGCCGACTTGGCGAGCCGATCGAGATGGTCCTTGTGTCGGAAGATTGCCGGCCCCCGCTCGGTCTCGTAGCAGCGGATGCCCTCGAAGACGCCGGTCCCGTAGTGCAGCCCGTGGCTGAGGACGTGGACCTTGGCCTCTTCCCAGGGCACGAACTCGCCGTTGTGCCAGATCAACTCTGCCTGCTCCATGGACGGGAAAGTATGCCTTAGGAGGAGAGCTCCGCCAACACAGTCTCTGTCATCTCTTCGGTGCCCACCGTCGCCTCGTCTTCGCCGGCGAGGTCGGGGGTGCGCAGGCCGCGCTCGAGGACCGCGTCGACCGCGGCCTCGATCCGGGCCGCGTCGTCGGGGCGATCGAGGCCGTGGCGCAGCATCATCGCCACGGAGAGGAAGGTGGCGAGCGGGTTGGCGATCCCCTGGCCCGCGATGTCGGGAGCGGAGCCGTGGACGGGCTCGAAGAGGCCGGGGTCGCCGTCGGCACCGAGGCTGGCGGAAGGGAGCATCCCCAGCGAGCCGGTCAGCATCGCGGACTCGTCACTAAGGATGTCGCCGAAGAGGTTCTCGGTGACGATCGTGTCGAAGTCCGCGGGGCGGGAGACGAGCTGCATCGCGGCATTGTCGACCAGCAGGTGCTTGAGCTCGACATCGGGGTAGTCGGCGGCGACGCGTCCAACCACCTCGCGCCAGAGCCGCGAGGTCTCGAGCACGTTCGCCTTGTCGACCGAGGTGACGCGGGGAGCGCGATCCGACCCCTCGGCGCGCTGGCGCGCCGCCTCAAAGGCCGTGTGGGCGATCCGCTCGATCTCCCCGACCGAGTACTCGCAGTCGTCGTGGGCGACATCGCCGTCGCGGCCGCTCTCGCCGAAGTAGATGCCGCCGGTCAGCTCGCGGACGACGAGGAGGTCGGTGCCTTCAATCCGTTCCTTACGCAGCGGGCTAGCGCCGACCAGCGCCGGGCTGGGCCGCACCGGGCGCAGGTTGGCGTAGAGGCCCATCCCCTTGCGCAGCCCAAGCAGGCCCTGCTCGGGACGGGGCGCGTCGGGGTTGGTGGTGGCCCACTTCGGCCCCCCAACCGCACCGAGCAGCACCGCATTGGCGGAACGGCAAGCATCGAGCACCTCATCGGTCAGCGCCGTCCCATGGGCGTCGATCGAAGCCCCACCGACGATCCGCTCGTCGAACTCGAACTCGCCAAGCGCCTCCAACAGCCGCCGCGCCGCCCCAATGATCTCCGGCCCGATCCCATCCCCGGGCAGGAGAACTATGCGAGGGGCGCTCGACACGAGGGCGGACTCTATGCGGCTATGCCGCCAGCACGGGCTTCGATGTTGAGGCGCACGTAGTCGAGCGTCAGCGGCTTCTCCGACTCTTCGAGGATCGCCTCGGCGAACGGACGGCACAGCTCTTCTGGAAGTTGCGCGAGAAGAGGCCCCAGGGTGACGGTGGAGGTGAACTCGAGCGGTCGCTCCGGCGTAACCGGCTTGGGCTCAAGCCAGCAGCGGGCATCGGAGAACCCGGCTGCCAGGAGACGCTGCTCAGTCTCCGCGGGAGCCGCGAAGTTCCACATTCCGGTCATCTGCTCCAGATGAGAAGAGAACTCCGGTCGCGCCGCGACTGTCGCGATTACTTCGGCATGCTCGGCGACGTTGCCCTGCCCGCCACACTGCGCGACCAAGCGCCCGCTTGGCCGCAGCGCGGCGTGCAAGCGCTCGAAGAGACGGTCGTGGTCGAGGATCCAATGGAAGGTCGCGGTCGAGAAGATCAGGTCGACCGGCTCTTCGAGTTCGAGCTCGGAGAGGTCGGTGACCATGTAGGAGACCCCATCCCCCAGCCGCTCTTCCGCCTTGGCAATCATCGCCTCGGAGCCGTCAGCCGCGATCACACGTCCTCCGGGCAAACGCTTCACGAGCTCCGCGGTAACCCGGCCCGAACCGCAACCGGCGTCGAGCGCCGACTCGTCGCCGTTCAGCTTCAGCCGTTCGAGCACCTCGATACCCCAGGTGAACTGCGGGTCGGAGACCTCGTCATAGGTCTCGGCATCCCAGTCGAGAGGCCCGGTGTTCATCGCCCCCGGCGACTCCGCACTGCTCATAGCGAGGTCGTGACGGGCCCGCGATCCGCGCCGCCCGCCGTCTCGAAGGCGTCGATTGCGGCGGCGTTCTCCAGGGTGATGCCGATGTCGTCGAGTCCGTTCATCAGGCGGTGCTTGACGTCGGACTCGACCTCGAATCTGAAGACGCCCGCGGCGCAGTCGACCGTCTCGTCGTCGACGTCGATCCGCGCTTCGCCGGCTTCCGCGACGGCCTTGCACTGTTCCTCGCCGAGGATCACCGGCAGCAGGCCGATCTTGGTGCAGTTGACGTAGAAGATGTCAGCGAAGGACGGGGCGACGATCGCTTCGAAGCCGAAGTCTTGCAGCGCCCAGGGGGCGTGCTCGCGGGAGGAGCCGCAGCCGAAATTGCGCCCGGCGACCAGGATCGGGTTCGATTCCAGCTCGATCTCCCCAGAGCGGATCCAGTCATAGAAGAGGAACTCGCCGAAGCCGGTCCGCTCGACCCGCTTCAGGAACTGCTTGGGGATGATCTGATCGGTGTCGACGTCGGCCCGGTCCAGGACCGAGACCTTGCCTTCAATCACGTTAATTGGCCTCATCTTCAGCTCCATTCCCTGATGTCGACGAAACGCCCCTCGATTGCCGCCGCCGCGGCCATCTTCGGGCTGACCAGGTGGGTCCTCCCCCCCTTGCCCTGCCGTCCCTCGAAGTTGCGGTTCGAGGTCGACGCGCAGCGCTCGCCCTCAACGAGGGTGTCGGGATTCATTCCCAGGCACATCGAGCAGCCCGCCTCGCGCCACTCGAAGCCGGCAGAGCGGAAGACCTCGTCGAGCCCCTCTGCTTCGGCGGTCGTTTTCACGTCCTGGGAGCCAGGAACGACCATCGCCCGCACCGACCCGGCGACCCGGCGACCGTCGATCACCGAGGCCGCCTCGCGCAGGTCTTCGACGCGCGAGTTGGTGCAGGAGCCGATGAAGACGCGGTCCAATCTCAGATCGGTGATTGGCGTGCCGGGCTCGAGCGCCATGTAGGCGAGGGCCCGCTGCGCCGACTCGCGGTCGGCCGGGGACTCCAGCACGGATGGGTCGGGAACCGAGTCGGTCACCTCGATGACCATGCCAGGAGTCGTTCCCCAGGTGACCATCGGCGAGATGCTCGAAGCGTCGATCTCGACCTCGGCATCGAAGCCGGCGCCTTCGTCGGTCGGCAGCTCCCGCCAGCGGGCGACCGCCGCGTCGAAGTCCGCCGGCGCCGCGGCACGACCCTTCACCCACTCGAAGGTCGTCTCGTCCGGGGCGATCATCCCGGCCCGGCCGCCGCCCTCGATCGTCATATTGCAGATCGTCATCCGCCCCGGCATCGAGAGCGCCTCGATCGCGGGCCCGGCGTACTCGACCGCGTGGCCGACCATGCCTCCGGTTCCAAGGCGGCCGATCGTCGCCAGGATCAGGTCCTTCGGAGTCACGCCGGCGCCCAACTCGCCCGTGTAGCTAATCCGCATCGTCTTCGGCCGCTTCTGGACCAGGCACTGGGTCGCCAGCACGTGCTCGACCTCGGAGGTGCCGATGCCGAAGGCCAGCGCACCGAAGGCGCCGTGGGTCGAGGTGTGGCTGTCGCCGCAGACAATCGTTATCCCCGGCTGGGTCACCCCCAACTCCGGGCCGATCACATGGACGATGCCCTGGCGCTCGGAACCCAGCGAGTAGATCGGGATGCCGAACTCCTCGCAGTTTCGCTCCAGCGTCTCGACCTGGATCCGGGAGAGCTCGTCAGCGATCAGACGTGCCGCCTTGGTCCCGTCGGTGGGGACGTTGTGGTCGGCGGTGGCAACGGTCTTGTCGGGGCGACGCACGCCGCGCCCGGCCATCCGCAGCCCGTCGAAGGCCTGCGGCGAGGTGACCTCGTGCACCAAGTGCAGGTCGATGTAGATCAGCCCGTCGGAGACCTCGTGGGACTCCCAGATCTTGTCGAACATCGTCTGTGGCATCAGCTCCTCCTCAGACCGGCGGCGATCACGGCTAGGAACTGGGTCGGCTCCTTGCCTTCGTTCTCGAAATGGTGCGGCAGATCGGCATCAAAGGTGACGCTGTCCCCGCTGCGCAGCTCGTGGCGGCTGCCGTCGACCACCAGCGCCAGGGTTCCGGCCAGGACAACCGCGGTCTCGCGGCTGCCGGGCTCGTGCATCGGCGGGTCGTCGCTGCCACCGGTGGCGGCGCCCGGCTTCAGCGTGTGCAGGGAGACGTCGGCGCGCTGGCCCGGCAGCGGCGGCGTCAGCTCCTCGAACCCGTGCCCGCCCCGCTGGTAGCGGCGGCGCTTGCCCGCGCGGCTGATCGTCACGTGCTCGCCCTCGTCGAGGCGCAGCAGCTGCGAGAGCGTTAGCTCCAACCCGGCGGCGATCTTCGCCGCGACCGCCAGCGTCGGGCTCGTCTCCTGCCGCTCGACCTGGGACAGCATCGGTGCGCTCACGCCGCTGCGCTCGGCGAGATCGCGCAGGGAGAGCCCCATCGCCTCGCGCAGGGCCCGGACGCGATCGCCGAAGGCGGGATCACGCGGCACGGGTGTCGCGGCGGCTCTTGCGGGGCTGTCGGTGACTGCGGTACTTATCGTTCGACGTACGTTATCACGTACGATTGTAATCCGAACGCGCACAAGCGGGGGTACTTCCGGGAAGCCGATACCGGTTGTCCGCGACCAGCCGGTAGGCCCTCTCTGCGATCCACGAGATCCCCGGCAGCAGGACCAGGCGGCTGATGACCCTCCAGATCGGTCCCGCAGTCTTCAGCGTCGCGGCGATCGCCTCGTGCCCCGAGCGAATCGTGCCGTCGATCTGAACCCACTGCACGGCTGCGGCCGCCTGCTCCTCGTTTATTCCCAGCTCAGTTAGATCGGTCAACTGCCAGGCGACGATCTCCGCATCCGGCCCAATCCTCTCGAGGGCGTGCGCGCACGTCGTGCAGAATGCGCAGTCCCCGTCGTAGACCAGCACCGGACGCTCTCGAGACCGTGTCAGTCCCACGACTCCCCGAGCAGTCGGTCGATCGCGAGTTGCAGAACCTCGGACCTGGTCTTGTTTGGGTGCCGGGCAGCAATGAAGTAGCTGCCGATGAACAACGAGAAGGCCAGCATGCTGCGCGCCTCGACATCGTCCTCATCCACGCAGAACTGCCTGAAAAGCGAACGCAGGTACTCCATGCGTCGGTTGTCGACCCGGTGTAGTCGCTCGGCAACGTCACCGTCGCGCCGCGACCAGTCCCTAAGTGCCAGCTCCACGGCAAAATCGGCCGATGAGGCCAGCTCGAAGAGCTGCTGCAACTTGGCCCGCGGGCTGGCCGGCTGGCTCTCGACGCTGGCGATGACGTCCTCGACCACGGCCTTCTCCCAGGTGTCGAGCATCTCGCCGAGCAGCGCCTGGCGGTTCTTGAAGTGCCAGTAGAAGCCACCCTTGGACACCCCGAGGGACGCGGCCAGCGCCTCGACCCGCACGACATCCGGGCCTCCCGCGGCCAGGGCTTGCAGTGCCGTGTCGATCCATTCGCCGCGTGGAGTCCGGATATTGGCCATCGACACATCTATACGGCACCGTATTGACAGATGCAAGCGACCCTCATAGCCTCCATACGACACCGTATGGATTGAGGATCAGAATGAGGCTCCCGAACGCAGCACACGAATCCCGCCCATGGCGTATTCGCGAAATCGCGCCTGACTTCGAGCTGGAGGACGTCTGGGCCCTTCCCGTGGAGGGTGGCGCCGAGGACTTCCAAACGCTGCTTGAGCTGATGGCCTCCTCCGACCCGGCCAACGCGGACTCCCTCCCGGCTCGCATTCTCTGGGGCGCTCGCGATCGCCTCGGCAGTTGGTTCAGCCTCGGCCGGATCTCGGCGCCGGTCGACGATGCCGCGGGCAGGCTGCCGATCCCAGGCACGCACGAGAGCTCACTAGTCAGCCGGCTACCGGACGATCTGCGCGACACCGCGGCGGACCTGGAGTTCGACTCCCTGCCCTTCGAGCCCCTATACCGCACCGACGTCGAGTTCGCCGCCGAAGTCTCGAACCGGACCGTGCACGGCGTGATGCACCTGGCATGGGTCGATCAGGGCACAGGCCGCTACCAGGCGCAGATGGCCGTCTATGTCAAGCCACGCGGGACCTTCGGCAAGGGCTACATGGCGCTGATCAAGCCGTTCCGGTACTGGATCGTCTACCCGGCACTCATGCGACAGACCGAACGGACCTGGAATGCGCGCGTTCCTCGCCAGGCTGCAACTTAGGTGGCGAAGGCCGCGTCGATCCCTGTCCAAGCCGCTACTCGACGTCGACGAGATCAGGGACCGGGGGTGCGTTCGACCGCGGCCTCGGCAGTGGCAGCCTCTGCCTCGCGGATTGCGGCTCCCTCCAGGGCGTTGGAGAGGGCCCGCACGTAGGCGCGCGCCGATGCCTCGAGGATGTCGGTGGCGACGCCCTGCCCTGTCGCCAGGCGACCGGCCGTACGCAGCATCACCGTCACCTCGCCGAGGGCGTCCTCGCCGCCGGTCACCGCCTCGACCGTGTACTGGCGCAGCTCGCACTCGGTTCCCGTCGCCTTCTGGATCGCGTGGAAGATCGCGTCGACAGGCCCGTCGCCGCTCGCCTCGCCGACCGACTCCTCGCCGGAGGGCAGCTTCACTGCGACTCTCGCCAGCGGTTCGCGCCGCGAGCCTGCCTCGACCTCAAACCAGGCCAGCTCGTGGGCGTCGGCGCGCTCGCGCATCTCGTCGGAGACAATCGCCTCCAGATCGAGCGCGGTCACCTGCTTCTTGCGGTCGGCGACCTCCTTGAAGCGCTTGAAGGCGGCGTTCAGGGCATTGCCCTCTACTTCGAAGCCCAGCTGCTCCAGCGCGTCGCGCAGTGCGTGGCGGCCGGAGTGCTTGCCGAGCACGATCGAGTTCGACTCCAGGCCGACCTCGGTCGCGTCCATGATCTCGTAGGTAGTCCGCTCCTTTAGCACGCCGTCCTGGTGGATGCCGGATTCGTGGGCGAAGGCATTGCGCCCGACCACCGCCTTATTGGGCTGGATCGGGTAGCCGGTGAGGCGGGAGACCATGCGGCTGGTGCGGGCCAGCTCGCGGGTGTTGACGCCGGTGCTGAGGCCGTGCGCGTCCTCGCGGGTCCGGACCAGCATCACGATCTCCTCCAGCGAGCAGTTGCCGGCCCGCTCGCCGATCCCGTTCACCGCGCACTCGACCTGGCGCGCGCCGGCCAGCACCCCGGCGTAGGAGTTGGCGACCGCCAGGCCAAGGTCGTCGTGGCAATGGACCGAGGTCTCCACGTCGCGCAGCCCCGGCACCAGCTCGTAGAGACGCCGGAAATACTCGGCGTACTCCTCTGGGGTCGTGTAGCCGACCGTGTCGGGGATGTTGACCACGGTCGCCCCCTCCTCGACGGCGATCGCGCAGACCTCGGCGGTGAACTCGACGTCGGCGCGGGTCGCGTCCATCGGCGAGAACTCGACGTCGTCGCAGTAGGACTTGGCCATGGCGACGGCGGCTCGCGCCTGCCCCTTAACGTCCTCGCGGTCGGTCTGCAGCTGGTGCTCGATGTGGATGTCGGAGGTCGAGATGAAGGTGTGGATGCGGGGCCGCTGGGAGTCCTTCACCGCCCCCCAGGCAGCATCGATGTCGGCCTTGTGGGTACGTGCCAGGCCGCAGATCGACGGCCCTTCGACCCGGCGGGAGATCTCCTGGACCGCCTCGAAGTCCCCCGGCGAGGTGATCGGGAAACCGGCCTCGATCACGTCGACGCCGAGCCGCGCCAGTTGCTGGGCGATCTCAACCTTCTCGGCCGTGTTCAGCGAGATGCCGGGCGACTGCTCGCCGTCCCTCAGCGTGGTGTCGAATATGTGGACGCGGTTTGCGTCAGATGCGGGTCCCACTGGACCTCCTCCTTCTCTGCTTCGCTCGAATGACCTTGTCTCTCGCGGCTCTCGTGCCGCCCAGCGCTATTCCCCCCGAAGGGGGAGGAGAAGGAGAAGCGCCAGGCTGTTCAGCCGGTGGGTCATACGGTTGCCTGAGCTTAGCGCAGGCCGCAGCTCGATTGTTACTGGCGAGTCTTGTTGGCACCCGGTCCCGCAAGTAGGCGGTCGCTGCCGAGCCCACCGCGCAGCATGTCGTCGTCGCTGCCGCCAATCAGGATGTCGCTGCCGCCGCCGCCGAGGAGCAGATCCTCGCCTCTTCGGCCGACCAGGCGATCGTTCCCTTCGCCCCCGACCAGCTTGTCGGACCCGCCTCCGCCGACGATGTAGTCGTTGCCGGGGCCGCTCCGCACGGTGACCGGGATGAGGACCTTCCCGCTGACCAAGACCGTGTCATCGCCGCCGATCGCGTTCATCTCGAAGCTGGCCACGGCGGGGGCCTGGCAGATCAGCTCGGTCGGCATCCCGGGCGGGTTGACGCAGACCGAGCCACCGACCTCCAGCGGCACGACCGAGTCGATTACGTAGCTGCGCCCGTCGGGAGTGAGCTTGATCGAGATCGCGTTCGACGCGTCGCTCCCCGCCAGGAGCACGTTGACCGGGGCGTCCGCGCGCGCGAGCACGGGGGCCTGCATCGCGAGGGCCAGTGTCAGCGCAAGGAAAAGCTTCTTCATCAAGAGGGGAACAACACGACCTTGCCGACGTTGCGGCGCTCAGCAATGAAGGTGTGTGCGTCGCCTGCCCGCTCGAAGAGGAAGGACTCGGCGACGACCGGCTCCAGGCGGCCGGCTTCTAGGTCGGCCATCAGCGGCTCGACCACCCGGTCGAGGCTGCCTTCCCGATCCCACCACTTGAGCATGTTGAGGCCGAAGACCCCTTTGTTCTCGTTCATCGTCATCAGGCTCTTCCACCAGGGCATCGTCGCCGTCGGCATCGCCGCCAGGCTCTTCAGCGTCAGTGGGATGCTGCGCTTGCCCTCCTTCGAGTTCTCGGAGATCCCGTACATGACCAGCCGCCCGCCGGGGCGCAGCAGCCGGTAGTCCTTGCGGAAGGAGGTTGGGCCGAGCGCGTCGATCGCCAGGTCGATGCCCTCGCCGTTCGTGATCTGCATCACCTCGGACTCGAAGTCCTGGTTGCGGTAATCGATCGCGTGGGCGACTCCCTGGGCGCGGATCGCGTCGTGCTTGGCGGGGGAGGCGGTGCCGAAGATCTCGGCGCCGGCGTTGCGGGCGAGCTGGGTGGCGGAGATGCCGACGCCCCCGGCGGCGGCGTGGATGAGGACGCGGTCGCCCTCGCGCAGGCTGCCCATGATCACCATCGCCGCGTAGGCGGTGCCGTAGTTGACCGGGAAGGCTGCCCCCTGCTCGAAGCTGAGGTGCGTCGGCAACGGCAGCGCCTGGTCCTCGGGAACGGTGACCAGCTCCGCCTGGCCGCCGAAGCGGGTGCCGGCGACAACCCTGTCGCCGACCTTGTGCGACGTCACTCCGTCCCCCACCGACTCGATCTCGCCGGCCACCTCGTAGCCGAGCACGCAGGGCGTCTTCGGCGCGTCGGGGTAGAGGCCGATGCGGGCCATCGTGTCGGCGAAGTTGACCCCCGCGGCCTTGACGGCGATGCGCACCTCGCCGGGGCCGACCGGCGGGTCGGGAATCTCCCGCACCTGCAGAACCTCAGGTCCCCCCGTCCCGGTCAGCACCACCGCCTTCACTGTGGGAACCCTACTCGGCGGGTCTAGAGGTCAACCGAGCGGCCGACCGAGAACCCATCGAGCTGGAGGATCTTCTCGATCGTCTCGTGGCGCACTGGCGCGTCGGTGGTCAGCGTCATCACCGCGCGCTCGCCGTCCTTCTCGGCGCCGACCGCGGCGGAGATGATGTTCACCCCCTCTTCGCCGAACATCGTCCCGACCTTGCCGATCATCCCCGGCTGGTCGGCGTAGCGGAAGACGGCGAGGTGCTCGGCGAAGGGAAGGTAGAAGCCCTCGCCCCAGAGGGAGACCAGATAGGGCTCGTTGCGGGGACCGACGCTGGTGCCGGCGACCTCCACCTCTTCCCCACCCGACTCCAGCCGCACGGTGACCAGCTCGGTGAAGTCCTCGGCACCGGTGTCCTTGGTCTCGATCAGCTCGATTCCCCGCTCCTCCGCCATCTGCGGAGCGTTGACCAGGTTGACCGGCTCCTCGGTGTGGCCGGAGAGGATGCCGACTAGGACGGCGATGCCGAGCAGGCGGGTGTCGTGGGTGGCGATCCGGCCGCGGAACTCGGCGGTGACGCGGTCGACCGAGCCGTCGCCGAGGCCCTGGGCGAGCCGGCCCAGCTTCTCGCAGAGCGGCACGAAGGGCGCCAAAGCCTCCATCTCCTCCGGGCGCACCGCGGCTATGTTGACCGCGTTGGTGACGACGCCGCCGGTCAGCGCCGCGGTCACCTGCTCGGCGGTGACGACCCCGGCGCGGTCCTGCGCCTCGGCGGTGGAGGCGCCCAGGTGGGGGGTGACGACGACGTTCTCGCGGGCGAAGATCGGGTGCTCGGTGAAGGGCTCGGAAGGGAAGACGTCGAGCGCCGCGCCGGCGACCTTGCCCGACTCCAGGCCGGCGTCGAGCGCGTCGAGATCGACCAGCTCGCCGCGGGCGCAGTTGACGATCCGCACTCCCTCCTTCATCGCCGCGATCGCTTCGGCGTCGATCAGGTTCACCGTGTCGGGGGTCTTCGGGACGTGCAGGGTGACGATGTCGGCGCGGCCGAGCAGGTCCTCGACGCTTGCCGCGCCCTCGACGCCCAGCTCGCGGAAGCGCTCGGCCGAGACGAACTTGTCGAAGGCGATGACGTCCATGTCGAAGCCCTGGGCGCGCTTGGCGACCAGCTGGCCGATCCGGCCGAAGCCGACGACCCCGAGCGTCTTCCCGTACAGCTCCGCCCCTTTGAAGCGGGAGCGCTCCCAGCGGCCGTCAACCAGGGTGGCCTGGGCCTGGGGAACGTTGCGGCAGAGCGCCAGAGCGAGGGCGAGGGTGTGCTCGGCGGCGGCGACCGAGTTGGACTCGGGCGCGTTGGCGACGATGATGCCGCGACGGGTGGCGGCCGGGATGTCGACGTTGTCGACCCCGGTGCCGGCGCGGCCGATCGCCTTCAGACGCTCGGCGCGGTCGATCAGCTCCGCGGTCATCTTGGTCGCCGAGCGGATCAGGATCGCGTCGTAGGCGGCGATCACCTCAGCCAACTCCTGGTCGGACATCTCGAGGCCGAGGTCGACGTCGAAGTTCTCGCGCAGCAGCTCGATGCCCGAGTCGGCGATCTTCTCCTTGACGAGGACCTTCACCTGGCGACCCCCTCCGCGTTCTCGATGGTCCAGTCGATGCAGGCGGTGAGCGCCTGCACGTCGGCGGGCTCGACCGCCGGGAACATGCCGATACGGAGCTGGTTGCGGCCGAGCTTGCGGTAGGGCTCGACGTCGACGATGCCGTTGGCGCGCAGCGTCGCGGCCAGCGCCGCCGCGTCGACCGAGTCGTCGAAGTCGATCGTGCCGACGACCAGCGAGCGCTTGGCGGGGTCGGTGACGAAGGGGGTGGCGAACTCCGTTCCCTCCGCCCAGCCGTAGAGGTGCCCTGACGAGGAGGAAGTCCGCTGCACGCACCAGTCGAGCCCGCCATTGCCGAGCATCCACTCGATCTGGTCGGCGAGCAACAGCAGGGTCGCTAGCGCGGGGGTGTTGTAGGTCTGGTTCTTGCGCGAGTTCTCGAGCGCGGTCTGGAGAGAGAGGAAGGCGGGCTGCCAGCGATCGCCGGCGCCATCCAACTCCCCAATCCGCGCAATCGCCGCCGGGTTGAGCAGCGCCAGCCAGAGACCACCGTCGGCGCCGAAGGCCTTCTGCGGCGCGAAGTAGTAGACGTCGGCCTGGCTCGCGTCGAGCGGCAGGCCACCGGCGCCCGAGGTGGCGTCGATCAGGACCAACGTGTCGCTGGCGTCGGCGGGGCGGCGCACCTCGACCATGACGCCGGTCGAGGTCTCGTTGTGGGCCCAGGCGATCGCGTCGGCGCCCGGGTCGGCCATCGGGGCGGGCGCATCGCCCGGCTCGGCCTCGACGACGATCGGGTCCTCCAGGAAGGGCGCCGCGGCAGTCGCCTTCGCGAACTTCGAGGAGAACTCGCCGTAGCTGAGGTGGAGGGCCCGCTCACGTACCAGCCAGGCTGCCGCGGCCTCCCAAAAGGCCGTCGTGCCGCCGTTGCCGAGCGCCACCTCGTATCCATCGGGGAGGGAGAACAACTCTCCCAAGCCCTCCCGCACGCGCCCCACCAGGTCTCTGACCGGCTGTTGGCGATGCGAGGTTCCCATCAGGTCCGCCCGCTCGGCCAACCTCGCCAGCGCCTCAGGCCGGACCTTCGACGGCCCGCAACCGAACCGCCCGTCAACGGGCTTCAGCTCGGTGGGGATCTGAGTTGTGGCCGGCATAACCGTCATTGGGTGTCCGGTGTCTTGTGCACACAGCACACCACCGCGGGCGACAGGTTATTGATCACAATGGACCGGCCGCGCGGCTAGCCAAGGGCTCGGCGAACCGCAGCGAGGGGAACCATCAGCGTCCGCGGTTCGCTGCTCGCCGGCTTGAAGCCAAACCGGCGGTAGAAGGCCGCGGCGTCGTCATCGAGAGCGTGCACAAGGACAGCGCGCATCGCCACCTCGCGGGAGGCGCGGTCGATTCGACGCAGGGAATCGAGCAAGAGACTGCGTCCTAGGCCCTCTCCCTGCCTCTTCCGATCGACCGCTAGCCGAGCGATAAGGCAGACCGGAATTGGGAAGTGCGTTGAGACACCCTGGCCGACGGCCACTGTCGTATTGCTGTGCTCGACCTGGGACGCGACCAAGGTGTAGTAGCCAGCGACCTTGGCATCGTCCGCACAGCAGACGACGAAGGTCCGTGCCGTGTCACGACGTTGACCTTGGCCGGCGTACGCGCGAAGCCAGCGATCAAGTTGGGGGCTGCCGCAGTCGAAGCGGTCGATCTGATGGCGTCGATCGAATGGCTCGACCGGGCCGAAATCCGTCAATCGTCCAAAACGCTCGGACGATCGAGGAGGGAGCGCAAACCGGCTTCAAAAGGAGCGGGGTCTTCGAGCGCGCGCAGAAGCCGCTTCGCCTCAGCCTCGTTGAGGGAGACAGCGGTGCTCTCGGCCATGACCTGCTCGGCTTCTCGGCGCGCCGCCTGACGAACGAATTCACTCAGCGTCTGACCGCGGGCCATGGCGGCAGCCTGCTCCAAGCCCCGCTCTTCATCGGTAACTCGAATCTCGATCCGTCGTGTCTTAGCGCTGGTGGCCGGCTCCATGGCGGTCAGTGTACGAGATTTGTCCGGACACGGTAGGTGGCGCCTCTGCGAAATGCCCGAGAAACGCAGCACCCTTTCCATCTGGGCTCCGGAGAACCTGCGAGTCCGCGTGGTGCTGACTCCAATATCTATGCGGCGGTTCGAACGACATTCATCAGCTGATCTTCGAATCGCCGGTGCTCAAGAAAGTGCTCGTTGCCGTCCTTGAAGAACGTGTAGTTCCAGTAGATCCCGAACAGACCGAACGAAACAAGCGAAAGCAAGAGGTAGAGGGCAAAACTACGCTCTCTGACGACTTGCTCCACCGCTATCGGATGCTTGCCGACGCCTAGTCTGTTGAGCAGCAGCGATGCCTTCTCGATGTATTCGGCCTCCGCTCGCTGGTGCTCCATTAAATCCTTGTGCAGGAAGTAGTAGACGTAGAGATAGGCGATGCCCAGCGTCACGATGCTGATGATGGTCCAGAGGGCAGGACTCCTCTCCTTGCCAGCTTGAAGCCGCTGGAAATCCTCATTCATCCCCCGGAGCTTCTCCAGGTCAGCGGAAAGCTCCCCTGTACGCCCGGTGTCTTCCCCTTGCTCAACAGCCAGTTTGTAGAGGTCGTCGTTGAAGCGAGTCATACGGCCAAAATGCTCCTGCTCGCGCTGAATTAACTTGTAAAACGCGTAAATCGCATAGATGCCAAAGGTGATGATCGTGAGCACGATGTAGAGGCCAAAGCTCATCTCCTTGTCGGTCTCTATCCGCCGTCGAGACTCGCGATCTAACAGAGGGAACGTTTCCAGGGTCAAGGCATCTCCTCCACTGTCTTTCATCGATTTGAGCAACCCTGCTCTGAAGCAGCCGCAGCTTAATAGCTTGGGGGGCCATCACATCAACCATGTGAGATTCACTTCTGCCTGGACGGCGTGCGAAACGGGATGTAGGCTGGCCCGCATTGCCAACCTTGGCGGGGGCCAAGGAGAAGAGATGTATCCAATCGCCTATGAGGCGGACTTCAATCCGACGCCGAACCGCTGGACGACGTTTTTTCGATTGATCCTCGCCATCCCATGGCTGGTCGTGGCGGTGGTCTACCTGATCGCCTTTTCCATCACCCATTTCATCGCCTGGATCGCGGTGATCATCTTGGGCCGGTACCCGGAGGGGCTCTACAACCTCAACTCGGGCTTCATCCGCTTCTTCGTCCGAACCGAGGCTTGGGCGTACCTGCAGACAGACGAGTGGCCACCGTTCGGCATCGCTGATGACCCGAGCTACCCGATCCGAGTCGGCTTCGCACCTCCAGCCGAGCGCCAGAGCCGGCTCAAAGCCCTGTTCCGCGCGATCCTGGTCTTGCCGATGTCGATCGTCATCTACTTGGGGGTCGTCGGCATCCATTCCGGCGCCGCAGCCGTGGCTTGGTTGTCGATTGTCTTCCGCGGCTACCAGGCGGAGGCGATCAACGGGATACTCACTTACGTCAATGGCTTTTACGCCCGGGTGGGCGGTTACGCCACCATTCTCACCGACGCCTACCCGCCGATCGGGCTTGAGAGAGCGAAGCCAGCCCCGGTCGCCGCGGCCGCGCCGGCGCCACCACCGCCTCCCCCGGCAGCCGCGTAGTCTGGGCGAATGAGCGAAACAGCGGAGCAATCCATAGTCAGAGGCGATGGCTATTCCGTCGCCAACCTGTCCGACCTCGGGGAGGGGCCGGGATTTCGCAAGATTCGGAGAGAGCTGGGCGTGGGCGCATTCGGGGTCAACGCGATCGTGCTGCCTCCGTCATACGAAACCGGGCGCCACTACCACGACGAGCAGGAGGAGCTGTACTTCCTGCACAGCGGCCGGATCGAGATGGAGTTTGGCGACGGCTCGACCCACGAGCTGTCGCCGGGCGGCCTCGCCTGGGTAGACGCCGCGACCGTGCGCAAGGTCCGCAACCTCAGCGACTCAGAGGAAGCGGTCTACGTGGTCGTCGGCGGCAAGGACGGCTACGTCGGCCGCGACGGCCGCCAACCCGAAGGCGAGACGCAGCGCTAGAGGAGCCCGGACACCCTCCGGGCGAATTGATGTCGCACGGCCTGGGCCTTAGCGACGATGTTGCTGCGCGGCTTCGCCGCGCAATAAACAGATTGCATATCGCGCCCTTCGGGCACATTCGCCCGGAGGGCGACCGAACTCCTCTCTTTCGGCGCTCTCGCTCAGAAGCTCTTGACAGGAGCGGACATATTCAATCTGGCCAGACCCTTCGACCAATAGACCTGAACTTGCTGACGGAAAGCTGGCCTCGCTCGTTTCGCGCTTTTGATCCAGGTGCCTTAAGAGCATCCTGAATGACCGGGCGATTGGCTTCATGGATTGCCACAGGATTGAAATGCTCGTCCAGCAGCACAAGGATCACTGCATCCCATTCCTTTGTCAGGTCGATGCTGCCCAAGCGTTGGCCGGGCTTTGAAGATGGCGTCAGACAGCGTCCCTTGATCTGCACTCGCTGATCTCCATCCGGAGTGATGCGGACTGCGTCATAACCAGACTGCCGCGCAGGTGAAAGCTCTAGGCCGAGAATCCGAGCCGCCTCGTACTCCGCGATCTCGCCAGTGATTCCCAGCGGTCGTCCAGCTATCTCGTAGTACTCACGGGCAAGCGGCTTTACATCGCCCAGGATTCTTAGGAGTCGCTCCGATGAGGTCACGAGACGAGACTAACCCGATGGATGCCGCGTGACGAGGGCGCTTGGCTCAGAACTCCTGGTCGATCCAGGGCATCATGTCGCGGAGATCTCTGCCGACCTCTTCGACCTGATGTCCGGCGCCCTCTTCGCGCATGCGTGAGAGGTTCTCGCCCCCGGCGTGGTTCTCGGCGATCCACTCCTTGGCGAACTCGCCCGACTGGATCTCGCTGAGGATCTGCTTCATCGCGGCGCGCGACTCCTCGCCGACGACCCGCTTGCCGCGGGTCATGTCGCCGTACTCGGCCGTGTTTGAGATCGAGTAGCGCATCCCCTGGACGCCCTTCTCGTACATCAGGTCGGCAATCAGCTTCAGCTCATGCAGGCACTCGAAGTAGGCTAGGCGCGGGTCGTAGCCGGCTTCGACCAGCGTCTCGAACCCGGCGCGGACCAGCTCGCTGGCGCCGCCGCAGAGGACCGCCTGCTCGCCGAAGAGGTCGGTCTCGCACTCGTCCTTGAAGGTCGTCTCGATGATCGCCGCCCGACCGCCGCCGATCCCGGCCGCGTAGGCGAGGACGAGATCGTGGGCGTCGCCAGTGGCGTCCTGGTGGACGGCCATCAGGCAGGGCACGCCCTGCCCATCCTCGTACTGGCGGCGGACCAGGTGGCCGGGGCCCTTGGGGGCGACCATGCCGACGTCGACGCCGGGTGGGGGCTGGATCTGGTCGAAGTGGATGGCGAAGCCGTGGGCGAACAGCAGCAGGTTGCCGGGGGCGATCCCGTCGGCGATCTCAGCTTCCCAGACCTCCGCCTGCTTCTCGTCGGGGAGCAGGACCATCACCACGTCGCCGCGACTGGCGGCGTCGGCGATGTCGAGCACCTCGAGGCTGGCGGCCTCGGCCTTGGCGCGGCTGGAGGAATCGGGGCGCAGGCCGACGATGACGTCGACGCCGGAGTCCTTCAAGTTGAGGGCGTGGGCGTGGCCCTGCGAGCCGTAGCCGAGGATGGCGACGGTCTTGCCCTCCAGCTTGGAGAGGTTGGCGTCCTTGTCGTAATAGATGTCGTCTGTGCGCATGGCCTGGGCAGGCTAGCGGAGCGCCCGCCTCATCAACTTGCCCGAAGGCGTGCGCGGCAGCGCCGAGGCCAGCTCGACCCGCTTCGGCACCTTGAAGTCGGCCAGCGAGCCGGCGCAGTGGCGGCGCAGGTCGTCCGGCGTCGCCTCCGAGCCGTTGCGCAGCACCACGATCGCGGTCACCGCCTGCTGCCACTCGGGGTCCTCGCGGCCGACCACCGCGGCGTCGTCGACCTCGGGGTGGCGCAGCAAGACTCCCTCCACCTCGGCCGGGATGACGTTCTCCCCCCCGGTGACGATCATGTCGTCGATCCGGTCCTCGACGTAGAGGAACCCCTCCTCGTCGATCCGCCCGAGGTCGCCGGTGTGCAGCCAGCCGTCGGCGTCGGCGCAGCCGGGGGCGACGGTCGGGCCCTGGACGAGGATCTCGCCGTCCTGGATGCGGAGGTGGGTGGTCAGCAGCGGCCGCCCGGCGGAGCCCAGCTTGCGGCGCGCCTCGGCGGGCGCCAGGGTCGTCACCTGGGAGCAGGCCTCGGTGAGGCCGTAGGTCTGCACGACGGTTGCGCCGCGGCCGAGCGCCTCCTCGAGGGCATCGTCTGGAACCGGGCCGCCGCCGACCAGGATCGCGCGCGGCCCGGAGAGGTCGGCGCTGGCTTCGAGCAGTCGGGTCAGCATCGTCGAGACCAAGGAGACGACCGTGATCCCGCCCTCCGCCAGCGAGGCGGCGACGGGGTCGACCTCGAAGCCGTCGTGGAGGACCATGGTCGTGCCGTAGATCGCGGAGCGCATCGCGATCGAGAGGCCGGAGACGTGGCTGAGCGGCAGGCAGCAGAGCCAGCGGTCCTCGGGCTCGACGCCGATGTTGAAGGCGGACCCGACGGCGCTCCAGAGGTGGTTGCCGTAAGTAAGGCCGACCGGTCGGGGCGCGCCGGTGCTGCCGCTGGTGAGGATGTGGCAGTGGACATCGTCCATGTCGTGCTCGCCGAGCAGCGGCAAGTCGGCCTCCGTCTGGGTCAGCTGGCCGGGGTCGTCAAGGTCGACGGTCGGCTCCTCGGCGGCGACCACCGCGGCGCGCTCCTCGACAGTGAGGCGAGGGTTGAGCGGCAGGACGATCGCCCCTGCCTTCATCAAGGCGTGGATGAGGACGACCTGCTCCCGCCGCGGGTGCATGGTCAGCGCCGCGGTGGAACCGCGCCGCACGCCGTGAGCGGCGAGGCGGCGGGCCACCCAGGTCGCCTCGGCCTCCAGCTCGGCGTAGGTGACATCGGCGCCGTCCGCGACGAGGGCGGTTCGGTCGGGGCAGCTTTGTGACCTTTGCGCGAGCCAGTTGTCGAGCTTCATAGTGTGGGAACGGCCTCCCGTCGCTGCTGGCTATCGTGCGCATCATGCCGCAACGCCACAAGGACGCCCCGCCCGAGCAGGACCTCTACGCGCCGATCGAGTGGGAGAGCGCCGGCGAGTACGGTGACATCCGCTACGAGAAGGCGGACGGGATCGCCAAGATCACGATCGACCGGCCGGAAGTTCGAAACGCCTTCCGTCCGCAGACGCTGATCGAGATCTCCGCCGCGCTCGAGTCGGCTCGCGAAGACACCGACGTCGGCGTGGTCATCCTCACCGGAGAGGGAGAAAAAGCGTTCTGCGCGGGCGGCGATCAGAACGTTCGCGGCGACACCGGCTACGTCGCCGAGGGCGGCTCCCTTGGCCGATTCCACGTCACCGACCTGCAGGTGCAGATGAGGCGCCTGCCCAAGCCGGTGGTGGCGATGGTGGCCGGTCATGCGGCCGGCGGCGGCCACGTACTCCACGTCTGCTGCGACCTGACGATCGCCGCCGACAACGCCCGCTTCGGGCAGACCGGCCCGCGGGTCGGCTCGTGGGACGGCGGCTTCGGCGCCTCCCTCCTCCGCGATCTCGTCGGGACCAAGAAGGCGAAGGAGTTCTGGCTGTTGTGCCGCCAGTACGACGCCGAACAGGCGCTTGAGATGGGCCTGGTCAACGCGGTTGTCCCGCTTGATCGCCTGGAGCAGGAGACGATCGCCTGGTGTCGCGAGATGCTTGCGCTCTCTCCCTTCGCGCTGCGCTTGGTCAAGGCCAGCTTCAATGCCCACGAGGACGGCTACGCGGGGATCCAGCAGCTGGCTCACGACGCCAACCTGCTCTTCTACGGCAGCGAAGAGGCCAAGGAAGGGCGCGAGGCGTTCAAGGAAAAGCGGCAACCCGACTTCTCCAGATTTCCTAAGCGGCCATGAGGATCTGGCTGATGGCGGCGCGGCCGCGGACCTTGCCCGCGGCTATAGCTCCGGTGCTGGTCGGGACGGCGGCGGCCGTCCAGTGGGAAGGGGAGCTTCCTAGGGTTGGAGCGTTTGTGGCGGCCTTGGTCGGGTCGATCTTCATCCAGATCGGGACGAATCTGGCGAACGACTATTCGGATGCCCGGCGGGGGGCGGATACGGCCGACCGGCTTGGGCCGGTGCGGGTTACTTCGGCTGGGTTGGTGACGCCACAGCGGGTGCTGACCGCTACCTGGGTGGCATTCGCCGTCGCCGTCGCCTGCGGCATCTACCTCGCCGCCGTCGCGGGGATCGTGATCCTGATCATCGGCGCGGTTTCGATCGCGGCCGGGGTCCTCTACACCGGTGGACCGCGGCCCTACGGATACGCGGGCTTGGGCGAGGTGTTCGTCTTCCTGTTCTTCGGATTGATCGCAGTCAACGGCTCCTACTACGTGCAGGTGGAGGCGCTCGACGCGCTGCCGTTGGGACTCTCGATCTCGATCGGCTTCTTGGCGACGGCGATCCTCGTCGTCAACAACGTGCGCGACATCGAGACCGACCGCCGCGCCGGCAAGATGACGCTGGCGGTGCGGATGGGGCGACCCAACGCGGTCGCCCTGTACCGGCTGCTGGTGCTCGGCGCCTACGTCGTACTGCCGATCGCCCTGATCGCCGGGGACACAAGCGCCTGGCCATTGATCGGGTTCCTTTCGCTGCCGATGGCGATCGGACCGCTGCGGACGATGTCCAACCGCACCGACGGGCCGGCGCTGAACGACGCGCTCGCCGCCACCGGGGTGCTGCTCGCCGCCTTCAGCCTGCTGGTCTCCGCCGGCCTGCTGATCGCCAGCTAGAGCCGCCCTGGGTGAGATGCTTTTGAGGTGCGAATCGCATCGGTGGAGGTCATCCCCTACGCGCTCCCCTTCCACGAGCCCTACGTGACCGCGCGCGGCCGGCTCGACCGGCGCGAGATGGTGCTGCTGTGCCTACGCTCCGACGACGGGCTGACTGGACTCGGGGAGGCGGTGCCACTCTCGCTGCGGGGTGGGGCGACGTTGCCACAGGTCGTCGCCGAGCTGAAGGGACTCAGCAAGTGGGAGTCGCTCGACGAGGAGACCTTGAGGGGCGGAGCTGCGCACCTCTCCTCACCTGCCCGCTGTGCGGCGCTGACCGCGCTGATGGATCTGCGCGGTAGGCGCGCGTCTGCGCAAGCCCCCTCCTCACCCACCGCGCCGGAACCGGTTCCCTGCAATGCGACCCTCGTCGCCGGGGAACCTGCCGCCGTCGCGGAAGACGCGCAGCGCTGGGCCGCGGCCGGCTTTACCTGCTTCAAGTTGAAGCTCGGCGCCGGCGACGACGTCGGGCAGGTGCACGCCGTCCGTGAGGTGGTTGGAGCGGAGGCCCGCATCCGCGTCGACGCCAACGGCGCCTGGGATGTGGCGACGGCAAAGCGGACGCTCGCCGAGCTGGAGCCGCTTGACGTCGAGCTTGCCGAACAGCCCGTCGCGACCCTGGAGGAAACGGCAGAGGTGGCGGGCGCAACCTCGATCCCGATCGCCGGCGACGAAAGTGTCGAGAGCCGCGCCGACGCCGAGCGGGCGGTAGGGATGGGCGCCTGCGGGCTGGCCGGGGTGAAGCTCTCAAAGGTCGGCGGACCGGAGGAGGCGATCGGGATCGCCGAGGTCCTCCCCTCCTACATGTCGAGCGCTCTCGACGGGCCGGTCGGAATAGCCGTGGCGGCGCAGGTTGCCCAGACGCTGCGCGAGGCGGCGGGAACGGAGGATCCCGGCCTCGCTCATGGGCTCGCCACCCAGCGCCTCTTCGCTTCGACGATTGCCTCGGTTGAGTGCGAGCTGCGCGGCGGAATGCTCCACCCGCCTGCGGGTCCGGGGCTCGGCGTCGAGATCGACGAGGCGGCGCTCGACGCCCATCGGATCTAGTTGGCGACTTATTCGATCTATACGCCGAATAAGTCGCCAATAGGCTCCTGGTGATGGACCCAACCAACGCCAACACCGCCCTCGCCTCCGCCTTCGTCGAGGAGCTGGCGCGGTGCGGCGTGCGGCGTGCGGTCCTCTCCCCCGGCTCTCGCTCCACCCCGCTGGCGCTGGCGCTCTGGCGGGCACCGGAGATCGACACGACGGTGATCGTCGACGAGCGCTCCGCTGCCTTCTTCGCGCTGGGCGCGGCGCAGGCAACCCGCGCGCCGGTCGCGATGCTCTGCACCTCGGGCACCGCCGCGGCCAACTTCCACCCGGCGATCTGCGAGGCCGACGAGTCGGGAGTGCCTCTGATCGCCCTCACCGCCGACCGCCCGCCGGAGCTGCGCGGCATCGGCGCCGGGCAGACGATCGACCAGCTGAAGCTCTACGGCTCCTCGGTGCGCTGGTTCTGCGAGGTCGGAACGCACGACGCGAACGACGACGGGCTCCTGCACTACCGCTCGGTCGCCTGCCGGTCCTTCGCCACCGCCCGCGGCGAGCCGCGCCCCGGTCCCGTCCACCTCAACTTTCCCTGGCGGGAGCCGCTGGCCCCCACCCCGGTCGAGGGAGCGGTGACAGCGACCGACCCGCTGGCGCTGGAGGGTCGCGACGGGCGGCCGCTGACGGCGGTGACGCCAATCGACCTGGAGCCCTCCGAGTTCCTGCTCGACGAGGTCGCCGGCCACATCGCCGACGCCCGCACGGGGGTGATCGTCGCCGGTCGCCAGCTCGATCCGGAGCTGCGCGAGCCGCTGGCCCACCTCGCTCGCGTCGCCGGCTTCCCGATCCTCGCCG